>Ga0315274_10000478_pt1 | contig 62659 bp, 57 predicted proteins | sample YL17G02_20_MG_FD_203700 | JGI IMG/M metagenome (GOLD analysis project Ga0315274, IMG submission 203700) | Sediment microbial communities from Yellowstone Lake, YNP, Wyoming, USA - YL17G02_20 | ecosystem: Environmental > Aquatic > Freshwater > Lake > Sediment | place: USA: Wyoming | collected...
TCAACGTAATAATTAAAATGACATCCCAGTTCGGGCGACGCTTAGGCCGCCCGCAGCCCCCGAGCCCAGGGGAACCAGTCCCGTCGGACACTCTTGGAAGGAAACCCTTTCCTGGGGTTTCCTTCCAACGGTCGCTTCGCTTCCTGCCTTCCTTCCAAGGAGCATTTGGCGATGAATTCATGGGAGGATGCTCCTTGGAGGGGTGGCAGGGCGGGCGGGTCTTCCCGCCGCCCGTTGGAGGGGGACCCTGTGAAAGGGTCCTCCTCCAAGAGTGTCCGGGGCCCCCCTCCGCTACGGGGGCTTGAGGGCGGCCTAAGCGTCGTCCATACATTGTCACTTTATTTATTGCGTTTGTATTAGCCCCTTGAACACGGGTCTTTTTGGGGATGATCTTTTTTTGTAAGACATGTTGAATGTTGAGGTTTGACCCCAAACGACAGACAAGAAATCAATCGTTTTTCTCAATAATTTCGCGACCGGCCCCAACCCGACGCGTCACCCCCAACCGGTCGAGCAACTCGAGTATCGGAATGGCGTATTTGCGACTGAGTCCCGTCATGGCTTTGAATTCCGCAACGGTCAATTCTTTCTGACCCAGGCCTCGGATCTTCTCGATGATATCGTCCAGCCAGCGGGAATGGAGAAAAAATCCCTCCGCTCCTTGGACGATCTTTTTCCGCTCGATGAGGATCTCCAGCAGCTTTTCCAGGGCCTGGGACGTGAGGTGGAGCTCGTCCTGGACGGCCTTTAAAGGCACGGAGTGGAATTTGCCCTGAACGCTCATCTCCTCAAGCCTCTCGAGAAGCTTCTCTTCCCGCGGCGAGAGGGCCTCCTGGAAGCCCGATAGAGCGAAGGCCTTCCCCTCTTCCCTGACCCGGCCTGTGCTGACCAGGGTCTTCATGGCGAGGCAAAGGATTTTTCTGGGGACTTCGAACCTCGTCCGGATTTTGTCCAGGGTGATGCCTTTCTCGTCCGGATGTTTCTTGTGATATTGGGATATATGGGACAGGAGCTTCCCGCAGAGATAATCGAGGCTGTCTCGAGAGACCAGAAACAAGGGCGAAAAGGAGAGAATTCTGATCGCCCCTTCCTCCTCCAGCTGCTGACTGAGCGCCAGAAGCCCGGAGAGGTCAAAATGGAAATGGATCTGGGCTTCGCTCTGTCTCAAGCCCTTGAGCCTTTTTTTGCGGACGAGGGCCGACAATCTTTCCGAATCCGCCAAAGGTTGCCTTTTCATATTTTTTTAAAAGGGATCAAGCCTGGCCAATCGACGAGCCTCTTTCCCTCGTTGAAAAGAAGAGGTCATCGAGTATCTCGGTCCGATTCCACTATTGGTTCAAAATGAAATTCATCCTCCTCAGGACGGGGTCTACGGCCACCAATATTACCCGAAGAGCCTGTCCCAGCTCAAATGTCTGCCCGGTCCTTTTGCCGGAAAGCACGCCCCGGGATTTTTTCCAATAGATGTCTCCTCCTAGGTCGGCAAAGGCCAACAGGCCGTGGACAAAATAATCATCGAGCTCGACGATGAGGCCGGCCTTGCCGATGTCCACGACGATCCCGGTGAACTCTTCGCCCAGCTTCCCCTTGAGAAACCGGTAGATCCGCCACTCAAGGAGGTCCTTTTCCGCATCATCGGCTTTCCGTTCCTGCTCGGAAGAATGGAGGGCGGTCCCGGCAAGAGAGGCTCCCTCCAAAGACTTCCCCCGAATGGCTTCTTTTAAAATGCGGTGAACGGCCAGGTCCGGATAGCGCCGAATCGGGGACGTGAAATGGGTGTATTCTTCCTTGGCCAGGCCGTAGTGTCCCACGTTCTCCTCGAAATAGAGGGCGATCCGGAGCGCCCTGAGGACCTGGACATTGACGAACTTTTCTTCGGGCCTGCCTTCGGCCGCGGCGATCGCGCGCTGGAGGTCCCTGGATTCGATCTTCTCGGGCTTGGGCAGGAGGATGTTGAAATGGGCGAGCGTCTCCCTGAGTTTTTCCAGGTCCGCAACGGCGGGCCTAGGATGAATCCTGTAGAGGGAAGGAATGCCTCTCCGGCTCAGGAATGAGGCCACGGCGACATTGGCCGCCACCATGAACTCTTCGATGATCTTGTGGGCCTCGTTCTGGGCGAACGTGGCGATCGAATGAAGACGGCCTTCTTTATAGATCAGCTCCGGCTCCAGGAGGTCAAAATCGAGGCTTCCCTCGGCGACCCTATTTCTCCTGAGCCTGCCGGCCAGCTCCCGCATGAGAAGCAGGTCGGGAACGATTTGGGCATATTTTTTCTTTTCGGCCTGGTCGCCCTCAAAAACCTTGAAAACAGTGGTGTACGTCAGCCGTTCCGCCGTCCGGATCATCGAGGGATGGAACTCGGCGTCCTTGACCCGGCCGGACTCGTCGATTTCGAGAAGGACGGAAAACGTCAGCCGGTCCTGGCGGGGCCTCAGGCTGCAGACATCGTTGGACAGCTTTTCGGGAAGCATGGGGAGCGTCACATCGGGGAAGTAAACGCTCGTCCCGCGCTCGAAGGCCTCTCGATCGAGCGCCGCCCCGGGCTCGACATAATGGGAGACATCGGCGATGTGAACGCCGAGCAGGAAATGGCCGTTGTCGAGTTTCCGGATGCTGACGGCATCGTCAAAGTCCTGAGCTTTTTCGCCGTCGATGGTAAATGTCGTCCAGCCGCGGTAATCCAGCCGCCGGTCTTTGTCCAAAGCGGCGGGTTTGCCCGCGACCTCCTCGGCCTCGGCCAGCGTCTCCTTTGAAAAATCCACGGCCAGCCCATATTTCTGGATGATGACCTTCGTGTCGACGCCCGGATCGTCGGGCATCCCGAAGACTTCGACCAAGGCCAGGCTGCTTCTGTCCGCGGCGACGATCGTCCCCGGCCCCGGGAAAAAGCTTCCCCGGGACGTGAGCGGGATCTCTGCCGACACGGGAGTGTCAAATGGGACAATGTAGGGTTGACCGAACCGCTCTGTATAAAGCCCGATGATCTTCTTCTTCTCCTTCTTGAGGATGCGGACCACTTTTCCCTCGGGCTTCCCTTTCTTGCCCTTTTCTTTGAACAGGACCTCGACGACGTCTCCCTGGATCGCGTTTTTGGCAAACCGGCCGGGGATGAAAATATCCTCCCCCGCCCGTCCGTCGGGCGTCACAAAACCGAACCCCCTGCCTGTCGTCACGAATTTGCCGCGGATGAGGTCGGTCTGGACGGGAAGAAGGAAACGGTTCTTGACGAGCCGGATGAGGCCCTGGCCCTCCAGTCTCTTAAGGCCGGCCTCGACCTTAGCCCTTTCTTTGCGCTGGACCTTGAGCTCTTTGAAAATGTTCTGGAGGCTCAGCCCCTGCCGTCTTCTCCGCAGCAGGTCAAGGATGCGTTCGTCGATGGATGATGACATTGTCAATAATAGAATAGGGAGAGATGGGGGATCTTGAACCTTTCCCGAAGACGCCTGACAACCTTGATGTCCCGGACACGGGCCAGCTCGTCGCCAGCCAAGCGTCTTCCCTCGGCCAGGATGTCCTTTTTCACCCCGTCCTTGTCTTCATGGCCGGCCCGGGCCAGCAGCTGCCCATCGACCTTTTCGTCGAGGTCCTCCATCTCTTCGTCGGCGAAATCGGGCCCGGCCAATTTTTGGCGCGCCTCACGAAAGAGGCCTTCTAAGAACAGGACTTCGGGCGGGACGTGAGCCAGAAACCTCTCGATTTCCGTTTGAGCGCGGCGGTGCTTATCCTCCCGCGAGGCCATCTTTCTTCCGCTCCCGACCTTCCGGTCCCGATATTGCTCGAACGCTTTCGAGACCTGGCCGCCGCAGAATGAAAGCGAAAGGATCTTGTCCGCCTTGGGCCGTCTCAAGCGGTGATTTTCGAAGGCCTTATCGATGCCCTCCAAGACGACCGGGAGTGGAAGGCCCGCCTCCTCCCAGGCAGAAATCAAAGCCAGGTCTTTGGCCGAGAGAAAGAACGGGGCGCCGCGCCATGCCAGGAAATGGCGGGCGATTTTCTGGTAATAAAGGCTCTGCTCCTGGTCATTGGGATTCATGAATCAGGGCCTGTTGCGCTCGTAGAGGATCCTCAGGCCTTCCAGGACCAGGTGAGGTTCATAGACCTGGATGGATTTGACCTCGGTGCTGATCTGGCCGCCGAAACCGCCGGTGGCGATGACTTGGGCTTCCTCGCCCAACTCCTTTTTGATTTCTTTGATGATGTTCGAGACCAGCCCGACATAACCGAAATAAAGGCCGGACTGCATGCTCGTGACGGTCGTCTTGCCGATCGCCTTGGGCGGTTTGCGGACCTCGATGCGCGGCAGTTTGGCCGTCTTTAAGTAGAGCGCCTCGGCCGAGATCTGGATCCCGGGCGCGATCGCTCCGCCGAGATATTCGCCCTTGGCCGAGACGGCATCAAATGTCGTGGCCGTGCCGAAATCGACAATGATACAGGGGCCTCCGACCTTCTCATAGGCCGCGACGGCGCCGACGACCCGGTCGGCGCCGACCTCGAGAGGCGCTTCATAGAGGATGGGCATGCCCGTCCGCAGCCCGGGCCCGACGACCAGCGCCTTGTCATGAAAGAAGTCATGGCTCAGCGCCTGGAAAATCGGCGTCAGCGGCGGGACGACGCTCGAGATGATGACGTCGCTCACGGCCGAGGGCTCCAGCCCCGCGAACCTCAGCAGGTTGAGGAGAATGATGCCGTACTCATCGCACGTCTTATCCTTGTCCGACCGGATCTTCCAGGTTTTGACCAGATTTTTGCCCTCGAAGATCCCGACAGCAACTGTGGTGTTGCCGATGTCCAGGGCTAACAGCATGAAACGCTCCTTGCCTTCATAACATTTTCATAATCTCGGCCGAACGAAGAGCGCGACGGCCGGTCTCGTCTTCAAGCACCAGGCCGCCGTCCGAGTCAAGCCCCTGATAAACACCGGAAAAAAGCTGTTCGTTCATCAGCCCCTGGATCCTGTCTCCTTTTTGGATGGCCGAGTGAGCTTCGAAGGAACGAACGATCCGGTCCTTCTCCCCTCGACAGAAGACATCATACCAGTTTGCCAGGCTTTCTAAAAGCTTTGTCAGAAGCGCCTCGGGATCGCCGTTTTTTTTCAGGGCGATCCTCACGGATGTCGCCAGGGGCCGGATGTCCTGGGGAAAATCGCCTTCTTCGTGGTTGAGGTTGATGCCGATGCCGAGGATCGTAAAATCCGGCCGGTTGCCCAGGAACGCGCTTTGGCAAAGGATGCCGCCCAACTTTCTTTTTTCCCAGATCAGGTCGTTGGGCCAGCTCAGTTGAATTCTCAGCCCGTGCACTTTTTCGACGGCGTCCCGGGCGGCGAGGCCGGCGACAAGCGGGAGCAGCGAGATCTCTGCCGGACGGGGGCGAAGAAGGACGGAAACATAAAGCCCCTTGTCCCGGGCCGAATACCAGGCGCGGCCCTTGGTGCCGCGTCCGGCCGTTTGCTCCGCGGCAACGACGACCGTCCCTTCGGGGGCCCCTTCCCCGGCCAACCGCAAGGCCAGTTCGTTGGTCGAACTGCAGCTGGCGACACGATGGATCACGGGTGCGGACATCATCGGCCGAAGCCTATTTCTTCTCGATGGCTTTGAGCTCCTCGACGAGCATCTTTTTGAACTCCGAAGAAACGATCTCCCGGGTCCAGTTTTCCAGCTCGTCCGTGCTCTTCCGGATTTCTTTTTTTACGACTTCGTGGATTTTTTTTTCCAGCTGGTCGGTCCATTGGGGAGTCGCCGCCGGGATGTCCTCGGGAGGATGCTCCGGCAGGGCGATATCTTCAAGGAGGGGATCCTCCGGAAAGGAGGGAATCTCCTTTTTCTTGTCCAGGGCTGCCCTGATCATTCTGGACAGGCTCGCCGAATCGAACGGTTTTTGAATGAGGCCGTCGTATTCAACCGGAGAAATCTTTCTCAGATCGAGCGCCTCGAAGGCCCCCCGGACTAAGACCAGGGCGCACTGGTTATAGGTCTCCTGGGTCCGGAGATAGAGGCCGACATCATAGCCGTCCATCGACGGAAGCTGAAGGCTCAGCAAAACCGCATCGGGGTTGATGTCGGGCAGGGCTTGGATGACCTTCCATCCGTCGCCGAACATATGGATCTCGAACTCCGGCTCCGGCAGGGCGAGATGGGCTGCCTTCTGCGCGGAGGGCGAGCTGTCGGCGACGATGACTTTGTAGGCCATTATAAACCTGCGCCTAAATTATAAACTTTTGGGTTTGAGGAGACAAATCTATTTTGCTTTTTTGGCAAGGCGAGGGGAACGGCCGTAGCGACCATGAAGGGATTTAGCCTAAAACTTTCGGCTTTTTCGGGAAGCCTCCGAAGGAAGCCGGCGGCGGGTGTATTGAGCTTGCTCAATCTGATTAGAAGCGCCAATTTTTAAACACGAACATTTATAGACGCCGCAATAGCGGATGCGAGTTCCGCGACGCCGAAAAAGATGAAAGTTTTATGGCGTCAAAAATCCCGATAGGGAGCAAGGCCGTTTCCCCGAGCCTAGTACTCAATATACACGGAGTCTTCGCCCAACAGGTTCTGGATCATCTTGGTCAGATCATCTGACGGCAGGACTCCTTTGACCTCGACCGATTGGGCAACCAGCCGGTAGGCATGGGGCGTCTCGAGCTCGAAAAATACCGGGCACTCGCCGGCGTTCTTGTCCAAAATCTCCTTCAGGTCCCGCAGCATGGACTCTTCCATCCCGGGCACGAAGATCCGGACGACAATCCGCTTGGCCTGTTTCTGAAAGGCTTCGGCCAGGGGCATGACGTGGGTCAGATGGATCTTCCGGCTTTCCCCTTCGCCCAGGAACTTGCCCTTGAGCCAGACCAGCATATCTTCGTGAAGGAATTCCCGGTTCTTGCGGAAGGCCTCGGGGAAGGCTACGACCTCCACCCGGCCGCTCATGTCCTCGAGTGAAAAGAGAGCCATGGGCTCGTCCTTTCTCGTCCGGGTCGTCTTGAATTCCTGGATGATGCCGGCCAGGCGGACCTCGCTGTTGAAATCCTTTTCGTCGTCCAGCTCGCTGACCGTGTGCGAGATCAGCCGGCGAAGGTTCTTCCGGAACTGGCTCAGAGGATGGCCCGTGATGTAGAAGCCGACGGCATCCTTTTCATAGGACAGGAGCAGCGATTCGTCCCATTCGGGCATGCTCTTGACCTCGGCCGGGACGTCGGGAGCCTCGACTTGGCCGCCTCCGAACAGCAGGTTCTGCTTTGTCGTCTTTGCCTTCTGGACATCATGGGCGTACTCGATGATTTTATCGATGAGATGAAAACACTGGGAGCGCGGCCAGCCCAGAGAATCGAAGGCGCCGGCCTTGATCAAGCTCTCCAACACCTTCCGGTTGATGACTCGGCTGTCCGCGTCGCGGCAGACGTCGAACGGCGTCTGGAATTTGCCGTTGGCCCCGCGGACCTGGACCAGGGCTCGGACCGCGGCTTCGCCGACATTCTTGACGGCGGAAAGGCCGAAGCGGACGGCGTCTTGGGAGACGGCAAAATTAAAATCGCTCTCGTTGATGTCCGGCGGCAGGACCCGGATGCCCATCTCCTGGCACTCGTTGATATACTTGACGACTTGCGATGTCGCCCCGCGCTCCGCCTCGGACGTGACCAGCGCGGCCATGAAATGAAAAGGATAATGGGCCTTGAGATAGGCCGTCTGGTAGGCCAGCGCAGCATAGGCGGCGCTGTGGGACTTGTTGAAGCCGTACTCGGCGAAATTCTTGATCTGCTCGAAGAGCTTGGTCGCCTTGTCCTGGCTGATGATCCCCTTTTTCTTGGCGCCCTTGATGAAATTCTGCTTTTGCGCCCTCATGATCTCGCCGACCTTCTTGCCCATGGCCTTGCGCAGCAGATCGGCTTCGCCCAGGGAGAAGCCCGCCAGCTCGGTGGCGATCTTCATGACCTGCTCTTGATAAACGATGATCCCGCGCGTCTCCTTGAGAACGGGCTCGAGCTCCGGGATCTCGTAGCTGATCTGGTCGGGATGGTGTTTGCGCTTGACGAAGTCGGCCGTCATTCCGCTTTTCAGCGGGCCGGGCCGGTAGAGGGCGTTCAAGGCGATCAGGTCGCGGAAATTGTCCGGCCTGTAGCTCCGCAGCAGCTCCTTCATGCCGTGGCTTTCGAACTGGAAGACGCCGTCGGTCAGGCCTGCCTTGAACAGGTCGAACGTCTTCGGGTCGTCGAACGGAATCTTGTTCATGTCGATTTTTTCGCCAAAATCTTTTTCGATCAATCCGAGGGCGTCCTTGATCACGGTCAGGTTGCGCAGGCCCAGGAGGTCCATCTTCAGCAGGCCGATGGCCTCGATGTCCTCCATCGGGAATTGGGTCGTGATCTCGCCCTTGACCGACTGGTAAAGCGGCAGGTACTCGGTCAACGGCTTGGGCGTGATGACGATCCCCGCGGCGTGGATCGATGGGTGGCGGACGTGGCCCTCCACCTTCTGGGCGATGGACAGGAGGTGGGCGATCTTGGTGTTCTTGTCGCGCAGCTCTTTGAGTTGAGGGACGGATTCGATGGCCTTCTCGATCTTGACATCGGAGCCCAGAGGGATCATCTTGGCGATCCGGTCGACCTCCTGGAGCGGCACTTCGAGAACTCGGCCGACATCGCGAATCGCCGCGCGCGCCGCCATGGTCCCGAAGGTGATGATCTGGCAGACGTTTTCCTGCCCGTATTTATTGGTGACATAGGCGATGACTTCTTCGCGCCGCCGGCCGCAGAAATCGATGTCGATATCCGGCAGGCTGATCCGCTCGGGATTCAAGAACCGCTCAAAGAGCAGGTCGTACTCCAGGGGATCGATGTCCGTGATGCGGAGGCTGTAGGCCAGCAGGCTCCCGGCCGCAGACCCTCGTCCCGGCCCGACGGGGATCCCGTTCGCCCGGGCCATCCGGATCAGGTCCCAGACGATCAGGAAGTATCCCTCAAATCCCATCTTCTCGATGAGCTTGATCTCCCTTTCCAGGCGCTCTTTGTAATTCTCGATCGAATAAGAGAGCAGGCCTTTTTCCCTTTTCTCGACCAGGCCACGCATCCTCTCCTCAAATCCCTGCCGGGCGACATCCTCAAAATATTCTTCCAGGGTCTTTCCTTCGGGCGGCTTGAACTGGGGCAGGAAATAGCCGTGAGAGGGAAAGCTGAACTCGCATTCGGAGGCGATCCGGGCCGTGTTTTCAACGGCATCGGGGACCTCGCGGAAGAGCTGGGCCATCTCTTGGCCGGACTTGAAATAGAACTCGGTCGTGCCGAAACGGATCCGGTCCTGGTCGCTGATTTTCTTGTTTGTCTGGATGCAGAGGAGCACTTCGTGGCTTTCGGCATCGTCCTTGTGATAGTAGTGGACATCATTGGTGGCCACCAGCGGAAGGTTCAATTTGCGGGCCAGGCGGACGAGCAGGGGATTGACCTCCTGCTGGAGCTTCAGGCCGTGGTCCTGGAGCTCGATATAATAGTTGCCGGGAGAAAAGATCGAGGCGTACTGGGCGGCCGTCTCTTCGGCCTCTTTCTCGAGCCCCTTCCCCAAGAGGAAGGATACCTCGCCCTTCAGGCAGCTGGAAAGGGCGATCAGGCCCTGACTGTGCTGGGCAAGAATTTCTTTGTCGATGCGCGGCCTGTAATAAAAACCTTCAAGATATCCCTTGGTGATCAGATGGCAGAGGTTCCTGTAGCCTTTTTCATCCTTGACCAGCAGCAGCAGGTGGAAGTGGATCGATTCTTTGCCGTCCACCCTTTTATCGAATCGGCTCCTGGGCGCCACGTAGACTTCGCAACCGAGGATGGGCTTGATTCCCTTGTTCTTGGCCTCCTTGAAAAAGCCGACGGCCCCGAAAATGTTGCCGTGGTCGGTGAGGGCCACGGCCGGCATCTTGTGCTTGAAGGCGGCGTCCACCAGGTCCGAAACCCCGATTCCGCCGTCCAGGATACTGTACTCGGAATGGTTGTGGAGGTGGATAAAACTCTGCGACATCTTATTCCCACTCGATCGTGCCCGGAGGCTTGGTCGTAATATCATAGACGACCCGGTTGACGCCCTTGACTTCATTGACGATCCGGGTCGAGATGGAAGCGAGAAGCTCGGGGGTCGAGGGGAACCAGTTGGCGGTCATCCCGTCGACGCTCTGGACGAGGCGGATAACGACAACCCGTTGGTAAGTCCTTCGGTCTCCCATCACCCCGACGGATTTCACCGGCAGCAGCACGGCAAAGGCCTGCCAGAGTTTACGATAAACACCCGCTTTCCGGGTTTCCTCGATGACGATCTCGTCCGCATCTCGCAGGATGTCCAGGCTCTCCCGGTTGACTTCGCCGACGATCCGGACGGCCAGTCCGGGGCCGGGGAACGGATGCTGGTATATGAAATCCTTGTCCACGCTCAGTTCCAGGCCGAGAGCGCGCACCTCGTCCTTGAACAGCTCCTTGAGCGGCTCGACGAGCTTGAACTTGAGGTCCTTGGGAAGCCCGCCGACATTGTGATGGGATTTGATCGTCGAGGACGGGCCTTTGACCGGATTGCTCTCGATGACATCGGGATAGATCGTGCCCTGGGCGAGGTATTTGACGCCGCCGATCTTTCGGGCCTCGCGCTCGAAGATCCGGATGAACAGGCCGCCGATGATCTTCCGCTTGCGCTCGGGCGACGTGACCCCGGCCAGCCCATCGATAAACTCATCGGCGGCATCCACGCCGTCAATATTCAGCGACAGTCTTTTCCGGAATTTCTCCATGAGATCGCGGGACTGGCCTTTCCGGAGAAACCCGTTATCGACAAAAATACACGTGAGCCGGCGGCCGATAGCCTTGTGGATGATGAGCGACGCGACAAGCGAATCGACGCCGCCGCTCAAACCGCAAATGACCTTTTCTTTGCCGACGAGGAGTCGGATTTCTGCAGCCTTTCGCTCGATGAAAGAGCTCATGTTCCAATCGGGCCTGAGCCCGGCCAGCCTGAACAGAAAATTGCCAAGAATCTTTTTACCTTCCTTCGTATGGATGACTTCGGGGTGGAACTGGACGCCGTAGATGCGGCGCTCTGCGTTCTCCACGGCGGCCGCTTTGGTGTTGGATGTCCTGCCGGTGATGCAGAATCCCGGGGGAATGTTTTCCAGGCGGTCGCCGTGGCTCATCCAGACCTGCTCTTTATCCTTGACTCCCGACAGCAGGCCTCGCCTGTCTAAGATATGGAGCGAGGCAAACCCGTATTCGCGCTTGGAGGACGGCTTCACCTCGCCGCCAAGCAGATAGGCGGTGAGCTGCAGCCCGTAGCAGATGCCCAGGACCGGAATGCCCAATTCAAATATTTCCCGGGAAACGAGAGGCGCGCCTTTTTCATAGACGCTCTGCGGGCCGCCGGAAAGAACGAGCGCGGAAGGACGCTCTCTTTGAATCTTGGAAATGGACGTGTCGAAGGGAAATATTTCCGAGTAAATGCCGAGCTCGCGGATCTTGCGGGCGATGAGCTGGGTGTACTGCGATCCGAAATCGAGGACGAGGACTTTGTTCATGCAGAGATTTTATCAGACGAGACTCTCGCCGACAAGTGTTATTGCCCCACGATTTGACCGCCTTCCCGGCCGGGTATAAAATTTATTGTCGGTCAGATGTTTTATTCGGATTTTCCCTCAAGGAGAGAAGCCATTAAAAAACCAGGCTTTTTTTCTTCTTGTGGCCTTGATCGCCGTAATCCGCGTCTTCGATGATTACTTTTTGGCCAGCGAGCGGATGAGGTCCAGATCGAGCTTGTCTTTAACACCCCAGCCGCGCACGCCAGAAGGAAAATCGGGCCGATAATTGACAGGGCGGGCGGGTTCTTTTATAGTTAACTCGCCATGAACCGGGAAGATATCGTCAAAGAATTATCGGTCCAAACGGACTCCAAGATCATCCTGCTGGTCATTGACGGGCTGGGCGGTATACCGGTCCAGGGAAAAACCGAGCTCGAGGCGGCGGCCACCCACAACTTGGACCGCCTGGCCTTGAATGCCTGCTGCGGGGTCACCGACCCCGTTTTCATGGGCATTACGCCCGGCAGCGGCCCATCGCATCTCGCGCTTTTCGGCTATGATCCGCTCCGGTACCAACTCGGCCGTGGCATCCTGGAAGCGCTCGGCTCGGACGTGGAAGTCAGAGAAGGGGACCTGGTCGCCCGGGGCAATTTCGCCACGCTCAAGGGCGGCCTGATTACCGACCGCCGGGCCGGGCGAATCCCGACGAGCGAATGCGAACGATTGTGCGCCGTGCTGAACAAGGCGTTTTCCAGGCAAAAGGACCCCGAGATCGCGCTCTTTGCGGGAAAAGAGCACCGTTTCGTGACGCGTTTCCGCACCCCGGGACTCGCCGACGCCCTGACCGATGCCGACCCCCAGAAGGACCACAAACCCCCCCTTCCGACAAAAGCCCTCGCCCCTGAGGCTGCCAAAGCCGCCGAGGTCGTCAACCGGTTCATCGACGAGGTGACGAAGATTCTTAAGGACGAACCCGTGGCGAATACGGCGCTGCTCCGGGGCTTCTCGATCCAGCCATCCATTCCCCAGATGCAGGACCTCTACAAGCTCAGGCCTGCGGCCGTCGCCAATTATCCCATGTATAAGGGGCTGGCCCGGCTCCTCGGCATGGCTGCCTATAAAGTCGGGCCGGAGACGCGCGATCTTTTCGATACGCTCGAGACCCATTACAAAGACCATGACTTTTTTTATATCCACTATAAAAAAACCGACGCGGCCGGGGAAGACGGGAATTTTTCGGCCAAGGTCCGGGCCATCGAAGAAATCGACACATTCATCCCGCGGCTCGTGGCCCTCAAACCCGATGTTCTCGTGATCACCTCGGACCATTCGACACCGTCGCTGCTCAAAGGGCACTCCTGGCACCCCAATCCCTTCCTGCTCGTCTCTCCGACGGCCCTTCCGGACAACATCGGCGTCTTTACCGAGAGGGAATGCGCCCAGGGCCTGCTCGGCCGGTTCCCGTCGCTATACGCCATGCCCTTGATGCTGGCCCATGCCGGCAAGCTCAAGAAGTACGGCGCCTGACAGCCGGGCTTGGCTTAACTTTAGAGAATTTATATAATTAATAGGAATTGAGACACAAAAACGATCCTCGAAATCCCCTGCGATCTCCCCTTGATAAAGGGGGGAGAAAAGGCGAGGAAGGCTCTTCGGACCCGGCCCAAAAATGAGCTCGGCAAAAAGAGGAGAGGGCCCTGTTTCGCTCGCCATGCGGATGATTCGGCTTGACCTGAGGTTCAAAACTCGCCGGGTCGCCGTTTTTCTCTTCGTCGTCCGCTGTCTTGCACCTTTTTGTCCGGGCCAGGCCCCGCTGGCCGAAGTCTATAATCTCCGTTACTACACGCATCCAAATTTCACCAGGATCGTCGTCGATGTCGGGACCCTCCGGGAATATTTTTCTGCGGAGCTACGCGACCCCCAGCGGATTTACATCGATATTTACCAGGCCAAGCTGAACCCCATCCTCCGCGAAGAGGCCATCCCGGTCAAATGCGACTACATCAGCCTCGTCCGGATTTCCCAGAAAAATCCCTCCACGGTCCGGGTCGTCGCCGAAGTGGACCTGGCCAAAGTCGTGCGCTACCAGGTTTTTCATGTCCTCGACCCCTTCCGGGTCGTGATCGATATCTACCCACGGCCTGGGACGCCGACGGCGGCCGCCGGAAAGCCGCCCCAGCCTGCCCAGCCGGCGAAATCCGGATACAGCATGGCCCGGCAGCTCGGGCTGGGGATCAAGACCATCGTCATCGACCCCGGACACGGAGGCTCGGACCCGGGATGCCTGGATTCCTTCGGTCAGCAGGAAAAAGACACGGCCCTCGATATCTCGCTGCGCCTCAAAGAGCTTTTGAAAGCGAGCTCGGAGCTTGCCGTCATCCTCATCCGGGAAACGGATATCCATGTCCCGCTCGAGAACAGGACGGTCATCGCCAACCAGAACAGGGCCGACATCTTCATCTCCGTCCACATCAATGCCTTCCGGAAAAAGGACCGGCGCGGCGTCGAGACTTTTTATCTCAACTTCAGCCCCGACCCCGGCGTGAACGAGCTGGCGGCCCGGGAAAACGCCACGACGACCAAGACCATCGGCGAGATGGACAAGATCATCAAGAAGATCGTCCAGAACAGCAAGATCATCGAGTCCAAAGAGCTGGCTCAAAAAATCCAAGAAAAACTGGTAAAATGCCTTTCCCGGAACTACACGGAAATCAAGGACCTGGGCACGAAGGGAGGACCCTTTTGGGTTCTCATCGGCAGCGAGATGCCGTCGGTCCTGGTGGAAGTGTCGCACCTTTCCAACGCCCAAGAGGCCCAGCGGCTGAAAAGCGGCGCGTACCGGCAGCAGATCGCCCAGGGGATATATGAAGGAATCATAGCCTACATTCAATCGCTCGGAAAAGGATGAACAAACATGGACCGACGAGACTTCATTAAAGATATGGCTCTCGGGAGCCTTCTCCTCAAGCTCGCGCCCGGGCTTATCGCCCAGAATCCCGGCCAACCGGACTTGGCCTTTGTCCAGGGCAACTCGCCCGCGGCGATCACCAAGGAAGCCATCGCCCTCCTGGGCGGCTTGAACAGGTTCGTGGCCAAGGGCGACGTGGTGATGGTCAAGCCGAACATCGGCTGGGACAGAACGCCTGAAATGGCCGCCTGCACCAATCCCGAGATCATCAAAACGCTCGTCGAGATGAGCCTGGCCGCCGGGGCCAAGAAGGTCGTCGTCATGGACAACACGACCAACCAGGCCCAGCGCTGCTACATCCGCTCCGGCATCCAGGAGGCGGCCAAAGCGGCCGGGGCCGACGTTCCGTTCGTCAACCCCCGCCGGGTCAAAAAAATGGCGATCAAGGGCGAGTGGCTGAAGGAATGGGAGGTCATCCAGGATTTCGTCGAGGCCGACAAGATCATCAACGTGCCGATCGTCAAGCACCACAGTCTCTGCCGGGCGACGTTGGGCATGAAAAACTGGCTGGGGGCCATCGGCGGGAGCCGCAACCAGCTTCACCAGAAGCTCGACCAGGCCATGATCGACCTGGCGGCTTTTTTCAAGCCGACGCTGACCGTGCTCGACGCCTACCGGATCTTGGTCCGGAACGGCCCGCAGGGCGGACGCCCGTCCGACACCAAGCTCATGAAGACGGTCGTGGCCGGTGTCGACTATGTCGCCGTGGATGCCATGGGGGCGAGTTTCTTGGAGATCCCGCCCCAGGAATTGCCGTACCTCCGCCTCGGTAAAGAGAAAGGGCTCGGAGAATTCCAGCTGGAGAAGCTGCGCATTGAAAAAAGAACGGTCTAAAAAGCACAGGACCCTTCAGGCCATCCGGGTCCTGGTCCAGGCCGCGTTCTTCGGGCTGTTTCTCTATCTCCTGTTCGGAACGCACTTCGCCGGCCAGGACTACATCGGGCGCGTCGAGGTCTTTTTCCACTTCGACCCGCTTCTGGCCGTGGCCACGGCCGTCGCTTCCAGGATCCTCTTTGCCTCTTTCTGGCTGGCCGCCGCGACCGTCGTCGTAACGCTCGTCCTGGGCCGCGTCGTCTGCGGTTGGGTCTGCCCGCTCGGCTCGATCCACCAGTTCTTTTCCTTTCTCTTTAAAAAAGCCAAGCTGCTCCGGCCCAAAAAAGTCGCGACCGGCGGCCTGGGCTGGAAATATCTCGTCCTGCTTTTTATCTTGATCAGCGCCGTCTTCACCCTGGACCTGGTGGGGATTCTCGACCCGATGTCCTTTCTCTACAGGTCGATGACGACCAGCGTCCTGCCGGCTTTTGCCCAGGGCTTCTATATGCTGATCGGCTTCGTCTACAATTTGCATCTCAACGCTTTGGGAGACAGCCTGACCCAGGCCTTTGAGAAAATGACTCTCAACTCGACGTTCCTCCAGGGCTTCTTCATCGGCCTGATCCTGCTCGCCGTCATCCTCCTGAATATGGTTCGGGAGAGATTCTGGTGCCGTTACGTCTGCCCGTTGGGCGCGTTCCTGGGGCTTCTTTCGCGCTGGAATGTTTTCAAGCTGAAGGTGGACGACGAGAAGTGCATCCAATGCAACCTGTGCACGCTCCATTGCGAAACCCAGGCCCATCCCTGGCCGGACAAGGATTGGAAAAGCTCGGAATGCGTCTATTGTGAAACGTGCGCGGCGATCTGCCCGACAAAGGCGATCACCTTCCCGGCCAAGGCCGCGCCGGAAAAGGCCCCGGCTGTGGACCTGACAAGAAGAAAATTGATCCTGACGTCGCTGCTGGCGTTTTTTAGCATACCCTTTTTCCGTATCTCGCAATCCCTGAAACGGGCCCACGAAAAGCTCATCCGGCCGCCGGGCGCGCTTCCCGAAAAGCAGTTCCTCGAGAAATGCGTCAAGTGTTCCGAGTGCATGAAAGCTTGCCCGACCAACGGGCTCCAGCCCGCCGTGAGCGCGGCCGGCCCCGAAGGCCTCTGGACGCCTATGCTCGTCCCGAAGATCGGCTACTGCGAATATTATTGTTCCCTCTGCTCTCAGGTCTGCCCGACCGGCGCCATCAAGGAGCTGACGATTGAAGAGAAGATCAAGGTCAGGATCGGCACGGCCTGGATCGACAAGAATAGATGCATCCCTTATTTCCTGGGCCGGCCCTGCATCGTCTGCGAAGAGCACTGCCCGACATCGCCCAAGGCCATCAAGTTCGTCATGGTCGAAACCAAGCTCCCCGACGGAACCGTTGCCACCCAGAAGGCGCCGGTCGTTGACCTGGACCTATGCATCGGATGCGGAATCTGCGAAAACAAGTGCCCGGTGGTCGACGATCCGGCGGTCTACGTGACGAGCGTCGGCGAGCAGCGCTCGGAGAAGAACCAGTTCCTCCTGCAGATTGCCCCAGACGAGCCCCCCGAAAAATAAGCGGGGTCAAACCTCAACATTCAACAATTCTGGAAGACAAGCGAGAACGGTCTTGAGGAACCGACGCTCCATGGATTTTGTTGAAAGTTGAGGTTTGACCCCGGAGCTTGACCCCGGAGCTTACTCGGCAAGGGCTTTTTTGAGCGCTTCCTTTAAGGGCGGAATCACCTGGAACAAATCGCCGACAATGCCGTAATCGGCCACCTTGAAAATCGGCGCATCGGGATCTTTGTTCACAGCCACTATGAATTTAGAGGAGGACATCCCCGCCAGGTGCTGAATCGCCCCTGAAATACCAAAGGCCATATAAAGATTAGGGGATACGGTTTTTCCGGTCTGGCCGACCTGGCTTTGGTGCCCGATCCAGCCGGAGTCGACGGCCGAGCGTGAAGCGCCGACGGTCGAACGCGGGATGACTGCCGAAAGCTCCTTGAGCAGGGCGAAATTCTCGGGGCCTTTCATCCCTCGGCCGCCGGACACGATGACGTCGGCTTCGGTGACGTCCATCTCTTCGCCTTTTTCCCGTAAAATATCGGCGACTAGCCCTTTGATCCGGCTTTCGGGGATGGCCACGTCTTTTTTGACCACCTCGCCGGCTTTATTCCGGGGCTCGACGAGGGGAAAAACATTCGGCCTCAAGGTCGCCAGCTGCGGGGAAGATTTCAGGCTGAGTGAGAGGAAGGCCTTTCCGGCATAGATCGGCCGGGTGAACTCCATCGTCCCGTCTTTCACGGCAATCCCTGTGCAGTCCGAGGCCAAGCCGACGCCGAGCCTGGCCGCCAGCCGCGGCGCCAGGTCTTTGCCCATCGCGGTTGCCGCAAAAAATATCGCCTTCGGGTGAAGCTCCTGGGCCAACTGATGGAGGGCCGTCGCATAGCCCTGGGACGAGTAAGCGCCGAGCTGGTCATTCTCCAGGAGAAAGACTTTTGAGGCGCCGTACGAAAAAATCTCGGGATTGAGGCAATCCATGTTGGAGCCGCAAAGAGCAGCCGCGACGTCCTCTCCGAGCTCGCCGCCTCGTCTCTGGGCTTCGGAAAGGACTTCCAAAGAACTCTTCTTGATTTTTCCTTCACGTGTTTCGATGAATACTAAAAACATTTTCCTTCCCCTTCTCAGATCACCTTGGCTTCGTTGCGCAAAAGCCTGACCAGCTCTCTGGCCGCATCTTCCGGAGTCCCCGCGATGATCTTTCCGGCCTGACGCGCCGGGGGCATCTCGAGCCGAACCACCTCGACCTGGGGCGCCGTCTCCTCCTGGCTCAGTCCCAGCTCTTCGAATGTCACGACCGGGATGACCTTTCTCTTGGCCGCCATGATTCCTTTCAGCGTCTCATAGCGGGGCTCATTCAAGCCTTTCTGGGCGGAGACCACGGCCGGCAGGGAAAACGTCACTTTTTCCATGGCCCCTTCGATCTCCCGGTGGGCGGTCCCTTGGTTGCCGTCGATCTCGAGTTTGATCACAACATTGGCCTGAGGGAAGCCCAGCAGCTCTGCCGCCATGGACGGAACCTGGGCATTGTCCGCGCCGACGGCCTGCTTCCCGAAGAGCAGAAGGTCCGAGCTCGGGAACTTCTTTTCAACGGCCCTGGCGATGACCCTGGCGGTCCGCAGCCCGTCATACGTCTCTTTCGCTGGATCTTTGATGAGCACGGCCTCGTCCGCGCCCATGGCCAAGCATTTCTTGAGAATAACCAGAGACTCGTCCGTCCCCACCGAGACGACGGTCACCTGCCCACCCTTGGCTTCCTTCAGTCGCAAGGCCTCCTCGACGGCATATTCGTCATTCGGGCTGATGATGAAACTCAGCCCCTCTTCGACGATAGAGGTTGTCTCATGATTGATCCTGATCTTCGATTCCGTATCCGGGACGCGCTTGACAAAAACAACGATGTTCATCCCTGCCTCCTTGGACCGCCTGCCCTACCTTTTTGTTCCCCCCTAATTCCCTAGGGGGGTTGGGGGGTTAATAATTAAGGTTCTCTTCCATTTTGTGTGGCTAGGATAGGGAAGCGATCCGGAGACGGCTGAAGCGACCATGGAGGGTTTAGCCTTCCCGAGTCCTCCTTCGAGGGCAGCCGGCTCGGAAGAAGCCGGCCGGCGAAGTTGTCTGAGCTTCCCGGCGAACGTCCGTAAAATCAAGGCCGGGAAGCGAGTTCTGAGCCGCCGAGAAGGAGGGCTCGGGAACGGCGTGAAAAACCCGGATAGGGAGCGAGGCTGTCTCCGGATCGTTTCCCAAACGATTTTTCCCCACACCAAATGGAAGAAAGCCATAATTATGAATCTTAATTCTTTTCTCCTGCCTTTCTTCTTCCTCCCCGATTCCCAAAGGAGGAATGAGAGATTCATAATGTTAATCGAATTTATTTTTTTATGCTAGGGGAGAATTGGCTCTGGGAAAAAATCGGTGGCCGGCTCTTCCTTCGGCGGTGAAGGACCCGTCGCCCATTTTTTTATTCTTCGAACTTTTTCAGAAGCAATGCCCCGTTCGTGCCGCCGAAGCCGAATGAATTGCTCAAACCATAGACAATCTCGGCCGGCCTGGCTGTGTTCGGCACATAGTCGAGGTCGCACTCCGGGTCCTGGTGTTCATAATTGATAGTCGGTGTCATGACCTGGTTCTTAATGCAGAGGGCCGTTATGCCCGCTTCCACGCCGCCCGTCGCGCCCAAGAGGTGGCCGGTCATGGATTTTGTCGAGCTCACGCCGATCTTGCGGGCGTGATCGCCGAACACCCTTTTGATCGCCGCCGTCTCGATCTTGTCGTTGAAGGGCGTCGATGTCCCGTGGGCGTTAATGTACTGGACATCGCTCGGATCGATGGCCGCGTCATGCAAGGTCACTTGCATCACCCGGGCCGCTCCGGCTCCGTCCAAGGCGGGAGCGGCGATATGGTAAGCGTCGCCCGTCATTCCGTAGCCCACGACCTCGGCATAAATCTTCGCTCCTCGCCGCAGAGCATGGCCGAGCTCTTCGATCAGGAGAATCCCCGACCCTTCCCCCATGACAAACCCGTCCCGCTCCGCATCGAACGGCCGCGAGGCTTTTTGCGGCTCGCTGTTCCTTTCCGAGAGGGCTTTCATGGTGCAAAAACCGGCCACGCCCAGCGGCGTGATCGGTGCTTCGGCGCCGCCGGCGATCATCAGGTCGGCCTCGTCCCTGAGGATCATCCGGAACGAATCGCCGATGGCGTGGGTGCCGGTGGCGCAGGCCGTGGCCGTCGCCATGTTCGGGCCCCTGGCCTTGAACCGGATGGAAATCTGGCCCGAGGCCTCATTGATGATCGTCGAAACAAGGAAAAATGGAGAAACGCGGTCCGGCCCTTTCTCGAGCAAAACCTTGTGGCTCTCCTCGATCGCGCCGATGCCGCCGATTCCGGAGCCGACGTAGACGCCGGTCCGGTCGCCTCCGAGGGCGGCCGGGCTGATCGCCGCATCTTCGACGGCCAACTGGGCAGCCGCCAGGGCGTACTGGATAAAGAGGTCCATTTTCTTGGCCTCTTTTCGATCGATGAAGTCGAGCGAACGAAAATCCCTGACTTCACCGGCGATCTTGGTCGAAAAGCGGGAGGCATCGAACCTGGAGATCAGGCCGATGCCGCTTTTGCCGGCCAGGAGAGCTTCCCAGTTTTTCTGGGTTCCAACGCCCAGGGGAGAGACAAGGCCAATCCCCGTTATAACAACCCGTCGCTTTGTCGCTCGATTCTTGTCCCCTGGATTAAGAGACATGGCTCACAATGTAATCCATCGCTTTGCCCACCGAAGTGAGCTTTTCGGCTTCTTCGTCCGGGATGTCCAGGCCGAATTCATCCTCGAGAGCCATGACCAGTTCGACGGTATCGAGAGAGTCTGCGCCGAGGTCCTCGATGAAAGAGGCTCCCTCTGTGACCTGGTCTTCACTGATGCTCAGCTTATCGGCCACGATGACCCTCATCTTCTTCAATAACTCGTCTCTTTCCATGTTAACCTCCTGTTAAATAGAAATTCCTACATATACATACCGCCGTTCAGATGGATGACTTGGCCCGTGATGTAGGCGGCTTCATCCGAACAGAGGAACTTGACCGCATGCGCCACTTCGCGAGACTCTCCGAACCTCTGCATGGGGATGAGGTCAATGAACATTTTCTTGACGTGTTCCGGAAGGCTGCCGGTCATGGGGGTCGCAATGTAGCCCGGGGCCACGCAGTTGACCGTGATCCCGCGGGACGCGACTTCCCGCGCCAGCGACTTGCTGAACCCGACCAGGCCCGCTTTTGAAGCGGCATAGTTTGCCTGCCCGGCATTTCCCATCAGCCCGACCACCGAGGAGAGATTGACGATCCTCCCGGAGCGGCTGCTGACCATGTGCCTGACGACTGCCTTGGAGAAGTTGAAAACGCCCTTGAGGTTCACGGCGATCACGGCGTCCCAGTCGTCCTCCTTCATCCGCATCAAGAGGGCGTCCCGGGTGATGCCGGCGTTGTTGATGAGATGGTCGATCTTGCCGAACTCCTTGATGACGGCATCCACGACGCCCGTCACCTGGTCGAGCTTGGCAACGTCGGCCTGGAAAACGGCCGCTTTTCCCCCCTGTCCGGCGATCTTCCCGGCAACTTCATCCAGCTTGGGCTTTTGAATATCGACGAGGATGACGGTCGCCGCGGCCTGGGCAAATTCGACGGCGATGGCTTCTCCGATCCCTTGGGAAGCGCCGGTGATCAAGGAAACCTTGCCCTGGAAGATCATTTACGCTTTCGCTCCTCCGACCGCATGGGCCGACCTGCCGATCTCCTGCTGGATCTTTTCCTGGACACGGTTCACGACGAAATCCTTGGCCAGCCGGATGGCGTTCTTCACGGCATTCGGGTTGGACCGGCCATGGCCGATGATGCAAACCCCGTTCAAGCCCAGGAGATGGGCGCCGCCGTATTCCGAATAATCCATTTTCTTAAAAAGGCTCTTCAAGTTCTTTTTCATGAGAAAGAACCCGACCCTGGCCAGGAAGTTTTTTGTGATCTCCCGGCGGGCCAGGGAGAAGAGCGTCTCGATGACCCCTTCGCTCGCCTTCAAGGCGACATTCCCGGTGAACCCGTCGCTGACGATGATATCCGCTTTGCCGGAATAGATATCCTTGCCTTCGACGTTGCCGATAAAATTCAGAGGAGAGGCATGAAGCCTGTCAAAGGCTTCCTTAGTCAAGTCGTTGCCCTTGGTTTTCTCTTCGCCGATGCTCATCAGGCCGATGCTGGGATTTCGTAATCCTATGATCTGCTCCATGAAGACTTTGCCCATGACGGCAAATTGTTCCAGGTCGCGGGGCCGGCAGTTGGCATTGGCGCCTACATCGAGGAGCAGGGTGACGCCCTTCAGGGTGGGAACGAGGAGCGCCAGAGCCGGCTTATCGACACCCTGGAGGGCGCCCAGGATCTCCCGCGAGATATACACGACGGCTGCTGTGTTGCCTGTGCTGACAAAGGCGTCAGCCCGGCCGTCCTTGACGAGCTCGGCGCCGATCCGGATGGAGGATTTCTTCTTTCTCCGGATCGAGAAGACCCCTTCGCCCATGCCGATGGCCTCGGGCGCATCGAGGATCGTGATCCGGGACCCGCGCCCCCCGATCCGGTCGAACTCTCTTTGAATGACGGACTCGACGCCGACAAGGACCACGTCCAGGTTAAAGTCTTCGGTGGCCTGAACGGCGCCCCGGACCGTGATTCTCGGTCCAAAATCTCCCCCCATGGCGTCGACGGCAATTTTCATCTTGAGCCTCCGGCTATTCTTCGGCTTCTTTAATGACCTGTCGGCCGCGATAGTGCCCGCATTCCGGGCAGGCCCGGTGGGGCAGTTTCGGGGTTCCGCAATTGGCACACACGGAAAAGGAGGGCATCACCAGAGCGTCATGCGCCCGACGGCATCCCTTTCGGGAATGTGAGTGTCTTCGTTTTGGATTAGGCATTTAACTCTTATCTTTCATGAAATATTTTAATTTTCCCAACCGGCCTTCGGGCTCCTTGACCAGGCAGCCGCAGTTTCCACCGTGGCGGACCTGGCCGCACACGGCGCAGATGCCCTCGCACCTCTCGGAGCAGAGGAGCTTGGACGGAAAGGTCAGGTTCAATTGCTCTAGAATGACTTCACGAAGGTCGATGTGATGACTCTTGTAGAATATCTTGTCCAGGTCTTCATCCTCCAGCTCGTCCTTCATCTCATGGACATCCTCAGGAAGAAAAACGAGGTCGAACCGGGAATCGACGGCAAACTCAAAGGGGGCCAGGCACCGGCTGCAGACAAGGCTCAGACAGGTCGTGATCCGCCCCTTGACCATGACCTCTTCGCCGATTCTTTTGATCGTCAGCTCGCCATGGACCGGCTGGAGGAAGACGGCGTCCTCTTCGATCAGGTCGATGCTCGGAAAATCGAAATTCCGGCTCACCTTCAGGCCGTCTTTGGGCAGTTTATCGATATCGATGATCATTTTTTTCCTAATAAGTTTGACTTATTATACCAATTCGCCGTTCTTTGTCAATAATTCGGCCACGCCTGAGCTTCCAACTCTTTGATTTCTCTTGAGTTGCCGGTCCGGCCCTTTTCCCATGTCGTTCAGACTACACTATTCCAACACAATATATATTTATGTGTCATTTGGCGCCTTATTCTTGATCGCCGGGCGAGGACGGATTGGCGAGGAAACACGAAGCAAAGAGCTTTGACAAGGAACAAAGCGCCCATGGCGCCGGCCGCTTTCTCGATTAGCCGGGCGAGGGGCGAGTCCCGTAGAAAGCCGTCCGCTTTTTATAAGGTCGGAAAGAAGAATTAAGATTTTAGGTTCTCTTCCATTTCGTGTGGGTAGAAAAGAGAAACGATTCGGAGACGGCCGAAGCGACCATGGAGGGTTTAGCCTTCCCGAGTCCTCCTTCGAGGGCAGCCGGCTCGGAAGAAGCCGGCCGGCGAAGTTGTCTGAGCTTCCCGGCGAACGTCCGTAAAATCAAGGCCGGGAAGCGAGTTCTTCGCCGCCGAGAAGGGGGGCTCGGGAACGGCGTGAAAAACCCGGATGGGGAGCGAGGCCGTTTCCGGATCGTTTCCCATACAATTTTCCCTATACGAAATGGAAGAGAACCAAATCTTTTTACATTATTTCTAAAAGATAGCGCCGCTTATATCCGAGCCTTCCCTCTTGATTAATTTCGCTAAAGGGATTAATAATAAATCAACATGATCGGCTACAGCTCGGAGATCAAGTATCAAGGCCTGGACCTTCTCGTCCAGACCCAGGACAAGGGGCTGGCGGCCCAGTACGCGGAAACCCTGGTCTACCTCTCCGGGAAAATCGTCTATTCCCAGAAAGCCCCCTACACCCAGTATCTGAATCAACCGGGTTTCAAGGAAAAAGTGGCGCGCCTCCTCAAGGACGTGCATCAGGCTGTTCTGAACGATATCAGCGGAGGCAAGCTCGACCACCAGCTCCTCAAGCTCAAAGCATGAGCGAGAAGAAGCTCGTCCTGATCGACGGGAACTCCCTTCTCTACCGTGCCTTTTACGCCATCCAGCGGCTCTCAAGCCCCCAGGGCTTCCCGACGAACGCGATCTACGGCTTCATCATCACCCTCCGAAAGATCCTCGACCGGGAGAAGCCGGCCTATCTTGGCATCGTCTTCGATACTCCTGGACCCAAGCTGCGCCATGAAGTCTTTAAAGATTACAAGGCCCATCGGAAGCCCATGCCGGACGACTTGGCCAAGCAGATTCCCCGGCTCAGGGAGATCATCCGGGCCCTTCGCATCCCGGTTTTTGAGGACGAAAACTACGAGGCCGACGACGTCCTGGGCAGCCTGGCCAAGCGTGCCGCGGCCAATAAATTCTTCACCGTCGTCGTCTCGACCGACAAGGACCTCCTCCAACTGGTGGACGCGGCGACCGTGGTTTATAATCCCGCCAAAGAGATTTCCCTGGACGAAGCCAAGGTCAAGGATATCTTCGGCGTCCTTCCCGTCCAGATTGTCGATGTCCTTTCCCTCTGGGGCGACGCCTCGGACAACGTCCCCGGCGTACCTGGCATCGGCGAAAAAACGGCCAAGTCCCTGATCGGCGAATACGGTTCTCTGGACAATCTTAAAAAGAACCTTGGCAAAATGAAAAACCCGCGGCTCAGGGAAAAAATCGAGCAGAACCTGGACAAGCTCGAGCTGAGCCGGGAGCTGGTGACGATTGAAAGAAACTTGGACATCGCCTTCGACCCCGAAAAATTCAAGGTTGCCGAGCCCGATACCGCGGAACTGACCAGGATTTTCCAGGATCTGGGGTTCACCTCGCTGGTCTACGAATATTTGAAACCGCTCCAAAAATCGGAAAAAATCTACGCGGCCGTCACGACCGAGAACGAGCTTAGCGGACTTGTCGCCGCCATCAAAAAGGCCGGCTCCGTTTCGCTGGACACGGAGACCGACAATGTCTCTCCCACCCGCGCCCGGCTGGTGGGAATGTCGTTTTCCCTCGAGCCGGAGCGTGCCTTCTACCTTCCTCTCGGGCATGATTATCCGGGCGCGCCGGCCCAGCTGGCCAAGGAGGCCGCTCTTGGCCTCCTCCGCGAGGTGCTTGAAAGCCGGCAGATTAAAAAAATCGGACAGAACATCAAGTACGATTTCATCGTCCTCGAGCGGGAGGGGATTCGTCTCTCCGGCATCGATCTGGACACGATGGTCCTGTCCTATCTCTTGGAGCCTAACTGGGGAAAGCACAACCTCGACAAGCTGGCCCTGACCTATCTCCAGGCCAAAACCATCGCCTACAACGACGTTGTCGGAAAGGGCAAAAATGAACTGACGATGAACAAAGTCGCGGTGGACCGGGTCACGCCCTACGCCTGCCAGGATGCGGACTTTGCCCTGGCCCTCAGCCGGATCCTCTGGCCGAAGGTCGAAGCGGCCAAGCTGGACGGACTCTACCGGGAGATCGAGCAGCCCATGATCGAGGTCCTGGCCGGTATGGAGATGGCCGGCGTGAAGCTCGACGCCGATGCCCTGGGACAGTTATCGGTCGAGCTTCAAGCCGAGCTCTCTCGCCTGGAGAAAATAATCTTCGAGCTCGGCGGAATGGAATTCAACATCAATTCGCCCCAGCAGTTGGCTCACATCCTTTTCCATAAGCTCAATCTGCCGGCCGCGCGCAAGACAAAAATCACCAAAGGATTCTCCACCTCCATGGACATCCTACGGGACCTGGCGCCGCTCCATCCCTTGGCCCGGCATGCCCTGGAATACCGTCAAATGGCCAAGCTCAAGTCCACCTATGCCGACGCCCTGCCGGCGCTCATCAACCCTGAGACCGGACGGATTCATACCTCCTACAACCAGACCGTCGCCTCGACGGGCCGGCTGTCCAGTTCCGACCCCAACCTCCAGAACATTCCGGCGAGGGGAGAGATGGGAACGCGTTTCCGCCGGGCTTTTGTCCCGGAAAAAGGGTACCTGTTCCTTTCCGCCGATTATTCTCAGATCGAGCTTCGGGTGCTGGCCCATATGTCCGGGGACCCGGCGCTGTGCGAATCCTTCATGGCCGATCGCGACATCCACGAGGAAACGGCCCTCCGCGTCTTCGGCCCAGCCTCATCTCTGTTCAAGGACGATCAGCGCAGGAAGGCCAAGATCATCAATTTCTCGATCATCTACGGCACCTCCGCCTTTTCCTTAGCTAAAGAGCTGCAGACCTCGAACTCGGAAGCCCAGGATTTCATCAACCGCTATTATGAAAACCACCCGAAAGTGAAGGAATTCCTGGATCGGCTCGTCGGATCGGCCCAAACCCTGGGTTTCTCCGAGACCCTGTTCGGGAGGAGGCGCCCGGTGCCGGAACTCCGGCAATCGGATAAAGCGGTCTGGCAGGCCGGCCGGCGCATCGCTCTCAACATGCCCATTCAAGGGACCGCGGCAGATCTCATGAAAAAGGCGATGATCGACATCTGGAGAGAGATGGGCAACTCCAGGCTCCGCTCCCGGATGATCCTCCAGGTCCACGATGAGCTCGTCTTTGAAGTCCCCGAAAAAGAAAAAACGAAGATGGAGGCCATCGTCCGTGAAAAAATGGAGCGCGTCTTTCCGCTGAGCGTCCCCCTCAAGGTCCGCCTGGGCTGGGGCGACAGCTGGGCCGCCGCGAAGTAGCTAAAATGGCTGTCTCGGTATTGTGTCACTCTTTTTTGTGTGCTATAAGCTTTTTCTCAGGAACAACGAGAGGTCCGGATATGCAGAAGCTTGAGGTCCCCTTCAAAGACCTGCCGGCAACGAACATCAACATGTTCCTGTTTTTTTCAGAAATCCAGGGCCGCTTTGTCGTGGATGAGGCTGGCACCGCCGTCGGAAAGCTGGCCGATTTGAAATTGCGATTGGGAGAGCTTTTCCCAACGGTCGCCACGCTGGTGGTCAAGAAGAGGAGGGAAAAAAAGCTCCTCGAGTTGGACTGGCAGGAAGTCCAAAGCCTCAACACGACCATGATCCGGCTGAACCCGGGGGCTTGCGAAAAATTCCGGCCCCTGGAAGTCAATCCCCAGGAAATCCTTCTCCGGGACGAGCTTCTCGACAAGCAGGTCGTGGACACGTTCGGAGCCAAGATCGAGCGGGTCAACGACATCCACCTTCTCATCGTCAACCGGGACCTGCGCATCGTCCACGTTGATTACGGAATCCGGGGGATCCTCCGCCGTCTCGGCTGGCTGAAGGCGATTGATTTTTTTACCAACTGGCTTTTTGCCTATCAAGTCGAAGAAAAGATGATTTCCTGGAAATACATCCAGCCTCTTCCGAGCGGCCCCGCCAAGCAAAACCTCAAGCTCAACGTGACCTCGAGAAAAATCCACGAAATTCACCCATCGGACCTGGCCGACATCATCGAGGAGCTCGATCAGATCAGCCGGTCGACCGTGTTCCGCTCGCTCGACCTCCAGACGGCCGCTCTCACCCTGGAAGAAGTCGACCCCAAGCTCCAGCTGAGGCTGATCGAATCCGCCCCCGTCGAGCTTGTCTCCGACATCTTGGAAGAGATGGCCCCCGATGAGGCCACCGACCTCCTGGCCGACCTGCCGGAGGAAAAGCAGCAGAAGCTGATCCGGACCATGGAAAAGCCGTCCCGGGAGGCGGTCGAAGAGCTCCTCAAGTTCAAGGAGGGGACGGCGGGGAGCATCATGACCAAGGACTTTCTCTCCGTTTGGAAGGACAAGACGATCGGCGACGCCATCGAAGAGTTCCGGAAAACCGTCTATCCGCTGGAATCTATCTCCTATATCTACGTCACGGACCAGGACAACCGCCTGGTCGGTGTATCGACCCTCCGACATCTCATCACCTGCGAGAAAGACGCGACGCTCGGCAAACTCATGAACACTCATCTGGTCAAAGTGGATCCCGAAGACAATGTCAACACCGTTGCCTCGCTGTTCAAAAAATATAAGTTCATGGCCTTGCCCGTGGTGGACAAAGAGGACGTGCTCAAAGGGATCATTACTATACAAGACATCATGCAATCGCAACTCTAGGAATGACATGAAGTGATGGACGAGCGATGAAAAAAATATCTCTGAAGATCCACTGGAAAACCATCCTCCTTTTTATGGCCGTGGCCGGGCCGGGAATCATCACTTCAAACGTCGATAACGACGCCGGCGGCATCGCAACGTATTCCATGGCCGGCGCCCGCTTCGGCTACAGCCTGCTCTGGTCGCTCATCCCGATCATGGTCGCCCTGATCATCATCCAGGAGATGAGCGCCCGGATGGGCGTCGTCACCGGCAAGGGGCTGTCGGACCTGATCCGCGAGCGGTTCGGCGTCAAGATCACGGTCTACCTTCTCGTGGCCGTCGTCTTGACCAATTTCGGCAACGTGATCGCCGAGTTTGCCGGGGTCGCCTCCAGCCTCGAGATCTTCCATGTCTCTAAATTCATCTCCGTCCCCGGCGCCGCCGTGCTTGTTTGGCTGCTCGTCGTCAAAGGGACCTACCGGTCGGTCGAGAAGATCTTCCTCTATGCCTGTCTTTTTTACGTCACCTACATCATCGCCGGCCTGCTGGCCAAGCCGGACTGGGGAATCATCGGAAAAAGCTTGATCACGCCGACCTTTGATTTCACCTCGGCGCGCATGGGCATGCTCATCGGGCTCGTCGGGACCACCATCGCCCCTTGGATGCAGTTCTATCTCCAGGCGGCCGTCGTGGAAAAGAATATCGCCGTCAAGGATTATAAACATTCCCGGCTGGACGTCATGGTCGGCAGCTTCGTGGTCACGATCGTAGCCGGGTTCATCGTGCTCACTTGCGGGGCCACGCTTTTTAAGGCCGGCATCCGGGTCGAGACCGGCGCCGACGCCGCCCTGGCCCTGGCCCCCCTGGCCGGGAAATACTGCTCGGCCCTCTTCGCCTTCGGCCTCCTCAACGCCTCTCTGTTTGCCGCTTCCATCCTTCCCCTGTCCACGGCCTTCGTCGTCTGCGAAGGCATGGGATGGGAGGCCGGGGTCAATAAAAAGTTTTCCGAAGCGCCGCAGTTTTACGGGCTCTATTCGATGCTCATCTTTCTCGGGGCAGGGATCATCCTGCTTCCGGGAATTCCCCTCTTCCCGGTCATGTATATCTCCCAAGTCATTAACGGCATCGTCCTGCCCGTCATCCTGGTCTTCATGCTGCTCCTGATCAACAACAAGAAATTAATGGGCGAATACACGAACGGGCGGATCTATAATGTCATCTCCTGGATGACGGTCCTCCTGCTGGTCGGCCTCAGCCTCGTCTACCTGGGAAGCCTGGTCAGGCTGTAATCTCTCTTTTCTCCCGAGGGCGTCTCGTCTCTTATAGATTCTTCTGGTAGACGCGAAATTTCTTGTAGACGACCCCGCCCATCCGTTCCATCTCCGCCCGGACCTTGACGTTGGCCTCCATCTCGTGGTGGGTATCCATGATCTCAAACCCGGCCGCCTGGGCCGCCTGAATCATCTTGAAGCCCATCATGACGTCCAGGCCGAGCCCCCGGTATTTTTCCTTGATGCCGCCGAGGAGGAGGTCGAGCTGCTTGGTCTTTTTGGCGGCCCGGAGGACTTTGATAAAGCCAAACGGCAGCAGCCGGCCGCGGGCCTTCTGGATTCCTTCGGTCATATCCGGGATGCCGATGATAAAAGCGACGGCCTCGCCGTCCTTCGTCACGGCCTTGACAAACCTCGGGTCGACGACGGGAAGGTAGCGTTTGGCCAGGTCGTCCTGCTCCTTCTCATCGAGGGGCGCAAACCCGTAGATGTTGGTGTTCGTGTAGCATTCATTCATGAGGCTGAGGATAGGCCGAATCCAGGGCTTCAGCTCTTTTCTCTTCTTGAATTCGTGGAGGGTATACCCACCCTTGCGCTGAATTCGTTCGTAGATCTTTTTATAGAACTCCGGGATCACTTTGGGGACTGCCAGCCTGTAGACAAAGTAGTCGATATCCTTGGAATATCCTTCGTTTTCCACCAGCCGCGGCATCCATTCATAATTGTAATAGGTGGCGATGGTCGCCCGGTTTTCAAACCCTTGGATGATAAAGCCTTCCGGGTCCTGGTCGGAAAATCCGTAGGGCCCGATAACCCGATTCATTCCTTTCCCCCGGGCCCATTCCTCGACCCGATCGAGGAGGGCATGGACCACTTCCGGGTCTTCCCTGGCTTCTAAGTCGCCGAACCGAGCGATCCTGACCTTGCGGTACTCATTGAAACGGTTGTTGATAATTCCCATGACGCGGCCGACAAGGTCATTTCCCCGGAAAGCGAGCAGCAGGACGGTCTCGCAATAGCCGAAGGCCTTGTTCTTCTTCGGGTCGAAGTATTTCCGTTCATCCATGTAGATCGGAGGAACCCAGTTGGCCCGGCCGGCGTGGATTTTTTCGGGGAGGAAAATGAACGCCTTTATGTCCTTGCGAGTTTTGACTTGCTTGATTTCAATGGCCATAGACAATGTCCCTTCTCGTGTCGTTCGTGCACTCCATATATCCTACAACGAGGATTAAAAATCAATAAGAAATTTTGCGTCCGGTGGATGGGGTTTTCCTCTCCAAATTGACCATCGGGCTATTTGACCCCTCATGGGAGTCGTGATATATACAACCAAGAACGCCGGAGGCTTGGCTAAGCTGGATCGCCGGAAAACCATGATGATTCCGAAGAAACCTGATTCTTGGAGGTAAAACGCATGTCTCCTATCCCGCCAGAGCCCGTTCTCACCATCGTTTTTGGCTTGTCGGCTGCAGCCCTGATGGTCCTCGTCCTTCCTTTTAAGGTGAAAAAGATCGAAGAAAACCTCGAGCCGTTCTTCCTGGTCATGGGCGCTGCGGTCGTGACGATTTCCGGACTCTGGAGCTGGAAGCTCGTCGTGGAGGCGCTGAAGGCTCCCGTCATGATCGGGTCGATTCCGATCGGGATTTTCCAGGTTGTCCTCGTCGCCGGCCTTCTCGTCCATTTTTTTAACGTGCCTTTCTGCAACGCGATCCTGCGCCTGGCCAAGAAGCTCGGCTCGGGCTTGTTCATTTTTCTGCTTATCACGGTATTCGGCCTTTTATCCAGCGTTGTCTCTGTCATCCTGACGGCCTGCCTTTTGGCCGAAATCACCGCCGCCCTCCCCTTTGCCAGAAAGGATAAGATAAAATTGGTCGTCGTGTCCTGTTTTGGCGTCGCCCTGGGCGCCGTGCTGACGCCGCTGGGGGAGCCGCTATCCACAATCCTCGTTGCCAAGCTCACCGGGCCCCCTTATTTTGCCGGTTTTTTCTTCCCCCTGAAAGTCTTCGGTCTCTATATGATCCCGGGCGTCATCGCCACAGCGCTTTTCGCGGCCCTCTGGCTTGGCCCAAAGATCTCCTTGAAAACCGGGGCGGTGGTCACGGAATACAATGAAACAATCAAGACCGTCATCCTCAGGGCCGTCAAGGTTTTTACCTTCGTAGCGGCCCTGGTCCTGCTTGGGGACGGCTTTCGGCCGTTGATCGTCTGGTATTTTGCCAAAATTTCACCCGGGATTCTTTACTGGTTCAACTCGATCTCGGCCATTCTCGATAATGCCACCCTGACGGCGATTGAGATCGGTCCGGCCATGTCTCTTCCCCAGATTACCGGGATCATCATGGGCCTGTCCATTGCCGGGGGGATGCTCATTCCCGGAAACATACCCAACATTGTCGCTGCCGGGAGGCTCAAAATCAGCATGAAAGAATGGGCCGTGATCGGCCTTCCCATGGGATTGGTGATGATGGCGATCTATTTCGTTATTCTGTACATTCTCTAGCCGGCGGGCGGCTAAATCTTCATCGGCATGAGCACATACAGGCTCTGGATGTTTTCGTCTGTCTCCGGCCGCATCAGGGCGGCGCTGTTCTCGTCCTTCAGCTCAAGCCGGATCTTTTCCGACCCGACGGTCGTCAGGTAATCGAGAATATACTGGGAATTGAACCCGATCTCGATATCCGGGCCTATGTAATCGATATCCAGCCTGTCCCTGGCTTCTCCGATTTCCGGGTTTGAGGAGAAGAGCCGGAGCTTTCCTTTCTCCAGATTGAATTTTATTCCTCGCGAGCGCTCGGCCGATAGAAGCGAGACCCTGCGGATGGCGTCCGTGAATTCTTGGCGCGGCAGGCCGACGGCATTGGGGTTGTCCTTCGGGATGACGGCCTCAAAATTGGGGAATTTGCTCTCGATGATCCGGCTGATCAGGATGCGGTTGCCGACCTTGAAGAAAAGGTTGTTCTCGTCCAGATCGAATTCAACATCGCCGTCGGCGAACTTTCTCACCTCGCCCAGCGTTTTTTTAGCGACAATGACCCGAATTTCTTCGGTCAAACTCAGGCCCTCCAGGCCTTTGGCCGTATACGACAAGCGGTGACCATCGGTGCTGACCAGCTCCAAAGATTTATTCTTGATCAACATCAAAGCGCCGTTGAGATAGTATCTTTGTTCCTGGGCGATGGCAAAATAGACCCGTTCGATCATTTCTTTGAAGACATCGACGGGAAAAACGATGTTTTTCTCGAATTTCGGCTCCGGGACCTGGGGATAATCCTCTTTGGCCAGGCAGAGGACCTTGAATTCGCTTTCCCCGGACGTCACCTCCATCATCAAGTCCTTTTGCTCATTGAATGCGATCATTTTTCCATTCGGCATGGACTTGACGATCTCGAAAATTTTTTTCCCTGAAACCGTGATGGCACCGTCTTCCTCGACCTGTCCCTCAAAATGCGTTTTCAGCCCGACTTCAAGGTCCGTCCCGGTCAGTTCGATTTTGTTCTTTGAGGCATGGATGAGGATGTTGGCCAGGATGGGCATGGTATTTCTTTTTTCAACGATGCCCTGAAGAAGCTGGAGCTCTTCCAGTATGTTCTCTTTTTGGATTGCGAATTTCATCTTTTCACCTTCCTGAAAGAACGCTCTATTCTTATTCTTTTCTTCTCTTATCCTATTCTTAAAGAAATAAGATTAATAAATAAGAGAAATAAAAGCAAATAAAATGTGAATATCTCTTTCAAAGGGCTGATTCCATTACTGAATAAAGCTGATCAGGCTGTTTATTTCTTTGTTGAATTCGGAATTTTCACCGCGCAATTTTTCGATTTTCCGGATGCTGTGGATGACCGTGGTGTGGTGTTTTCCACCGAATTTCTTACCGATTTCCGGAAGTGAGGATTTCGTCAATTCCTTGGACAGATACATGGCGATCTGGCGGGGAAAGGCGACTTTGGGAGAATTGTTCTTTGATTTCAACTGGGACGGCTTCATTTTGTATTTATGACAGATGAGTTTCTGGATTTTTTCCACAGTCACGATGTTAGTCGTCGTGTCTAAAAGGTCTTTCAAGGATTCTTTGGCCAGGTCCATTTCGATTTTTTCGCCCTTCAGGGAAGAGAAGGCGACGACGCGGCGGAGGTATCCTTCGAGCTCCCGAATGTTGGAATGGACCTTGTCGGCGATAAAAAGGGCAACGTCTTCGGGCAGGTCGACGCCCTCGAGTTCAGCCTTCTTTTTCAAGATGGCGATACGGGTTTCGATGTCCGGCGCTTTGAGGTCGGCGATCAGCCCCCATTCAAAGCGCGATCGAAACCGTTCTTCCAGCCCGAGGATCTCCTTGGGCTGGCAGTCGCTTGAAATGATGATCTGCTTCTGGTTGTCATAAAGATGGTTGAAGGTGTGGAAAAATTCTTCCTTGGTCCGGTCTTTTCCGGAAAGGTTGTGGATATCGTCCATGAGCAGGACGTCGATACTCCTGTATTTTTGACGGAAATCCAGAATTTTACCGTACTGGAGATGATTGATGAGGTCGTTCATGAATTTTTCGGTCGTGACGTAGAGGATCTTCAGCCGGGCGTCGTTATGGAGGCTGAAATGGCCGATGGCATTCATGAGATGGGTCTTGCCGAGGCCCGACCCGCCGAAGATATAGAGCGGGTTGTAGGATTTGGCCGGGCTTTTAGCCACGGCGATCGAGGCGGCATGGGCGAACTGGTTACAGGAGCCGACGACGAAATTCTCGAACGTGTAGTTGGGGTTCAGGTTGGGGTTGAGAAGCATTCCATACTTCGAGCGGCGCTCCTCGGGAGACTTCCGCATGAAGGAAAAAGAGGCGTCGTCAAAAATATATTTGACATCGTAGACCTTGCCGAACAACTTTTGAGCGCTCTCGCTGATCAAGGAAGAATAATGAAAGGAAAGCCAGTCCTTGAAATAAGAATTCGGGACCTTGATATAAAGGCAGCCTTTCTCCTGGCCGATGTACGTCGTGGGCTCAAACCAGGTCTCGTAGCTGTTTTGGTCGACCTTCTTTTGAAGGTCCTGGATGATTTGAACCCAAGGGTTTGTCTTTTCTTCCATTTGCGCCCTGACGAGTTATTTTTCCACAGAATTTTCCACAACTGTGGAAAAGTTTGCCTTACCTGCTGAATCCGGGGAAAAAGGCTGCCTCATCATAGCACTCTCAACCGGCGATTTCAAGAGTTTTTATGATAAAAATTAATAAATGAGGGCTCGGGAAGGCTAAGCCCTCCATGGTCGCTTCAGCCGGATCCGGAGCGTTTTCATTTTCGCCCCACATAAAATAAAGGAGGAACAAGTTATTAATTACTCATGGACCGAAAGGCCAACTGCGAACGATGAAAACAGATATGTCGCAAGGGGCCATTTTCCAGGTAATCCCGCTCCCCCTTTGGGCAATCGAGGGGGCGCGTCAAACATGTCGCCCATCCCCCCTTAGAGAATTAAGGGGGGGATAAAAGGTCGGCGGCATACCCCGAGCCCTTTAAAAGTCGAAGCCGATCCAGAATTTCGTCATAAAACTGCCGTAGGCGCTGAAATTGAAGGGCTTGGAGATGCTCGGCCACTCGAGACGCTTGGCGAATTCGATATGGACCGGCAGGCCCCAGATAAAGAACTCGAAGCCGTAGCCGTAGGAGCCGATCGCGTCGAATTCATCGTAAGCGGTAAAGAACAGGCTGCTCTGGTCGGGATTGTATCGATAGAATTTGGCCGGATAATCGCCGAGCTTGCTCCGGGTGATATCGAAGAACAGGACGCCCCGGAAGGGGCCCAGGTTGCCGATGAGAGTAGACACGGAATTGGCCAGGGGGAAGCGCAGCTCGGCGTTGGCGAACCAAGCCTCTGTGGCGATGATATTATAGAAGTAGGACGAGCGGACCTGGTTGTTCCCTCCATAATAAAAAGCGAAGAGATTGCGGCCCCGGCACAGGAAGCCCTGGATCCTGAAGGCAAGGAGGCTGTCCATCCCGAGATACAGGTACTGGCGCAAGTCGGCTTCGACGGTTGTGTTTCGCAGGAACTCCGGCGTGGCCGGGATTGCCTGGCTCAGGGACAGCCGGAAGGTGTTTCCCGCGGCCGGCCCGTACTGTTTGAAGTGGGTCGTTTCTCCCGTGAGAGAGATCGAGGCGGACAGGATATTCCCGTTTATGAAATAGCCATAACCCCCCATGGAGTACATGCCGATATAAGAAGGATCCAGGTTGTCTTCCTCATAGTGGGAGAAGCCCAGCCCGGCTTCTAAACGATAGTAGCGGCTGAAAGGATAATATCCCGCGAAGCTCAGCCCGGAGATCCTCCGGACGGCGATCGCGTCACGGTAGGTGAGATTTTGCCATAGGACATCCGAGGGATTATAGTAGTAAAGATCCGGATAATAGTAGATCGAATATTGAAAGGCGTTGAACATATACTGGAATCTGTGTTGTTGGTTGAGGTAGGTGAAAAAGTAGGACCGGAAATCGCGAACCTGGTAGGCCATGACGGAGAAGGTGCGGTCGCCGAGGATGTCCGAAAAGGCGACGGCCGATCCCCCGTAGAAGGACCCGTCCGTCGAGACGATGGCATCGACCGGTGGCCGCGACGTCACGTACAGCTTGCCCATGCCTTTATGGGCCTGGATCTTATCTTTTTGAATTTCCAGGGTGACGATGGGCTCGAACTTTTTGAAGGTCTCCTCGGGCCCCAGGTCGGCAAAGTTCAGGGTTTGTTCGAGGACCCCCTCCATTTCGCTTTTGAACAGCTGGAAGGCGCCTTTATTGAACGAGGAGAAGACGATCTTTTTGGGGTCGTTGGGCAAAGAGGCCGGGAAGAAATTGCCGGTCCGGACATCGCTGTAGCGGCGCAGCTCGCCCGAGTCCAGGTTGAGAGAGTACATATTGAAGGCCCCTTTCGCATCTCCCGAGAAGAAGATCGTCTTGGAATCCGGGCCGAACTGGGGACAGGAGGTGTTCCCGGTCCCGAAGGTGAGCTGTTTTTTCCTTTTGAAATCGTCGAGGGGAGAGAGGAACAGCTTGTCGTAGATGCCGGCGCGGATCGAGTAGGCGACGAGCTTTCCATCCGGAGAGATGGCGGGGGCTTTTTCAAAAGCATCGTCCTTGGTCAGGTTCGTGATTTTTTCCGAGGCCAGTTCAAGGGCAAAGATATCGTGAACGCCCTTATCGAAGCCGGCGAACATAAGCCTTTGTCCGTCGGGATAAAAGGAGGGACAGGTCGGCTGGTCGATGGGGGTCTTGATTTTCCGGAGCGTCGTTCCTTCGAGGGCATCAACGATGAACAGGGAATATTTTTCGCCGTCCCGGGCAAAAAAGGCGAGGCGGTCGCCGTCCGGTGACCAGGCCAGGTTCTTGCCCAGCGAGGGGTCGATGTCGTATCGGATGTATTCGTATTTCGAGGTGTAGCCCTTGGTGATGTTTTTAAGAACGGTGCCGTCTTTTGTCGACAAAAGGACGATGTCGATGTCGTAGTCTCTGACGTTGAAGGTGATCGTAGCCACGATATCGCCCGAGGGAGAAACGGCGTGGGAGATGGCCAGGTAGTAAGGATTCATCGGGAACTCCGGTCCCAAAGGAACGCTGTAATCTTCCGGGTTTTCCCTCAGGTAGTAATCCTTGAACCGGTTCCGGAGATATTTTTTGAATTCGAAGCCGAAGTCCCGCGTTTTCAGGTTGAAGCTCTTTTTCAACGGGTCTCTTTTTCCGATGAGGGGAGACCCTTTCAAGGACTGCCAAAATTCGCGGATCGAGTTCCTGCCGAACTTGGATTCCATGAATTCGTAGATGGCATGGCCGAAGTCATAGGCGGGATCCCGCGGCAGCGGGTATTGGGCGAGGATGTCCCCGGATTCCGTGAATTCGGGGATCCGGTCGTTGAGAACGGCGTCGCGGACGATCAGGGTCGACCAGGACGACCATTCTCCGGTTAAATACTCGGACAGGCCTTCGAACGTCCAGAGGGGAGGCTGGCTGATGGCATAGAGCGCGCCGCCTTGACTGCCCCAAAGGATGTCGAACTCGAAGACATGGCTCAACTCATGGAGGATGAGGTTCTGAAGCTCATCCAGAGGCATATCGCCGTGGACGCCGATCCTGTGGAGGACGGGCTCCGAAACGCCCAGGACGCCTTCGGAGATTTCGAAGAGGTTGGTCTGTTCGAAATCGGTGTACGTCGTGTAGTAGATCAGCGGGACCGGCTCGGCGAGCTGGTACTTGAGCTCCGTGCTGATCTTCCTATAGGCGCTTTCGGCGGTTTCGGCGAGGCTTTTAAGGAGTTGCTCCTTATCGACGTAAAAATAGATCTGGAAGTGCTCGGTGGAATAGGTCTTCCAGTTGAACTTCGAATAGAGGACCTTGTTTTTTCCGTAATAAGGGATGGACATGAAGCCCTGGGCCAGGCCGGAGGAGGCGACCGCTATCATCAACAAAAAGATGAGCGAGATTTCCCTCAAGGGTTTCATAGGAGCTCCTTTTATTTCGACAGGAGGTACCGTTCCTGGATCTTGTCCGTTCCGAAGAGGGCCCGGAACAACTTCGGCTTGATCCTCTGGATGAGGTCGAAGAAGGCGAACTCGGCGGTCTGCTTGACGTTGGCGTAGTTCATTTGTTCCTGGTACTCTCTCTGGAAAAGGACCTCTCCGGTGTCCGATTGGATCAAGAAGATCTCGAGCTTGAGCGAATAATTCCGGCGTTCCGCCCAGGCCCTCTCTTTGGCAAAGGGGCCGTCATCGATGGCCCGCTTTTCGTTGGCCAGCAGCGCTTTGCGCAATTCCTGGCCAAACTGGACCTTGCCGGTCAGAAAAAGCGTATTCTTGGCATCTCCGGCCGCCTGTTTCCAGAAGTCCTTATTTTTCGGGAGCTCGGCATTGTCCCAGGAAATCGCCTTCGTGGAGAGCTTTCCCTTGAAGGACCGCTTCAACTCATCCTGGAAATATTGGACCAGATCTTGATTCAGCCCGAAATCCTGGATCTCCTTGTCCTGCCAAAAATTGGTCACGATGATCTCCTGGCTCCGGTCCAGGCGGACTTCCGGGACGCTGGACATTTCGATTTTCACCTTCCGGGTTGTTTCGACAGAGCACGCCGCGAGCAGCGAGACGAGGAAGATCAGCAGCCCGCTATTTTTTTTCATTTTTGTCCTTCTTGTCTTCTTTTCCTTTCTTGGGCGGTTGGCTATTTTCTTTACAGTTTTGATAATTAGATTTTACATAAGAATTATCGGGCTCGAGCTTCAGGGCGGCTTCGTATTCCTTGAGGGCTTCGTCGACCAGGCCCTTTTTTTCAAAGGCGACGGCCAGGTTGTTGTGGGCGGCGACGGAATTGGGATTGGCCAGGAGGGCTTTTTTCCACCGGAAAACGGCTTCATCCCAAAGGTTTTTTTCCGAGGCCCAGACGCCGAACTTGACCTGGTCGCTGACGGACGTGGAGGAACAAGCCGACAGAAAGAACGCCAGGAACGCGATCAGAAGGTGGAAAGAAACGAATTTTTTATTCATCCCGCCGTCCATCCATAAAATTAACTCTTTTTGTCCCGTTCGTCAAGCCGAGCACCTGGCGCTCTACGAACAGCAATATTCATACCAATCATCGGCCTGGTCGAACTTGTCTAAATGCCGTGACGCCTGTATAATGACCCCGGATTTTGAGAGGAGGACGTCATGGGCACCTGGCTCGAGGGAAAAACCCTGGCTGAGAAGATCAAGGAAGAAGTCCGCGAGGAAGTCGCTTTTCTTAAAAAAACCAAGGACGCCGTGCCCGGCTTGGTCGGGATCCTTGTCGGGGACAACCGCTCCTCCCAAGTCTATTTGAAGTCCAAGGAAAAGGCCTGCCGGAATCTTGGACTATGGTCTCAAATCCTGACCTTCCCCGCCGGTCTGCCCGCCTCCGAGCTGCGGGCCAAGATTGATGAGCTGAACGAAAATGATCGGGTGGATGGAATTTTGGTCCAACTCCCCCTTCCCCCGGGGCTGAATTCCCACGAGGTCATCTCCTGGATCCGTCCGGAAAAGGACGTCGACGGGATTCATCCGTACAGCCTGGGGCTGCTGCTTGAGAACCAGCCGGGGCTTCGGACATGCACTCCGCAGGGAGTCATCGAGCTTCTTAAGTTCAACCAGATCACCATCGCCGGAAAGGATGTCGTGGTCATCGGCCGAAGCTTGATCGTCGGAAAGCCGCTGGCCGCCATGTTGACCAATGAAAACGGCACGGTCACCGTCTGTCACAGTAAAACCAAGGATCTGCCGCAGGTCGCGGCCAGGGCGGACATTCTCGTGGCGGCCATGGGCAAAACCGCCTTCGTCGGGCCGGAATTCGTCAAGCCCGGGGCCGCCGTCGTTGACGTCGGGATCAATTCGGTCTCGGACAGAGCCAGGGTCGAAGAGTTGTTCGGCCCGGACCCGAAGCGGCAGAAAGACCTCCTGGAAAAAGGCTATACCCTTGTCGGGGACGTCGACCCCCGCGTCATCGACAAAGCGGGCTATCTAACCCCCGTCCCGGGCGGCGTCGGGCTCTTGACGATCGCCATGCTGATGAAGAACACGCTAGAGGCGTTCAAGCACCGAAGAAAAATCTAAGAAGGTTCTGTTCGATTTTGTGTGCGTAAGAAAAGGAAACGATCCGGAGACAGCCGAAGCGACCATGGAGGGTTTAGCCTTCCCGAGCCCTCCTTCGAGGGCAGCCGGCTCGGAAGAAGCCGGCCGGCGAAGTTGTCTGAGCTTCCCGGCGAACGTCCGTAAAATCGAGGCCGGGAAGCGAGTTCTTCGCGGCCGAGAAGGAGGGCTCGGGAACGGCGTGAAAAACCCGGATGGGGAGCGAGGCTGTCTCCGGATCGTTTCCCAGACAGTTTTAAAAATGTTGCGCAGGGTAGGCTTTTATGGTATAAAAGAGCCCCTTAAAGAGAGCGACCATGCCGAAACAATGTGATATCTGCGGGAAAGGCCCGATCTTCGGGCACAGCGTCAGCCATTCGCACAAAGCCTCTCCGAAAAAGTGGAAGCCGAACCTCCAGCACGTGAAAGCCCAGACGCCCGCCGGCGTCAAGCAGACCTGGGTTTGCACGAGATGCCTTCGCTCAGGAAAGGTCCAGAAGTCGATCTAGCCCCCCTAAATTCTTTCCACAGAAAAGATTTCCTTGATTTTCGAGATGTCCTTCATGATCGCATCCAGATGTTTGATGTCCCGGATGACCAGGCTGAGCTTGATCTGCGCTTTCTGATCGGCGAAGGTCTTGGCTTCGGCCTTGGTGATATTCCCCTCGAGCACGGAGATGGAACCGGCCACCTTGGCCAGCAGCCCCGGCGAATCCGCGGCCTTGACCAGCAGCCCGACTTTAGAGCTTCCTTGGGCGACGTTTCCCCAGGACACATCGACCAGCCGCTCGGGGTCTAGAATCTCGTTGGCGATCAGGGGGCAGCGCAGGGAATGGGCCGTGATGCCCTTCCCGGACGTGATATACCCGATGATCGGTTCGCCCTTGATGGGGGAGCAGCACTTGGCGAGACGGACGAGCTCTCCGTTGCTGTCCCGGACCTGAATTTCCGCGGCGGCCTTTTTGGAGACCTTGGACATGACCTTGTGGAAGAGGGCCTCTTTTTTCCGGGTTTCCAGGCCGGCCGGGGAGATCTTTTCCAGGAATTTTCTGTTGACGACGATTTTTCCCAGCCCGACGAGCGCGTAGAAGTCTTCCAGGTTTTTCATCCGGAAGGTGACCGCCTGGGCGATCTGCGAAAGCAGCGCTCCTTCTTTCGGGAAGCCGGAGGGCAGGTCGTATTTGCGGACCTCTTTGTCCCACAATTTTTGGCCCAGGGAGACGCTTTTGATCTTGGCCTGCTGGTTCAGCCAGCGCTTGATCTGGTGTCTGGCGCTCGAGGTGAAGGTCATGTTCAGGTGGCTCCGCGTCGGGGACTTGTCGGGCGAAGTCATGATCTCGACAATATCCCCCGTCTTGAGCAGCGTCTTGAGCGGGGACGGTTTGCCGTTGATCTTGGCGCCTGCGGCGTGCACGCCGATCTCGGTATGGATGCGGAAGGCGAAGTCCAGGGCCGAAGCCCCCGTCGGCAAAGAGACGACTTGACCCTTGGGCGTAAAAACGTAGACTTCCTCGGGGATGAGGTTGATCTTGAGGTTCTTGAGGAATTCTTTCGGGTTGCGCTGCTCTCTAAAGAGCTCGACCATCTCCCTCAGCCACTGCAGCCGCTGGTCCTCTTTCATCAGGCTCTGGGGCTCGTCATCTTTGTACTTCCAGTGCGCGGCGATCCCGTTTTCAGCCAGGTTGTGCATCTCCCGAGTCCGGATCTGGATCTCGAAGCTTTGCTTGTCTTCCGTGATAATGGTCGTATGGAGGGCCTGGTAGAGGTTGGGCTTGGGCATGGCGATGAAATCGCGGAACCGTTGCGGAATGGGCGGCCATTTCTGATGGATGATGCCGAGGGCCGAATAGCAGTTCTTAACGGTATCCGTAATGATGCGGAGGGCCAGGAGGTCATAGACCTGGCTGAAGTCGATATGCTGCACTTCCATTTTGCAGTGGATGCTGTAGGGCCTCTTGATGCGGTAGTAGATTTCGGCAGGGACGTGGTTCTCCTTCATCAACTTTTCGAGGGTGGACCTGAACTTCTTCAGCTCGACCTCGGCCCGCTTCCGGCGGGGCTCGACGAGCGAGGCGACGCGGAAATATTCCTCGGGGGATACGTAGCGGAAAGCGAGGTCCTCCAGCTCCGCCTTGACGCGTCCCATCCCCAGGCGGTTGGCGATCGGCGCGTAGATTTCGAGCGTCTCGGAGGCGATCTGTTTCTGTTTGTCCTCGGACAGGAATTTCAGTGTTTGCAGATTGTGGAGCCGGTCGGCCAGCTTGATGAAGATCACCCGGAGGTCATCGGTCATGGCCAGGATGATTTTCCGGATGGTTTCCGCCCTTCTCGTCTCCGGAGAGGAATCCTGGAAGCGGCTGATCTTGGTCACTCCTTCGACCAGGGCGGCCACGTCTTTCCCGAAGACTTCCTTGAGTTCGGCCGCCGTGACCTCGGTATCTTCGAGGACATCGTGGAGAAGACCGGCGACGAGCGTCGTGCTGTCCAGGCTCATATCGGCCAAGAGGCCGGTGACTTCCAGCGGATGGCTGAGGTAGGGCTCTCCCGACCTGCGGACCTGTCCCTTGTGGGCGCGGGCGCTGAAGACATAGGCCTTCTGGAGGAGGGCGATATCTTTTTCGCCGTAGCCGGAGGAGATTTTTTCCAGGATATCATCAAACCGGATCATTTTTTTATGGATGTTCTTGGCCCAGAATCCAGTCTGCGGCGGCCAGCAGATCGGGTGCGATATGGGCCGGTCGGATGTTCATCTCCTCAAGCTTTTTTTCCGACTCGACGCCGAAACCCGTGAGGACGAGCACGGGACGGGCGCCGATGTTCAGCCCGAAAAGGACGTCCTCGACCTTGTCTCCGATGAAATAGGAGCCGGCCAGGTCGATGCCGAGGTCCTTCGCCGCCCGCCGGGCCAGCCCGGGCTTGGGTTTGCGACAGGCACAGTCCTTCCTGTATCGAGGGTGCGCGGAGAGTTCGTAGTGAGGGCAGAAGTAGACGCCGTCGACATGGACGCCGCGTCCGGCAAAATCAGCCTTCATTTTTTGGTGGATCTCCTCGAGGTCGGCTTCGGTGAGATAGCCCCGGCCGATCCCGGACTGGTTGGTGATGATCACGGCCAGGAATCCCGAGGCGTTGATCTTCGCCAGGGCTTCAAAGCTCGAAGGATAAATTTTGATCTGGCCAGAATTGTTCGGATAGCCGACATCCTCGTTGATGGTGCCGTCTCTGTCCAGGAAGATCGCTCTCTTTTTCATCCCAGGAATGCCGCGCAGGCTTGGAAGACTTCCTCCGGGCTGATGTGGGTCATGCATCTGTGATCGTAGGGACAGCTCCTGTACAGGCAAGGCCAGCAAGGGACGTCTTTCTTGAGGACCGTCGAGGGCTGGTGGAAAGGCCCCGTGATCTTGGGATCGGTGGGGCCGAAGATGGCGACGACCGGCACTCTCAGGGCATTGGCCATGTGCATCGGCCCGGAATCATTCGTGACGAAGAGCGCGGACTGGCTGATGACGCCCAAGAGCCGCCGGAGGCTGGTTTTCCCGGCCAGGCTTTTGGGCCTTGCCGGAAGAGCCGCGGCGATGGATTCGGCAAGCGCCGTTTCTTCAGGCGAGCCCGTGATCAGGATTTCCACGTTTTTCCGGCTTTGAAGCATTCCCGCCAGTTCGGCAAACCTTGCCGAGGGCCATCTTTTCGCCGGCCCGTAAGCGGCCCCGGGATTGAGGATGACCAGCGGCTTTTCGAGGTCGATGTCCAAGGCGGCCAGCTCTTTCCGGGCCTGGGCTGTCTCTTCCGCCGTCAGGCTGAGGCGGATCTCCGGCGAAACCGTTTGCAGGCCGAGGGATTCGAGCAGGCCGAGATAATAATGGACGTGGTGGGAGGCCACCAACGGTTCCTTCCAAAGGACGCCTTTGGATAAAAGAAGGCCGCGGCCGTCGCGGCGGTAGCCCCAGCGCTGGGGGATCCCGGCCAGATAGAACAGCAGGGCCGAGGCGAACGAATTCGTCATGAGGAGCCCGATGTCGAACCCGGATTCCTTGATCTTTTCGGCGGTCGTCCGCAGAATTTTCAAATGATTGAGGCGGCCGAGGGGGATGATATTGGGCGGAGCTCCGTCCGAAACAAAGAGGTCTCTGACCCAGTCATTGGCCGCCAGCCAGATTTCCGCCTGGGGAAAATTTTTCTTCAGGCTTTCGATGGCCGGAAGGGCCAGGATGGCATCCCCGATCCAGTTCGGGGTGCGGACGACGATCTTCATGGAATTCTCTTCATCGCCGATCAGTCGGATGAAGGCTTTGTGTCGGGCTTGGCCGGACCGGGTTTCTCGGCGGCCGGTTTCTCCTTGGGCTTATCTTCTTTCTCGGGGCTGCTTTTCCTGGTATAGTCGGTGATGTAAAATCCGGAGCCTTTGAATTGAAAGGCGGGAGCGGAGATCAATTTATTCAGCAGGCCGCCGCATTTCGGGCATTTTTTCTTGGGCGGATCATTGACTTTTTGTATCTCCTCGGTCCTGGCTTTACACTTGGTGCACTGGTACTCGTAAATCGGCATTTTTCAATCCTTTAAAGCTCTATTATATCAGAGGGCCGCCTTAATGAAAAGGATGGGGACGGGCTTTTAATGAAAGACGATGGCCTCGAAGACGGAAATCTCGGCGCCCTTTTTCCAGGCGTCCGCTTCGAGCCCGGCTTTAAGGCAGCCTTGGGCCAGGAACTCTTCACGGCTCCAGTTGTTCTCGACGGCGACCTGCGGCAGGAGAAGCCCTCTCTGATTTCCCCTGGCGATCACCAGCCCATGTTTTCCCACCTGGACGAGTCGAGGGTTGTCGATTTTCGTCATCGGCGTCAGCACCGAGATTTCATAAGACAAATCCTTCAATTCGTCTGCCGTGACGGGATTGAACCGGGTGTCCTCGGTGGCGGCGTAGATCGCGGCCCGGAGCACGGCGAGATGAAGCGGGTAGACCGGTTCGATGAAGCCGATGCAGCCCCGCAACCGGCCTCCTTTGGTCAGGGTGACAAACGCTCCCCGCTCGGCCAGGAGATTCGAGTCGGTCGTTTCAAAGTCGACGACCTTTCTCTCCCGGACGAACTTTTCAACGGCCTGCCGGGCCAGCTCGAGAAGCCCCTTTTTCTCCTCTGGAGAAAGCCTGAACTCCGGCAGGGGCTGCCCAGAATAGGCCGCGGCCGCCATGTATCCGACGACGCCGGAGGCGTCCCCGGTCGTTTGAGCGGAATCGGCATACTTCAAGATCTCGACTTTCACGTCGCCCAATTTTTGGGCATAGAAAATGGCGGAGAGCACCGGCCCTCCCCCGCAGAGAACATTTTCGTTCCGCCCCACTTTTCTCATGATCGAATTGGTCTTGAGATTCTGGATGAGCTCCATCGTCTCGGCATCCAGCGCGTTCGCTTTTCCTTTTTCCAAATAATGGGACATGTCCGTCGAGGCGATCACGAGCGCTTTCTTGTCCTTGAGGACTTTGGCCAGAGCCCCGGCCATGACCCGGATCGTCTGTTCATCGGGATAGCCCATGACGATGGGGACGATCTTGGCCTTGGGAAAGACCTTCTGAACAAAAGGGATCTGAACTTCCACGGAATGTTCTTCCTTGTGGGCGTCGGGATCGAAGGAGAAGCCCGAAGCCTTGATCAGGGCTTGAGCGATGGAGTTGTCGACTTCGGCGACTCCCAGCGGAGTCTCAAACCCGCCCTTGGGATAGATGGAACAGCCTTCGAACCCGTAGCGGTGAGTGGGCCCGATGATGACAACGGTCTCGAAATCGCCTCCCTGGACAAGCTTATAGGCAAAAGCGGCGACTGGTCCGGAATAGACATAACCGGCGTGGGGAACGATCAGGGCCCGCACCCGGCCGGCCGGGGATTTCTTAGGCGTGGCGTCCATCAGGAAGCCGTCGATCTGGGCGGAAAGTCGGGCTGCGGTTCCTTCGTAAAATTGTCCGGCGACGGCAGCCTTTCTGATCCCCTGGGCCCAGGGGATCGATGCGACCAAGCACAGGGCCAGCAGGAGCACGGATGGTTTTTTCATGGCGTCCTCGATGATCGTCAGCGCGATCCTTCATCCAATATAAAAGGAAGCGCCAAAAAAATCAACTTTCCGATGCCGACCGGTTTCAAAAGGCACTCGTCTGCCTCGACTAAAATAGAGGAATGGAAGAACCCGAGATGTCAGGAAGTGTATCCAAATATATAATTTCGAAGAGGTGCCGGAATCGCCCCCGAGGCCCCCAAGTGGAGGGGGGCGCGGGGGCGATTCCGGCACCGATAGAAAATCACACAAACGGAGACGCTTACGAGATGTCATTGACTTTTTTCGGGCGATGACTAAAATAGGAGATGGAAGGTTCTTATGAAGTCCTTTTTTAAAACATTGCTGAGCATCCTATTTATTTCCTCTGCTTTTATAGTCGGTTTCCACTTCGGAAAGGAAAAAGAAAAAAAGAAAATCCCGAAGTTCCAGGAAGACTAGAACAACCGGCCCGGAAACCGCGAGGAAAGCGATCCGCCGTTCCCCTCTTTTCTTTTTTTGCCGCAGGCCCTATAATACGCTCGGATCATGATCCGGGAATAAAACCCGTCTCTGTTTTCTACTGAGGATTGAACATGAATTGGGGAATGTACGGCGTTCTTGTTGTGCTCGGCCTGTTTATCATTCTTTTTATCCTGAATCCGAAGCTATCTTGCTTCGGGAGGAAAATCAAGTCTCCTTTTTATCCCGTGTTCCGGAAGAGAAAGATGCGGCAGGAGCAACAAAGAAAGGGCGAGGACTATGGGCTCCATCTTTCCGAGGATGGAAAAAGCCGGGGGCCCGGGCGCCAGACTCCTGGGCCCCAAGGTTCGGTCAACAAAAAGACCGACGACTACGGTTTTCGGCTGGACTGAGCAATCGGCCGGCCGATGGCCCTGCCGCTCGCCGAAGAGATCAGGCGTTGATGATGAAAATCAAAATACGCGTTTTGACGGTCCTGTCATTCGCTCTATCCATGGTCGGCTGCCGGCCGATCTCTCTCGTCCTCGCCCCGCGACCGGCCGAACTCCGGCAACTGGAAGGATACGCCTCGCTCAAGATCACGATCAACCAGCAAACCGCCAAATCCAAGTTTTCCTTTTCCGTTGAGCTCCCCCATCAAGCCCGCCTCCAAGTCTTGGACATGCTGAACCGGCCGGTCTATGAAATGGTTGTGGAAGGAGAGACCTCGTATTTTGTCCTCTCCTCAAAAAGAGTGTACTGGCAGGGGACGACCGACGAGATCTTTGAGAAATTCCTGGGCTTTCGCCTCAGCCTGCGGGAAATGGCCGGCCTCCTCAGCGGCGGCTGGGCGGAAGGCCGGGGAGAAGAGCCGATCTTCAAAGGATGGACGTTTGAAAAGGACGGCCACGGGCGGGTTGTCTCGGGCGAAAGGCAGGATTTCCAGTTTCGAGTCAGGGGTTTTGATGCGGGCGGCCATGTCCCGCGCCAACTGACGTTTAAAAGCCTGCAGAGCGAAGGCCGGCTGAGCCTATTATCCATCCAGTTCAACAGGCCCGTCAAAAGCGGCCTGTTCAGCCAGGCGGCCTTGAAAGATTTCGCTCTTGTCAGCTGGGAAGAGATCGAGAGAATCCTGAAAAATGAAGATTAGATCTTTGGCCAAGATCAACCTGGGCCTGGAGGTCCTCCGGAAGCGGCCGGACGGCTACCACGACATCCGGACGCTCTTTCAGTGGATCGGCCTCTGGGACACCCTGGAATTTGTCCCCCGCAGCGACGGCGAGATCTCGCTCCAGGGCAACGATGAATCCATTCCGTGGGACGGAAATAATCTCGTCTTCCGGGCGGCCCGGCTGCTTCGGGAACAGGCGGGGGTGAAGTCGGGCCTTCACATCGTCGTTGATAAGAAGATCCCGGCCGGTCGAGGATTGGCCGGGGGCAGCAGCAACGCCGCCATGACGCTTTACGCCCTCCAAAAAATATGGGGCCTCAACTTGTCCGGACAGGAGCTGGCCGGGCTGGGGAGGCGGCTGGGGGCGGATGTCGCCTATTTTTTTACCGGCGGCCTCTGCCTTGGCGAAGAACGCGGCGATAAAATCACGCCGCTCTCCGACCTTCCGCGGCTGGCCTGCGTCTTGGCCATTCCCCCTTTTCCGGTTTCCACGGCCATGATCTACGGCCGGCTTTTGCCCCCAGCCTTGACTTCGGATGACAAAGACAGTAAAATTGTCCGGTTTTTAGAAGCCGGAGAATTCGGTTTTCTGGAAAATAGATTAGAAGACACGATCTTTAGCTTCTATCCTCAGTTAAAAGATATTAAGAGCCTTTTCCGAGACCAGGGCGCAGAGTTATCCCTTGTCACGGGATCCGGTTCCGCGGTCTTCGGGCTTTTTCCGGACCGGGAAAAGGCGGAGAAAAGCCTGAAGGAGATGAGGAAGCATAACGTCGCGCTCCTCGTCGAAACGGTCTCCCGGGAGAGAGGCTGGAGCGAGCTCGATGCTGGGGTGTAGCCAAGCGGTAAGGCAGCGGACTTTGGATCCGCCATCCGGGGGTTCGAATCCTCCCGCCCCAGTTTAAATAAAGTTGAATGAGAAGGATTTAGCCATGAAAGTATTCGCCGGCTCTTCGAACATCGACCTTGCCTCGGAAATAGCCGCCTATCTCAAGATCGAGCTGGGGAAGTGTGTCTTGGAACGGTTCAGCGATGGTGAAATCCACTTTTATATCGACGAGAACGTCCGCGGCGCGGACATTTTCATCATCCAGAGCGGCTCCTATGATGCCAATTTTCATTTGATGCAGCTCTTTTTCATGATCGATGCCTTCAAGCGGGCTTCCGCCGAACGAGTGACGGCGGTCATCCCCTATTACTGTTATGGCCGGCAGGACTGGAAGGACAGACCACGGGTCCCCATCTCGGCCAGGCTCGTGGCGGACCTGTTGGAGGCCGCCGGAGCCGACCGGGTTCTCACCATGGACCTCCACTCGCCCCAGATCCAGGGCTTTTTCTCGATCCCCGTGGACAACCTGATGGCCGCCCCGGTCCTGGCCAAGCACATCCAGAGCCTGGGCCTTAAGGACCTCACGGTCGTTTCCCCCGATGCGGGAGGCGTGGGGCGGGCCAAATTTTTTGCCAAAAGGCTGGACGCAAACCTGGCCATCATCGATAAACGACGGCCGGCGCCCAACGTCGCCCAGGTCTTCAATGTCATCGGCGATGTCGAGGACAAAAACTGTGTCCTGTTCGACGACATGGTGGATACGGCCGGCACCCTCGTCCTGAGCGCCGAAGCGCTCAAGGCCAACGGTGCCAAACGCATCTTCGCGACCTGCACCCACCCCGTGCTGTCCGGGCAGGCGATCGCCAAGATCGAACAATCGACGCTTGAAAAAATCATCGTTTCCAATACGATTCCCTTGACGGAGAAAAGCCGGGCTTGCCGGAAAATCGCCACCCTTTCGGTCGCCGAGCTCTTTGGAGAAGCCATCCGGAGGATCAACGAGGGAAGCTCCGTGAGTTCACTGTTTGTTTAGGAGGAAGAAGACCATGAACCTTGTTATTAAGAGCGAAAAGAGAGATGTCTTCGGGAAAAATGCTTCGCGCCGGATCCGGAAAGGCGGCTTGATTCCGGCCATCCTCTACGGGGAAGGCGCCGACAATGTTCCTCTCGTTGTGTCCAAGAAGGATGTCATCAAGATCCTCAAATCCGAATCGGGAGAGAACACGATCTTCAGGATCGTCTTCGACTCGGAAGAGGCCAACGTCATGATCAAAGCTTTGCAGCTCGACCCGACGACGGACGAGCTGCTCCATGCCGACCTGATTAAGATCGCCATGGACAAGGAAATCCGGGTCCAGGTTCCCATCGAGCTTGTCGGCGAAGCCGTCGGCGTCAAGTCCGAGGGCGGGTTTGTGGATTTCATGGCCCGTGAAGTCGAAATCGAATGTCTGCCCGGGAACATCCCCGACCATCTGACCGTCGACATTTCCGGGCTGCATCTTCACCAAGCCGTGAAAGCCGCGGAAATCGTGACCCCCGAGGGCGTGAAGCTGCTGGCCGACCCAGGTGCGGTCATCGTCATGGTTCAAGTGCCGCACGAAGAGAAGGTCGAAGCCAAGCCTGAAGAAGAAGCGGCGGCCGTTGCGGCGGAGTCTGCCGAGCCCGAGGTCATTAAAAAAGAACGGGCCCCGAAGGACGAAGAGGAGAAGGCGTAATCCTTGTGGGCGGTTGTGGGCCTTGGAAATCCAGGTCGGAGATACTCCGGCACGAGGCATAATGCCGGATTTATGTTTATCAAGCGGATCGCCCGGGGCTGGGATATCAAGGTGAAGAAGAGGAAGTTTCTTTCGAAGACCGCGGAAGTCGAAACGGCCCAGGGACGCGTCCTCCTGGCTATGCCCCAGACGTTCATGAACAAGAGCGGGGACGCCGTGAGAGCGCTCCTGCAGGGGACCGGGATTGAGCCCGGCCGCCTGATCGTCATCTATGACGACATCGACCTCCCCCTCGGCCAGATCCGGGTCCGCAAAGAGGGCGGGCCGGGGACGCATCGAGGCCTGGCCTCGATCGTCGAGGAGATCGAGACGACGCGATTCGCCAGGATCCGGTTGGGGATCGGGCCGTTCCCGGACGGCGCCGACATGGTCGACTATGTCCTCTCGCCGTTCGCGGAAAAGGAGAAGGAGCTCTTCGACCGTTGCCTCGAACAAGCCCGGGAGGCCTTGGAATTGATCCTGGCCGGCCATATCGACAAAGCCATGAACAGCTATAATTAGATTATCGCTGTTATGAAAAAGGGGAGAAAAAAAGTTCTCCTTGCTCCTTCCGGAAAAGGAGGGAGCTCGAAAACCATAAGGAGGTTTCTATGAGGTTGTACGAAACAGGATTCCTTATCTCTCCCACTCTGTCCGAGGAAGAGGCCGAAGCCATCATTCTCCAGATGGCGGAGGTCGTTTCCCAGAAGAACGGGAAGATGATCAAGCAGGAAAAGTGGGGAAAAAGAAGAATGGCCTACCCGATCAAGAAGGCGGGCGATGCCTATTATGTCTTTTTCCACTACGAGGGCGGGCCGGAGATCCCCCAGGAGTTGGGCAGGCGGTTCCGGCAGATGGACACGATCCTCCGCTACCTCACCCTGAACAAGGAAACCCAGGCCAATGTCCGCAAGAAGAAAAAAGCCGAGAAGCGAAGCAAAGTCAAGGAGCCGGCCGCCGAAGAGGGGACGGCCGAAAGCCTGAGCGCCAAGGGCCAAAGCCCGGCCCCGGCGGAAAAGAAACGCGAGGAGGAATAGCATGGCCAGAGAAGAGAGAATGGAAAGGAGCTCGTACAAGAAATTCTTCCCGCCCAAGAAGAAATTCTGCCGGTTCTGTCAGAGGAACATCAAGTTCATCGATTACAAGAACGTCGACATCCTGAAAAAATACGTCCCGGACAGGGGGAAGATCTCTCCCCGGCGGGTCACGGGGACCTGCGCCTTCCACCAGAGGAAACTGGCCATGGCGGTGAAACGGGCGCGGCTGATGGGGATGCTTCCCTATGTCGAGGATTGAGGCTGCGGACCTGAAAAGGGAGGTATTATGAAGGTCATCCTAAAACAAGACGTCGAAAACGTGGGGCGGAAGGGCGATGTCGTCAATGTCAGCCGGGGATACAGCCGGAACTATCTTGTTCCCAAAAAACTAGCCCTTGAGGTCACCTCCTCCAACATGAACATGATCGCTATCGAGCAGCAGGTTTTGAAGAAAAAGATCGAGCAGGAGCGTCTCTCTTATCAGGATCTCATTACAAAGCTCAATCAGGTCACCCTGTCCTTTACCCGGAAGGCGGGGGAAAAGGATCATATCTTCGGCTCCGTGAGCGCTTCGGACATCAAGGAAGAATTGGACAAGCTGGGATTCGACATCGACAAGAAAAAGCTCGTTTTGGACGAGCCGCTCAAAAGGCTGGGCAACTATGCGGTGCCGATCAAGGTTTATCATGATGATAAAGCGGAAATCAAAGTCGCCGTGGTGAAGGAAGAAGAGGACGCGGCGAGCGCCGCCGAAGAAAAAAAAGCTGAAAAATAAGGCGGGCCGGACTGGGCTAGAGAAAAAGCGGCGGATTGGGCGGGCCCGAAAGGAGGGGAACCGTGGAACTTGACTCTTTATTTCTCAAAAAGACCCCCCCTCACAGTCCTGAGGCCGAGAGGACCGTCCTCGGCGGGATCCTGGTCAACAACGAAAACCTCAATGTCGTGCTGTCGACCGTCTCGCCCGAAGATTTTTACAGGGAAGCCCACCGGAAGATCATCGAAAAGATCATCTATCTCGTGGACAAAGGAGTCGCTGTCGAGCTCCTGTCATTGAGCGAGGAGCTGCGACGAGACGGGGCGCTGGAAGGGGTCGGCGGAGCCGCCTACCTGTCCTCTCTCATGGATGGAGTCCCCAGAAACCTGAACGTCGAATATTACGCCCAGGTCATCAAGGAAAAATCGCTTCTCAGGCGACTCATCCTGTCCTCGGCCAGGATCATTTCGGCGAGTTATGAGGAAAAGGAAGAGGCCGACGAGCTCCTCAACGCGGCTCAGGCCGCCATCATCGATGTCGCGGAGCAGAGGATCAGGCCGGGCTTTATGCCTTTGGGGATCCTGACCAAGCCGACCATGGAAATTATCGAGAGGCTGGCCGAACGGCGGGAAGCCGTCACCGGCGTTCCCTCCGGCTTCCGGGATCTGGATAAGCTGACGGCGGGTTTTCATCCGGCCGAGCTGGTCATCATCGCCGCCCGTCCTTCCATGGGCAAGACGGCCCTGTGCTTGAACATCTCCCAGTATGTGGGGATCAAAACGGACTTTGCCGTCGGATTCTTTTCGATGGAGATGTCCAAGGAGTCGATCGTCATCCGACTGCTCTGCGCAGACGCCCTGGTCGATATCCGGAACGCCAGGACGGGCTATATCAGCGACCGGGAATTCGAGAAGCTCAAGCTCAGCGCGGAAAAGCTGGCCCGGGCCCGGGTTTTCATCGATGAGACTCCCGCTCTGACCCTCATGGAGATGAAGGCCAAGGCCCGCCGGCTGAAGATGGAGCGGAACCTGGACATCGTATTCATCGATTATATCCAGCTCATGCGGATCGGGGGCCGGTTTGAGAACAGGAACCAGGAGATGTCCTTCCTCACCCGGTCCCTCAAAGAGCTGGCCAAAGAGCTCCATATCCCCGTGGTCGGGATCTCCCAGCTCAGCCGGGCGCCGGAAAAGGGCCGGAGAGAGCCCCGGCCTCAACTCTCGGATCTGCGGGAGTCCGGGGCCATCGAGCAGGACGCCGACGTGGTCATTTTCATTTACCGGCCGGAGATGTATTTGTCCAAAGAGGAACGGCTCCGGGAAGTGAAGCTGCAGGGCATTGCCGAGGTCAATATCGCCAAGCAGAGAAACGGCCCGACGGACAGCGTCAAGCTCGCCTTCCAGGATAAATATGCCAAGTTTTCGGACCTGGATTTTTCTTACCAGGAGATCGAGTCTTAGCCGATGGCCCGGAGGGGGATGGATTTAGAGTTCCCATGAAGCCCAAGGCCGTCTTTATCTGCCAGAATTGCGGCTTCCAGTCGCCGAAATGGCTGGGCCGGTGTCCGAACTGCGGCGAGTGGAACACGCTCATCGAAGAGATCGAAGAAGAGATGACCGCGGAATATTCTTTTCCTCCGTCCGAACCCGTCCTCTATCAGGATGTCAAGGAATTCAAAAAGCCGAGGATCAAGGTCAAAATCGAGGAGTTCAACAAGGTCCTCGGCGGCGGCGTTGTCATCGGGTCGCTGGTGCTGATCGGCGGAGAGCCGGGCATCGGCAAGTCGACCCTGCTTCTTCAGGTCTCTCGCGATTTTGCCGGCCAGGAGGAAAAGGTCCTCTACGTGTCGGGCGAAGAATCCCTGGAGCAGATCAAGCTCCGCGGCGACCGGCTCGGCGTCCGCGGCGGCAAGCTCTACCTGCTGGCGGAGACAAACCTGGAAAGGATCCTGGTCCAGGCTCAGAAGATCATGCCCCAGATCTTGGTCGTAGATTCCGTCCAGACCATTTTTTCGTCGAAACTCGCCTCGAGCCCGGGCACAATCAGCCAGGTCCGGGAGGTCGCCAACCAGGTCTTCCGGTTTGCCAAGAGCAACCAGGTCTCCTCGTTCCTCATCGGGCATATCACAAAAGAAGGATCTCTGGCCGGCCCCAAATCCTTGGAGCACATGGTGGACGTCGTCCTGCTTTTTGAAGGAGAGCGGGACCACAGCCACAGGGTGCTCCGGGCGCTGAAAAACCGATTCGGTCCGGTCTCGGAGCTGGCCATCTTTGAGATGACGGCCAGCGGCCTCCAAGCCATCTCCAACCCCTCCGCCTTTTTCCTCAAAGAGAGGCCGGCCAATGAGGCCGGAAGCGTTGTCGTCTCCACGATCAAAGGCACGCGGCCGTTCCTCGTCGAGATCCAGTCCTTGATTTCTTCCACTTTATTCACCTCCAACCCGAGGCGGATGAGCGTCGGGCTGGACCACTTCCGGGCGGCGATGCTCTTGGCCATCGTCGAAAAGAAGCTGGGCTACAGCTTCTCCGGAGAGGACATCTATCTCAATGTCGCCGGCGGCCTGGTCATCGAAGAACCCGCCGCGGATCTCGGGGTGATCCTGGCCGCGGTCTCCTGCTTAAAAAACAGGCCCGTTCCCTCGGGCATGGTGACCTTTGGAGAGGTCGGCTTGAGCGGGGAGATTCGCTCTGTCGGCCAGGCCCTGGCCAGAGTCAAGGAGGCCGCCTCCCTAGGTTTTGAAACGATCATCCTTCCCCAGGGGAATATCGCTCTTTTGGAAAAAGAGGATTTGCCGGGGATTAGACTCGTCGGAGTCAAAAATATCAAAGACGCCATCGATAAGGTATTTTAATTTCAATGAGGGGTAGTCGCATGGGCATATTTATTTTTCGGATTTTTATCATCGCCTTGGTGACGACCGCCGGCTATTTTTTTCCGATGTTTCATCTCGACCGCAGGATCTCGGCGGCAGTCGCCTTTGTCCTGGCCGTCATCATCATGCATCTGGAAACGAGGATCCGCAAAACCCAGTTCAAAGTGATCTGGGGTTCGACCATCGGCACGTTTGCGGGCGTCCTCTTGGGCTGGGGACTGGGGAGCGTGTACCACTCCATCACCGACGACCATCCGACGTCGGTGTTCATCAAGGTCTTCTTCCTGATCATCATGCCCTACATCGGATTCCTCGTCGGGACGAGGAAGTCGGAGTGGCTGGACCCCGCCTATCTCTTCCGCTTTTTCAAAGAGAAGAGCGTGGGCGGCAGCTACAAGATTCTGGATACCAGCGTCATCATCGACGGCCGGATCGCCGATCTCTGCGTCACGTCTTTCATCGAAGGGACGCTGGTCGTTCCCCAATTCGTCCTCAAGGAGCTCCAGCTGGTCGCCGATTCCGCGGACGGATTGAAGAGGCAGCGCGGCCGGAGGGGGCTGGACATCCTGGACCACCTCCAAAAATCCAAGCAGGTCTCCGTGATGATCACCGAAATGGATTTTCCGGATATCAAGGATGTGGACTCGAAGCTCATCGAGCTGGGCAAAAGGCTGGACGCCAAGATCGTCACCAACGACCTCAATCTCAACAAGGTAGCCCGGCTGCAGGGCATTTCCGTCTTGAACATCAACGAGCTGGCCAATGCCCTCAAGCCCATTGTCCTGCCGGGCGAATCCATGCGCGTCTTCATTATCAAAGAGGGCAAGGAAAAGGACCAGGGCGTGGCCTACCTGGATGACGGGACGATGGTCGTTATCGATAATTCCAGGCGGATGATCGGGCAGAATCTGGATATCACGGTGACCTCGGTCCTGCAGACGACGGTCGGCAAGATGATCTTCGGCCGCTATAACGAAGAGGCCCGATGAAGAAAGTCTCCGCCGTCATCGTCGCCGCCGGCGGGGGCCGGCGCTTCGGCTCGGCCAAGCAGTTCGCCCTCCTCCAGGGAAAGCCGGTTTTGGACTGGAGCCTGGAGACGTTTAATGCCCACCCCGGGATCGACGAGATCATCCTGGTCTTGCCTGATGTCCGGTCGAAAAAAAGTTTTTTGGCCAGGTATGAAAAAATCGCGGCCGTGGTCAAAGGCGGCGAGGAGAGGCAGGATTCGGTCAGCCTGGGATTTCGGGCGATCGAGCCGCGGCGGGCGAGCATCGTCCTGGTCCACGACGGCGTCCGTCCGCTGGCCGGCCGCGATTTGGTCGAGCGCGTGATCGAGCAAGCGCGGCAGAAAGGGGCGGTCATCCCGGGCCTGCTTTTAGACGAGACGATCAAAGAAGCCGCGGCCGGAGAGGTCCTTGGCACTTTGGACCGGACAAGGCTCTTCCGGGTCCAGACTCCGCAGGGTTTTTTTTATCCATTGCTCAAGCGGGCCCTGGAAAAGGCGAAGGCCGATCATTTTTACGGAACGGATGAGGCCGCTCTGGTCGAGCGGCTGGGGGAACGAGTGTTTGTCATCGACGGCGATCCCCGTAACATCAAGATCACCGTCCCCTTGGATTTGAAAATCGCGGAGGCGTTCCTTGCAGATTAAGATCGGAATGGGATATGACCTGCACCGGCTCGGGCCGGGCCGGAGGCTCTATCTAGGAGGACTTCACGTCCCGCATTCCCGCGGCCTGGTCGGCCATTCGGACGGAGATGTTTTGATCCATGCCATCATCGATGCCCTGCTCGGCGCCATGGGCCAAGGCGATATCGGCCGGCTCTTTCCGGATGCTGACCCTGCCACCAAAGATATCCGGAGCATAAAGCTCCTCGCAGAGGTCATGGGCCGGCTGAAAATGAAAAAGCTGAAGATCCTCAGCCTGGATTCCGTCATCGTGGCCGAGACGCCCAAGCTGGCTCCGCATATTCCGGCCATGAAGGACATCCTCTGCCCGCTTCTCCACATCAGGAGCGATCAGTTGGGGATCAAAGCGAAGACGAACGAGGGCCTGGGATTGATCGGCAGACGGAAAGCGATGGCTTGCTGGGCCGTCGCGCTGATCGGGAAAAATTAGGGGAAAAAAAGCAAAAAAAAGAGGCTGCATTTCTCTGTCGGGAAGAGAAGCTGCAGCCTCTTAGAAGATGGGAACGACCTGGTATTGAAGGATCAATCTTCGGAAGATCATGGCTTTTGATCTTTCCATCCAATTCACCAGCCTTTCCCAAGTTTGAAGGATGGCGCTCATCATTCCTCTCTCCATAAGGCTTAGCCTTTGATCGTAGGACGGTGAGCCGCCGCATCTGCGTTGGCCAGATAGTTGGAGATGATCTGGTAGCCGGCTTGCTTTCCGATCTTCAGGATGTCGATGGTCGGCGCGGCGATCAGGCTAAATCCTACCAGCGTCAGCAGGACCGCAGCCAGCAAGATGACAACTTTCTGCTTGAAGTTCATTTTAACCTCCTTATCAAATTTCTCATTTCATTCTCACTTATATATACGCATGAACCTCTCAAAAGGTTTCTTTTCTCTCCATCCTTTAGACGAGGCCGAGGATCGTTCTCTTCCATAATGGGGCGCCTCCCTTTCCGTGATATTATTAATGGGTCCTGTCGGACACTCTTGGAGGGAAACCCTTCGTGTGGGTTTCCCTCCAACGATCGCTTCGCTCTCTGCCTCCTTTCCACGGAGCATTTGGCGATGAATTCATGGGGGGATGCTCCTTGGAGGGGGTGGCAGGGCGGGCGGGTATTCCCGACGCCCGCTGGAGGGGGAACCTTGAAAAGGGTCCTCCTCCAAGAGTGTCCGGGGCCCCCTCCGCTAGGTGGGTCGGGGGCGAATCCCATACGTCTTTGAAATCACACAAACGGATTCTTGCCGGTCTGGCTTGTCGATTGACTTGGAATTGGAGACGCGTTATGCTCTCAAAAAATGAAAGGAGGAGAATCCGCATGAAGTTCGCAGCGCGAGGTTTCGGTTTTTTAATGATTTTTGCTTTGATCTTTTTGGGCATTTCGGCGCAGGAGCCAAGACCTTCGAAGTTTTACACCGTCGGCGGCGTGAGGCACGGGATCAGCTATTTTCCGTATGTGGATTATCCTCAGACGCGGCCCAAGGTCCCCGGAGAAATGGATTTCAGCCATTATCACAAGTACGACGAAGTGATGGCCTTCCTCAACAAATGGGCCAAGGACTTTGCCAATATCGTCGAGATCTATTCCGTCGGCAAGAGCTTCGAAGGCCGGGACATCTGGCAGATGACCATCACCAACAAAGCCACGGGCAAGGACACGGACAAGCCGGCGATGTTCATCGAGGGAAACCGGCATTCGGGCGAGGTGACGGCCGCTGAATCCGCCCTGTGGCTGGCCTGGCATGTCCTGGCCAACTACGGAAAGGATCCGGAGATCACCCGGCTTGTCGACACGAAAGCTCTCTATGTCAAGGTCAAGAACAATCCCGACGGGTCCGAGCTTTACTTAAACACCGCCCAATCGAACCGAAGCACGGTCCGGCCTTTTGATGATGACAGAGACGGGCTGATCGACGAAGACCCGCCGGAAGACTTGGACGGCGACGGCTTCATCCTCCAGGTCCGGAAAAAAGTGGAGCCGGGCAAGGGGACGATGATTCTCGACCCCAACGACAAGACCGGCCGGCTGATGATCCGGGCCACGGACGGTAAGGGGGACTATATCGTGTCTAGCGAAGGCCTCGATAATGACGGCGACGGCCGGACCAACGAGGACGGCATCGGCGGCCTCGACCTCCACCGCAATTATCCGGAAAACTGGCGGCCCATGCCCGGCCTCGACCTGACCGGCCGCGGCTGGACGCAGGGCGGCGCCGGCGAATATCCGCTTTCGGAAACGGAGACGCGGGCCGTCGTGTTGTTTCTCCTCCAGCATCCGAATGTCTCGGTCGTCCAAACGATGGATACGACGGTGCCCATGCTTCTCCACGGGCCTTCGACAAGCCGCATGGACGAATCCATGTTCCCCGAGGACATGAAGATCTACAAGTATTTTGACGAAGAAGGAAAAAAGATCACCGGCTATCGATCCGCCGGCGACACGTATTGGGATTACGCCAACCAGGGCAGGGGCTCACGCGAGGTGTTTCGCGGCGCTGAACCTCCGCCCGGCGCCGGCGGGCGGCCTCCGGAAGCGGCGGCGGTCCAGGAGCGCGAGCCGCGCGGGTCGCCCCTCTTCGGCCACTCGCCCGATTTCGGCTATCTCTATTACGGCGCTGTCTGGTACGGTGACGAGCTCTGGAACGGAGGCCGGGTGAAGGACTTCGACGGCGACGGCCGCGTGACCGAGCTCGAACAGCTCCGCACCATCGACGAAGAGCTGGGGGGGAAATATTTCTCGCCGTGGCGCAAATTCAACCATCCGCTGCTCGGCGAGGTCGAGAGCGGCGGCTTCAACCCCAAGTTCTGGCGCCAGAACCCGCCGCCCGAGCTTCTGGAGGAATGGGCCAAGAAAGAGGCGCTGTTCAACCTCTTCATGTACAAATCGCTGCCGCAGGTGAAGATCGTCTCGACCAAGATCCAGGCCGTGAAAAAAGAGCCGGGGACATTCGAGATCGTGAGCGTGTTCACCAACGAAGGGTTTCTGCCGACGGCCTTGAAGATGGCCGACCGGGTGAAAATCGTCCGGCCCGACGCGGTCCAGATCAGCCTTCCGGCCGGCCTGGAGTTTGTCGGAAGCCGGGCCCGCCAAGAGATCGGCTATCTCCAATCGAAGCAGATGAAAGAGGTCCGCTGGAAAGTCAAGGGCCAGCTCAAGCCGGACGCCGAAGCCGAGGTGTCGATCAGCTCGACGCGCGGCGGCGTCGAGAAAGCGAAGTTCAAGCTCGTGGGGTAAAGGAAACGTATTTAATAAAGAGCCCCAGATGGGCGATTTCGGGACCATGGCCTGGAAAGCCACGAAAAAGAAGTAGGGGATTGGCTCTAAGTAGGATGGAACGAGCCTATCGTCCGGATAAAAACTCTTACCTAGAGCTCCTCTCGCTCATCAAAAAGAAGAGGCTGGCGGCGCTGGCCACGATCATCGAGGCCAGCGGGTCGACGCCCCAAACCGAGGGCGCTTCGGCCCTTTTTTCCGGAGAAGGTCTGATGTCCGGGACGATCGGGGGCGGCGTCGTCGAAGCCGAAGTCCTGAAAAAAGCCCAGGGCGCGATCAAGCGGAAAAAATCCGGCGTGTTTACTTTCAACCTGGCCCACGAAGCATCCGAGGAAAATGAAGCGATTTGCGGGGGCCGCCTGAGAATCCTCCTCGAGACTCAGGCCGAGAAAAATGAAGCGGCCTTTCGAGCGCTCGGACGAAGCTTAAAGAGACGAAAACCCGGAGTTCTGGCGACGCTCATCCGGAAAGATCCGTCAAAAAAGTCTCTGGACATTGACCGCCTCTGGACGGATCCGGATATCAGGCTCAACGCTTTGCGCGGAACTCCATTTTCCGGATTCGAGGGGGAGATCCGGCGCGCCGCTTTGGAAAAAAACCCTCTCTTGGTTCATCTTAAGCCCGGGATGCTCTATCTGGAGCCCCATTTTCCGCTGCCGCGGCTCCTCGTCGCCGGGGCCGGCCACATCGGGAAGGCCGTCGCCCATCTGGGAAGGCTCCTGGATTTCGAAGTCACCGTCATCGATGACCGGCCGGAATATGCAAACCGGGAAAGATTTCCGGACGCCGACCGAATCATCGTCTCGGATATCGGCGAAGCCGTGCGCAGATTCCCGATTTCGTCCGATACGTATGTTGTCATCGTCACCAGGGGCCATGCCCGGGACGAAGACGCCCTGCGGGCTTGTATTAAAGGACGAGCCGGCTATGTCGGGATGATCGGAAGCCGGCGCAAAGCCGGACTCTTGAGAGAAAAATTTCTGGGCCGGGGCTGGGCCGATCCCGCCGAGTTCGACAAGGTCCATTCGCCGATCGGAATAAGTATAAACTCGCAGACTGTCCAGGAAATCGCCGTCAGCATCGCCGCCGAGCTTGTTTCCGTTCGGAGCCGGAATCAACAAAAATGAGCAAGAAAAAACCCGGGATGATTTGGGGGCTCGTCTTGGCTGCGGGAGAATCCCGGCGAATGGGAGAGCCCAAGCTCCTCCTTCCCTTCGGCCGAACCACGATCATCGAAACCGTCGTTCAAAATCTCATGGAGTCTTCTCTGGACGGGATTTTGGTTGTCCTCGGCCATCGCTGGCAGGGAATCCTGGACAAGCTCAAGAATTATGCCGTTGAAATAACGGTCAATCCTGAGTATAAGAACGGCATGTTGTCCTCGGTCCAATGGGGATTTCGGAAGCTCCCCCGCGATGTTGGGGCGGCATTGGTCGTTTTGGGGGACCAGCCCGGAATTTCTACCCAGACGATCGACCTTGTCATCGGAGCCTTTAGGGCGGGGAATAAAGGCCTTGTTTTTCCGACCCATAAGGATCCCGGCGGCCATCCGCTTCTCGTGGATATGAAGTACCGCCGGGAAATTAAATCCCTGGACCCGTCCGTGGGGCTTCGCAATCTGCTTTGCCGCCATCCAGAAGACATTTTGAGAGTGGCCGTCAAGTCCGGATCAGGCCTGCAAGATATTGATAATCCAGAGGATTACAGGAAAGTCCGAGCCGCAAAGAAGCAATAGGGAAGATTTTTTTTCGATTTTCGTCTAAAATAATGTAGATCAGGATTCTCTTGTAGATCCCGAACTAAAAACTTTGAAGGAGGTTTTTTATGAAGAAGAGTTTTGTTTTGTTGTTGGGCCTCTTGCTGACGGGTCTGGCCGCTTTTGCCGTGGCCGCTGCGGACGTCACCGGCGACTGGGAACTAACGTTTACCGCGGGACAGCGCGGCCCTGTGACGCAGGCCTTGAAATTCGTCCAGACCGGAGAAAAGCTGGCCGTGACCATGATAATGACGGGGCGGGATGGAAACCCCGTCGAAACCAAGGGCGAAGGCACGGTGAAGGGCAGCGACGTCGAGTGGACGACCGTCAGGATGGGACGTGACGGTCAGGAAACGAAGAGGGTCTACAAGGGCAAGATCGTCGATGATAACACGATCACCGGGACCTTCGAAGGCATGCAGGGCCCTGTCGAATGGAAGGCCACAAGGAAGCCGAAATAAACGAGCCCTTCCTCAATTTCATCATTTAAATAGTTGCGTTGAAGATCCCCCCGCCTCCTCTGGAAAGGGAGAAGGGGGGATTTTCCTTTTTCTGTCTAAATTATTGCTTAAAAAATATCTAGTTGCGCGTCTCGCCAATATCTTGCATGAATAAAAATGCTCCCTTGGACGCGCAACCGCCGGGGAGTTTGAGGGGGGCGGAGGACACTCTTGGAAGGAAACCCTCTCTTAGGGTTTCCTTCCATGTATGAAAGCGCGGCACCTGTCAAGGTTTTTTTGATTTTCTTTTGTGCTTTTTCCTCTCTTTTCGTTCCGAATCATCGTCTCTCTGCTCGGCCCCCGATTCCTCGGATCC
>Ga0315274_10000479_pt1 | contig 62651 bp, 78 predicted proteins | sample YL17G02_20_MG_FD_203700 | JGI IMG/M metagenome (GOLD analysis project Ga0315274, IMG submission 203700) | Sediment microbial communities from Yellowstone Lake, YNP, Wyoming, USA - YL17G02_20 | ecosystem: Environmental > Aquatic > Freshwater > Lake > Sediment | place: USA: Wyoming | collected...
AGGGAGGGGGATATATAAGGGGGGGTAAAGAAAAAGCGGCTTAAAATCGCCTAAAAACCTGCGTAATATTTTTATTGTATTTTTTTTAAGAAATAAATTTGGAAGCAACTGTAACAATCCGTAATATTGCATAACAAAACGAAACAAGCAATTCGTAACAATTAGATATATTTAGTAACATTACGATACAACATTTCGTAACATTTTGTAATAATAAGTAACATTTCGTAAAATGGGAAAATTTGATAAAAAAGAGGCTTGCGAGTATTGCGAGGAAAAAATGGAAGCAACATACAGGAATAAAAGATTTTGTTCTGCAAGATGCAGGGTGTATTGGAATAGGGAAAACAAAATGCTAACACAAGCGCCGCCAGTAGAAACAAAAAACGATTCTAAAAAAGAGCTGGCCGGCTGGGAAAAATTAAGAAACAAAAGATTAGGTTTAAATAAGTAAAAAATGAAACTATACAAACTTTTAGAAAGCGATGGGTATGGTTATTTTAATTTACATACCGGCGGATTAGATAAAAAGACTGCTGAAGAAATGAGAAATGACCATGCAGAAACTTTCCCAGATTCAGATTGGATTATTGAGGAAGATGATGAATACGAAAAAAACAATGAGTTTAGGAACGTATCAAGAGAAGCTTGTGATGGGTGGGAAGATATTTATCCAGACAGAAACGATTATTAATAAAAAATAAACACTATGACAGCAATCCAGTGGTTAAAAGACCAGTATATGAAAGCAGACGAGCCTGCGGAGGTTTTAAAAATATTATTAGCTTTTGAGGAAGCAATAAAATTGGAAAAGCAACAGATAATAGATGCTTATAACAAATCTTTTGAATTAAGAGATAAGCCATATTCAACAGCAGAAAAATACTATCAAGAAACATTTAAAAAAGATTAATTATGACATCAATAGAATGGTTAATAGAAGAAATAGAGCCTTATGCAACAAGTAAATTTAGAGATACATTTAAACAAATAATCCATTTAGCCAAAGAAATGCACAAGCAAGAGATAATAGATGCTGTGGATTCCAATTTTACTTATTCTAATAATGAATATCCTACTTTGGGAGAACAATACTATCAAGAAAAATTTAAAACTAAAAAACAATTAAAATGAAAAAAACAATTATCGGATTAGCTATTATCCTATCAATAGCAAGTTGTAAAAAAGAAAAAGTATGTAACTGTGGTTTAGTTGTAAGCGATGATCCAGCAAATTATTCTGTTGTAATTAGAAACGGTTGTAGCGGAAATGAAAAAACATTTTATCTTACTGCTGGGGACTGGATGAACGCATTTGTGGGCAGCGACTATTGTATTACTAACGAAAAAAGCTGGTAAAATGGATAAAATATTTAAAACTGAAGAAGAAGCAGTTAAATGGATAGCAAATAATGTCCCCTTTGCAGTAAAACCAAAAAAGATAGCAAAAACTAAATTTATATATCCATTTGCAACTTACCACGCACACGATCAAGTTGTAAATTCATTAGGTAAAAGCTTATTCAAATATCAAGAAGAGCAAACACAACAACAATAATTATAAACAATTAAAAATCAAAAAAATGGCAACAGAACACAAAATTGAAATTACTTACAAAGAAGAAAATGGATCTATCCAAGTACAAATGAACTCCGATGGCCTATCGCCATACACATTAATTGGAGTTTTTGAGCACTTTATAGGTAGAATCAAAAAAAGATTGGATGGAACAGATGTAGAACTTATTAATCAAGAAAATTAAAATCATGAAAACTGCATTAGAAAAAGCAATTGAAGATTTAAAAGGTTACAAAACCTTTAGCGATAAATTGGATATAAAATTTGCTTGCATATTGCTTGAAAGCTATTTGGCTCAAGAAACAGAACAAATTAAGCAAGCTTTTATTGATGGCGAAGCAAATGTATGGGACAGACATCGCGATGAAAATTATTTTGAATTTGAAAACCCGGAAGATTATTTAAAAAAAACATTTAAAAACAAAAAAGATGAAAAAAATAGTAATTATTCTACTTTGTAATTTATTTACAATTTGCTCTTTTGGGCAAGAATTTATGGGAATTAAAGTTGATGGAGATTTAAAAACCGTAGTTGATAAGTTTATTAATAAGGGATTTAAAATAACATACACAGAAGTTCCAAATGTTACAACGGCTGTTGGGTATTATTCCGGCACTCTGTTTGAAGTAAACATTGTTTCAACTCCTATTTCTAAAAAAGTTTGGAAGTTTGCTGTTTATTTGCCAAAAAAATATGATTGGTACACATTGAAATCAGAATATACAAGCTATAGATCAAGTCTTATAGAAAAGTATGGCTTGCCAAGAAACACCTATACTGGTTTTGCTAGCCCTTATTATGAAGGTGATGGATATGAGTTTTCGGCAGTTAGAAACAATAAATGTAGCTATTCTACTGTTTGGGACGATATGTCAATAGAAATTTCTCAATTTTCACAAGTTAGAATATCTTATGAAAATACAGTAAATTCTGCCATATATGATTCTGAAAAAAACAATATTAATCAAACGATATTTTAATAATGGAAAGAACAAAATTAGATGAAATTATTGATCAATGTCCAGAAGCTTCTTTTTTAAAAGCGGATGGTTATGATGATTGTGTTTTGGGTTATGAATACAACTGGGATGGTAATATGAGGCTTATTTATCCAGTTAAAGCCATACTTAATAAAATGGTAAGCGAAGATGAAATGAGCGAAGAAGATGCAATTGGGCATTTTGAATTTAATATGAGGGGCGGATATGTTGGAGAACAAACCCCTATTTGGTGTCAAGACGATTTTTAATAAACAATATGGAAAGATTTACAGATAATACGTATTCATTAGCTAAGGCCTTACATCACATAAACATAGCTAAAATGTATTTTGAGGACATACGTACCGGCACTTCTGGTGAAGTAAAAAATGTGTTTAACCAGTACATTTTAAGGTGTGATTGGATAATGGATAACATGAAGTGCCGGCTTACAGAAGAAAATAGAGAAGCACTAAAAAAAGAATTGGAAGATTCTATTTCTTTTGAAGCAATAAACGATCAGCTAGTTCGTTTGACGAGCGAACAAAGGGCTTTTGTAGAAAATATTATTTTGGCTATGGCTTCTGGAGAAGAAGTAAAAATAGTAAACAATGAATAACGATTGGGCTAATTATAGTTTTGGCAAATACAAAAAAGCAAAGTACAAACTTTATGTAAATAATCAAGTTGCTTATTCTTTTGTAACTACTCTTAGAAGCGAAGAAGAGTGTGTTGATTTATTAAAAAAAATGGCAATTAATGCAGTTAGCAAATACACAAAAAGTTTTTCAATAACAAAAACGATTGAAGGAGATACGACCACGCTTTATATTGGATCGGTAAAAGGAATGTAGTGTAAAAAACATTATTTATATTTTAAGGTATTTTTTTTTCTTCTATTAATATATTTTGATCTGATCCATTTTCCATTACACTTAATCTGTTTTTTTTTAATTCTACTTTTACGTTTTTAAGTATAAATGGGTATTCTGATACTTTGCAAACTAAATATCCATATATGTCTGAAATCAAAAATTGATAAGATCCTTCATTATTTAAAGCCGCTATTACTGCGGCATATTTATTTAATACGCCGGGTTTATAAAAAGTAATAGTAAGCTCTGTTTTCATTTTAAATATGTAATTTAAAAAGCAAAACCAATAAAATAACTGTAAACAAAGCTATTAAAATTATAGCAAAAAGGTTTGCTTTTTCTATTTCTTTGATTTCGTCTGTTTTGTTGTAGTATTTTTTTAATCTTTCAGCTTGTTCTTTTTGTTCTTTAGTTTCACTAATAAATTGTTTTTGTGCCATGGGTTTTGTTTTATTTTTTAAATTTAATGTCAACTATTTGAAGTTTTGCTCTAATTGCTATTAGCATTTGCTTTAATTCGTCTCTTGACCATTTACAAACTTTTTTTGAATCTTCTAATAAGTCCATTACTACTCCCGGGTGTTCTAATTCTAAATTTACAGCAAACATACCAAGCTCTCCTTGATTATACTGGTTACATGTTTTACACTGGGGGCGTAAATTTCTTAAATCCCAACGTAAAAAAAGATTTACCCTTGAAACAAAATGTCCGCAATCCATTATTTTCCAATCAGACATTTGCGCACAAGTAAAACATTTAGTAACGCCGTATTTATCTGCTTCTTTTTTTCTAACATACTGGCTAAATGCTATATCAAGGTCTTTAATCAAAAAAGCTTTTTCTGCATTAAAATAATTGCCAGACTTAGATTGTGTTTTATGAAGATCTCTTGATATTGCCTTTGTTTTTGCTTTTGTAATTTGAACTTTTGTTTTCTGTTTGTTCCTGCACTTTAAACAATACAAATTTCTTCCAACTTTTACGCAATTGGTGTCTTTTTCATTACAATCCGGGCTACTACAATTTCCAAATTTAGTTTTCGGTATCATTGCTGTTTTTTATTATTAAAAATCAACTCCTGTTTCTGCCGGCCGCCATCCGCTTGTTTTATTATCTAATTTTATTTCTTGCTGCGTTAATTGATTTTTATAATGCCAAGATGCAACAGGATCTACTGGATTCCCGCCTTCTTCAAGCCTTTCTAAAAAAGCGCAACCGCCTCTATACATTTCAAACTTTACTGGCATCTCAAGAGATGTGGGCCTGCCTCCAGTTTCTGTGTCTTTTATCTTACGAACATGTACCTCTGTTACCATCCAGTCTGTAGGGTGCTGTGTAATCCTGTGGATAGTTAAAAAATCGTCTGCTTTGTTTGCAACCTTTTGTCCTCCTTCTGTGTCTTGTTTATTCGGAGCTGCAACATATTTCTTTTCGGCATCTTTTGTTCTTGCGGCAGCGGTTACTGCGTGATGATTTACAAACCAGCCAAAATTGTTTTTTTGTCCAAATGCTTTTATTTCGCTTAAAGCTTCATAGTGATATTCGTGCGTATTAAGCTTGCTAAATCCACTCAAATCTATTTTCAGAGAGTTATACGGATCTATCATTCCGTAATTATATTTCTTTGATTTAAGCGTCTTTTTAACCATGTTTATAATGTCTTTGTAATTATACAAATCCTCTTGTGCTTTTATTAAAGCAAAATGTTCTTCTACAAACTTCTTTGCTATTTGATATTCAGTTTCACTCATTGCATATTTACCAGTTAAGGGCTTCCCCCAGTAAAACTGTATCATCTTTCTCATAAAAGCACCAAGTGTATTTTCGCTTGAAAATATAATACCCTTCCAACCATGGTGCATTGCAGCAAGTAAGCATAAATACCAAGTAAAAACAGACTTTCCGGTGTTATCTATACCATTAGTCATAACCAAGTTGCCTTCTTTAAAAAGGAAATATTCATCAAGCGATGGACTTCCGGTAGTAAGGCCCATTTGTAGCGTGCCATCTCTTACTGATTGTAAATAACTATCATAATCTTCCGGCTTTGCCAAAAAAGAATAATCTTCATCATCTACATTCACGCGAGAAGTAATAACCCTTGTACTTGTGGCTTCTTTTTTAACTTCTTCTCTATCTCCATAACCCATTTCGTAAAGCTTTCTACTAGCCTCCGTAAAATCCTTGTTACACTCAAGAACAGCAAAAACCGCATACGGTAAATATGCTTTTTCTGGCTCAAATTCAGAACTAGTAGTAAACACACTAAACCATTTCTTATTTTCATCATAGTTTCCAGAAGATTGAGAAGAGGCTTGACCGGGCCTTAAAAAAATAGTTTTTTGTCCCTGTCTTTTTACAACCTTCCACCCGTTGTTTTGTAACAAACCAACTACATCTCCACGATTATTGTAATCTTCAAATGGAGACATCCCTTTTATTTTTTTATTAACCACCTTAACCGGAGCAATAAATTCTTCAACTACTTCGTTAAATTGACGAGCAATTCCAAGAAGCAAATCCCTTTCTTCTGGAGTTACTTCTGTAATGCTGTAAAAATCGCCATGAATTAACCCATACCCAACGGACGGATAACAGACGATTTGGCCGCCCAAACCCCTTGTCTCTATAAGAACCCTTACCTTGTCATTTATCTTTGATTTTTGGGCTGTTTTAGAAGCTTCTGCATGGTCTTTGCCTTTTGTAACCTCTGCTTCGTATGTTTTATCGTAAGTTTCTTGTTTTTCTTCGTCCGTTGTTGCCCTGTTTGCTAATTTTGTATTTCCACCAATATTTAAACATCGGTAAATAAAATGATAGCCTCCATTTTTTGTTTTTTGAACAACAAGCTTTGCGAGTAAATTAGAATCAAGCTCATGGATTAACCTTTTGTAGTTTTCATAAAGCTTACCATCAAGGCTGTATTTTTGGTCAATGTCAATAACCTCAATGTTGCCAGAAGGCTTACCGCAAACTAATCCAACTGCAATACAATTGCTCAAATCGTATTTCTGTGTTGAATTTTGCCAGTCTTTTACTAAAGGTTGCTTCATTGCGTTTACCGGAATAAACTGCAACCCTTCTATTTCGTGTAATTCTTCACAATTCATAACCATCAATTTTGTTTTGTAATTTTCTATCTAATTGAGTTCTTAAAGCCATGTAATTAGCAAGAACTTTCGCTATATAATCAACATTTACGCAGCATCCAGTAAAAAAAACAGGATCTATTGTTGCTCCATTTGGATATTTCAACCCCCCCCTTGCATTAAACCTAAAAGCAAGCAGTATTTCCTCTAAAGTTAAATCCCCATATCCAAAATCTAAAATAAATTTAGTGATTTCTTCAGCAATAAACTTTGCAAAAAATTCTGTATTGGGCAAAGCACATCCACAAATGGCTGCAACCCTAAGCATTATTTGGTCTATGGCAAGCTTTGTATCATCTTCATCTAGCTGGCTAAAAGAATACCCAATAAACCTACTATCAACTATTTTCTGTTCCGGTTTGGTTAAATTTGTTGTGCTTGCTAAATCTTTCAGCAAATAACTCTTCCCCTTGTGCTTTAAAATTTCCGCTAAATTTTCCATTTTTTTCTTTTTTTAGTTTAACTATATCCTTATCCTTATCCTTATCCTTAATGATTAGATAATCATTACCAAATGATTCTGGAATCATTGACATAAGATTATGCTTTTCTAACTCTTTTACTACTGAAATAATAACAGGTCTATTGCTATTTAATGATGTGTATTGAAACTTTAAAAACTTGGGAATAAACCAATTATTGTCTTTTAAAATTATTCTTCCTTCCGTAAACAATAAAAGATCTTCTTCTGAAACGCTTGTATTACACATTAAATTCAAAAGCCGAATACTTCTCTTACAAATTCCTGCATGATTACAATTATCCAGTAACCATTGCCAAATGATTCGGTAATCATTACTTAATGATATATACCAATCGTCATTCCACTTTTCTGTGTCGGTAAGCCTTTTTGCCATTTATTAAAGTTTAAAATCTGTATCTAAAACATTGTTTATTTTATCAAGAACATCGCAGGTTAATAAAACTCTATTTGCAAGTACATTTGAGATATGAGCTTGCGAAATTCCAGATCTTTCTGCTAACCAAATTTGCTTTGTTCCTTTATCCTCAAGATACTTTTTAATCTTTTCCGGGACACCATTGTTCTCTTTTTTTCTCATTTATCTTATTTTATTTTGCAAATATAATCATAAAACTAATATTTCAAAATATTTTTTTTAAAAGAAAAATTTTGCGGATTAAAAAAACATTTATACTTTTATAAAAATTATTAATCACTAAAACTTAAAATTATGAAATCATTAAAATTAATTTTGTTGTTTGTTGTTTTAATTTTAAACAAATCTTTTTCGCAAGAAGTTATTTTAACTCGTGGTGCACAGGTTTTGAAATTTGATAACAATCGTAAAACCTATTACAACTCTAAAGTGTTTAACGAAATAGATATTTTTAGTATTGATAAAAAATTTATAAAAATAGATTGTTCTGATCGTTTTAATAGAGATACGGTTTATACCATTATTGAAAATTGTGGAGAAATAAAAACATCAGAAGATAAATCTATTTGGTATATCTGTAAAGATGTTGACGGAGGAACTTGTTGGATTTATATATCCACAGGGGTTGAAAAAAATCAAGACAAAACAATTGAAATTCAATATTCAAATTCGTCTATTGTTTATTACGTAGTAAAATAAAATAAAATGGAAAAAAAACTCCCAGAAACTTCTCACGAAGCGCACAAAAGCATGACAAATGAATTATTATCAAAACATCAATCTCAAATTATAGACGCTTTAAAGATTTTAAAAAAAGCTACTTCAGAAGAAATAGCTATTTATTTAGATTGGGATGATAAAAATAGATCAGCAAGAAGAATGTCTGAACTTGAAAGAGAACAGATAGTTTACAAGCCGGGAGAAAAAAGAAAAACAAAGTATGGAAGAAATGCTTTTGTTTACGAGCTAGTTAAAAAAGAAACAATAGTATTATCTTTGTTTTAATAAATGGCTAAGAAAAAGATAATAAAAACGGAAGTTATTGACACACCTCTAAATGATTTGAAAAAAATATATATTTACATAAGGGATTGGAAAATATTAACACCAATTCCTTATGTTTTTAAAATTGATTTTAAAAAAATAAAAGAACTTTTAAGATAATATATATTAAAAATGCAGCTAACTATATCTGGTTGTATTGATTGCCCATTATGCAACATTAATTTTAATTTAGATTATTATTGTTCTCACCCAAAGTTTGATAATGTAGCGCTTATAATAAAATGTGATGATAAGGAAGATCCAATAACACCAGAAGATTGCCCACTTAATGAATACCCAATAATTATATCAAAAAAAGAATGGCCAAATTTTGAAGATTTTTGGAATAAAGAAAATTAAAAAACCCACTTTTTTAAGGTGGGTTTTTTAATAAAATTTAAAATTACTATCCTGCCGCAGTAATAAGTGCAGCCACCGTTGAACTGGTATAAAACACAGTTTGAATTGGTGACGGTGCATTTGGTAATACATACACAGCAGTTACACAAGCTACTCCAGAATAAACAGTTGATGGAATAGTTTTTAAATAAATTTGTGAAGGTGGAAATGCCATCACAACTCCAGAAGGAGCGTTCCAATCATTTGAATTAGAACCAAAAACAGTTACAGAAATTAAGTTTGCCATTTTTTTTAATTGTTTTTTTAGCTAAAAATAAATTAACGTAGTAAAAATAATATAATTTTAAATACAAATGACAATATTTGAACCAAAAAATCCAGTACCTTGCGTAACACCATTAGGAGACGCGTATATTTGGTATATAAAATCTAATGGTTTTTTGGAAAACGACGAGGTTGCTTGTATATTATTAGATTCCGGGCAAGTTAGACATTTTACTACAGACCAAATAAAAATATGGCATAACGAAACATACGGAATAAAAAAGAAAAAACATGAATAAAAAGTATTTTGATTTAATTGAAACCGCTCCTTTAACTAAAACTGAAATTTCTAGAATAGAAAAAAGGAATCAGTCTAAATTGAAAAAACATTCTGAAAAGATAAGGGCAATTAGTCAAGAAAAACTAAAACACAAAGTTGAACTTAAACATACAAATGGCCGAGTAATTATTTCAATAGATACAGAAGGAAAAAATACACATACGTTTGAAAACGGCAGTAAAATATACATTGGCAGACAATTTAATAATTTGAATCGTAGAGAAACAGAACCAGTAAATGCGTATGTAATTTCAGCAGATAAAATACCACAAGGATCAGAAATATTAATACACCCAAATGCTGTGATAGATTCTAATAAGATATTTGGATTTAATGAAGATATCTCGGATATTAAATATTATTCAATACCACAGCATCAATGTTATTTGTGGAAAAATGAAAATGATTGGCAACCATTAAAAGGATTTGTAACCGCATTAAGAGTTTTTGAAGAATATAAAGGTTTGCTATTAGGGGTAAATCATAAATTAATTCCAAATGTTTTGTATATTACATCGGGAGAACTAGAAGGCAAAGTGGCACATACTTTGAAAGCTTGTGATTATGAAATTATTTTTATGGGAGATAAAGGAGTTGAAGAAAGGGTTATCAGATGCCGTCATTTTGAAAATGAAATAAACGAAAGGGAAGAAATAATTGCAATAGACGATATTTTAACCAAAAGAGCGCGTTCTGGTGATTTATTGGTTGGCATTTCTTCTTCTGATGCAAAAAGTATTATTTTTACATTATAAACAATTAAAAAAATAAAGTTATGCCAATTAAACCTACTATTGTTGCAGCAAAAACAACCACAATGAGCGGCCCGGGAGATCCTCGTACAAAAACAGTTGAACAGGTTATCCAAGAAAGAAAATATCCTACTGGAGGCGTATTTAAAGAATTATTTGATATAGATGGAAGTATAGGAAACAGAGAGTTATTGAATCAGAATTTTAATAATCCTTCAACAGAAGCTAAATATAGAAATGCTAAAAATACGGCAATAAATCCTCTTATGGGAGAAGCTGGAGCAACAACTCAAAAAGAAATTTCAGTATCAAGGTCTGAAATTCCTAGAGGAATAGCTCTTGATGATATGATGCAAACTATTTATAAAAACGCAGATAAAGCTGGCGTAAATTCTGGCCAACAATTTTTAACATCTTTTGATAATTTACTTAAATCTACTCACCCAGAAGATCAAAAGTTTTTACAACAATATATGGGACAGGGACAATCCGGTGTTTTGCATTATGATAAATTTAAGAATGCAGCCGCAGAGCAATATCAAAGATTTTTAGATGCCTCAAGAGAAACTTCACGTGCAGAAGATTTAGCACCAAAAAAAATGGAAGGCCCAAAACTAAAAGTAACAAAAACGGTAATTTCTCCCGAAATGCAAAAACCAATGAGCAGAGAGACTAATTAATAATTTATGTCTGAAAATATAGATGATTTTAAAAAAAGGCTGGAACTGTATGAACAAAACGGCCCAGCCAAATTATACTATTCTTTAAATCGCAAGGCTAATGAGATGGCTGATATTTTAAATAACACAAGTCTTAGGGCATTAGATTTGTCTGATGCAAAAGATAAGACTTTTGAGAGAATGAAAATTATTTGGAATGACGCAACAAGCATTACTACCGCAATAACTGGTCTTGCAATGGCTATTGGAATAACCGGAGATGAAGAAAAAGATGTAAAGAAAAGACAGGTTATTACAACACCGGAAAGTATAGCAAACCAATTAGGAGACAATAAATCGCAAGATGTTTAATAAAATAGAAAGCGGAATTTCAATAGATATTCAAGGATTAATTTGCAACATACCCCCAGAAGGGTATGTTTTTAATTTAGCAACAAAAAAACTTGAGCGCCGCGAAGTTTATAAAAGATCAAACGACACCAAGGAGCAATACTGGGAAAGAACCCCATTGCCTCATTGGTATAAAGAAGTAATGAAGAAAGAGGAGGCGTATGATAAAAAAAGAAAAGAAGATGATGCTCCTTTTTATGATGAAAACCTTGAAAAATATAAGCAACAAGAATGGGATAGAAGGTTAAATGGCTTTTGGTTTATGAATAATGGGAAAGCTACGTATATAACCGGATCTCATTACATGTATATGCAATGGTTTCAAATTGACATTGGTTATCCAAGATTTAGACAACCAGATTTGGAATATTTTTATTTTTTAAAGTATGTTGAAGAAGATCCAGATTGCATGGGCATGCTAGAAATAACCAAGCGCCGATTCGGTAAAACATACAGGGGCGGAATGTTCTTGTACGATTACATAACTCGTACAAGAATGACAAATGGAGGTATCCAATCAAAAACTGGCGCTGATGCTAAAAAAGTTTTTGCAAAAGCAGTAATTTCTCCATTTAAAAAATTACCAAGATTTTTTAGACCAGAGTATGACATGAGCTTGGGTGTTACCCCAAAGTCTGAAATAAGATTCCAGCAAACGAACGTAAGAGGAAAAAAAGCGGAAGATAATATTGATAAAGACGAATTAGGATCAATGATTGACTTCCAAAGTGCAGATACTATTGCTTATGATGGGCAAAAATTACACAGGTATTTTTCAGACGAGTGGGCAAAAACTACCGAAGTAAATATTTATGATAGGCATGAGGTTATTCGTTATTGTTTACTTGATGATGAAGGTAAAATTATTGGTAAGGCGCTTTATAGTTCTACAGTTGAAAAACTTGACACCGAAAGAGATGGTATTCAAGATGCAGCTAAAAGCCTTTGGGATGATAGCGACCAGTTAAACAAACAAGAAAACGGAAGGACAGCTAGTGGCTTATATCGTTTTTTTATGACGGCAGACAGGGCCAAAAACTTTGATTTGTATGGTTTTCCAGACGTAGATAAAACAATAAAAGACATACTTGCAGACAGAGATACAGTTAAACACAATGCAAGGTCTTTATCTAAAAGGATTAAAAAAGAAGCCAGAACCATTGAGGAAGCATTTAGCAATGATGGAGATGATTGTATTTTTAATGTTCAAAATATAAATGCGCAAATAGCATATTTAAGACAAACTCCAATATCTAGATTTAGATACTTAAATTTCTACAGAGACCTAGATACACAGAAGGTAAAATGGCGAGATGTTGATCCGAATAAAACAGATTTATACTGGAAGGTACTTGTGCTTCCGCCATCTGGGCAAGACAACCAATACAAAATGAACGGAAACGCAAGGCTACCAACTAGAGCCAATATAGGCGTTATCGGTGTGGATGGATATTCAAATACGCAAGGAGGTAAAGAATATGGCTCAAAACTTTCCGGATGGTATTTTATAAAATACGACATAAACGATCCAGAAAATACAGGCTTGTTTGGAGGTCATATTTATGGAAGGCCAAATGAAAAAGACGACATGTATAATCAAATACTTCTTTGCTCTGAATACATGAGTTTCCCAACTTATTTTGAGTTTGTGTCAGATGATTATTATACCTATTTTAAAAATAGAGGGAGGTTAAATTATCTTGGAAGATTTCCTAAAAATTCAATAGATCCAATAAGATTAAAAAAAGACAAGGTAGATAGGCACTTTGGTTTTCCAACTACCGAATTTGCATTAACAAAACAAAATGATGCAATGATAACTTATGTTGAACACCATAGCGAAAAGATATTTTATGAGGAATTGCTTGATGATTTACTTAAATTTAGGCCATACAAAAGAACGCCATCCGATAGAACGGTAAGCGCAATGATAACACTGGTAAGCAGTTTAGAGCAACAGCCAGTAGAAAAAGTGATTACAAAACCGCTTATACGTGTTTTTCAAAACGCCCCAAGTGTATCAATGTAGATAACGACTATTTAAAAAAAATTTTTTGTAATAAAAAAAATGATATATTTGGTGCAAAGAAAATCTCCGATGAAACCATTTCTTTTAAAAATAATCAAAAAAAACAATCCACTATTTACATAAGTGATTAGTGGCTTTTTTATATATGGAAATGACTGGAACAATATTAAAAGAATTTCAATTAAATGATTTATCAATAAAAGATAAATCAGAAAAAGAATATGGCTTAAAAATAGCTAAGTATATTGATTCTACTATAGGCGGAGGCATTAGTTCTTATTACTGGACAAGAAATAATAGATACAAGCTAAATAGAAATGCGGCCAATGGAAGAATAAATATGGGCAAGTTTCAAGATTTGCTTGATTTTAATGGCAAGGTTAATTATGCTAATATAAATTGGCAATCTATAAGAATTGTAAACCGAATAATATCTGGACTTGTAGGTAGATGGATGCAGCGAAACGAAAGAATACAAGTTACGGCAATTGACAATTTATCGCAAGACCAAAAATACCAAGAGTATAAAGAGCTTGAATTTTTAATAGCAAATAGAGAATATCTAGCGAAGCTTGAAGAGGAAAGCGGAATGAAGCTTACTCCAGATCAACAAATTCCAGAAACAAGAGACGATTTAAACCTTTGGGTAAAGCAATTCCAAAGACTTCCAGAAGAAATATTGTATGAGCTTGCCTGCAATGATATATTACAATCTTGCGGGTGGTTTGATGTTCTTAAAGAAAAAATGCTACACGATAGCGCTGAAGTAGGCCTAGTTGGAACATATACTTGGATGGACGAACAGGGTGTAATTCATGTGGATTACGTTAAGCCGGAAAATGCAATATATTCTTATAGTGAATATCCGGATTTTAGAGATACGTCTTGGAGAGGGCAGGTAAAATCAATGAAGATAAGCGACCTTCGCAGGAAGTATGGCAAGGAGTTTGGAGGAAATCTTACTGAAGAGGAATTGTGGGAAATTGCAGCAACAGCAAAAGATTTTCAATACAACGATAAACTTCGCTGGGACGTAAATTGGAATATAACATTTTTTAGACCATATGATGAATGGAATATTGATGTGCTTGATTTTGAAATAAAAACAGTCGATACTGATAAGTATACGGCAGTAACAACAAAAAAGAACAAAAGCACAATTTTAAAAAAGGGTAGTGATGAAAAGCAGGCGGAAAATGAAGAAGTAATTGACGATACTAAATACAATATTTATCGTGGAGTGATGGTAAGGGTTAAGCAAATAATGCTTGAGTGGGGATTGAAAAGAAATATGATACGCCCTCAAGATCCAAAAGAATCTGGAAACGCAGAGTTTTCTTATTCTTTTTACATGTATCAAAATTACTCTTTAACTAACCTTGCAGTACCGGAAAAAATTGAAGAACCATCAGACCAAATGATTTTGGCTCGCCTTAAAATGCAGCAGCTTGTTGCTAAAATGCGACCTACTGGTGCTTTGATAAATTGGGACGCTCTTCAATCTATTGATTACGGGTTAGGAGATGCAAATAAAACTATAGATGTAATGAAGCTGTATGACCAAACCGGTACGCTTTATTATAGAGGTAGAGATGATGAAGGAAATCAAATTCCTGTTCCTATTACAGAACTTGCAAATTCTGGTTTTCTTCCACAAATGCAGGGCCTTATTCAATTATACCAATTTCATTATTCGGTATTAAAAGACGAGCTTGGAGAAGATCCAAACATGGCCAATCAAGCTTTGCAACCAAGAGTAACAACAGGAAACATAGATACCGCCCAGCAAGTAGCAGCTAACGCTACCGATTACATGTATAACGCTTATGTAGAGTGTATGAAACAAACGGCAAGGAAAATTTCATGTTTATTAAACAAGTCTGTTATTTTTGGTGCTCAAGCTTACAGACACATAGTTGGCGAAGAAGATGTAAAATCAAGGGTGTTTAATACCGATGTAAAACTTTTGCCTACAAGCCAAGAGATAATGATGCTTGATCAAAAAATGAATCAAGCTATCGCATCAAATCCACAGCTTGCTATGTTCTTAGATACATTTAAGATAATAAGAATAGCAAAAGAAGATGTTAAGCTTGCTGAAGAGTATTATAGAATTTCAATGAAAAAAATGCAAGAGACGCTTCAAGCTCAAGCTATGCAAAACCAGCAAATGACAATACAAGGTCAAATGCAATCTGCACAGTTGGCTGAACAAGAAAGAAGAAAATCTCTTGAAATGGAACTTGAAATTAAAAAAAGAATAAGCGATGCGGAAACAACCAACGAGTTAAAGAAGTCAATGGTTGCAGGATTGTTTGGTATTTATCAAAAGGGGATGGCAGTTCCGCCAGAATTAAAGCCGCTTGAATCTGAAATTTTGCAAAACATAGCAATGCCGTTGTTTGCTGAAAACATAAATGCAGAAGATATGATGGCAGCACAAATGGCAGCGGAGCAGCAACAAGGACAGCCGCAAGAAGAAGGGCAAGAACAAGAGGCGCAGCAAAGTCCAGAGCAAGAACAGGCAGAGCCACAAGAAGCAGAAATGGAACAGCAACAAATGCAAGAACAAATGTAATTTTATGCCATACAAATCAGAGGCGCAAAGAAAATATTTTAATGTTCATAAACAAGAATTAGAGAAAGAAGGCGTTAACGTGTCTGAATGGAATAAAGAAAGCAAAGGAATGAAATTACCTAACAAAATTGTTCAAGCAAAAAAACAAAAAAATGCCAAGAGGACTAGTAAATAGAACAGGGGATATGCCAGATGGCAGAGGAATTGTAAACAATACATCTCCAGATGGTAGGGCTCTTGTAAATGCGTATGCTAAAGGAACAAAAAATGCTTCAAAAGGAGCTGCAATGGTAGGTGAAAAAGGAAAAGAAATAGTTGTGATGAAAGGAGGCGAAAAGGTTATTCCAAACAACAAAGTATCTAAATATTTACAAGGCAAAATAGTTCAAGCTAAAAACAAAAAATCATGATAAACACAATAGCATCTCAAGCTTTAAGGGGGCAGTCGGTTAAAGTAACTGTTGCTCCAACAGATATTGCAGAAATGCAATCATTAGTTATCGGACAAGTTATGTATAGTGAAGATGGATTACTTCCTTTGGGAACAGTTATTTCCGTAGATTATTATGGTAATTCATTTAAAGTAATACCACTGTTTAATGGACAAATTAAAAACTTTGCGTTTGCAACAATTCCCGGAATTTTAAGCGCAGGCGCTACGGTTTACCAAGATTAATTATTAATTATTAAAAATAAATTTTTATGTTAGCACAATATTTAGATCTTGCTCCACAACTTCAAGCAGACAATTTGGGGTATGTTATTATTGATGTAAGTAATTATGATTATACATTAATACAACCTATTGGAGCAGATGTCAGTAAGGTTGAATGTAGTATAGATGGTGGTGATATAACTGGAGTAACTGATGGAAACGCAACTTCTGCTACTAATTTTTATGCAGCAGCAGGAATTACGGTTTCAGATGGCGTAACATATGTAAACAGCATAACTTCCACAAGAACAGTTAGATTTCCTGTAGTTGGTAGGTATTTAAAAATAACAGCCAGCCCAACAAGCATGAATAAATTATTAGTAATGTTAGCTAAAATTTCATAAAATGACAATAACACCGGAAATAATAAAAGGAAAATTATTTTCTTTTCAAACATCAGCACATAGTTTGCATTTTGATACAAGGTCTTATGCCGAACACAAAGCTTTACAAAAGCTTTATGAAGGTATAGATGGAATCAAAGATGATATTCTTGAAATTTTGATGGGTTATCAAAATGGAAAAAGAATAGGCAAAGCAAAGCTTGATGAATTTCCAACTTATAGTCAAGAGGCAGTAACCGCATTGGTAAAAGAAGGAATGTCTTTTGCTTATGAATTAGAAATGTGGGCCGAAGATAAAAAGTATTGCGACCTTTCAAACAAAGCACAAGATTTGAGTGGAATATTTGCAAGAACGCAATACATGCTTACTTTAAGCTAAAAAACAAATAGATATATGTCAGAACAAACTAACGAACAAACTACAATTGAGCAAGAGAGCAATCTTGCCAATCCTTTCTCTGAAGAAAGTTGGGTGGATTCATCCGTAAATGTAGAAAGCAAAGGGCAGCCTTTGCAGCAATCTCAAGTATCCGATTCTCAACCAAAAACAGAAGATGAAATTTATGATGCTAACGAGTATCTTAAACTAAAGCTTGGTTTTGATAATTGGGAAGATGCAGCTACCCAAATTAATGAATTAAAAAACAAAAAAGATTTTGCTTTTGAAAATGAAGATAGCAGAAAGCTTTTTGATTATGTTAAAGATCAAAAAGAAGAAGAGCTAATAACTTTTCTTCAAGAAAAGAAAAAAATAGAAAGACTTTCTAATTCTGAAATTAAAGATGCTGATACTGCTGCCGAAATAGTTAAATTAAGCATGCGCCAAAAAAACAAAGATCTTGATCAAAGCGAAATAGATTTTTTATTTAACGAGCAATTTAAAAAACCATCAAAACCGGAGCAAAGATTTGATGAACTTGACAGCGAGTACGAAGAAAGAACAAACTCTTGGGAAAGCAGAATAAATGAAATAGAAAAAAAGCTGGTTATAGAAGCTAAATTAGCAAAGCCAGAAATAGATAAAATAAAATCAAGTTTTGTATTACCAGATATAAATCCTAGCCAATCCCAAGTAGGTTATACCCAAGAAGAATTGGATAATCAAAAAAGATACATGGATAATTATTATAGTAATGTAAACGATGTTATAGGTTCGTTTGATGGACTAAGCGCAACAGTAAAGGACGAAGGATCAGATTTTACGGTTGCATACGTACCCTCTTATGAAGAAAAACAGGCCGTTGCAGACCAATTAAAGTCTTTTGCTGAACACAACATGGATGCTAACATGATATTTGCCGAAAGATGGGTAAATGATGATAACACCATAAATGTAAAGCAAATGACCAAAGATTTGTTTTTGTTGCAAAACGAAAATAAAATCACACAGAAATACGTAAATGATGCCGCAAATAAAAAGTTGACAATGCACCTAAAAAAGCAAAGCAACATTAATTTTAGCGGCACGCAAAACAATGGAACATTTGAAGTAGACAACAGGCAGTCTGAAATGGATAAGCTTGCTGCGTTAATGTTCCAAAAGTAAAAACATTAAAAACCTTTAAATTTAAACAAAATGGCAGGGATTCCTACCTCAAACATTTTGCAACCGGGTGCTATTAGTACCCCATATGTGCAAAGACAGTTAATATCTGATCTTCAGTTATTAACTCCACAATACTACAAGCAATATGTAGAAAAATATGGCAACGAAGATTTCACTTGGTGGTTAGCAACCTATGGTGGAATGGAAGAAGTTAAAAATCGCAACTATTTCTGGTTTGAAAACAGAGGTAAATTGCAAGTGGGTGTGCAAATTGCTACAGCAGTTACTGCAAACGTAGCAGGTGCTACAGTCAGTTTGACTTTGGCTTCTGGCGACCACTTTAATTCTGGTACACAATCTCCATTAAGAGTTGGTGAAACTATCAGAATCGCATCTACAAACGTAGAAGGTGAAATCATTGCAATCACAGGTACAACTGCTAGTGCATTTACTTTCCAAATTCGTCCAAAAATTTCTACTCAAGCATTAAATTCATTAGGCTCAACTCAATTGTTGACTACTGATGTTATTTTGTTTGGTGGTGATATGGATGCTGGTGAAGCTTCTACAAGCATCAATCCTCTTATCCATTTGGATCAGAAATACGAGAACAGCATTACCGAAATGAGAGAATCTTGGTCAGCATCAGATTTGGCTGAAATGAGTGAAGTTTTCTACAATAGTGGTGTTTCTGGTATGGAAATGGCAGGTGGCGCACAAGCTGGTACTAGCTATTTCACTTACAAAGGATTGGTAAAATCAAACCAACGCTTCATCAACAACGTAGAGTTTAAATTAATGCGTGGTAATATTCAAAATAATACCGGTTTAGGTACTACTACATCTGTAGGTTCTCAAGGTATTATTCCTAAGGTTCTTGCTGATGGTGAAACAGTTGGTTATACTCCGGGTACATTGGATATTGCTAAACTGCATGAAATCACTCGTATCATGGACGTTAATGGTTGTGCCAACGAAAATATGTGGTTACAAGATATTTATCAAAGACAAAACTTCTCTGACGGGTTGTTTAAAGAATATCCTGCTGGTGCTTACGTTTGGGGGCAAAACGAAAAGTCAGAAGAAGCCGCTATTAACTATGGTGTACAATCATTGAGAATTGATGGATATATGTTCAAAGTTAAGAAGTACAAACAATTCAATACAGAAATGACCGTAGGTATCACTCCTGTATCTGATTTCTTCCGTAATTTCGGAATGATTTGTCCTCAAGGCGAAACTCGTGATGCGAAAAATGTTACTAAAGCATACAAAAACATTACTGTTATGTATCAAGCTCCTCCAAAAGGCGGAACTACTGGTAACGCAATCAGAGTATGGCAATGGGGTGGCGGTTCTCAGAACCCAACTTCTGGAACAATGACTGACAACATTGAAACTATCACTTATCGTGGTACTCGTGTATGTGCAGCAAACCAATTCATTATCGTTCAAGCTGGATAATCAGCTAAATAAAAAAACACCCCGGGTTGAGAAATCTCCCGGGGTTATTTTAAAATATCATCCTATGTATGTAGGAGGCATAAGCCTTAAAATTAAAAAATTAAAAAAAATAAAATGGCAAGATTAAAAGATGTGAATTTTTCTTTACAAGGAGAAACACAACAATCAGAAAGTTCTTTATTTCACGAAGAAGTTGCAAGAATAGCAGTATTAGATAACCCACCAACTACTGAAACAAGATTTCATATTTTTAAATTGGTAGATACCAATAAAAAAGGTGGCACTTATATTCCTAATATTGATGATGTTATTAACCCAGAAACAGGCAAAGAAGAAAGAGTTAGATTGCTTTCTGGAGTGGAATCAATTTGGGTAAAAGACCAAAAAGGATTAGATCAAGATTATATAAGACAAAACGCAAAAAGTTTAGCTTTCCCAAGAGGTGCAAAATGTTTGCGCATACCAGATTGGGATAAAACAGCGTTAGAGTTTGCAAGAATATGCAGACATAATATTGGTAATCCAAATAGAAAGAGCGGCAGTAAGTTTGAGTTTTTTGAATACGATCCAGCAAAACAAGCTAGAGAAGCATTTGAAAGAGAAAGTTTAGAAATTGATATGGCAATTATTGCTCGTGAATTGGATGAAGTTACTTTGAAAAAATATATCAGCTTTTTGAAAATAATAATGCACGATGAACTTGGCGAACCAAAAACAATTGATTCTTTAAGAAAAGAATTAATGATGTATGCTAAGAGAAATCCATTTTTATTCAGAGATTTGATTAATAATAAATCTACAGAAGTTGAGATTAATTATATGGTAAAGAAAGGGATTCTTTCAGCTAAAATAGATGTAGGCAGTCAACCCGGCAGAGCATTTTGGGCAAATGGCGGTGGTTTAATCGGATTAATACCATCTAACAGACAGGCCTTGGATTATTTAACTGAATTGGCTTTGACTAATACAGAAGAAGGAAGAACATTCCAGAAACAATTAAAAGAAACAATGAAATGACAATAGATGAAGTTTATCAAATAGTACTTTATAGTACGGCTAAGAATTTATCGCAAGGCTATGTTAGTCCGAATGATTTTAATCTTACTATAAACCAAGCACAAAAAAGCTATGTGTCTTATCTACTTGGTTCATTTCAGCAATATATGCCCGGTCGGGCGGTCGCAAGGGTAGAATTTGGACAAAACACAATAGTTCGTACTAGATTAGCTCCAATAATTTATTGGGACAATTTAACTGTTGATCCTGCTGGGTTTTGTCCATACCCAAGCGATTACTTGCAATCAGATGCAATGTTTACGGCTACTGGATATGAAAGAATAAGATGCGTACAGCAAGATTCGCTATATTCTTTTTATAAATCTCAAATTGATCCAGTTGCAAGCAACCCAATTTATTTACTTGAAGATACGGGGTTTCATTTTTTTCCAGAAAATATAGGAGCAGCAAAATTAAGTTATGTAGCAAATCCTCCGGATATGCTATGGAATTATACGTTAAACCCTAATGGTATTCCAGTTTATGATTCTGCAACAAGCATACAATCAGTTTGGGACGATGCTTCTATATTAGATATTATAGTTCGTGCGTTAGCAATAATTGGTGTAAATTTACAATTAAATGCAGTTGAACAATATTCAATGGCAATTAAAAACCAAGGACAATAATGGCAAATCAAATACAAGGTACAGTTTACCAAATTGACGGCAATCCGTTATCATCTCCAATCCAAGTTGCTTTTTTAACTAGCAATATATACATCAGAGAGTTTCAAATTGATTTGATACCAGCGGTTAATGCAGCGATTGTTTATTATCCAAATACAAACAATCAATTACAAGAGCAGACATTTTTAGTTTCCGAATCCGCATCTACATTAATAGCGGCAGCAAACGTAAACTGCACTACACAAGTATCTACAACAGTTTTAGAAATAAATCAAGAACCACAAATACCGGGCGGATTGAACTTTAGTTTCCCTGCACAAGGTATTTCAATATGGCCTGTATCTGTACCTGTAGTAGGAGGAGTTAATTCTTTCCTTGAATTTAAAAATAAAAAATATTATCTTCTTGAAAATGAAGCCACTTTAGTAGCAGCAGCAAATGTATGTGGAGGAGGAGGAGGCGGTACATCAACTGGAATTAATGGTTTAAATGGTACTACTAATATAGGATTAGGTGGAACGTTATTAAATGATACTAATATTTTAGGCGATAACTTTTTATTTAATTTTTATGATTTTAAAAGTTTTTTGTTATTTGATATATCAGCAACAGCTAAACTAAATTTAGGCGCAACAGAAGTTTATTTTATTTATAATGGTACAGGTTTTAGATCTTCAGGTAATATACAAACAGTTGGAGATTTAACTAATTCAAATTTACAATTTACAGTAGATTGTGTAAATCAATTAATATATACTAATAATGGTGCTAATATTAGTGGTATTGATTTTGATTTTACAAATCAAGTAATTTCAGTTATTAATTTTAATTCGGGAATAGGATTAAAATTACAAGCTGATGCACAAACTTTTTTAGGTGATTATAATAATAATACGGGTAATGGTATTTATTTTGTTATTAATCAATCGGCAAATGAAATAACTAATTTAGATAACACAGGTACAAAATTTGGATTTGATATTAATTATTCGGGAAATTATATTTTTGGTGCGGTAAATTCGGGAAATTTAACGAATATTAAAATAAACGATATTGGACAAATTATATCTTCTGAATGGCTTAATAATCAAACAGCATTATACATAGATTTTTTAAATGGTAATTTTGGATTAATTAATAATCCTGCACAGCAGGAAGGTGTATGGGTAAATAATATAAATGATGCAATAAATAAAGCCGTTATTTTAGGATTTGGAGATAGTCAACAAAGTGTTTTATTTATTAAAGCAACAGAATTGCAAACGTATTATAATGGAATAGGCAACGGATTAAAATTTGATTTTAATATAAATTTTTATTCTTTTGGCGATTATGATATGCAACAAACAGGTACTTCATTTTTTATAGATAGTAACAACGGTTATATTTATACAGAAGTTGCAGGAAATAAAGCAGGTATATTTTTTGACTATCAAGCAAATCAATATTTTTTAGGTAGTTATTTTCAAAATAGTTATTTTGGTATAGATAGTAATAATCATAAATTATTAGCTACAAATGATATTAAAGCAACACCAAGCTCAGTAGCACCAACATTAGATTATATAAAAATAAATATAGGCGGAACTGATTATTTAATCCCATTATATCAATAACATGAACAAAGAACAAGCATTACAGATTATTAAGCAAGTAGTAGATCAATCTATTGCAAATGGAATTTTTAAAAATGCAGAGACAGTAAGTACCGCATTACAAGCATTGCAAACAATAGCAAAAGAATTACAAACAAATAATCAATGACAAGGTATCAACTTATAGAGCAAATATTAAGACAAGTCTATGGCACACAGCCATCAGATGATGCTTCCATTACACCCAACCTAGTTAATCAAATGATTAATCAAGGGATTGGCTTAATGGTAAAACAAAACTATAGGGATGCAGTACAACTTGATGGTGTCGGATATGTCAATAATAGTTTTTATACTACATTTAAAGGATTAACGCCTACATTAGATGAAACTAATTTATGGAAAATAACATTGCCACAAGTTCCTATGGCGGTGGGTAAAAACGAAGGCATTTCTACACTTCAATTTAAGGATGTTGATGGCTTGATATCAAGACCTGTTATTTGGTTATCACAAGACCAAGTTACATACTATCAGTCTTTACAACAGCCACCAAGCAAAACAATAGCATATTCTCAAGGAGATAGTGTATATGTTGCAACAACTTTGATATTAAATACCTATACCGCATCAGTTACAATTATTTCTGGTGGAGATAGCACTAATTTGAATAGCAATTTAAGTGTACCAGATGATTATATTCCGGGTATAGTTGATTATGTAACTAAATCTTTAATGCTTTCAAGACAACAAATACAAGACAACGCAAATGACGGAAACGATGCAATAAGAACAGTATAATATAAAAATATGAAACCAATAAAGAATCAGATCTTATTTAAGCCATTCTTGCAAGAAGAAAAAACGCAAGGTGGCCTTTTTGTTCCAGATAGCTTCAGACAGGAATCTGACAAAGGAGAAATCGTAGAAGTAGGAAACGGAACTAAAGACCATCCAATGTATCTTAAAAAAGGCGATATTGGATATAGAGTACATAAATGGGGAACATTGATAGAAAAAGACGGAGAAAATTTATATTTAATGGAAGATAGTGCTATATTAGCAACAATTTAAACCTATGTAAAATGAGTAACACACACCAACAATATGTATCCCTGGATACAGTTATAAATTTATATTTAGACAGGTCTGAACAAAGCATACATAAGTATTACAAATGCTGGCAGCTTGCTTTTTCTGGCATGGAGGAAATGGGGCTTGATTTTTTTTATCAAATCAAGTCCGTAAAACTTCCAGTAAATGCTAACCTTACAGTTAGCCTACCGGACGACTATCTTAATTATTCAAAAGTTGGTGTTTTAAATAGCCAAGGAGAAATTATCCCAATGGGGTATAATAGCAACCTTACCACTTTTGCGGATCTACAACCTAACAGACTTGCACAAACGCAAGATAATTCTATAATAGACATAGTTCAATTCAACACTCCAATCTGGTATAACTATTGGAACAATGGCGCATTTTCTACTTTATATGGATTGCCAAGCGGATCACCATTTGTCGGCAGTTTTAAAGTAGATAATCATAACGGGGTTTTGTTATTAAGCGAAAACTTTGGATATGATTATGTTATGCTGGAGTATGTAGCTTCACCAAAACAAGGAGAAGAATATTATGTTCCAATCCAATTCAAAACAGCACTAATGTGGTATATTGCTTACAATGATATCGCTATGCTTCCCAACAGCAGAAAAGGAACTCTTGGAGATAAAGAACAAAGGAAAAGAGCATATCATAATGAAAGAAGAGTAGCCAACGCAAGATATAGACCAGTTGATTTACAATCAGCACACCAATGGAGCATGGAACAACAACGCTTAACCATAAAAATGTAACCAGTGATAGAAGTTAGAGGCTTTAATGGTAAATTAAATCAAGACGACAATCCATATAGACTGCCAAAGGGAGATTACACCGATGCGCTAAATATAACAAGAGACGCGCAAGGTGATGGTCAAGACGAAGTTGTATCTAATATATTAGGTAATTTATTAGTTGAAGATACGCTTCCCCCAACCGGCATAAACAAGGTTATAGGTAACTATGCAGACAGAACAAGAAATAGACTTTATTATTTTACATGGAATAGCAATGGTTATAATAGAATAAGCTATTACGATTTAACTACAGATACAATAACAATATTGCTAGAGGATTTAACTGATACTGGAAACGTAGGCATATTAAATTTTGATCCTTCATTTAGAATAAACCATACAGATATTGTTTATAGAGACGATGCAGGAGATTTGCTTTTTTGGACAGATGGACTTAATCCGCCATCTAAGATAAATGTAAAGACAGCAGAAACCGGAGGTTATGGCGTGGTTTTAAGAAGTTACATTGATGTAGCTAAAGAGCCGCCATCAGCACCTCCTTATTGTGTTTATGAGGATGATATAAATGTAACGGTTAATAATCTTCAAAACAAGCAATTCAAATTCAAATACAGGTTTGTTTACGATGATAACGAAAAAAGTGTAACCAGTGCACAAAGCGAAGTACCAATACCATATCTTTATTCATCACAAGCGGTAGTTACAGATCCAACCAAAAATGCAGACATTTTTATAGCTTTTCAAACTGGCGCAGAAAACGTAGTCAAAATAGAATTGCTTGGCGCAAAAAGTTTAGGAAACACATGGTCTGATTTTTTTTTAATAACAGTATTAGATAAAGCAGAGCTTGGAATAAATAGTAACGATGTAAGTTACTTTCGTTTTTATAATGATAAAGCATATAGCATTATCCCAATAGACGAAAGTTTGCAACCTTTTGATGCAGTGCCTCAAATAGCATATACCCAATCGCTTCCAAATGGAAATGTTTTAGACTATGGTGCGATAACCGAAGGGTACGATTTAATAGTACCAGAATATGAAGCATCTTCTTCGTATATAATATCATATTCTTATGCTGGTAATTTTTTAATTTTAGCGTATCAAAATGCACAACCGGCGTTTAACACTGGGGACATTAAAATAATAATGGCAGCCACAGGTATAATTCCGCCATCGGTTGGAGGCGCAAATCAGAAGGGGCAGCTTGATGCAGGAACTATATCTGTATCTATTTTAGACGGAGTAACACCAATAACACTAAGCGCTAGTGCCGGAACTGGTTTTTTTACTTTCCCATTAGCCATTGCTCCGCCATACATAACCCCCGGCTCGTCAATAATAGAACAGTTTTCTACTCAAGCAATTTCAAATGGTTTTACAATAGTTTCATCAAATGACAACGAATTAGTAATAAACAAGTCTGGCTCGGTTTTACAAAAAACAACAAACAATAGCAGAAGCGTTCCTATTACAATAGTCGCTCCGTCAAATTATGCTTTAAACAATAATTCTCAATTTGCTTATAACTGGAACTCAATATATTCTTTTGGAATAGTTTATTTTGATCAAAAAGGAAGAACTAATAGTGTTATTTATTCTCCACAAACGTCAGTTCAAACCGGAGCGTATTCGGAAAATTCTTTTTTAAATAACATGACTTCTGCTAATTTGCCATTAATAAATTTAGAAATAAATAGCAGACCTCCGGATTGGGCTTATTACTTTGAAATAGTAAGAACAAAAAATTTAACTAAATCTGATTATTTATATTGGATAAGCGAATATACTTATAAAGACACCACTGCGCAGCAGGATGGGTACACTTACGCATATATATCTATTGCAAACTTATTTGCTTATATTTCAGCCAACCCACAAGTAAAAACAATTGGATACGAATTTGCGCCGGGAGACAGGATAAGGTTTATAAAGCTATACGACAGCACAGGAAGTACCGCTCAATTATATACAAGTAAAGATTATGAAATAATAGCTCTTTTAACAGACGTGGAGCTTCAAGGAACTTTAATAAAAGGCGGAGTTTTAAAAATAGTTCTTCCTCCAACAAGCGCAACATTTGATTTTGGCACAGCGGCTTTTGCAAATTATTTAATTGAAATTTATACCCCATCGGTAAACTTTTCAAACAATGTTAATTTATATTACGAGTTTGGCGAAAGATATATAGTTGGCAATCCCGGAACTTTATTAGCTTATCATGAAGGATCGGTGCAAAATCAAACAGAAAATTTATCTCAACCCGCTACGTATCAATTTTATAAAGGAGACGGATATTTTAGATCAAGATTAATATTAACTGGAGGACAAGCCACATTGGATTTTAGAGCAAAGTCCGGAATAGCTGGGACTTATTTTCCTATGGCTAATTTAGTCTCTAACGATTCAACACACAATGGCGCATATACTATAAATGAAGTTCCGTCAGCCAGTAATTATCAAATAACAATAAACGACACAGCAGTCGGAGCTAATTTTATTGCAAACGGATATATTACAGTAAAAAGCAGCGTAAATTCAACAGGAGCAGTATTGCAGTTAGTTAGAGATTTTACTGGGACTGGGACTTGGTTTCCATTAGGAGCATTAACTGCCGGGGTGTCTATAACAAGACAAATAACAAATTATCCTTTGCAAATAACGCCGGGAAACACCTATGGCGGCCTTCAGCTAGCGGGTTTTACTGGTGAAATAATAGCTTTTCAATTAACACTTACAGATGGAAGAAGTATTTATCAAGGAATAATAGATCCTAATTTTTCTGACAATTATGATAGCGCAGCATTGCCAAATGGAAGGCCTTGGATATATAATGAGAATGTAAAACGAGAGTTTAATCCTACATTAATAAGATTTGGCGGCGAATATCAGCCGGGAACTAACATAAACAATATAAACAGATTTTACGAAGATGATTTTGATGTGTATGATAGAAGTAGGGGCTCTATTAAAAAAATGTTTATTGAGGGAAGAAACCAATATATTTTTCACCAGTATGATGTAGGAGTAGTAACCGTATTGACGCAGATAGTTAGAGACACCGCAGGCAATCCTTTATCAGCAGAAAGCGTAAAGCTTTTGAATAAAATAGTATATCCATACATTGGACAATATGGTATAGGAGACATTCCAGAAAGCTTTGCTTATGGTAAGCATGCAAAATATTTTATTGATAATAACAAGGGCGTAGTATGCAGATTGAGTACAGACGGAATAACTCCGCTTTCTATTCTTTATAAAATGAACGCATTTTTTGTTTTGTATTTATCTAAATATAGAGAAGCGCAGGATTATCTACTTCAATTAGCAGGTTATCCTACGGTTTATGGTGCTTACGATGCTTATACAAATAAGTATATAATAGCAATGGATGCTATTTATAATGATACCGTTTTTGTGCAAGAGGCATATACGCTTTCCTTTTTAGAATCAAGAGACAGCAAACAAGGGTTTGAATCATACCTATCTTTTCATCCAGAAAACATGGGAGACGTAAATAATCTTTTTATTACTTTTTTGAACGGAGAGTTGTGGAAACACAACAATACCGTTCATTGTAATTTTTATGCAAACCAATATCCTGCATCAATAGAAACCGTATTTAATGATCAACCGCTTGATAAAAAAACATATTTAGCAGTAATGCAAACATCAAGTACGGTATGGTATTGCCCGTCAATAAAATCTCAAGTAAATTCTTATGGTAGCACTTCGCAGGAATCTTCTTTAAGTACAGCAAGATTTACTCTTTTAGAAGGACAATATAATTCAGCTATTTTAAGAGACGCTAATAGTACCGGAGGAATTATAAATGGAGACACAATGAAAGGTAACTACCTTTTTGTCCAGTTTAAAATTGATGATGCCTCCAGCTTTTATTATATTAATACGGTATCTTTGAATTACATTAATTCACCTTTAAACGTAAGATAAAATGGGATTTACTGTAACAATGCAAACGCCATATATTTTAGTAGAGCCAAGTGTTAGCGGTGAAGGGCTAGTAACATTAAATAACGTGTCTCAATTTGGTACTGTATTTCAAGTAAATGCAGGCACTACGGTCTGTTCAATTGGAGATGTGGTTTACTATAATATAGCAGACACAAGCTCCATCCAAGAAAGCGCCGGAAGTATAATTTATACTGCAATAGACGAAAGTAAAATAATATTTGTAGAGGGATAGTTATGGAAAACGAAACAAAAGACATGATTGAAAAAATAGACGAGTTGGAGGTTGTTATGGCCGAAAACTTCCCTATTGTAAATTGTCCTTTGACACACAGGTTTACAGACGGATTGTATGTAAGAGAAATATTTATGCCTGCTGGAACTTTAATTACAAGTAAAATACACAAAACACAGCATCAGTATTTTATATTAAAGGGCGCAGTTTCTGTATGGATTGATGAAGGAGAAGAAGTTTATTTGGAAGCTCCGTATATTGGAATTACAGAGCCGGGAACAAGAAGGGTTTTATATATATGGGAAGATTGCATTTGGGCCACATCACACCCAAATCCAGACAACGAAACAATTGAAGAAATAGAAGAAAGGATAATAGAAAAGCACGATAATCCTTTGTTGCCAACTGAACTAAAAGAAAAATTAAAAGAAATAAATTCATTTATCTCTAAAACAATAACATCATGAGTTACGTATCAATGGGGGTAGGCGCTGGCCTCTCGTTATATCAAATAATAAAGGGTGCAGGAGAAAAAAAAGCTGCATTAAAACAAAAAAATGCTTTAATGGCAAACATGCCTAAGTATCAAGGCAGCCAAGAGCTAGATTCTTTATATCAACAAGAGAAAGCAGCCGCAGCTACACCCGCTCAAGATACCGCTCAATTTAAAATGGGAGAGCAACAATCTCAAAGAAATTTAGCTACAGGCCTTGGCGCTGCCGGCGCTGCTGGAACATTAAGCCAAGGTATGGTATCTAGGTTAGTACAAGGCACTAATGATGCTTCTATGAGAAACCTAGTTGCAGCCCAAAATTTAAAGGAACAGCGTATGGGCAGACTTGGCGGATTGGTGAGCCAAAAGGCAGCAGAAGGTATGCGTAAATTTCAGATAAATCAACAACAGCCATGGGAGCTTCAGTTTTCAGACGCAATGGCACAAGGCACAGCTGGATCGCAAGCTCAACAGATGGGATTCCAAAACTTCTCAAGTCAATTGGGACAATTTGGAGCTATACAAGGATCTAAAGATTATTTAAAACAATATGCTAAGATGAAAAAGAATGGAGATTTTGGATAGTATTATTTTATATCCAAATGCAAACTAACAAATCAAATCAGTAAAACATGCAACAAGTACAGCCCGGATTTTATGGTGGAGACGCTTTTAGGATAGATACATCTGCTGCCACCAATTATTATTTAAAAAGACAAGCTCAACAACAGGCGAAGGAAGCTGCATTAGATAAATATTATAAAGGCTTAGTTTCTAGCGCAACACCTACGGGAATGAGAGGGCAAGAGATACCTGCATTTCAAGCCGCCTTAGCTGATTATAGAACATTTTATACCGAAAATTCTTCTAAAATAGCCAGTGGAATGTTTCCGGAATTAGCTTTAGAAGCAGAAAGAAAAGCAGCCGTTCCAGCTATGATAGCCGCCCAAAGCAAAAACAATTTTTCAAGAGATAAAAATATTGGAGTAATAAGAGGCTCTCAGCCAGAAACGGCTAAAAGATGGACACAAAATACTTGGAACACTTATCAGAAATCTACAAAGGCGCAATACTTACCAGATCCATCTGGCAAAGGGGTTATAGAAAATCCAGAATATTCGGATTTTGATCCAATGGCAATAGTTCTTAATCCAAAAGAAGTTGATTTGAATAAGCAATGGGCAGACACCGGTAAAGATATTGAAAGAGTAGAAACTACTATAGACGAGCCAGATGATTTAGATCCAAGGTTTTATACTAAAAGAACAGTAAAAACAACTCCAACGCCCGGAGGCCTAGGCTCGGTTGCAATAAAAGCAGATTCCCAATGGAATGATGAAACTGAATTTACTTTTGGCAAATACCTAGATAAAACATTTGAGCAATATTCAAAAGATAACCCGGCAAAAGTAAAAGAATTTCAAGTGTCGTACAATAAAGTTTATCCAAATAAACCCATTGAAAACGATAAAGATTTGTATATTGCCATGGCAATTAATTTAGCAGATAAAGACGAGCCAAAACCAACGCAAAGAATTAGAGATGACAAGAAATGGGCAGATTACAATAGATCTCAAAATATATCTGCTTCTAAAGAGATTGCAAAATACAATCATGCTTTGTCTAATGCGCCTCAAATTAAAAGCGATAATAACGTAAGGACGTATTTTGAAGATATACCAGACGGAACTTATACGACAACAAGCGGAGCTAGTGTTACAAAAAAAGGAGACAGATGGGTAGACGCAAGCGGCAAGGCATTAACAACAACTGGCGAAAATACTGTAAAGATAAACAAAGCGAGCTTGCCCACCCAGTTTCAAAAAAATGCACAAGGACGGGCTCAAAGTGCAGTTGATTATATGGATTTGCATGTTAACAATGGGGTGGCATCTGGAGGATATAATGAATTTACGAATTTAGTAACAAGAAAAGTGGCAGTAGGCGAAGCGTTAAAGGGAACAAAACAAAAAGCCTCAGTAACACAGATGGGCGCAGTAGTAGAAACTGATGATTTAGGTTTTTAATTAAAATATCAAATGACAAACGAACAACCAATCCAAGAAACCGAAGTAATACAAACGCCAACCCAAACCGAAGCCATTACCGAGGTATTGGTTGATCCAATATATAAACATAAAGACGGTAGAATATTTACCAAAAACCAGTTAATGACCAAGATGGGATTAACTGAAGATAGAATTAAAGATGGCATATCTAAAGGCATGATCACCCAAGTAGGAGACACTGACGATCCTACCCAGCAATTTAAGCATAAAGACGGCAGGATTTTTTCTATGAAAGAGTTTGCGGCCCAAGGTGTTACTAAAGACAGAGTAGCAAGTGGGATAGAGAAAGGAATGATAGTGCCAATTGAAAAAAAAAATCAAGTCGCTACTACAAAACCGCCTTTGGAAACGCAAAAGCCAGAGCCGCCAGTTTCTACAACTGGTGCTGCGGCTGGCGCATCAGTATCTACCACACCTCCAGCAGAAGAAAAACCAGTTGAAACCCCAGTAGCAACTACTCCGCCACCAACACCGGCGGTAGCGCCCCCACCAGTAGAAGAATCTAAGGTAGACTTTAGTGTTGCTCCAGCAGAAAAGCCAGCAGGCATAGCTCAATTACAAGGGCCAATAGAGCCAGTACAATCTAACATAGCAGTTAAAAATACAGATGGGCAAGACCAGTTTGCAATAATAACAAATCCTCAAGCGCCATTACCTTCTAAAGAAGAAGCTGAAAATTATTTTAATGCGCCTAGCAAAATTTCAGATGTCAATGTTTTTGATAATGCCGCTGAATACAACAAACTTAAAAATGCAAAGACAACCAAAATAGTATCAAGCGCAGGCGGAGGATATGAAACTGAAACACCAGATGAAGCGGCAGTAAAAAAAGCAAATCAAATACAACAAGAAGGATTAGATAAAAAAATAGACTACGACAAGGTAGTTAAAATAGGGAAACAAATAGACGAATACTATACCGATCCAGAGGAAAATAAAAAACAAAAACAAGATTTAAGCAACCTGCTTTTATCTGGAAATAAAAACCAATTTGATTATTATGCTTCTCAAATAGCATTTAACAATGAGCTTAAAAAAGGTTTATTAGGGCACTTTAATACAGATGAAACACAAAGAATAATTGGCAACATAGTAATACCGTATCAAAAATTATTTGAAACCACAACAAGAACAGGCCCTAATGGAGAACAAGTAATAGTTGCTGCCCAAGGAGATAAAATACCCGGTATTCAACAGGTATATAATAATTTAAAAAATACACTTGAAATTCAAAATATTGAAAACAAAGAAGAAATATTAGATAATTTTAGAGTGATAGCTGCAAGAGATATTGCTTTTCAAGCAATAAATCATCCAGAATATGTGGAAGCCGATTCGTTAGCGAGTACAGGTCTTGATGAAAATCAGATAATAGGAATGAGGTATGTATCATCTGTAGTTCCAGAGGAAATCGGAAAATATAGAGCAGCATTAATACCAGACGAAGATATAAAAGACAATTGGCAAGCTCAAACCGCAAAGCAACAAGCATTAAAATCGTTAAGTCAAATAGGAATAAATATAGTTTCTCCGCTTTTAAACGAGACATTGCAAGACGAAATAAAAAATTACAATTTTAATGTAAACGGATTAAATAAAAATTATTTTTACGACCAAAATCCAGAAGATTTAAAAAGCTTTGTAACTGCTTTAAATGATCAAGCTAATAGTATAGATAAGCTTTCTAAATTATCAGAAAGATTAAATACGGATTACAACAATCTTAATGATGATTCAAAATATGGTTATGCTAATTATTATGAAAGACAAGGGCTGCTTCAAGAATTAACTGGACAAAAGCATGGATTTATAACACAGCCTTTATTAAAACTAGGCGGAGCTATATACAATACAATAGCGACAGGAATTGATATAGCTAAAAGGCCATTCTTATCTGATAGAGATAATGAAGTAAACATGGCTACTATCATGGGTAAAAATATCGTTTTGGAAAACGAACTAAAAGTAACCCAGAAAAATCAAATGGAGAAAATGCCATACGCAATGACACCAGAATTTGAAGCTGCGTACAATGGCATAATGAACAATAAAAACTTATCCGATCAAGATAAAGAAAACAAAGTTTACGACCTTATAGTAGACAATCCAGACGGAATACAAATAAATCCAAAAGGCAAAGAAAGCAATTTAACTCTTGGCTCTTTATGGTATGGAATGACAAACTTGGCTGCTGATTTAGCACCATACTTAGCAATTGAAGCGCTAACCGGAGGTACAGCTACTGGAGGCGTAGCCCCATCCATGCTAAGAAAATTTAGTAGCTCATTTATTGCTGCGTTTACTACTGGCTTTCATCAATCTTATTTAGACGCTATAAGCAGAGGCAGCCAAAATCCGTATGCAGACGCTATGAGGTCTGCTACTATTAGTTCCCTTGCAATGGCTACCGCCGGCACTCCAGATATAATGAGGAAAATTATAGGCACTAAGTCTGTTGTTGGTAAGATGATAAACAAAATGACCGACAAAGAAATTTTGCAAGTATTGAGAACAGAGCCAAAAGCTTTGAGTATGTTTAAAAAAGCATACAACTTTAGTGGCAAGGTAGCCGAAGCCACATGGGAGGGCTTTAAGGGGGGTAGTAAAATGGTTGCATTAACAACTGCCGCACAAGCTATAAACGATGAAATGTATGGAGATGTAAGAAGTTTAAAAGAATACGTAGATGGCGGAAAATTAGAAGTATTGAAATTTACTTTATTTGGAGGTATTACCGGAGGACTTACAAGAGGTTTTACCGAGAAATACGGAGATTTAACTAAGTCTGTAATGTTTGAAGCAGGAGCAAATCCAAAAGAATTTTTAGAAGTTCTTGATTTAAAAATAAAGAACAACGAAATAAGCAAAATAGATGCAGACCAAATAAGAAATAATATTGAATTAGCCAGCAAGCTTTACAAATCAACATATTTTGGAGATTCAAAAGGCAAGCCATTGGATGATGCTTCCAGCAGAGAACTTTTGTTTTTAAAAATGCAAGAAGCAGATATAGAAAAAATAATTACAGACAGGATTCCGGAAGAGCTTGAAAAAAAATTAACCAATCGTCTTTTAAACATTAAAGAAAAAATAAACGATTTACGCGATGGAATAGAAGCACCAGAAAGAAAATATAGAAGCATTGATGTATTAACTCAAGGAGATATTATTGCAGGAGATATAATAAAAAACAAAGAAGGTATTGCCGGAGAGGTGCTTCAAGTAAACGACAATAAAACTGTTGTTATAAAAGACATTCAAACAGGCGAAAAGTTTTTATGGAAACCAGAAGATATAGCAGTTAAAGCGCCAGAGCCAGTAGCTAAAACAATCCCAACATTTGGGCCTCCAACTCCTAGACCAACAACTCCTGCACCAACAACTAAACAAGAAGAGATTGTAGCCCCAGAGCCAGATAGTAATATCATGGTTGGAGATTTAATAGACAAAGCCGGAAGCTATAATGGCAAAAAGGGGGTATTTTATTTAGATGGACAAACTGTTGTATTTAAAGAAGAAGGAACAAGCAAAGAATACGACCTTGGTTACATCAATGATATAAAAGATACGCCAATAAATCAATATGGTATTCAGCATGAAGAATCAGTTGTAAGCGCTAATGAAGATGGAACATTTACTATAAGAGGCAATACTTTAAGAAATGGATATTCTGATCCAATGCAAGCGATAAATAGAGACGCAGAAGGAAACATAATGAGCGTTACTCTTGATATGCCTAATGGCACAAAAAGAACATTTAGAGGTAATGTAGCCGAAGATTTGGCTTACCAAATTCATTTAAAAGAAATAACTAAAGACAATGCAACAGCCGCAGAATTTGAACAATTCATCAATGAGCCAGAACAACAACAGCAAGTTAACATTACAGCAGTTCCAGAAGCTACCGCGGAAGGTACAGTTGCAGTTAATGAGACAGTTCAACGAGAGACGCTCCAGCCAACAGTCCCAGCAACCACAGAGCCAATCATCACAGGTGTAGAAGAAACCGAGTTGATAAGACAAGCAGAGCCAGATGCGCGTAGAATGGTAGATATAGAGCGTGAATTTGAAAATAGAGGCTATACCATAGATACCATTGAGGATAATGGAATACAAATAATGGACAAAGATGGCGAGCAAGTAGAAGGGCCAGAAGATTTACCTAAAGAATTAAGAGGCCTTGCCGCAGAATACGAAGCACTTACAGCCAAGCTTGGTGATGTTAGCGATGTAGCAAGAGAGAAAGCATTGATAGAAGCAAGAAAAGTTACAGAGGTAGAAGCCGAGGTAGTTGAGCCAGAAACAAAGCAAATAGAAAGAGTTACAGAAACTAGACAAATAGAAGTTCCTAAAGTAAATGAAGTACACGTTACCAGAAACACAGTTAATCCTATAGGAGTTCAAGGCGGTAACATATCTTCGCTTCATGAAGATTCAAGATATATAGGAACAGATTTAAGACAAGAATATCCAGAATTATTAAAATATAATGATGGTAATCTTGATACTGCATCCGCGGCAGATTTGTGGAAATTGGCACAATTAGACCATCCAAACGAATACGGTTTTTCGGTAAGCAGAGGCGCAATGCAACATGAATTTGAAACAAGAGGCGAGCAAATATTTAAAGAACTTGGATTCCCAACTAATCCAGATGCGCTTTACAAAGCAACATATAAAGGTAAAATTGAAAAATTATCCGACATCTTAGATCATGATAATTGGTGGTGGAGCGTTGCCGACCATGCTGATCCTGTTTATGATTACAACAAAGAATTAGCTTCAAAAGAAGCCGAAATAAAACAAAAAGAAACAGAATTAAGCAGCATTACTAAAAAGAAAGACAAGGACAAAGCAAATAGGTTAAAATGGGATATTGAAGATTTGCAAAAAGAAGTTGAATTATTAAAAGAAGGAATAGCAAAAGGAATTTCAAGACCTATGGGAGATATGCCAACTTCAAAACAAGTTGAACTTCCTAAGTACACAAAAACAGCAGACAAATCAAAAAATCCTAAATCCCCCAATGAGGTAAAATGGCTGCCTCAATTTGAAAATAGATACGGTACAACAGAGGTTGAAACAAGATCATTTGACAACATACAAGTTACAATAGAAGGATCTGAAGATAGTGGATATAAAATAAGCGCAAATGTTCTTAATGAGCATGGCAGAGTTGTAATTCGCCATAGATATGTAAGCAAAAAGAAATACAAAACAATTGAAGAGGCTAAAAGCGACACAGTTAGATATGTTAATGAAATAATAGAAAAATCTGAACGAGAAGATAGGCAAGATATAGAAATGGAACAACTGCAAGATAGGTTGCCAAAAGGATATACTTTTGAACGAGATTATGATTATGATAAAGACGAGTATGAGTACGAATTGTCTAAAGATGGCGAAATTATTTTTACAGTAGAAACTCCAAAAGAAGCAGAAAATAAAATTAATAATAAAGAGTATGATGCAAAACAATTTGGAGAAATAAAACTAGGTGAGGCAAAAGAAATAAAAGAAAAAACAACAGAAACTCAAAGAGTATTTACAGCAGCGGAATTAAAAGAAAATCCAGATGTTCTTAAAGAAAATCCAGAATGGTACACGGTAGGCTATCCAAATAGCTTTGTGGGTATGTCAACTAATTTAGCTGGATTGCAAGGCGAAGGATTTAATGATCCAAAAGTAGGGGACGTTGTTACTTTTTCTGGAAAAGAATACGTAGTAAGAGATATAGAAACTGGGAAAAAAGATCCATATAAAACAAGCGTTTCTTTGTTAAGAGTAGATAAAGAAGGAAACATACTACGTCAAAAAGATTTAAGTCAAAAAGAACAAAAAGAAATTGCATCTACAGAAGAAGAGCCGACAGAAATAGAAGCTGGGGATGAAATAGAATTTAAAACAGCGCAACAAAATACAACAAAAGGTATAAAAGTAGAGATACCGGGCCTTGAAGGACTTGATACTATATTAGTACAAGACGGAATGACTTATGAAGTATATGAATTAACTACAGGCATGAAGTTGGCTGATACCGAAAACGCAATGTCTCCGGCTGAAGCAGTAAAGACAATAGCAAACAACATTCCTTCTGGAATGGCAGAAAAGATATTGAATAAAATATATCAAAGCGAAGAAGTAAATAGATATAAGATTGCAGGAGAAAAACCCGGAATAGCTATAATGAATGAAAGCCCTGCATATAAAGCTTTTAGAGAACAAAAAATAGCAGAGGAAGAAAATAGACCATTTCTTCTTGATGAAAAAACAAGAAACGAGTTTTTAAATTTAGCAGAGCAAGCAAAAAGTGAAGGTCTTGATATTGCAGAAAAATCTTTAATTACTTTAGCTAATACAAGACAAGGCGCAATAGCAGAAACTCCATATACAATTGAAAGAGCAAAAGAATTATTAGAGAATTATAGAAAAAAGAAAGATTTAGAAGAAAGGAGATTACAAAATATTCCATATCCAGAAAAAGATATAGAAAAAAGAGAAATAACCGAAGATGCACTAATTAGAGCAATGCAGCAAGGTTATAAAAGAGATAGATGGAATAAGCTGCCGGAAGAAATTAAAAAAGCAGCATTAGAGGCATGGAGAAAAGAGGCTGCTATTTATAATAAATACGGATATTATCCAAGCACATTTACTGGAGGCGAAACTTTTTTTGGAACTACGCTTACTTTAGGCAGGTATATTGGAGCAACATTATCAAAAGACGCAAGCAAAAGAGAAGGAAAAATAAAAGAGGACTTGCGAATAATGCAAGAAAACTTCAAGCGCATAGACGAAATCTATAAGCAAGAAGGATTTGATGTACTTAAAGCTCCAGAAGGACAAACCGCTAAGCCATTAACTATAACAGAGCCGGAGATACCAGTTGAAGCACAAAATGCATTTAATAGAATTAAAAATAGACAAAAGAAGGCAGCAGCGCCGATAGAAACAGAAGAAGCAATAAAAGTAAATGATGAAGAAAAAATATTAACTCTTAAAGAAAAGAATAAAATAACTACAACAATAAATGAGCTAGAATTTGCAGACGATAACGGCAATACTAGGCATAGTGAATTAGTTAATACTATAAAATTATTAAAGAATCAAAATGAAATAAATAAATTACAAAAGCGTGAAAATTTCACTACAACAGAATTAATTACTCATTTATATTCAGATTTAATAGCCATACCTAAAGAAAACAGAACTAAAGAACATAATAACTTTATTAAAAAGGTTAATGAAATAGTAAGTTCTGAACAAGCAAAAACAGAAGTAGTAAATTTTGCTCCTTTTGATGCTGCCGGTGATTTAGCAGAAAACATAAAAAAATTATCTAGCACAGAACTTCCCCAACAAAAAACAATAGAACAACTAAGAGCAGATGAACAAGCAGAGTACGATGCAATGCCCGATCCAAATGATAAAGTAGAGCGAAAAAGAATTTACGACAAGTACGATGAACTTATTACTCCTTTATTAAAAGAAACGCCAATAACAGAAACCACTTCCCCCGCTGTGGAACAGTCGCAAGCAGATTATTTTAAAGATCTAATTAAAGAAGAGAAGCAACAAAATAAAGAATTAAGAAAAAAATTTAATGAACCCGACACTCTAGAGGTTGGAGATGTTGTTGTTGATAATGCAAATGGTCGGGGTGGCTACGAAAATAGAGTGATTAGAAATGTAATTAAAAATGAAAATGGAAGCTATAGAATAGTTTGGCAAAAAACCGATAATTACAAAAAAGGGGATGCGGGTATTTATGAAACTGTAATGACTAAAATGACTATTGGTAGTGAGCGCACTGGGTTTAATACTTTATGGTCAATGTCTGATGCCAAAGCGCATAATGAATCATTACCAGAAATACCAAAAGAAAAAAGAATTGGCTATATAAAAGAACCATATTTAGCCAAAATAAAAGCAGAAAGCAAACAAGCAGTTTTATCATCAGACGTAAGAACAACACCAGCAAAAAGTCTAAGCTTAGATGAACAAAGATTTCAAAATAGAAACGATGTAACTGGCAAGACATTGTTAGTTTCTGATATGATTTCTAACAGAGAAAAAAACCCGGAATCTTTTGATAGAGTAGAAACCATTGCTAATAACTGGAAGAGCGCAGAGCAAGATCCAATACATGTATGGACTGATCCTAAAGATGGCAAGACCTATGTGTTAAGTGGACACCATAGGTATGCAGCAGCTTTAAAAGCCGGCATCAAAGACGTAAAGACAATAGATAGAACAAAAGATTTTACAGAAGCCCAAGCGATAAAGTTTGCTAGAGAAGAGGCCAATACAAACAGAGCAATGGAAACTCCATTGGAAAGAGCAAAGGCATTAAGAATTAAAAGAGAAAGAGGTGATAGCAAAGAAGAAATTAATAAGTTTTTATCTGCTGAAGGCAAAAACGCCAGTTACATAAACAATCTTTCTTCATTAAGCCCTAACGGCAAAACTATGAAAATGGTTGAGCAGTTCGGCAGTTCACCAGATAAACAAACTCAAAAAGAATCAGAACAAAGAGCAGACTGGATAGGGGAAGCAAGAAGAACAATAGCTGGACTTACAGATGCGCATGAAAACGAAATGTTTGACTTTTTATTTGACAAAAACAAATCAAAAAGAGTAACAACAAAAGCCGATTTTTTACAAAAGGTAAGAGCATCAGTAAAACCATTAACACCCGAAGAACCATTAAACATATCTCGCTTTGAATATAAAACACAAGGCGAAAGTGTTTATGAAGAAGAAGTAAATAGCATAAAGGATCAATTAGCCGAACGTCAAAACAAAATAAACGAAATAAACGGAAGGTTTAATAATCCAAATGCAAAAGATTATATATCTACTGAAAGCGCAAATTATGCAGAAGCAAGAAAAGTAGCAGATGCAAAAATCGCAGGCATAGAAGCTGAAAGAAAGGCGCTTCAAAAACAACTTGAAACGGTTTATTCTAACAAGAGCAAATATACTGGCGGCCCATCAAGCGGCACATTGTTCTCATACAGAGAAACTCGTCCAGAGGATTTTGAAGATTACGTAGAAGGTGTTACCGACATGATAAATGAATCTCCAGAAAAAACTTTACAACAAGTTCAAGCGGAGGTAGCAAATTATTTTGATGATCATACACCGGCATTTAAAAAGTTAATAGAGCAAGCTTACAATGAAGCTAAAAATAATGTTACTGGGCGAATAGTGAAAACTGAAGTTTTACAAAAGTTAAACAAGGGATTCTTAAAGATAGGCTCAACGATATTTGATAACGAGCAACAATTAATAGCTAAAGCAAGGCAACTTTCTGGATCAAGATTTAGCGCATTAGACCAAACCGGAAGAACGCCATTAGAATTTTCTAAAGATTTAGAAAAACAATATGGAGTAAAAGTTGATTTTCTTGGAAGCTTGGAAGGCGGCGATTTGACTTTGTCAAGAATAGAAGTCCCAAAAGAACTTAGAGATAGCGGAATAGGCACTAAGGTTATGGAGGATATTATTAACTATGCTGACAATAATGGCAAGAGAATAGTATTAACTCCATCAAAAGATTTTGGTGCTACATCAGTAGGTAGATTAAAAGATTTTTATAGCAGATTCGGATTTGTAGAAAATAAAGGAAAGAGCAAAGATTTTTCTACCAAAGAAGCTATGTATAGAAATCCGCAAACCCCCAAACAAACATTTGCAGAAAAATCACAGACAGCAGGATTTGAAACTAGAGATGGCAAGCCAATAGGATTTAATTACGATACAGACCAAGTAGCGAGGGAGCGCTTTGATTTTTCTAAATTGAAAAAAATAGGAGAAGGTAGCGATAGAATTGTATTTGATTTGGGTAACGGTAAAGTATTAAAGGTTGCTAAAACAGCAAGAGGACTTGAGCAAAACATTTATGAAGGAGATGGATATTTAGGTTTTATTCCAGATGTATATGAAAGAGGTTTGAATTATGTTGTAACAGATAACATACCAAGAATAAAAGGTACTGATTTAGTTCCAATACACGATATAGAAACTGGACAAGAAATAGGTACAGTTCCTGCCGCCGAAATGTTTAAAGATTTAAAGAAGTTTCATCAAGGAGATTTTGATAGGCACAATTCAGAACTACAAACTATTCTTGAAAAATATGGCTTTGGAGATGTTAATGGATATGAATTACTTTATGGCGATTTCAATGCTGCAAGAAACTGGGGATATAAAGATGGCAAACCATATCTTATAGATGCCGGAACTTTAGGCGGAGTTGAAATGCTTAAAAAATACCGCGGAGTGAAAAATTTATCTGATCCGGATTTCAGAAAAATATATTACGAAAGCAGACAATTAAAAAAACAGTATGTAGATGCTGATAAGTACACTAAGTTTCACTATGATGAAAATGGAGAAATACTTGGATTTACTCATGGCGGACACATCTATTTGAATGGACAAAAGATAACAGCTAAAACTACAATGGAAGAAGCTGGGCATATTTGGATTAACCACGCAAGAGAAACTAACTCTTCTTTATATAACGCCGGATTAAAAAAAGTATTAAACAGCCAGTATCTTAAAGATGTAAACGCAAGCGAATTTTATAGAAAAGAAGCCTTAAAGCAGGGTAAAGAAGGAAGCAAAGCGTATAACGATTACATGCAGGAAGAGGCTCTTGCTAAAGCTATATCTGACGAAGGTGCTAAGTTTGTTACAGATGCACAAAGAATAAGCTTTAAAGACTGGGTAAGCAAAATGTGGGATAATGTAATGAAGGCATTTGGTATTAGAGATTTAACTCCAGACCAAGTGGCAAAACTTTCTTTAAAAGATTTTGCAAAAATGGCGGCAGCAGATGTATTTGCAGAAGGCAAGCCGGAAGCAAAAGCAGAGCCTGTTGTTCCAGAAGTAAAGCCAGCTCCTAAAGGACAAGAAAATGTAACCGTAACAACAACAGTCCAAAATCCAGAAGGCGAAAGAGTAACGAGAACAGAAACCATACCAACCAAAAATACATATTTATACGAAGGAACAGAAGAAAGACAAAGAGGCCTTTACACTCATTTGATGGAAGCTGATAGCGTTAGTCAAGAAACTAAAAATGCGCTAAAGAAAAATGGTATTACATATCAAGCAGCCAATAATGCACAAGCGGAATTGATGGCTGAAGATATATTAAAGACTTACAACACAAGAGATGCTTTACAAATAGCTAGAGGTTCTGATGTTCATGCTTCAGTAAGGTCTGCAATATTTGCTAAACTTATTGATGCCGCATACGTGAGAGAAATGAGAGCTAAGACACCGGAAGAAAAAATGAGGGCTGCGCAACAATGGAAAGATTTAGTTACAGAGTATGCAAACCAATTAACTGCTGGTGGTCAATTTACTGCTTATGCTGCTCATTTTTACAGAACAAGTCCAATGGGATTTATAATGAAAGAAAATGCAGATAGAGAAGCAAGATTTAACGAGTGGTCTAAAGGAAAAGAAAAGACACTGGAAGAGTTGTGGAGCGAAATAAATGCTACTGCGGAAGGAAGGTCTTTGGTTAATTTAGAAGTAAAGAAAGCAAGAGAAGCAGAACGAGAAGCAGAACGAAAAGTTAGGGATAAAAAAATTGATGATTTCTTTGACAAGCTAAAAATAAATCCTAAAAATACTTATGGATTTATTATACCACTAGGCGTATTAAACCCGGTCATAGATACTATGAAGTTGGCTGTAAAAGCAGGCGACAGAGTTGCAGATGTAGTACAGCGAGCAATAGAACAAATATCAGATAAAGTAGGTAATAGCTGGGATAAAGAAGCATTTAGAAAAGACTACGAAGAAATGTTAACTGGTGTAGTTGGTAAGGTTACAAAAGAATCTGATGAAGCAACGCAGTTAAGAAAAAGATTGGAAGGATTAGAAAAACAAATTGCAGACTTAAAAGAAAAGATAGGCAAGGGCGGAGAAGCCGGAAAGAAAAAAGAAATTAAATTTAGCGGCAACCCAGAAGTACAAAAGCTAATAGAAGAAAGAGATCAGCTAAAAAAAGAAAATGAAGATTTATTAAAAAATGCTAAGGCAGGCAAGTATTCTGATGAAGCAAAAATAAAAGCCGCCAAAGAAGCTGTATTAAAATCCATTGAAGAAACAAAAAGAAAGATTATAGATAACGATTTGTCTATAAAGAAAAAAGAAGGCCCTACTGATGCAGAGCTTACCGCTCACAGAGAAGAACAAAAAAGATTGCGCAAAGAGTTAGAGGACATGAGAAAAGAAGCGCAAGAAGGCAAGTACGATCCAGTAGAAATGGCTAAGGCAGAAGCTAAAAGAAAACAGGCAAGGATAGACGAACTTAACAGAAGAATAAATGAAAATGATTTTAGTGCAGAGAAAGAAAAAATGCAGAAACAAAAAACTGCATTAGATGATGAACTGGCGGAAACTAAAAGAAGATACGATGAAGCTAAAAAGCAATCGCCAGAATATAAAGAAAAAAAATCAAAACAATTTTTAGATAGATTAAGAAAAAGGCTTGAAGGATTAAGCGAGCGTCAAAGAAACGAAATAGTACAACGCAGCCTAAAGCAAATAACAGAAGCAGGCGGATTGAATTACGAAGAATTTAGAAAGATAGTTGCCGAATCAATGGGCTATAAAGATTTAACTCCTGCTGAAGTTGCTGAAGTAGAAGCGCTTACTAAAACAATAAATTCGGTTGATGATGCAGAAGATGCTTTAGTTGCTAATCCAACAGAAGCAAATTTAAAAGCACTTGATAAAGCAAGACAAGATGCTATGACAGCCGGATTGAAATTGTATAACAAAACGCACAGGCAAGCAGACATTCCAAGAACATTTGGAAGCCTTATTACTGGATCTCTTTTAGGTACAGTTACACTTGGTAAAAACATAATACAAAACGTAGTTATGCAGGCTACCATGAGAGTGCCAAAAGCATTAATTATACAACCATCTGAATCAGCATTAGTTTGGCTTGGAAATAGATTTTCTAATTCTAAAGCTTTTAATCCTTCTGCAAATATATTTACTGCTCAAAAAGGATATTTTAAAGGAGCGGGCAGAGGTATAAAAAGAGGCTGGTTTAATTTTTATAAAGGAACACAAGAAAGAGATTATTTTGGCAAAATTTCTTATCAATCTACATTAGCTCCACGCGTAGCAGTTAAAGATTTAAAATTGCATTTTAGTGGACAGAAACCATTGACAAAAACAGAACTTACAGAAAGAATGATAAGAGCTACGCTTGGATGGCAGCCGGACTTTATTTTGAGAGCAATGGGTTTTGGCGATAGACCGTTTAGGTGGGCTGCCGAAGGCGCTGCTGCAATTCAAATTGCAAAACTTGAATTAAAACTTGCAGATGAAAATGAAATAAATGCTTTCATGTACGCTCCTAAAAAATTTGCATATAAAACTTTAGTAGACCAAGGTATACCAAAAGATGAAGCTTTATTAAGGGCAGCTGAAATAGAAGATAGAATAATTAATGCAGGAAGCAAGGCGGTATTGGAAGAAGAAAATGTATTAAGCAGAATTTCTAAATATTTAGACCAAGGTCTTTCTACTAAAAAAGATGATTCTAAATTAAAACAAATTGCTTTTGGAGCAGCTTCAATACTCAAAACAGCTACTTTCCCATTTGTCAAAATACCTGCTAACGTATATTGGCAAATGTTTAAGGTAGCAAATCCAGAGGTTGCTTTATTGCAAGGTTTATATCATGGAGGAAAAGCTTTTATTGATGCTAAAGGTGGAGATAAAGCAGAAGCAAAAAAACAATATGAATATCTAAAGGATAATTTAGCTACAGCAGTTTTAGGGTATGGCGTAATGATTGCGGTATCTAGCCTAGTTGCAAATGGGTATGTACGACCAGAAAATGATGATGAAACCAAAGCAAGAGAAAGAGAAGGAGAAAAGCCATACGAAAAAGGCAATCAGCTTAATTGGGGAAGAATGATGGGTGGTGAAGATTACTGGATAGACCTAAGTTGGTTTGGCCCAATTGGAACTACAATGGGAGTTCAAGCTAAAATTCAAGAACAAAACAGACGTAAACAATTAAAAGGAGAAACAGTAGACACAAGCTGGGCCGGAGATTTTGAAGATAGATTTACCGTTGCTGAAATGGAATCATTAAATCAACTTGTCTACGATCAAGCCGGAAGAACAATAGGCGCTATAAAAGGTGGCGAAAACGGTTTAAAAGTTTGGGCAATAAATAGCATGAATACCGGAATGAACATAATTACTGGCGCTACTTATACTCAAATGAGTAAAGCAATGCTACCGGTAGTCCCAAGATTAAAAGCAGAGGGAGTTATGGAAGAATTTAAAAATAACCAGCAGCAAAGAAATGTTCTTTACAGAAGGTATAGCGGCATGCCGCCAACAAGAGTGTCTATATGGGGCGATCCAATTAAACAAGATACAAGTTTTTGGGGTGTAGTTAGTAACATGCTTGGCTTCCAAGAAACAGACGCACACCAGTTTGGTGCTATTCTTTACTATGATGCACAAAGAACTGGAGACACAAGATTTTTCCCTACAGCAGTAACGGACAAGGTTACAGTAGACGGAGTAGAGATTAAATTAACTCAAGACCAAAAGGACGAGCTTGCTACATACATAGGACAGGCAAGAAAAATGTTAGTAGGATCATTTGTATATGATTGCGCTTTGCCTTACGAAGTACCAGTAAAAGGGCAGCCAGCTAAGAAATTGAAATATAATGACAAGGACATGACAGATGCCGACAAAATACATGCGCTTGAAAAGATTTATAATTATGGAAAAGAAATAGGGTTTGCTCAATTTCAAAAAGCGCATAAAGAATTTGCTCCGGCAGAACTTACTCCTTCACAGCTTGGTGCTCAAATTAAAAGAGAAGTTTATGACGAGAAGTTTAAAATGGGCCTTGAAAAGGTAGTAAGAGCGAAAGGAAAAGAAATTCCATCGCCAACTAAGGAGGAAGAATTGCAGAAAGAAATAGACGAGCAGAACGAACAAATAAGAAAAATGAGGGATGAACAAGAAAATCCAGAATAATAATTATATTTGCTAAACATCTAACAACATGCCATTTTCACAAAATTTTTCAGTAGCGCAAACACCTGCAAATCCTGCATATGTAATCATTACAGATACAAGTACACCTCCAAATGATTATGCAACATACAATATAGATTCCAGAAGGATTTATATCAAAGATAATTTTGGAAACTTTATAGTGCCAGCGGGAACTACAACTAATTATATTAATTGGCCATTACTTGACAATCCAATATCATTAAATATTTTAACTCAAGACCTTGCAGTAAACATAGAAGTTGAATGGAGAGATTCTACTGCTCTGCCAATTAATCAAGTTCTTTATAGTTTAGATAATAATTATTGTTTTTCTGAATACAACAAGCAATTTTTATATTACTTGATTCAACTTCAAGCACACAATTACAACATTATTCAAGACAATAATTATTGGGGTAATGTAGGAATATTTTGGGCAAATATTATTGGAGCAATCAATGCAGTTGAAATAGGGGATGATATTGCCGCATCACAAGCGTGTTTGAATAGAGCAACATTTATGGCACAAAACCAAGCTAATTTCTTTTAATTATGGCGCAATTAAGCATAAATGAAATAATTGAATTAGGGGACATTAGTGTTCCTCTTTCAGCTAATTACCAAGCAAAAGGGAATTTGTTTGGTAAGAGATTAGCATTTACTGCACCGCAAACAATTGCATTAGTTACAGATGCTTTAAGATGGCAATGGGCATCGTTCCCAGATATTTCAGAGATAGCAGCAACATCTACAATAACAATAGATACTATTGGAGATACAGGTCAAACTATAACAGTAACAGTTAATGATCCATTACAAGGTACGGTTACGCTAGGCAGTTATACTTTAACGGATAGCGATACTACTCCAGATATTATTGCTACTAACTTAGCTGCATCATTGGGGTTAAATACAAATCATTTTAGTATATCTGTAGCAACCAATTTAATAACATTAACCGCTCCCGCTGGAGATGGCGCACTTATAAATGGCATATCACCAATTTGCACAATTACTCAAGTAGGGTTTTTGTCAACACAATTAAATGATAGAATTATCACACAAAACAACTTAAACATTATAACACAATAGTTATGGCAAATATTCAAATAAATCAATTACCAGCAGCTACATTACCATTAAGCGGTACTGAATTATTACCAGCAGACCAAGGCGCTGCAACAGTTCAAATAGCCGTTACCGATATAGTTAGTTTAGTAAACTCTAATGCTGTATTAAATACATTAGGAACACCACAAGTAATATCTGATATTTTAGCCAACAGACCGGGTAGCACAATGATTGGAACTATATTTGTATCAACAGATAGTCCTTATACAATTTATCAATATAATGGCGCAGCTTGGAATACTCTTGCTGGTACTTTGCAATCTATAAGTAGTAGCACACTTGATGTTGATCTTGCTGCTCCACAAGCCCCTGTAATAAACTTGCCATATACAAGATATTTAGCAACAGTAAGTCAATCGGGAGCTTCAGATCCTACACTTAATGTATTAGAAAACACAACACCATTTGTATTTACATTTACAAGGGGATCACAAGGCTTTTACGGTTCAAATACAATAACTCAAGATATTACAAAAATTGCAGTTAGGTGTACTCCGGGAGGAACGTGTCCAGTTGGAATATGTATATTTGTTGATATAGTAACAAGCGGCCCAACTTTATCATTAACATTAGCAAGTTTTGCTAATTATGTATCTGGCCCAATATCTTCATATGGTGCATATGATGGACTTTTGATAAATGCTCTGTTAGAAATTTTAATTTATCCATAATAAATAAAAATGCCACTACAAGTAACAACAACACCATTTACCGGAGGCGTAACTTCTTTTACTAATGTAGGAGCAAGAGGCGTTGCTAATTATTTATATTGGCTATGCGGTAAATTTCAAATAGAAGGACAATATATAATAATGGGAGTTGGAGGTGGTACTGTACTTCCTATAAATCCAACCACGTTCCCTAATCCAATAGAATTTGAGGTAACTGGAACATCATATATGATAAACGGACAAAGCACTAAAACAATAACAGAATTTAAAAATTATAATTTATTGTTTGTTAGAAATAATGTTCCTCAATCAATAATAAATATGGGAGGCGGATCATCTTATTTTTCTTGGAATAAAATAACAGGAGTATTTACTTGTTATCCTGCGGCAGTAAGTGGAGAGTTATTCCAATTATACCCTTTTATTTAATTTATATGAAAAAAGTAGTTTTAGTTTTGATTTTGATTTTTGGATTATTGACTGGGTACTCCCAACAGTACCCGGTCAATCAATTCATTGGAGCGCCTAATACATTGGTAACTTCTAAAGGAGCATTTAAAACAGATAGTGCATTAATACTTCCTGTATTTACTGATACTTCAAAAGCCAACATTTCCCCATATATAAAAAACTATGCAGGAACTTTAATCAGAGTTGGCGATAGTTTATATGTTAGAAGCAATGATATTAGTAAATGGTTATTGCTTGGAAGCGGTGGTGGTGGTGGATTAGATTCCATTACTGCTAATAATGGATTGACTGCAAATACAACAAGTAATGTACAATTAGGTGGTACATTAATTCAACCAACTTCCATATTAACAAATGCTAATGAATTTACTATTGAAAGAGGAGCAAATGGCAACACATTGCAAGTAGTAAACTCAAGCACAGGAGTTAGTAATGATAAAACAGCTTTATACGCAACTAGTACGGATGGAAATGCTGGGGAGTTCTTAGCAGGAAATACATTAATTGCAAATAATGCTGTACAGGGAGTAGTAAAAATAACAAGAACTACAAGCCTTCCGCCTTCCCCTAACTATAATGAAATAGGCGGAGCTATTGATTTTATTAATCCAACTGTCAATGGTCTTTTTTCTCCAGCTATTGCATACACAAACAGAATAGCATCAAGATGGGAAAACTCGGTTTCAGATCCAATAAATAGCTCTTATGCAAAATCTAGGTTTGAATTATACGGATATAAAAACGGTGCAATAAGAAACTTAGCGATGGTAGGTGATGGTAGATTAATTTTAGACCAATATGGTGCAGGTTTGTTTGAAGGAACACCTGTGTATAAATTAGGAGTTGATGCAAGTGGAAACGTAATAGAAGATACAACAAGTAGTGGCGGTGGTGGTACTGTTACATCAGTTGCTACTGGATATGGTTTGTCTGGGGGAACTATTACTAATACAGGTACATTGATTGCTGATACAAGTGTAAGCGGTTTGTCTGGGAAGTATTTGCGATTAACTGATACGGCTACTATGCTTACTCCATACACACGAGGTTCTGGACTAGCTACAAGGGTTGCATTTTGGGGTGGTTCTCGTTCATTAACGTATACATCTAATATAGCAATAGATGCTAGTAACCCAGCATTTCCAGCATTACAAGTTAGTGATGGTACAGCGCAAAGGTCTTTTTTAACTCCAACCTCTAGCGGCACTCAAAATACTGCTAATGATTATGCTATTACAACTACAAGCGGCTCTACTCCGTTTTTTAATGCTCATAATGGAACTACTAATAGAGAGAGTAGGCTTTATCCTACAAAAATTCAGTTTACAAACTTATCTACTAGTGGATTCGTTAATCTAAATAGTCCAATATCTTATAATAATACAAATGATACTTTGCCAAATGCCTCTGGAGTATTAGCAATATCAGTAAACAATGTAAAAGCAGATAGTTCTGGTAATATTACATTAACAACAGGTGGCACAGGAACAGTTACAAGTATTACTCAAGGATATGGAATTACTAATTCCCCTAACCCAATAGTATCAACAGGTACAGTAACAGTAGATACTAGTACAGGTGGATTGTCTGGGAAGTACTTGCGATTAACAGATAGTAGCTCTATGCTTAGTCCATATCTCAGAAAGATAGACACTACTAATAGATTTGTTAACAATATTTCCCGAACACTAGGAAAAGATTCAATAATATTTAATATTGGTTCTACAAGATATGCGATAAAGGATAGTGTGGGAACTAATCCAGCTCCTGTAGGTTATTATGGGGCGTTCTCTGATACTTTAAATCAATTAGCAACTGTAATTAATACAGGCTATCCTATGGAATTTAAAGTAAATGATATTACGCCAAATGGTGTTACAATCGCAAGTAATTCAAGAATTACATTTGCAAATTCAGGCATTTATAATTTACAATGGTCTGCTCAATTTACATCAAGCGATAATGCTGAAGCTGATGTTTCTATTTGGTTGCGTAAAAATGGGACAGATGTTGCAGGTAGTAGGGGATTAGTCGCAGTACCAAAAAAAATAGGTTCAACTAATGGTCATGCTTTACCGTCATGGAATTTTGTGTTAAATGTAGCATCGGGGGAATATTATGAATTTGTATGGAGTACCGCAAATTTAAATGTCTTTATTGAAGCATTGCCTATAACTGCATTTTCTCCATCAACGGCATCAGCAATTCTAACTGTTACTCAACAAAGTGGGATAATGGCAGGTACAGGCATTACTGCTATAAATTCCCTTACAGGAGCAGCACAGACAATAGTTGCAGGCACAAGTGGGACTGATTTTGCAGTATCTTCTACAGGAACTACACATACCTTAAATCTCCCAGATGCATCTGCATCTAACAGAGGTGCATTAACATCAGCTAATTGGACTACATTCAATAATAAAATAGGAGCATCAGATACCTCTGTATTTCAAAGAAAAAACATTGCTGCTTATTCGTTTCAAGCTAACAATACAGCATCGTCAGCTAATGTAACTACTCAGACTTTTACAGATGTTGCAGAACAGAGTATGGCTAATACAATATCATTTACAGCGGGAGCTGCCCCAACGGGATTAACATCAGCAAACTACTCATGGACACAGGTGGGTAAAACAGTAACTGTAAACTTCAATGCTATATATACTACACCCGGGACAACTATTAGTTCATTATTTTTTAATTTACCATCTGATTTACCTGCTCCATTAGTGCCTACGGGTTGGAGTGGCGCAAGTGCATATCTTTATAATGGCTCGGCAGCAGTATTCACAACATCTATCTTACAAAATAATATTTTAGCTACATCATTTATTAGAAGAAATGCAGCGAATACAGCGTATGAATTAGGATATAATGGTGCATCTGCAACAGCAAGAGGATTTAAGTTTACCTTAATTTACAAAGCACAATAATGAAACACATCAGACAGATTAGTAGTGTAGAGACAAATACCTATACGGTTGTGAAAACTGAAGATTGGAATCAGCCACTTGAGCAGCATCCATCTGTAGTTGAACATCCAGAATTATTTGAAGTATCTGAACAAGAATTGCCATCTTATATTCAGTATGTAATTTATCAATCGTAATTAATAGTAGTCATTACATTACGCAACCATTGAGCTTTTATCCACCATTGGCTTCAATATTCAATTTCAATATATCTTTGTGTTGGTAAGGCATAGTATTTGTTACAATTATAGCAGATCCTATTTAAAAACCTATATATGAAAACACTATATTCAGATGCAATAGATTGGGTAAGTATAAAATTAAATGCAATTTGCCTAGTTGGATTTTTTACTGGTTCAAGTGCAATAGCCACATTAACAATAATAGCTACCCTTACCACTATAGCTTATAACTCAATAAGAATTTATAAAGAAATTAAAAACCCAAAAAAATACTAACATGAAATCATCTTTTTTTACATTAAATTCAAAGGACTTTACTAGAGGCCTATTTATTGCGGTACTATCTGCTGTAGTTACGTTTTTATACACTTGCATCCAAGCTGGTAATTTTGTTATTGATTGGAGTGCAATTGGTATGGCAGCTCTCTCGGCTGCATTGGCTTACATTACTAAAAACCTTTTAACCAATTCTAATGATGAATTGCTGAAAAAGGAGGTGTCTGCCAGCAGTTCAGAAAATCCAAATACATAATAATGAAATCAAATAGTCTGGTTTGCGCTTTTTTAATAGTTGTATTATCCATATCCTACTCTTGCAACATTCAAAAGAGGGTTGAAAAACAACAGAAAATATTTGATAATATTGGACGCAAGTGGTTGAAATCACACCCTTGCGCCAATGATAGTTTTACTATCTATGTCCCCGGAAAGAGAGATTCCATACCCATTGAAATTCCAATAATAATTATTGATAGCAATTATACGAAAAAACAGTTGGACAGCTTGCGTATTGAAATGCAGAAAATATATTCAACTCCAACAGAAATATGCACTGAAGAAATGGCTAGAGCGTATAAGCTCGGATACAATACCGCAGAGAAAAAATGGAAAGATAAACTCGGTCAAATAAAAGTTGCCGTTCCTGTAGTTGATACGCTAAAAATAACACTTAAAGATAAGCAGGCGATACAACTGCTTCAAGATGATTTAGCTACCAGTAAAGAAAATATAAACAGATTAACCATAGATGGAATGAATTGCGCAAGCAAGAAGGATAAATGGTGGTTGTGGTTTGTAATAACCTTTATTTTGTTGAGTGGTAGCCTTTACTTTAATCTGAAAAAATTATAAGCTATGGCTTTAGGAAAAGATGCTTTAAAAGTTGCAGCCACACAAGTCGGCAAGTGCGAGAATCCGCTCGGCTCTAACTGGGGCACGCCAGTAAAAGACTATTTAGCTTCGGTGTGTATAGGTTTCCCTGCTTCTTGGTGTATGGCTTTTGTATATTGGTGCTTTGAACAAGCGAAAAAGGAAGGGCAGAATCCGCTGATTAAAACTGGAGGCGTATTGATGGCTTGGAATAAAGCTGACAAGAAATATAAGGTAACAGAGTGTCAAGCAGGAGATATATTTATAATGGACTTCGGTAAGGGGCTTGGACATACCGGCATAGTTGAAAAAGTAGATGAAAATTTCATATACACAATAGAAGGGAATACTAATGATAGCGGCAGCAGGGAGGGTATAATGGTTTGCCGAAAGCAAAGACTGAAGAAGAAGATAAAAGGGTATTTAAGATATTAGTTTATGGCTTTAGTTTTAGGATAAGAAAAAAACCCCCATGTTTCTACATGAGGGTTTTAAATTTTAATTATCTAATTTTTTTTGTAGATAGGTCGCGATAACTATTAGTACAAAACAAACAATTATCATTATTACTGGGTATCTGCGCATAGTAGGTAGTTTAATTAATAATCTATTTGATTCATGCTATTGGACACAAACTTCAACTTGGTCTTAGTAAAGCTATCCCATAGCGACATGATCCTTTGAGCATTATTAATTCCTTCGCGAGATTGATACAGCCTTGATACATTAAATTGCTTGCACCATTCATTGTAGTTAGGGCGGTCGGTTGGATAAATAGTTTTTACATTTAGATTTTGCATATCAGTATATTTAATGGTTAATGAAATTATATTACTACATTTATTTCACTGGGTGGTGGCGGTAGTTCATCACCAACTATTCTTTCAGCTATTTCTTTCAAGCTATAATAGTCATAAATATCATAGATATAAAGTCGCGCTAGTTGCTCTTCATCTAAATAAAACCGCTCAATATCTGGGTTGCCAAAGTAATTATAGAAAACAAAATCATGGAGATTCTGAAATACAATAGCTTCGCCATCCTTTATAAATACATGAATAGCATTACCATTATTATCGTGGCGTACTTCGTAAAGTTCGTCCGCTTTTCTAAGATGTTCGTTGTGTGTCATAAAATAAAATTTATTGGTTATTTAATATGGTTTTTATGTAGGTCGCATCATCATCAGATACCTCCGGCTCAAAAACAAAAGTATCTCCTATTTTAAATACGACACTTTCCATGCACATTACAAGCTGCTTGTCGGCTGTCTTAGTTATTATAACTTCCCAAGCATCATCAGCAGTTCTTTCAATTAATATTATTACGGTTATCATGTTAATTAATTTAAAGGTTATCCAAATATCACTTCTCCAATAAACACCGATTGCAGTATTACATCAGCGCTCACAGCATCATCATTGCCGTTTACCATATCCAGTAGATGATTTGCAGGCGCTTCTTGTACTTTCTTGTGGACATCATCCAATGTAATTGTCCATCTATCTTCGCCGCCTTCTTCATCCAGTAGAGTAAGCTTGTTGCCATCCTTCAGCACCTGCATCAAAACATCTTCATAGCAAACCACACCTATCTTTGCTGCTGTTGCTTCTTTAAATATGTTTTCTTTGGCTGCCTTATAATCTTTGTCGTTCACATCTAACGTCAAGCCATAGCCGCTACAAATGTAATCAAGACCATTGCATAAAGCATTGTGGAAGTATTCTTCGGATTCCGCCGCTGTTAAGATCAGTTTCATAAAATAAAATTTAGAGGTTATTAATTAAATTCGGTGTTTCCCATTCAGTCCAGTAGATTACATCATCATGATACGCTGATTGAATGTCCTCGTATTCTTGAGAAATACACCAAGCGAGCGCGTCCTTTTCATATTTAAAATAATGCTCCCCATCATTTGCTACCCAACCTTCCACCATCTCTTCGCCAGTAATGGAACACACTCTTACTCCATCGTCCTCCGATTCAACGATGATAGTTTCTCCTACAACATTGCATTGCTCCATCTCCTTCTGATAAACAGCATCACCAAGCTCTTTAAATTTAACCTTAGCATCTTCGCTATCTTCAGCCTCAACTACAACTTCAGTTACATAAGTCCTACTCATGATAATTTTGTGTTTCATAATAATAGATTTAAAGGTTAAGAAATATTGTGCAAAGCTAACATAGTATTTTAATTACGCATCAAGCACAAAGCTATTTGCAATTAATTTAACATGCTTACTGGTTATTGAATACGAAACACTTTTACTTTGTTGCCTATTATTCTAGTAGCGTACTTAAAAGACGATTGCTGTCGCTTTATCATCTCCGATAAGTGTTTACGGAATATCGGCAATTTTTCTACATCAATGTCCAATATCATATCTTCTTTAAGCCCTAGCGTATCAAAAACTATTTTAGCAATTTGGTAGGTATTCGTTGTATTTTGTGCCATATTGCAAAGATAGTATTTTGCTTACGCATTGCGTAATTATTTGATAATAGGATTATCTATGTACTTCTTAATTAAACCTGCTTGCTCATAATTCTCCGCTTCAACAGCAAGTTCAAGCAGCCTATTCAATACATTAGCAGGGTAATCATTGTAAATAGTTCCCTTCTCATGAGCTAACTTAATACAAGTAGCAGTATAGGTATCATCAATGTCATTATTTTCATCAATGTCCAGTAAATCATCAGTATAATACCTATCACTACCATCAATATCAATGGCTAATCTATAAGCCGCTTCGCTGCAATCAGCAGGCTGATATATGTACGTTGCTTTGCCGCCCAGTAGTTTGTATTCGCCTACATTCGCGCCGAAATCTTCATCAAAATATCTTACAAATATTTCAACTTCGGGATGAAGTTTGCTAAGTACCGCCATGGCTGCAATGGGTGTTGACCATGCAGATAAAAATTCAAAAGCATAATCATCCACTTTGTACACATCATAAGCGCCCCATTTAGTGCCCCAATTATTGCAGCACCAGTCATACCAATTATTAGCGCCATACTTTTTAATCAGCTCATTTGACTTTCTTTCAGTCATAGGCTTGCGCATCAGATCCCATTCAGTTAGCTTGTTTTCCCTTTTCTTCCTGTTCCATTCTTTTACTTCTTCATTAGAAACAATTACAGCAGGGCTGTTGGTGTTTCTTAGCGCATTTGGTATAGGATAGTAGGCATCAATTTCAAATTCATATTTAGCGCCCTTTACGCTATCTAGTAGCTCTTTTACTTTGCTTTCTTTTCCATTAAAGCTTAAATGGTTTGTTACATGATTAGGCATAAGTTTTAAATTTAATTGTTATCAAAATCAAGCAGTAAAAACATGTTTTATTGAGTGCTTTTCTTTAAGTAGTTCTATTGCTTCATTAAAACTAAGTTGCGCATCTAGTAAAAGCTGTCTTGTCATTTGCTCCTTCATTCCAAGTAGCTCAATGATAGTTTGCATAGTTTCGCCATCAATTTTTGCATTTTGCAAAATAGCGCAAGCAGTTTCAATGTTGCCCTTTTTTCTTGGGTAATCTATCTCAATTAACTTACTGCATTTTTCAAGAAAATACCAATCAAGACAAGTGCTATGAGATACATGAAAATATCCCCATCTATTGTCTTTGCCGCTTTGCTCATATTTAATAGCTTCTTGGTATTCTTCTGAATCAATACACTGCTGATAAACCATAGTAATTAAATAGTCAGATACGCCAAGCATACCGCCCAATTCATCAGCGTATTCAGTTATCAATCTATTATAGTTTTCGCCCGATAATAATGCTATTAGCAGTTCGTAGTCTGCTTTTGTTCTTACTTCTTCGTGTGTCATAATTTTAGGATTTAGGTTCGTTATAAATTTTGTTACATTCTTCGCATCCGACATGGTTAACTTGCTCAATCTTTGCCCAATTACTTGACAGCATGGGCACGCCACATAATGTACGCCCAGTGAAATCTCCTGCCTTAGCAATGTGGCACTTGTCATTCCATACGTTACCTTTGTTTCCAAAGATATAATAACTTGTTTTTAGTTGTTCGGTAGTCATAGCTTTAAGTTTTAATGGTTATTAATAGCTTTTAAATTCGCCCAGTGTATTTTTTTCAAAGTGATGTTTAAGGTAATCAACAATACATTCATACAGCCCTTTATCATCCGTATTAAACTCACTTAATTCAAAGTGATGGTAATAAGCGGGCAACACATCAAATTGCACATCATAGGGCTGTAAATTGAAATTCTTGTCGTACAATTTCACTAAGCAACTGAATAAATAAATATCATAATTAGATGGGACACTGCTCATATTTTTAAGTTTTAATGATTAATAAATAATTTTACCGGTATCAAATTAAATTCTTCTTCGCTTTCGGGCTCATTGCCATCAGCTTCCCTTTCTTCATTATATGCCTTTAACCAACGCTCAAATTCGGCTTTGCTTTTTACCAAACATTCATACGTTTTATTTTGTCCATTTCCGTAGCGGTCATTGTATTGCACAATGAAATAGTTTTTTGTTTCCATAATTTTAAATTTTAAAGGTTATTAAATTCTTTTACCAATTTATTAAATGATACTTTTTTAAAGTCGTGGCAAACAACATTCATCCACTCAATAGCATCAAAAATAACTTCTTCATCTATTACCTGCTTATCTTCCCAGTCATGAAGCTCTTGTTTGCCTTCAGCAAGTTTATCCCACATGGCGCTATCAAAAGTAAATTTATCAACTTCGTTTTGATAGTATGTAGTAAGTAAATGGAAGCCGTTATGGTGAACGGTAACAATACTACCATTACTTGCAATAATAGTGGTATCATCGCCATCAGTTAGCACCGCATACTTTATAATTTTATTTTTTGATTCCATGATAAAAGTTTTAAAGGTTAATAAATAATAGTTTCCCCCAGTGGTTTTTCCTTATAGCTATATTCGTATTGATATGGCTCTAAGAAAGCATAGCCCAACAGCTCCGCAATATCGGCAACTTTGTACTTATGTTTCTTGTCATGGGATATACCCAAGCAGCCGCTTTTCAGTTCAAAAATAGTGTGGCTGATACCAAAGTTTCGCAGCGTTTCCGCTAATTTTAGTTTGTTTCGCATGGCTCAAATTTTTGGTTAGGAAATTTATTTCAATTCAAATATTTCGTTGATAAATTCAGAGCGCCAGTATCCGCCGCGCAAAAAATGATTCCGCAGCCATACCTTAGCTTCCGCGGGCTCAATATATATATCAGAATATTGTGCCACTTTCGGATTGATTACAGCCAATATACATTCTTCCATAATCTTTTTATCAGTGTACAGTTTACTAATATCATCCAGTGAAAGTTTTACCGACTTGTTGCCGGAATTAATTTTGATAGTGTCCATAACTTTACAATTTAAAGGGTAAAAAAAATATGACTACAGCAGCGCCTCCAATAGTTAATTATTCTTTTTTGTTGCGCTCAAATTTTTCTGATAGATATTGAATAAGATATTTAGCGTATGCGGTTAATAGCTCGTTATCTTCAAAAGTGAAAATATCTTTGCCAGTATCACATGCAATTTTATACAGTTGTTTCAGCTCTTTATATTTTTTTTCAGTGAAATTTATTTCGCTCATGGTATTAAAGTTTATAGGTTAAAAAATAAGCTCCGCATGATCATTGCAACAGCCAGTAAAACAGCAGCGCAATAGCCCGAATAAATACGCGTTAATAGAATATAACTGCATAGCTATACAGCATTAAAAATAAAACCAACAGCATGAAAATAGCCCCAATAACGCGCGAAATATTGTTATCAATAATCAATTTTTTTATATTATTCATAGAAGTTTTTTTAATAGTCAAAAATTTGTTTTTTATATGGCGCTCCACAGCGCGCCGTATATTTAAAAAGTTTAGGCAAAAGAAATGAGCTAACTAATTAAGTTAGCCCAATTTCTACCATTTAACAGCCAGCTAGAATACTACTTCATCAGAGCGAAATTCATCAATACACTTATCACAAACATTCATACTCCAACTATTTACATAGCTCACACTTTCAGCAGATTCGCGGCAACATTCGCAAATTTTACAGCCGCGCGCCTCTTCTTCAATATCAATGCTTAATTTATCCGCTTTGCTGTTTACATAGCCCTTACTTTTTGCATCGTAATCCCATCCGTCCCAGTAATCCCACCCATAACGAGCAACAGCGGGCAATTTTGCCTCCTTTGGCGCTATATAGCTTTTATTGCTATACCAGTTACCCGAATCCCATACTCCTAACTCCTCGTTTACTATGCTTGAAATTTCGCCGGATATTATTACCAATTTGCTATATCCAATATAAGTACTTAGTAGCTCCAATACAGCCATGTTTTTGACAAAATTATTAGGCAACGCCTTCATGATAGTTTCATTAAAAATATACGTATCTGAAAAGTCGGGGCTTACTCCTACATTATTTATCACGCCGTTATGTATGAATCCGGTAGTTTTATTAACTTTAAAGGGATGGCAGTTAGTAACATTCACGCGCCCATGTGTTGAGATACGAAAATGTATTGCTATATCAATTTCCGGAAATTTCTCCCTAACTGATAAATAAATTTTATGAAAGTTTTTTACCGATTTCATTTCTTTATCTATCTGTATTTTTTCGCCGTCAAAATAACATAAGCCCGCGCCATCGGGATTCGCAGCCCAACAAGTTTTGAAAGTTTTAAGGGATAGCGTCCCCTTCGCATTTAATATTGCTATACACATAAATTTATAATTTATAAGGTTAAAAAATAATAGGGTTACGGATTAAAATAGCCATGAAAGTCTAAATATTATCGTAAATAATGCCATCACCGTTACCCAGTAAAATATCGGGATTAATTTCAGCAGGGCTATCAACGAATGTTTTTTGTATGCGCTCGGCTATCTTCGCTATGCTTTTTTCAGTCAGCCTGCCTGCGCCGAAATTTCTATCTATTGCAACAGCGTTATCTATAAGGCGCTCAAACTTGTCGCGCTTGCTATATACGCGCCTCAATAGCTTATTTAAAGGGTGTTTAACATTGACAGACATCAATAATACTTTGCCGAAATTTGCGCCTAAATTAGCCGCCATAATACGAAATAAATCAAGGCGGAACAGAATGGTGTCAAATGTGCGAACAGCGCCGAAGATGCGAAATTCAATATAATTACCGCGCAGACGGATTGACTGGTATTTGCTGCCGTCAGCCTTCAGCGCGTCAATTTTTTTCGGTGTGCAATAATCGTTATCAAGGCGCTTTTTGTGCATTGCATAAATAAGCGGAAGGAATCCCCTGCATAAGTCCAGCAGCTCGTCATCGTTTTTGCCTTCTAAACTGAAACCAATATGCCCCCCTGCATTGCGTACATTTTTCACGTTGCAAAAGTCGCGGAGCTCATTCAGTCGCTCAATAGTTTTCGTGCTGTTAAGGTTATAAATTGGCGTTTTTAGCTCAAAACCATCCGAAACGCTGCTATCTTCCTCAATTACCGCGCCCGTTCTGTCATATAGCTCTTCTTTATCAAAATCAAAGTCGGGCATTTCGTTCTTTTCTATTTCAATCCCCCAGCCAAATAGCGCGCCCCCTTCGTTATCGTCATATAAAAAACACTTTTCGCGCGGGCCTGCTCCATATCCGTAAAGGCTATTTATATTCTCCTCCTCTAAATGATATTCGCCATCAGACTCCCAGTAAAAGCAATCACCGCTCTCATAGTATTCGCCTTCATCCTGTACATAGTGGCAGTAATCTTCGTGGCAGTAGTCTCCGTTATGTAGCACCATAATACTATTATCCGAAAGGTATTGAGTAACAAACCAATCGCCGCGATATTCAATGCAGTTGTTTTCATGGGTAAAAACTTGGTTGCCGCGCCTGCCGTATGCGTGTACAGCGTTTTCAGATTCAATATAGCAGTCATCTAGATCGTCAAAACTAAATTCATTGCTGTCAATGTTATGATGATAAACACAGCCGCAGGCGGTTTCTATTGTGTCCTGAGATAGCGCAATATATCCGCTATCCAGTCTTATAAAGTTTTCGCAGTTTTGTTGCGCGCGCTGTTTCCAGTCTTTAGGTAAATATCCGTATTTTAAGGCGGAACGGAAATCGCTCAATTTAATTTTTTGCATGGCTGTAAATTTAAAGATTATGTAATAATGTTACGCGAACGTGATAAATAAAATAGTTTACATCATTGCAGCAATAAACACGACAAAAACAGCAATGAGGAAATAAAAATAGTAGTTTATTATTTTCTGATTCATGGCAGATAAGTTTAAAGGGTGAATAATTTTGTGTAATTAGTTAGCTTATCTAAATATCTGCATCCTTTACGAAATGCAGCAGGATTGAAACGCGGCAAAAAAAACAGCGCGCCCAGTATAAAAGACAAACAAATAAATAAAAGCAATAAAGGGAATTTAATAGCGTAAATCATGGCAGTAAAATTTGAAAGTTATAAAATAGGATTGAATGTAAGCCAGTGTAATTAATGCCCTTTAAAATTAGAATGAAGCACAACATAAGGCGCGCCGTCCTTTACTTTGCCAAAATCAGCAATTTGCTGCAATAGCTTTGCCAGTGTGCGCGCTGTTTTGTTTTTCACTGTTGTTTGCTTAGTTGTTGCCGCTGTGGCTGTTGTTGTTGTTGTTTGCATGGCTGTAAAATTTAGATGATTAAATAATGAACACGAAGGTAAGGTAATTAAATTACGCAATCCAAATAAATGCCAATCTATTAAGAATACATTAACTTATAACATTATATCCTCATATCCCCCTCCCTCCTATAACCTCCCTAAACAGCCCCCCAAATAACCACGGCCGGCACAATGGCAACCAGTAACAAACAGCCCTGCAATGATCTAGCCAAATAGCCCACATAACAGCCCTGCAATAAACAGGCAGTAGTACCGCCGGCACGATGGCAACCCGAACAAAGTTGAAGCAGGTAACAGCGCCGCCGCGCCTGCATGATGGCAACAAGTCGCCGCGCCTGCATATAGTTAGCCCGTACCCATACACCCAACAAACCAAACAGCAACAGCAGAACAACAGCGCCGCGCCTGCATAGCCACAACACAGTTGAAGCCACCCAG
>Ga0315274_10000480_pt1 | contig 62637 bp, 88 predicted proteins | sample YL17G02_20_MG_FD_203700 | JGI IMG/M metagenome (GOLD analysis project Ga0315274, IMG submission 203700) | Sediment microbial communities from Yellowstone Lake, YNP, Wyoming, USA - YL17G02_20 | ecosystem: Environmental > Aquatic > Freshwater > Lake > Sediment | place: USA: Wyoming | collected...
ATCTCTCAAATGCGATTGAGCAAGGAAATCAATTATTTTTTGGATTGATTCGGCAGTTAACGTTAATCGAACACGTTCAGACAAGAGAATAGAATTTTCCATAATTTTTTACCCCAAATTTCTGAGTCTAATTTATTATAATTTACATGAGTATTTAAATGTTTCGTAAAAACATTATAAAAACGAAATTCAAAATTTTAACAATTCAGGATGAGTACAGATTTCTTTGATTCTGTGCATGATTACTGCATCATTCTTCGTTAATATCTGCGAGTATTTGGCAATCTTGCCATGGGTGATACATCGCTTGGATCGGATCAAATGCTTAATCAGATTCTTATGCAATAACGCCCATTGCGTGAGGCGATGATCATAAAAGAGTAAAAAATCGGCTTCTAAATCCTTGGGGGAAACGACATACTCATGGCGGATGTTGATATTTTCCTTGATTTCGATATTGCCCAAATCCGGCCCGGTCGCTTGCACGTTAAACCAGAGTTCCATGAGGCTGGAATGCTTGCGTTTCGAACAAATGATATCGCGTACGCGCGTATCCGTGTATCCGAGCTTGCAGAGCAGGGAATCCTTGCGCGATTGGCTGAGACTGAGTAAAAATTCCATCTCATCCAGTAATTGGAGTGATTCTGCTGGGCTTTCAGCGGTTTTTGACATAATAGGTTTTTCCTTCGAGTGATATTATTAGAGCTTTTTGTGTACTTATAGATTGTCGTTTTGAATCCGAAATCTCGGTAAAATGATCCAAAAAATAGGTGCATGCGTGTTCCACGAATTGGGAATAGGATTCTGCGGTGTGGTGTAGATCGACTGCATCCCGAATGGATTGGATGAGCTTGGTTGGGAGGCTATAGGAACCAATGGGCATCGCTCAGCCCTCCTTCTTCTTCAATCGTTTAATGCATTTCGAACAAATATGCGCAATATTCTGGTAAATAATTGGCAAAAACCTGGAGATAAATTGCCCACACCAGCCGCATTTCACGTACTGATATCTTCCATTCATTTTGAGCTTAAAGGATGCGCGGATATTTTTCATTTCTTCACTACCTCATGTTTGACACTGATCGCTTGATATTTCTGCCCGATCTGTTGTAAACTCGCAATAAACCCGCTCATTACCACATATTTATCACATCCCTCTGCGATCTGTTCCTCCGCATGCATGTGACTTAAGGCAATTTCCCCTTTCATGGGATCCGGAAATTTGGGCATATTATAGAAGGCTTCGGTGATATGATTCAAAACCTCTCGTAGATTCTCCCCTTTCTGTAGCAAAATGATAATGGATTGGCGAGCTTGGGTAAATTTGCCATTCAATGCGAGCTTGAACATTTCGAGGAGCTTATCATCCGACATATTTGCCTTTTTCTGGAGCCATTGTAATGTAATTGGCTGATGGGTGCGACTGGTTTCGGTGAGACATGCCTCCAAATAGGTGTTGATGGCATTCCGGACTGACCCATCGGATTTTTGGGCGATCCAAAGCAACGATGCATCCTCTATTTGGATTTTCTCCTGATCGCAGATAAATCGGAGTCTGGGGAGCATTTCTGCGGGTTCCACATGGTTAAAATGGATCATCTCGCATCGATCTTGAATGGGTTTAATCAACTTCCATTCAAAATTGCAGATCAGAATGAAGCGACAATGATCTGCATACTTTTCCATCGTTCTCCGTAATGCAGCTTGCGCTTTGCCGGAGATCTCATCCACCTCATCCAAAATGATAATCTTGAATGGGACATCCACCCCCCGATCCACATCCTCTTGCACATCGCTGTATTCTGCAAATGGGATCACTTCTTTTCGGATATCATCGATTCCGTTCTTATCGGATGCGTTAATTTCCTTATATGTGTGGGGCTTGCCTTTATAGAGCAATCGGATCATAATAAATGCCATACTGGTCTTTCCAGTGCCAGCATCCCCGTAAAAAAGGAGATGCGGCATAGATTTGGTCCGGACTTTCTCTGCGAGCTTTTCTGCGATATCTGGATTTCCGACAAAATCCTCGAATTTACGAGGGCGATATTTTTCTACTAATGTTAGGGTGTTACTCATTTTATTCTTCCTTCTTTTCAATTCTGGGCGGAAATTGTACCACCCGTTTACTCACTGCTGGCTGAATCCCAAACTGGATATATCGAAAGAGCAAATCCGCATCCATCTTATTGCAGAATTGCGAAAGCATATCCAAAACCATCGTATTGTTGATCATCGATGCTTTGCCTTGAAAAAAATTGGGTAAATTATAGGCCAAAATACCGAGAATATAGATGAGCGGATATTCCATCGTTTGAAGGATATGAAAAACCTTTTCTCTCACGGTTTCACTAAAAACACTCTGCACGATCATCTGGATGGTGGATGTATCACTACTCACTACCCCAATCTTAAATTTCCGGCAGACTGAGAGGATTGGGGGGGATATGGCGGTAGGATCGATGGCCAGTAAAATCAGATATTTTTCCGAATCCGGCATCAGTTTAATGGTTTTTAAGAGACTACTGATATCCGCTTTACTCGCATGATCGATATTATCCACCAGAATAATCAACGTGGTTTGAATCAATGAGCCAGCGGTAATCAGATTCGGCAAATCGCCGAGATCATCCTCGATGCAATCCAGATATTTGATCTTGGGATTTTCCAGGTCGATCAGGTATTTTCGGAGCGATTGCTCGATGATCTTCAAAGGAATATCCCCGTAACCAATCGCAGAGTGGGAATCAGTCAAATGATTGCACATAGCAGTAAATTGGTTGATCGTGGTTTGTTCTATTTTTTCCATAACTTTCACCTAATCAACATAAGTCTTATTACACCAGGGGCATCCGGTGATCAATTCCGAACTGGCTTTTTCTATACTGATCCGCTCGTAGATTTGCTTATGACATCCCCAGCAAATTCCATCATTTGGAGCAAAATTCCAATCCCCAGCGTATTTTTTCTGGGCATCTATTTTAGCTATAATTTCTGCGGTTTTTTCCATAAATTTCGCCTATTTAAATTACGTAATTGTTTTGAATCCGAATATCCCAGATCAATCAATTACGTAATTGAAATTACAAATTCAGTTCAATAGAGAATACTAAACTTTATTAATATTTAAATTTATATATAAAATATCACTTAAAGTATTTGTTAAATTATCAAGAGAAAAACGTGATAATCAATGTCGAATGAAATCAATCAGGAAATCGAACCGGTCGTAATGGAAGTCAAGGTCAAGAAAGCGGCGAATTTTCCGAATTTTATCCTGGAAATCCCTAATTCCGTGGCTATTCCGGTTGGTTCGAAAGCGCATGTTTATACCGAAAAGAAAGGCAATAAACTGCGCTTAATTTACGAATTTGAGGTAATATAAAATGGGTAAAAAACCTATTGAAAAAACAGCCGAAGCGCCCAAAGAAGCGACTTCAGCGCCATCAGTCAAGGAACCGGCGAAACCAGAGGCTCCGAAGACTGCTATAGTGAAAACTGCAGATAAGCCGTATGTGGCAGATCTCTCGTATATGGCTGCATGGGCGGTAAAATTCAAAACTACCCAGGAAAAACTCGAAATCGAGTATCAAACGATATTGAATGCGATTTCTGAAGATTACAAAATGAAAAAGATCGTGAAACCGATCAAGGAATTGCATGATAAAACCCGCCAGCGCTTATATGGCACCTACAAAAAGGATGTGAAATCCACAGCCGGTGAAATGTATCTGCGATTGGATGCGATTGGGGAGCCCTATGACTATGGGGCGGCCAGATTCCAAAAACACCTTGATGCATTCAATGACAATCCTGAAAAAGCCAAAAAACTCGGATTAGTGAAAATCAAAACTGATGCTACCGGCAAAAAACGGACTATTATCCCATCTGAAGAAAAGAAACAAGTGAAAGATCGCAAGACCGGGAATATGGTAGAGAATAAGGGCTTTGGAAAGCCGCTCCCAGAGCATGCATGGATTCAAAGCATGGTGGGAATGGCCATTCCTGGCGAATCGTACGAGAAAAATGAATGGAATCAACTTCGAGGATCTATGATCACGAACTCGAAAGGTTTGGCGGATCCAACGAATCCCAAGTATCTCTGCAAAGATTTGAAAGAGGGACTCTGGTATAAAGTCAAATTGGTGAATCAGACTGATCCAAATGATACAGGGATGTGGAAATTAAGCACATCCACGGTAACCGTATTTGAAGCCACCGAAGGGGCAGAAATCCCAGTCTCGGATATCCCACAATATTATAGCGGGCTTTTCTGCGAAATTGGGGGATTATCAGAATATCATAACAATTTCCGCAGAGAATCGGAAGAGGAAATTCAATCAAAATCACTACATAAAACCAATTGTGATCGATTTGTAGTCACAAAAGGGAATGTCATTGATATCATTCCAAGCTCGGATGGCAAAGAGAATCACCGGATCGTACTCGATGATGAGAGCCTTATCGATCAAGCAGTCCCAGAATCGTTGAATTGTTGGATGCGGGCATCGAAACCGATCAAATTCGGGAAGTTCTCCGATGTGTACGTGATTGGGAAGACCTCGCAATCCGAGCGCAAAGATCCGGCCACGAATGAATATATGCCGGGAGAATGGGGTCTTCCATCCATGAATGCAGAGGCTTTTATTGTCATTGATCTCGTGGATCCAGAAGTCGATGATGACACCGCCGCAGAAACTAATCCGGACAAGGAGCCAGAAGGGGAAGCTGTGGATATCAATGCAGAACCCAAAGCAGAGGATTCGGATTCAAAACAATCAGATGCGGGAGCAGAAAGCAAAGCTGCAGAAGGCGATGGAGCAGCTGCAGAAACTGATGCGGAAGGCGATGCTTCGGAAGAATCTACGGAAGATGCGAAAGAATCGGATGCAGCATCCACCGAGAAAAAGGAAGACTGGTAATTTTTTTAATTTTTTATTATGATTCAAATTATATTCATGTGATTATTATGACTGAAGAACCAGAAAAGAAAATCATTCAAAAGACTGCCCCCGTGAAAAATACCATCCAGAAAGCAGTGCCGGAGAAAAAGATTACCCCAGTGAAAGCCGTGGCCAAGATCCCAGAAATTAAGGAAGCCAAAGCCCCGATTGGGATTACGAAAGCCGGCTGGAAGGATGCGATTCCGAATAAGCCCGGGATGGTAAAAGCGAAAGTCCTGAAAGCCAAATCAGAGACCTGGGATATCATTAGAGAAGCCCCCATCGAAAAGCGAACCAAGGGATTAGTGATTTATGTCTACTCGATGGAAAAAGCCGGAAAAACTAATTTCGAACAAACTGCTTCCCGATTTGCTGGTTTCAATGGCAAAAAACGGAATATCACTCAAGGATGGCCGGCATATACCCTCGATACGGAAAATGCAGTCATGGATGAGGTAGAAATCAACTTTTATGAGGAGCTCAAGGCCAAAAAAATCCTGGTGCATAACTGTTTTATCGAGGATCCAAAAACCCGCGAGGTCGATCCAATTGAAGCTATGAAAGAAATTGAAGAATGGAGCTATACCCTTGAAAAAGAAAAGGTAGGCACGCTTATTATTGACAATTTTACGGATTATTGTGATTATGCGTATTTTAAAATGATCTCGGTGAATAGTAAAAGCGGCCCGGGATTTGCAGAATGGAAAGCTGCGAAGAAACCCACTCCAGAACAACAGAAATGGCAGACCAAAAAGGCAGTCGAGTTTCTGCGGAAACTCCGTAATATGCAAATCAATATTATCCTCACTGCACAAGGCAAATCTGAGACCAAAAAAACCGATGACCCGGAAAATACACTCGGATGGGAGTACACCGGCAAAATTATCGCTGATGCAGTCAAAAAGTCGGGATTTTGGGCGGATGTGATTGCAGTCATCACCAAGGATCCTAATGATGAGGTCGGAGTGACCCGGAAATTAACCGTAGTGGATTGTCGTTTTGAATCCGTAAATGCGGATGATGGGTATGAACTGATTGGGGATCAGATTACATTTACGAATCTGATTAATCTCTTTAAAGATAAACTGTAATTGGTGAAATATATGGGAAATAAAAGCAGAAAAACTATCGAACCTTATAAATTGCAGGATGTAATGGATAAATGTAATACTGCAATAGGGTTATTTCAATCTGTCGTAACGGATATTACAGAATTGAAATCGAGTATGAAATCCGTATTTAATCGAGTAGCAGACTTAAACGGGCTCTTAAAAGGGCTTATCGAGGCTGCCAAAAAGGAGAATGAATTAAATGTCAACAAAAACGAAAAAAAGTAGTGCAAAGAAGATAGAAGCACAGATTCCGCAGACAGATATTACGGAATCCCCAGCCGAAGTCGATCCTTTTGAAAGTACATGCTTGGAACTCCGCAAAGCTAAGATCGTGCTTAAGGATGCGACAGAAAATGAAAAACGATGGAAAGATTTGTTTCTAATCCAAGTTAAAGCCAAAAATCTCGATAAAGGCGATTATAATGGGATTGGGCTTAGTACTATCGACACATTTGATGAGAGCAATGTTGAAATTGCCAAACAGAACAGGATTGCCATACCGAACAATAAGCATGTCTCAGTGTCGATTAGCCCAGAACGCATTAAGGAACTCATTGCGAAAGGGATTTTCAAATCCGATGAGGTGATTATTACCGAATCGCCAGATTTGGAAAAACTCGAAGTATTGATGCAGGAAAAGAAGATTGTGTGCAATTACACGCGATCTTATCGCACTACTGTATCCAAACAATAAGATTTTTTTTATTTACAAATTGAAGGCAAAAAACTATGGTAAAATTTCAAACAAAAGCGGGGAAACTGCTCCAATTGTTTCTCTATATCCAAGCCGAAGGCAAAACCATTAAAGGGGATAAGAAACCCTTCAATATTCATGCCATATTGCATGTCAAAGACACCGAAGCCACCATGGAAGCCCAGGATGAGCACCAAGGGCTGATTGCGATTGGAATCCTCAGAGATGTGAAAGCAGTCGAGGATCCGGGCGATATCCCGGTCGAATTTGTCAACCCGAAAGAAAAGGACAAGCCGAATTCGATTAAAGATTTGGGAAGATATGGATCCGAAGATGAGATTACGGTAGAATATAACCCGGGCCAGAATAAAATCCATTTTAAACGATCCAAGCCATCCAAGCTCCATAAGAGCACCCCTACCATCCCCATGGATAAGATTGAAACTAAAGTAGATTATGTGCCCTTTGAATTTCAATCCGTGCAGAACGCATGGAAGGGCAAAAAGAAAGGCTTTTTGGTAGATAATTACATGAAAATCAATACGAAGCAATTTGAAGAGGTCATCAAGGATGGGGATCAAATCCAGCATCGATCCTTCCCGTTTACCATGAAAGAGGATGGTACGCTCAATGTCATTGTTGAGGATTTAGAGACCGGTGAGAAATTTGATCGGGATCTTGAAATTGTGAGCATGCGAATGCCCCCAAAAGAAGATGCAGAAACGCATACATCCATTACTGAAGTTAAATCGATTTACTCGTATGGCTTCGGGAACGCATTTGGACAGCTTTCCGGCGAAATTGAGATCTGGATGGCATCCAATGGGCCGATGATCATCAAAAAAACGGATGATGATTTGGAAATTACGTATATTTTGGCCACATTGAAATTGCGGAAAGAGGATGAGAAAATCGAGGCTGGGAAGAAAGAAGTCTCTGAAACGGAAAAGGAAATGCTTGGACAACTCGATAAGGATTTAGAGAAGCATGCACAAGAGAATCCACCTTCAGAAGAGGATTATGTCTGTGATGCATGTGGGGAGCGATATCCTGCGAATTTGGTGAAATATGGAGAGAAATGCCAATGCGGAAAGCGAATTTGGTGAAAGATGGAGAGAAATGCCAATGTGGAAAGCCCTTTGAAGTGGATGAGAATCCGGATTTAAATGAAGATGATGCGGATTCCGATGCGGATATCCCAGAAAATGATGAGGATAAAACTGGGGATGGGGGAAGTCCGGCCAATATGCACAGTGAAGAGGATATCCCAGAACCTAAAACACCGATTACCCCGAATGCCACAACTATGGTGGATAAGACTAAGTTGAAGAAAGTGCCCAAAAAGGGCTAAATTTTTTATCATTTCATTCGATGTGAAAAATCAATTATGGGAATGCATACAATTGGTTTGTATTCATGAACAGACCTCATCGCTCGGTTCGAGTCCGATATCGTCATGGTTGCGTGAAATGAGGTCAGTAGGTTCGAATCCTACCATTCCCAATCCTTTTTTCGGTGGATTAATGATTTCTAATTTTTTCGGTGAAAAATCATGCTTCAAATTGCATTATCCTGTATTGAATACACCAAATCGGAAGATCAGCCTATTGTGCATCTCTTTGGGCGAGACAAGGACCAAATTCGCTATCATATTATCCTCTACCACCTCTATCCCTATTTTTACGTGAAAGCATCCGAACCGGTGCCCCGTAATTCTCGGATTCAAAACGTAGTGCAATCCGATTGGAAAGATCTCCAAGGGCATCCGGTGAAATGTCTCACTATGCGATTACCGGAAGATGTAGGGGGAAATCGGAAAGACAAAGAGGGATTTCGGATTCGATTCAAAGAAACCTATGAGGATGATGTCCTTTTTCCAGGCAGATGCGCCATTAAATTGAATGTGAAGTCCGGATTCGAGTGTGAGGATGAGATCGTGTATTACGACAGAGATTATTTCAAACCAATCGATTTCAAGGTGGATCTCCGGCGCTCACATATTGATATTGAAACTACCACTGGGGAAACGAATGGGGTTCTTCCATCCCCCAATAACCCCATTAACCGAATTGTCTGCATCACTGCAGTCGATTCCTACACGAAGGATATTCATACGTTCTTTTTCAAGGACACCATGAAAAAACTGGTGATTCCACAAATTTATCACAATCCGATTTTTCTTGCCATCGATCAAACGATCAAGGATCTTGACACTGAAAATCACGAAATCACCATATCTCTGCATGATTATAACCCGGAAGCACTGAAACGGATTCAAAACTTCGAACCAGTGATCGATCCGTTAGATCCCATGAATCCGGATGTTGAAGATTTGAATCCGAGAGAAATCGAGGTCCGGCATCGATTGGAACAAATCGACAAAAATACCGAGCGGATTAAGGAATTGCAGAAGCAATTAAAAACCGTGGGAAAGCAATTTAAAGCCGATTATGCATGCTCCGTGCATACGTTTAACAATGAGCCAGCCATGTTGCAAGCCTTTATCGATCATTGCATTACGACCGATACGGATATCCCGACCGGCTGGAATTTTAAGAAATTTGATATGCCCTATATTATCGCCAGAGCACGCAAATTAAACGTGAATGTCAACCGATTATCTCCGCTCAATGTGGTATATCTCGATGATCAGAATCGGGCGCATATTAAAGGCAGAATTGTCTTTGACACCTGGGAAGGCTATAAAAAAACCCAAACCTCGGAATCAAAAAGTACCAAATTGGATTCCGTGGCCAAAAAACTGTTTTGTGTCGGGAAGGTCGATCATAAAGGCATTGATGAAATGTATGAGCGCAATATCAATCAATTGATTCTCTATAATATCCAAGATGCGTTTCTGGATTATGCAATTGGAGAGAATCAAAAAATCTTTCAATTCTTTTATGATGTGAAATGTTATACTGGCTGCGCCTTTGAGGATGTGCTCTCAAACTCTCGGATCGTGGATGCATTCATGCTGTTTGAAGCCGCTGCGAAGCATATTGTTTTACCATCGAAACGGAACCGGGAATCGGATGAATCCTATAAAGCCGCATTGGTCTTCCAAGCCCCGAAACCTGGCATAACCAATTGGGTAGGGGTCTTGGATCTCAAATCTCTATATCCCATGTGCATGATTACGCTCAATATGGGAGAGGATACATTCGTTTTGAATCCGAAACCCGAAGAAATCCCCAAACTCATTAAATCCCCGATTGATGGGGTCTATTTCAGGAAAGATATCCCCTCGTTTTTGAATCAATGTCTGCAGAAATTAATGGATTACCGGGCGATCATTCAAAACCAAATGGAAATTTTGGAAGCCGCTGGCCAAATGGATGAGTGGGAGATTCTGAATCGGATTCAAACTGTAGTCAAATTTATCACCAATTCCATCTTCGGGGTGCTCGGATTTATCAATTTCCGGCTCTACAATATGCTGATTGCTGCGAATATCCCGGCAGTGGGTAGAATTGTGAATTTGCTAACAGTGAAAATCCTGCAAAAATTGGGGTATATTGTGCATTATGGGGATACGGATTCTACCTATCCCTTGCTCAAAGGGAATACTGTGGAAGCATGTATTGAAGAGATCCAGCATCTGGCGAAAATTCTCAATCAATCCTATGATATGTTGTTATCGATTTTCAATATTGACAAGCATTTCTTCAAAACGAAAGCGGAAAAAATCTATAAGAGCTTGTTGATGGTGAATCTGAAAGGATCTGAGGATGCTGCGAAGAAACATTATGCCGGGAATAAAGTCTGGGATGATAAGAAAGGGATCGTGGATAAACCGGACACCGTGGGCTTTGATCGATCCGATATGTCGATTATTGCGAATGCGGTCCAGAGACAAGTGCTGGAATATGCATGCTATGAGCGAAAAGGGGAGATTGTGGACTATTTGAAGGCAGAAATCCACAAAATTAAGACTACTTACTCATTGGGGGATATTGCATTTACGAAAGGGATTAAACAGCCCTTTGAAGAGTATGTGCATCCTGGGGATTGGGTCAGAGCGGCCATGTGGACTAATACCCACTCCCGGTTATGGCATGCGCAGACCAATTATGGCGCTGGGACCAAACCCAAATTTATTTACGTGAAACCATCGAAACTGCCTAAGGGCTATGCGCAGATTGAAATCATCGCATTGGATGAGAATGACAGCCTTCCGCAGAATCTGGTGGATGCGATTGACTGGGATATGGTGATTAAGAAGACAATTCAAGCCAAAGTCGAAACCGTGCTCCAAGCGGTGGGCATCGATTTCGATTACGTAATGCAAAAAACCGATGCAGTAAAATTGGGGCAGTATTGAAAGAATTACGTAATTTAAAGATATGTTAAATACTTTTTTAAATAATAATATAAAGAAGGAAAAAAATATGCATAAAAATGAAGCATTAGTGCAAAAAATCGCCGAATCGATAGGGTTTACCCTACACAATGAAGAGATGATGGTTTGGATGGATCCCAGCCATATTTTTGGGTTATGCCATGAGTTCTGGGCTGGGGTACCCCCGTTATATCCAGATTTTATCGATATCACCCCCCAATTTTTTACGGATGCAAAAAGCAATGATCCCTACAAAAAAGACCAGAAATACGAGATCTTTCAATTTAAGAACGCGTATTATAGTATTCCAATCTTAAAATCGTTGTATGACAGCATTATGAAACTCGGGGCATCCAAATGCATGATCCAAACCACAGAGCATGAGGGACCGCTGATCTGCACGTTTACCATTGAGGGGCAGAAAATTTACGGGGTATTGGCTCCACGGGAAGTTACGGAAATAAAAGATGGGGTGGTGGTGCTCTCGATTCCAGAGGATGATGAGTGTTATCACCCCGTTTCCTGTTCTGGGCAAAATTTGGGGGAATATTAGGATGGATGAGCCCATTTCAAATGAAACGAAAATCCAATTCATTATTCTGCAATTCAGGATTAAACTCGAAGGAATGCTGGCTGAGAATAACACCAGACAGCAGATGGGATTCGCATTGGCATATTCTAGGGAGATGTTTGAACGATTAAATACGATGCTGAATAAAGAAATTACAGAAATTGTTAAAAATCAAAATATAAAGGGGGTTTGATTCATAAATGAGCACCGTATATGATATCATCCAATCTAATACCCGATCTGAAGCCGATCTCGCATATTGCTATCGGATCCTCTTTAAAGCCGATCATACAGTTCGACAGCATGTCCCCATGCCAGCCAATTTTACCGAAATTCTGGATAATCTGCAATTGGTCTCCAAAACCCGTATTTTTGGGATAGATTGGTGCCCCTTTCAATTCGCATCCCATTATCTGGTGAAATGTACCACAGAACCTCGGATTAAAACCATTATGATCGATGGGAAGAATCTGCACTGGGTGAATTGTGAATTTTGGAAGCGGATGACTGTCAAACGGATTCAAAACTGCCATGCTTTGAAAGAGTATGCGAATCTCTGCGATACCATTTACCGATCCATTATCCCGAAAGCAGAAATTACGCCTTTTATCGAAAAAATGATTCAAACATTTGTGCAATTTGAATCCGAACGCATTAATGCAATCATTAAGGAAAAAGGGAATTCGAAAGCGATGATTCTGCGCTATGTCTTTCCTGTCGCTATGGAACTCCCAGTTGAAAATTGGGATAACCAGCTCTGCGGGATCATTGATCGGATTGATCGGCTCACGAATGATGCGTATGCGTGTCTCGAATATAAATATGGCAAGCCCAAATATCTGGATACAAGCTGGGGAGCCGCTGCGATCCATTCCGAGCTCGCATTCTATAATTTGCTGATCCAGGGGCAGCATGTGTACGTGATTGATGCGGAAGGGAATGGCACCCCAATTTTGGAGTATTTACATTTAGAAAGTTTAGAATTTTATTATGGATCTATGCTATTTTTTCAGGATGTGGACACGATCCAGCTCTTTAAAATTACGAAAGCATCCATGTCTGCTATGTGGAAAAAGGTGCAGAATTACTGGAATCGGTTGAATACCGGGAATTTTCACCCAAAACCGGCGGATGCATGTTATACGAATTGTGATTACTATGAGGATGTCTGCGAATATAATGAAGAGTGGAAATCGATTGATCATGCGATGGATGGGGTGTCAGAATGAAACTCAATGCACCCAATAAGATCCCTTTAGTCTCTATTTCTACGACACGGATTCAAATGAACCAAATTGTCTATAATTCGGCCATTAATCAAGGATGTTTTTGTAAATTGCCATATCCGGGTTATCCGGAAGGATGCCCCAATTATAACCATAATTCACATTGCCCCCCGCATGCAATCTACTTTGGGAATTATGCCAATCAGTACACCCATTTCACCCTCATTTACGCATTCTTTCATTTTAATGCCTATAAAATTCGCATGAAACTCCAGCATCCTGATTGGGGCGATAAACAGCTCGGGAATAGCCGATTATGGCAATCCCAAATCAAACGGATGCTGAAAGAGAAAGTGCAGACATTGATGACCTCATCCGATGATTTAGTCTTTGGATGCGGGTCTGGCATGTGGGATCAGCCCAGTATGGAAGCCGCTGGGATTGATGTGGTTAAAACGTGTAATTATGCTGGGATTCCGGTCTTTTTTGCGAAGGAAAAACAAGATTCGTATATTTTAGTATGTTTATTGTGTCAAAAACAAGAAATTCAAGGATTGGATTACTAATGAAATCAAAAATTCAAACCGAATCAGGCAACTTTGGGACATGCTATTTCATGGATTGTCTCGAAGGGATGATTCAGCAGAAAGTAAATGTAGATCTGGTGATTGCAGACCCCCCGTATGGGGTGGATGTTGGGAATTTAAAGAAAGATTTGGAAAGATTATGCAAACATGGCGGACAATACAAAAACAAGATCATGTATAACGATCAATCGAAGAATTATGGAAAAAATGGAGATTATTACGCATGGATCCAAATCTTCTTTCGTATGGCAAAACAATGCGCAAAACAACTGATTATTACCCCTGGAGAACCGAACCTTATTTTTTACCTCAAAACCTTTGAGATCCCATCCGAAATTATGATACATTATAAGTCGAATTGTGTCAGTTTTACCCATGGATGCCGATATGCGAAATTTGAGCATATTTTGGTGTACGGGAAGCTCAAACCCTTTCAGTTTCATTCCAATGTCTTTGCGTTTCCATTGAATAACTGCTTTCGACAAGAGCATCATCTGGATCATCCGTGTCCCAAAACCTATGATCTCTGGTATGAACTCATCCAGAAATCGAAACCCGCATCAGTCTGTGATCCTTTCTTAGGATCCGGCACTACTGCGCAAGTTTGCGAGAGTCTCGGCATTCGATGGGTGGGCTTTGAGACCAATCTCCAATATCGGAAGGATATTCAGAGCAGAATTAAAGAGGGGATGCTCATTTACGCAGAATCCCAAACCACAGGATTGGGGGAATACTAATGGATTACATTGATCAGGTGATTTGCGGGCATAACGTGGATATCGTGCGCCAAATGCCGCATGCATGCGTGGATCTGATTGTCACGAGCCCCCCATACGACAATATTCGGGATTACAAGGGATATTGCTTTGATTTCGAGGGAATCGCCAAAGAATGCTATCGGGTGCTTAAACAGGGTGGGGTGATGGTATATATTATCGGGGATCAGTATATCGATGGCTTCAGAAGCAATACATCGATAAGACAATTGCTACACTTTGAAACAATCGGATTCAAAACTCATGATATTATGATTTGGATCAAGGATCCGCGATATCCAGGGAATGTCAGATATTCCCAATGTTTTGAATTTATGTTTATTCTCTCGAAAGGGATCCCAAAAACCATTCATTTACTCCGAGATAGAGAAAATATCACCCAAAGAATTTGGCCGAATGGTCTTACAAAACGATTAGTGGATGGATCAATGATTCGTGATGATACTAAGGATAGATGTATAGGGGAATTCGGATTTCGGTGGAATGCATGGTATGAGCATGGCTCAGCCAATCAGACAGATAAAACCGCTCTCGAACATCCGGCATCCTTTCCGGATCAGCTTGCAGAGGACCATATCCTCTCATGGAGCAACCCGAATGATCTGATCCTCGATCCTTTTCTCGGATCTGGAACTACGGCGAAGATGGCATATCTAAACCATCGCCATTATTGCGGCATTGATATATCACCAGAATATTGCGCATTGGCGAAGAAACGGATTCATGTGATGAGCCCGGCCAAATATCAGAGTCAAAATGTGAAAGAAATTGCGAAACAAACCGAAAAATTAGGAGATTACTAACATGTGCTTTCAAACAATAAAAAACTGGTTTTATACCAAACTCTACGCATATTATGATCGGATTGAATATGCAGAACGCAAATTACACTGTAAACGAAGAAATGGCTTAATCTGTAAAGATAAATTGAATATGAAGCCGATTTGCTCGGATGAGATCGAGCAATCATGTCCACAAAATACGGATTTAAAGGAATATGATTTCACGCATGGAAAATTCCGGATCGTGAAAATCTGCTATTGGAGATGAGAAAAATATGGAAATTATTGAAGGAAACTATGGAAAATGCTATATCTGTGATAATATGGATAAAAATGTGGGATTACCGAGCTTAAATAATAAAAGCTGGGAACTCTGTTTTACTGATCCACCATATAATTGTAATTATAATCCACATTCACAAGAAAATCGGAGAGAAATTGATGGTAGCTTTTCTGGGAGTGCTAAATTATACGAGGTTACATATAATGATGTAATCGATGATTATCCGAAATTTTGTAATAATTTTTATGATATTATAAATCGAACATGCAATAAATTAATTTTTACACCTGGGAATATTAATTTGGGATGGTGGTTACACAATTATCCCCCAATCGATTGGGGGATTCATTATACGCCGAATGGAAAAGGATGTACGCATATATTTCAATTCGTAAAAAAAGAAGTAATATTGTTCTATGGAAATTTCAAATCGTTTTGTTTTATTCAGGATGTTTGGAATATATATATTAACAATGGGGCTTTAAATAGAGATCATTTTACTCATACGAGTCCTAAATCGATAGAATTATGGAAACTTATTATTAAATCTGTTAATCCAAAATCAATTATAGACCCATTTGGCGGTTCTGGGACAACATTTGAATGCGCTGAGGAACTTGGAATACCCTGGTTAGGATATGAGATTAATCCCGCATATATTGAGGATATCCGAACAAGAGTTAAACGGGGTATTCTTGCGCATAAAAATAGCAATACCCAATCCTTAGGAGAGTATTAAATTATGGCCACCTTCCTTAACGCATACGCCAGATCGATGGGCTGCCCCAATCAGGACTTCATTGCATACAATACCACCCAAATGACCCAGTATATCCAATCCCACATCAAACAATCCGATATCTACCTCTCTGTGTACGCATTTGATCGGGTGCCGGATGGCAAGATTGATCGGGAATCCGCCCGGATTGACAAGATCTTCTTTGATTTGGACCCGGATCTCACGGATCACTGGTTTGTGGATATGATGCGCATGCATGCATGGTGTGAATCACGCGATATCTTGCATCGCTGCCATTTCTCGGGGAATGGGGCCCATGTCTTTATCTTCACCACATCGAATATTCTGCACAAACGGGAAGCCATTGGGAATTTTCAGCGATGGCTGGCCAAGGATCTCGATCTTCACCTCGATAAGCGGGTCATTGGGGATACATCTCGGATTTGTCGATATCCGAATTCCTATAATTTTAAAGGAAGGCGATATTGCATTCCCCTTCCGCAGAGTGTTTTGAATCCGAAACTCACCATCGATTGGATCTATCAACATGCCACAAGGCAGCTCTTTGCGGATGCATGGTGTGGGCATAAACTCCTGAATTTGCAGATCTTTGATGTCCAAGATCGCTTATATACGGATTCAAATGAAACTGATGTGGATCTGCAAGCGATTAATTCCAATGTCTCCATTGATTATCCCCAATTCCCAGCATGTGTGCAAACGTGGCTCTCTACCCCCTTATTGCCGGATGAGGGGAAGTTTTTACTGACATTGTATTTGAAGGATCAATTAAAAACGGTATGCCCCTTTGATATTGCAGAGATCCGTGGGATTCTGCAGAAAGTCTTATCCGCTGGGGAATATCAGCATTGGTTTGGGCGATCTAAAGGGGATCTGCCCCGCAGACACCCCGGGCATTCGGGGATTAAATTCAAAGCAGTTATCCAGCATGATTATTATTTACCGAGCTGCAGTGAATTGCAGCAAAAAGGCTATTGTAAGAGCAATTGTGGAAGAGGGCATCCAATTTATGATTGAAATCATCAAAGGAAATTACGGAAAATGCATTATAATCGATAATATGGACACTACCTATGGTATGCCCTCATTGAAAGCCCAATCATGGCAACTCTGTCTCACAGATTATCCATTTAATGTCCAATATACTGGGAAAGGCTTAGATGGCAAATTCTACACGGATAACATGACCCCCGCCCAATACCTCGCATTTTGCCAACAAACCTATACGGAAATTAACCGAATTTCTGCCGGACAACTTATATTCTGCGGGAATACTAATCTGACTATGTGGATTAAATATATCGCAGAACCTCGGGATGTGGCTATTCATTACAAGCCCAATATGAATAAATCCCGTGCGAAAGGATATTCCTTCGCATTGCATGATTCAATTCTCATTTATGGCAAAGCCCATCTGCAGAAATCGGTCTATAAGCAAAATGTGGAAATCCAGCCCATCAAGGATCATCCGTGTCCCAATAATCCCAACCTGTATAAGCAATTACTATTAGATGCGAAAGCAGTGTCTGTGATTGATCCATTCTTAGGATCCGGCACCACTGCATTGGTTTGTGAGGAATTGGGGATCCCATGGTTGGGCTATGAAATTAACCCAGCATATATCAAGGATATCCAATCTCGGATTCAAAACGGTATTACATTGCGTGCCAATCAACAATTGGCTAATTTGGGAGAGTATTAATGACGATTTGTGTGATATGCGGAAATCCCCCCGAAAATCACGAGTTTTTTTGTGTGAAATGCTGGCAGTGGTACTTGCGATTTCAAAATTGGTGTTATCTCTGCCAGAAATACGTGGATCCGGACCATTATATCATCAGTACGAATCGTAGAATGCATGAGAAACGGATTCAAAACATTTTGATTGAGGAAAAAAGCAAAGAGAATGAAAATATTACAGGATTGGATCAATATTGAGCAGTAATAAATGTCGCTATAGATTATTAATGTTTCGTAAATACGAAATATATAAATACTATAAAATGCTACGTAAATGTAGGGATTAATTATGACCTACTACGTAAAATTTCAAAATTGGAAAATTGATGCTCAAGGGGTTAAAACCCAATGGGCTGGCCGGAAAGAAACCAAAAAATTCACCAGCAGAAAAGATATCTTCCTGTTTATTGACAAGATCAATGAACGCCAGACCCAGCGATGGCTCTGTTATCTAAAACCTGGCGAAAAAATCGAATGCACGGATATCGAAATCTTGGAAGATAAAATCGTGGAAATCACATTGAGTAATGGGAAGATTGTGAAACGGAAGCAAGGATGCGAATCCTATACCCCCGGGAAATATGCCATGACTTTCTGCCGGATTTGTGGCAGAGGGCTCACTGATCCCTTATCCGTGTCTCGGGGGATCGGACCAGAATGCTACGGAAAAATGGTAAAATAAGTTTTTTTTTTCTTCTTTTCGATAAAAATTACGTAATTTTTTCAATCGATTACGTAATTGATTCAATTTTCATTTCGTAATTAATTTGCTAATACTTAACATTTAAATAGTCAATTAGCTTAAAGATCAAGTATGGAACAACCACCAATTCCAGTAAAAAAGGAGAAAAAATTCGACCAGATTGATGCGCCAGAAACCGATAATCTCTTTATCGACAATATGGATGCGGCCAGTCTGGTCTCCGAATTTAAAGCCAAATGCCTGAATAAGCTCACAGAGAAGAAATCCAAGCAGAATTGCCCCCGAGATGCGAAAGGGAATCCGTGCCTGGAATTGGATTGCGATCAAATCGCCAAATTCTTTCATGTGAAATTAAATCTCGATAAGGTCCAATGGTTCCCCAGATCCTTCCGGAATGAAATGAATGCGCAAGGGATTGCCATGATGCGGAAACGGGGCAGAACCTTTGTCACCGTCACTATTGAGGGGATTAAATAATGAGATCGGTCGAAATCGAAACCATTGAAAAGCAAATTTTTACCATGCAACAATTTCATGAATTATTGAAATCTATTGAAGCGAATATAGAAGAATCCGAATGGGCGAAATTAGTCAATGATCCCGAAATGATGGGTAAAATCGTTGATTGGTTTGCCAAACATGATCTCCATAAACTCGATCCTTTATTTCCAAAGGGGGTAGGTGTGATGATCAAAGCAAATTTGATTCAAATCTCAGGAAGGGCAGATATCCCGCCTAAGCACGTTCAATTGATGGATATGACCATTGATCTGCAAGATATGACTGCAGAAACCCATTTCCGATTTGATCAAAAGGAATTTTGTAGCCATTGTAAACATTGGAAAGGCAAAAATTACAATGGGTATGCGTTAGCAAAGCGCAGTTTTATCGGATATCTCGGTTCGAAAGAGGATATTGATGCAAAAGGGGGATTCGGATATTGGCTTTTCGTGGAAGTCAAACAAATTGGATCACCGGAATGGCAGCATCAAATTGTGATGTATCGCAAATCTGAGCTCGGAATTGCCCAGATCGAAGCCTATTTCGGATGCGTATACGGAATGGATGATCTCCCCAGTGATGTACGGGATTACGGCCAATCTGGAGGCTTTTTCATGGAAAATGCGAAAATTCGCCAGGAACGGTTTTATCGATGTTCGAGTGCTTTGAATCCGAAATCCAATGTTGGGATGTGCCCCAAATATGAGGAGAGTAAACCGTATGGATAAAAAACCCGAATTTAAATATAAATGTCAATGTAATAAATGTTTTAAAATTTTAACATTTCAATCGATAGAACCATCTGGGGAACAGCATAACGTGAATGGATGCGATGGATGGCTGATTTTAATTGCTGAAATGGTTCCAACTAAACCAATCGATCTTCAAACCTTGTTGAATCTGGCATATCTCCACGAAATTAACATTCAAATCAATTGGTTTTGGGATTCGATTGTTGATGTGAAAATTGGAGATGATATGAATGGATATGAAGCCGAATCGAATGTTTATATTGGAGATCTCACCGAATGGCTCTATCAGAATCTGAAACGGGTTTATCCAGAGATTCAATGGACTGAGATGATCTAAATGGCTAATTATAATCCCTCAAACCATGATTTTTTCTGCTGGATGCAAGAATCGGAATTCGGTAAAACAACGGATTCAAAACCAATAGAGATTCCCAGATTTCATTACTTATCGAAAGAATTTATCGATGCGTTTAACCAAACTGAACAAAAACTCTTAATCTATAACGGATTTCAATTCTATCCGAATGAAACCTGTAAGATCGCCATGTTTGAAGCCAATCCAGATAATACCGAAGGGCAGTATGTCGAATTATATGCGCGATGGACTCAAACCGGCTTTCTATTTCATTTGGAAGTGATCCCGCATGAGAAGCATGAGAAAAAACCCTATATCATCGAATTCGGTTCGATCAATCCATCTTTTTTGTTGAAAATCATTGAATTACTCACTGAAGGAAGAATGGGGGTGACAAATGTATGAAAAACGAAATAAGCCTGGTCTTTCCCACCAAATACACGCTTAAACAACGTAAATACAATCGGGATATCTATCTCGATAATTTCGCAGATATTAATGAAGCAGTTCTTATCCGGAGTAAAACTTTCCATGAACCAGTCTGCAGAATTTCCACGACAGAAAGCGATATCCAGATCACTATTATGGAAAAACTTTCCATGGCTAATGAATTTGAAGAGGTTTTTGAAACCAAATTCCTCAATCTGGATGATGATAAAGCAGTGAAGCAATATATCAAAGAGAACCTCGAAACCATCGAAGAGATCATTGAATCTGTGGAGAAAGAGAACAATAACATCAAAGACAATACCCCAATTAAACCCAAACTGGAGAAAGTTGATTTAAAATGAAAAAATCTACCAAAAATCTGAAAGATATGGATCAAAAATCCGTATTTGCCTTGTTAGATCAACTTTGGAAAGAAAAAGAATCCGATTTTATGATCTGGCTCACGGATGATCCTGATTTCTTATATAGCATCGCAGATCTCGATCATGTGAAAGAAAAACTCTGCGATCACTGTGATCAGCGCATCCCAGATGAGCCCATGCGGGATGAGGGCCGCGATTAATCCCTTTTTTTAATTTAATTCAGGAACTGATAATATGAGTCTAAATAACGAAATCATTATTGACACAAAAGAACCCCCATCGATCTATGCAGAATTTCTCACCCAATGGTCTATCGAACCCAAATTCGCCCCATTTACTATTTTGAATCAGAATTTGCCTTGTGGTGATTTTATGTTTCGATCCCTTGGGGCAGAGCGGAAGGAACTCGGAGATGCGATTGCATCCATTCATTCCGCCAGAATCTTTAAACAGGAATTTAAAATGTATCACAATTTCGAGGTGAAATACCTCTTAATTCATGGGAATTTAAACGAGTACGAGGAAAAAGACCTCAAAGGGCTTTACACTACCCTGGCAGATGCCAGATTTCGGTACGGGTTTGAATCCTTAATCTTCCCCAATATCGAGCTCTTAATAAGGCATTTTTTGATGATGTGCCGGAAGATGGCCGGGAATCTGAAACCCAAATGGCGCTGGACTATGCCGGTGATCGGGATTGAAGATGAGATCCCGTGTATGCTCGAGGGGGTGTACGGGATGGGCCCCAAGACTGCCAGAAAAGTGCTGAAAGCCTTTGGATCGATAGCCAATATTGTGAAACAAAATGAAATGGGATTACGAGCTGTGAAAGGACTGCCAGCGAAACTCGCAGAGCATTTGTATGCAGTATTACATTCAGAATACAAGGAAGAGAGTCAAAATGAAACGGAAAATTAGGGTAAATATCATAGATGTGGAAAAAGCCATTCAAACGGTCTTTCCAGAATTTAATCGGATCGTGGAAATTACAACCCCGAACTGTCGTAACTTTCAGAATATGTATTATTTTGGCGGTTCAAATACTGATTTAGTCATTGCAGTAAAAGTGGGCGATCCGCTCGAAGATCATGCATTGCATGTCATTATTATGAAACATAATAAAAAAAATGGGGAATTAAAGGTAATTTACCCCACGGAAAAGCTCGGGGCTGGCCATTTTCAATCCAAAATGATTCAACGGACCGAAGGCTGGGCCGATCGGCTGATCCAAGAGATTCGGAATGGTATGAAAGAAAGTCTGAAGATATGGGTCCAGCAATGGAAAGTTTTGAATCCGATCTGGCGGGATGTGGCTGGATATATCGATAATTTGTATCATAAATCGATTATTGAGAAATGGATTGATAATAATAATTGTGTGCATCAAATGTGTGCATTTTGTCATGATTTAAAGAAAAGAGAATATTATTTAGAAAATACCTTATTAGATTGTGATATGTGTTTTATACACCATAGTATTTGTGATGATCATGGGAATAAAGGCTATATCAGCACGTTACCGGCACATATTTTAATCGGATTGCTTCCCCAAGCCCAGAAATTGACTATGATCGCCAAATTGACCGATGGAATGATAAATGATGACCCAGAACCCTAATCTCACCGATCAATTTCTGGCTGGGATTCAAACCACTCAGACTATGCAACTTCTTCAGAAACGCATCTTGGAGCTCTGCCATACGAAGATTCCCTTTGATCTGCGCAAACTTCAGATCACCTCTCTCCTCTATTTTATACGCAAAAATGCGGATATCTTTTTTGTGGTGCCCACCGGATACGGGAAGACCATTGTGGCCATTCTCTCTGCCCTTTATCTTTGGCATACGCAAAAAAAGAAGACTATTATGATTGGGCTCTACAAATCCTTGACATCCGAGCAATTCGAGACCTTTTCGCAGTATATTCCCACCATGATCGATGATGGGGATCATAAAGATATGCGGGGATCCTGGGAAAATCAAGAGTGGGTGATTGGATGCTTCACGCCAGAACGGTTCGATGTGATTCTCTCGGATGCCCAAAAACGGGACTCATTGATGAGCGAAGTAGGCTTGATTGTCTCGGATGAAATCCAGAATTTGGCGGATGAGGGGCGTGGCCATCGGATGGAAAATTACATTATGATCTGCCGGTTCTTATATGAACTGCGCTATATTTACCTCTCTGCCACGATCGGGAATCCTGAATCTCTCAGTGAAAAATTAGGATGCCAATTGATCCAAGGTACGCCAGCGGATCGCCCGGTGCCTTTAGCCACCCAATTTTTGCCTTTCAGAGAGCTCACCTATTCCTGGAGTGATGAGATCCCGGACTTCCAAGCCAATTTTGCATTACGGATTCAAATGCTCAAAGATATCATGGTTTTGGATCCGAATTCCACATATCTGATTTTCTGCACATCCAAGCCACGGACTAAGCAGATTGCCCAGATCCTCTGCCAAGCGCATGATGCGGTAGATTTGATGGATATGGCAGAGGAATACCATATTGCATATCACAATGCGGATTTGAGCAAGGAAGAGCGGAAATATATCGAGGATGGATATCGGAGCGGATCGATTAAAACTATAGTCTGTACGCCGACTCTGGCCGCCGGGGTGAACCTTCCAGCCGATCATGTCGTGATTTTCGATGTGGAAGAGTTCAATATGCTCACAGGAAAGGAATTGATCGGGGCCAATCGGATCCAACAATCGATTGGAAGAGCCGGCAGACCAGGGCTTTCGAAACAAGGATATGCGCATATTATTTATCCGGATCAATATGATCTCGAAATCAATCATCGGGTTTTGAATCCGACAGTGATCAAATCCCAAATTAAACCGAGGATCCATGAGAAAATGCTACAGTGGATTGCTGGGGAGATCGGGAATGATCGAGAGGTGATCGAACAGATTGCGAGCAAATCTATCGATCCGATTCCAGCAGAGGTGATTGAATCTGGATTGAATTATTTGGAGACTTTTCAATTTATTTTCAAGGATCCGGATGGGTGTTTTACCCCATTACAATTAGGTTTGGCCACGAATAGCCAATATCTGATGCCAGAAACCATTGTCTATTGGATTGGGCAGATCTTTAACATGGGATCGGTTTTTACCATGAAAGAATTATATCTCAGGTTTGGATCCACCCCGCAATATATGGATATTATAAGGGTTACGAAGGATGACAGCAAGGTGATAGAATATGGCGAAAAAGAGCTCGGAAAAAAATTCCCTAACATGAATTCGATTACTGATCATCAATGCCTCTATTGTCAAAAAAATAGGCAATGCGTTGATATTGAGTTCGATAAAATGAAATGTGAAAAACGGATTCAAAACATTCACACATTGATTCCCCCTCAACTGCTTAAAGCCTATTTTCTGACTTTTTATGATGATTTGAAAGAAACCTATCTGCCGAAGAAAGGGAATAAGCACGGGGATTTAGAGATCAAGGAACTTCCGTTAAGCTTAGGGGATCGTGCAAGGTTAAAGGAAATTGGGGGCAGAATCTTCCAATCCGCATCCTATATTGTGAGTAAAATGCCGGCAGAATGGTTTCATTCGATTGATCCAGCAAAATTGAGCTCGGATTTGGATATCCTGGCGAAATTGTGCGAGGCTGGGACATTGAATGAAAGTTTAGTGGAATTGATGCAACTCCGCCAGATCGGGTATGCCAGAGCTAAATTATTGGTTGATGCTGGGATTCAAACGAAAGATGCATTCATGACCGGGAATGCGGTCGAATTAGGAAAGATCTTGCATTTAGCCCCAAGGATCGTGAGTCAAATTCAGGAGAGTAATACGTATGTCTGAGAAAAAAGAAAAAATCGATTATGATGATGGACCCCAATGTCCATATTGTAAAACTATGTGGTATGAGCTCAGTTCAGAAGGATCCCCATGTGGAATCGATGGATGCGATATATTTACATGCTGTGATAAAGCATTTAAGGATCATTTGAGACAATATCATCCGAATGATCCGCTTGTAAAAGAATTACTCGAAGAAACATCGAAAGAAACACCGAAACTGGCGATTCCATCCACCGGCTCTGAGCACGAAATTAAAATGGCTATTAGCATTGAAGTTTGGTGCTTTGGCTGTAATGCAGATGGGATTGAATTAGAATGCACTGGATTTGATGGGGATAATCAGCCCCAATTCAAATGTATTCACAGACTTCTGATGTTAAAAGAGAACTGTAAACCTTTTTTAACCGTACAAACGAAAGGAGCGACGAAATTTGAGTAAAATTGATGAGAAAGAAGCTTTTTTTGCCTATTTGAAGAGTTTACCTCTTCCCTATCCCCATCATTTGATTCTGAATTATATCATTGATCATGGGATTGATCTGAGCCAAACCTTTGTTTATATGGGCTATTACTATGATTGGATTCAAACGAAAGACTATACCGATCGCTTGGCTGCCTATATGCAGTTTTTGATGACCGGTAAAGTGTCTGCGAAAGATTTTAAGGTGATATAAATGGATCAAACAAATATTTCATTGAAATGTCAATGCGGATATAAGGCATTCCGCTTAAAAACTGCGCTTAAACGTGCAGCATGGACCCATATCATTTGTCCGCAATGCGGATCCGTGCTCAAATTTCCCCCATTAGAGTTGATGAGTGCAGAGAAGAAACTGACTAAAATTGAATGCTGTATGCATTGTATCGAATGGAACCAAGACACCCATAAATGCGGGGTGAAGGGGGCTAAGACTGATGGAAAGGATTGTTGTGAAGGATTTGAATCCGTATGAAATTATTTAGCATCATATTTACGGATTCAAAACCTCAACATGAGGCATTAGGAGAGTATTAACATGGAACCAATTAAAGGGGATTATGGCATCTGCTATTTTGTGGATTGTCTGCAGATTTTACCGACTTTAGAAGACACAGAGATGATCATTACGGATTTTCCGTATAATATTGATGCGAAGCATGCAAAAGGCATGCATTATGCTAAAACAAGGTCGAACGATCAACCCTATAATGATTTGATGCCAGAAGATCAATATCGCCAATTCTGTACGAATGCTTATACGCTCTTTAGACAGAAATCGCAGTATGGCGTATTTACATGTGGCTATATAAATCTCTGGTGGTGGTTACAACAGCCAGAAGCCACGTATATGATTTGGATTAAGAAGAATAGTGGGATTCGATCTTTCAATACGTTTTTTAACTGCCAAGAGCCCATCATTCAGTATGGGACATCGAAACGGAAATATACGAAAGATATTTTTGAGTATTTCTGCTGGAATGGCTTTCTGAATAACCATACCGATTATATCCATCCCCATCCCAAACCCATCGAACTCTGGGAAGATCTCATCTGTCAAATGCACCCGCAGAGTGTCTGTGATCCGATGCTCGGGTCCGGCACTACCGCAGAGGTCTGCGAAAAATGGGGGATTCCGTGGGTGGGAATCGAGTTGGAAAGCAAATATGCGGTGGATATCCGGTATCGGGTGAAGAAAGGGCAAGAGACACGGAAAAATAAGGAAGTGCAAGGGCTGGGGGGGTATTAAGTATGATTAATAAAAAGAAGAAAAAAGATTAGATCTTGAAGCATGGCATCGCGTGATCTGCGGCGCAGAAGGGCGGTAAAAAAGAAAAAAAAGGATTTTATTTAAGATTTTCCTTATCTTTAGATTGATTTAACTCATCCGCAAGTTTCTCTGGATCAAAATGTGTATGTAAAACATTGAGGATCTTTCCCAGGACCACTTGCACAAACGAGGTTCCTGTCTGCTGGATGGTTTCAGCGAAGGTAATCCAATTAAAAAGGAAAATTCCAGTCTGGACACTCTTCACGAACCATGCGGACCACATGATAATGACCGATCCCATGAAGCTCATAAAGCAGATCAATGCAAATACCTCAAATGCAGTCATTTTCTTGGGCTTTTTGATATAGCCCAATCTGGATGCATTTTTCTCAAATCTCGTAAATTCGCCATCTTCTGCGATAATTTTTGCATCTTTTTTGAGTCCTGGGAAAATCTTCGGCTTCACCGGCAGCACCGGTTTCTGGGGTTCTTTAAAATCCGGCACCCCATCCGTAATAGAATTTGGCATATCCATGTTTTTCACCTCCGTTTTGCGATATATATAACCTTTCCATAAAAGCCTAAGCTTTTGGCTTGTGTTAAGTCTCAATTTTAAGCGCCTTCAGTATTAATGCTTGATTATGTTCGAGATCGGCGATCCGCTTCAGTATTAATGTTTGATTATGTTCGAGATCGGCGATCCGCTGCTCCAACTCCGCGGTGGAATCGGGCACAGTTAACACAAATCCCCCAATATCTTTCGTGGTTTTCATATTATGGTCCCACCCACTTCACCGAGATCGCTGTTGGAGTATAAGCTACGGTCGCAATCGATATAATTGTCCCATTTCCCCCTGATCCTTGAAAAACCCATCCTTCAATGCATTCGTTTGCGGCTAATCGAATTGTTGCCACGACATTGAGATGCGATGTAACTCCCCCCGCTTCATTGTGGCTGGTTATACCCATGTATGATCGATCTCCAGTCGTTTCCGCATTGATTCGAATCCACGCTTGCACTTGGGATGCGCTAATCGTATTAAATGTAATTTTTAGTTGAATTTCATACAAACCCGCCACTGGCGCATAAATCCGACAATTCGCATTTGAATCGCCAGTTCCGCTTGGAGTGTGCATGTCATAGGTATCTTCGACTTCTACATCATTCGTATCCCAGATGATACGGGTTGTGGTTGCGTTCGAAATGGTTTGGGTTTGATTTTTCCGCAATCGACAGAAGTATTTGAGATAATCGAGTTGCGCATGGGTGAGCGCGCCCGCATGGGCGGCAATTAAACTATCGGCTTTGGTCTTCATTCCTTTCGAAGATGCATATTTCGTATCGGAATCCGTCCACGTGGTTTCTAAACTCGCTGCATTAACATGCGTATCGAGTTGCGCATGGGTGAGCGTGCCGATATTCGATGCTTTGGTGTGATCCACGCTTAAATTGGCGACTGTGGTAGTGGATACAATCACCATTGGCGCAGTACCAATCGCCAGAGAGGATTTAATCTGCCCAGTCATGGTTTTGGTGCCATCTAATCGTAAGAAATTATTGCTCAGGTGTGTGTTTTGAATCCCTACCCCAAAATGGGAATGATATGTGGCTCCGTAACTGATATAGAGAGTAGGATTACTGCCGGTTCCAGTAATTTTCCCATAAATTTTAACCACAAGATAATCCGCGCCCGCCAAAATCATGGCAGTATCCACATAACCGTAAATTTCCACCTCTTGGATGGTTGCAGCGAGTCCGGTAACGAATACTGCAGAGGATGTGGCAAATTTGGTTTCGGTGCCTCCGGCAGTTCTGCGATAAACCTCATAATAGCAGAGGCATGTCTTATTCCCCACCAGTGCATTGACATATACGAAGAGATGCCCTTCGATAATATCCCCAACTGCAAAATCCAGGACACCCGGGGCAGTTTCGGTGATCCATTCCTCAATGAGGGTGCCAGATGCAGAGGAAATCACCGCATTCACGGTAGAATTACCTACCGGGGTAGTATCGGCGAATTGCTTATAGGTACCAGCAATGACAGATGCGGTATTGGTGAGATATAATCCCAAATTGAATAAAATAGCATTCCGCACATCATTAATCTCCTTTGCATTCATAAGAATGAGCTCTTCATTGCTCTGCTCATCCACTCCCCGAGTCAAATCTGCTGGGGGATAAATGGCAGATTGGAGATACAAATCCACACACGCATCGATAGTTCCATCGTAGATATTGCCATATACGTAAAAATTCTGCGCAGTAATGCTAAATTGGGATTGTGTCACCACCACAATATCCCCGATCTTGAGTCTGCCTTTTCCAAAACAGGATAATCGCAATGTTACGAGGCTTTGGTTCTTATTCGCAGACAATCCCACCGCTTGATCATATAAAGGTCCGGAGGTGACTAATCCGGTGGTAGGATCGACTGATCCGCCCAAATCCGGATATGACATTTCATATTTCCCGTAGTTTCCATCCGATTTGTAAATGCAATGGGTCCGCAATCCATCCTGAACTGATCCCCAGAGCTCGATAATCGCAAATTTGATCGGGTAGACCGCATGAACCACGGTGCCCTGAAAGTCCGGACCAGCCAGCTCATCCGTATCGGTAAAGGTTACTGCCGGGCTCGGAGCAGCGCCAATATCCCAATAGAGCACGTTATTCGGATTCAAATGGGTAATGTATGTGAACCGATCATCAAACATTTGACAGATTTTCCAAAAAGGGAGATTCGTGACTGCGAGATCTAATAGGGTGGTGATCGTGTTTTTGAGGGAAGTTCCGACTAATCCGGAAAGCCATTTGAAATTTGTGAGCATGATATCCGCCAGAATGGCCTGGGGGGTCATCTGAGTCCAAGTGCCGGTGATCCGCTGATTCAGCTCATTGCGGACCTCGGAGCGGAATTCCATGATAATAACAGAGGATTCGGCTTCTTTGGTGATTTTATCGATATATCCTTCATAGATCTCGATATCCGCATCATCAGCGTTAATCATGTATTGATTTTCGATGTAAGCGGTTTCGGAGGTGACAATGACTTGATCGAGCTCTTGAAGATACTTTTCGTAGAGCTTATGCCCATCGTTTTCCACAGCCATTGGAGCATATTCTAATTTCCAGACTTTCTTATCAGTATCAATGAAATAATCATCCCACGCAGTGTATCCAGAATGTGATGTTGATAATTGATACTTAATAATATAATTCGTGGCAAATTCTAAAACACTAGTACCAAATATACAATAATGAATAATAGGATCTGCTGCAGTTTGTTCTAACAAATTATAAGTAGGATATGTTGCAGTAATGGATTTAATCTCTTTCCAACCAACGGTTGCATTTTCGTAATACCAGAGATGATTTTTCCATCCACAAATCTTAGTCGATCCAATTACGAAATAAAATGAATCGGCAGAAGTCCAATCGGATCCGCCAGTAAATGGTAATGTTTCAAGCGTACTGAATTGATCGGCTTCTGATCCATCGATATAAAATTCTCGTAATAGAAAATTAACTCCATCATAGAGGACATATTGGTATCTATTAAATACTGAATTATAATAATGATACATGCTTGGTATTCCAGTTCGAGTTTCTGGATGAATGGATACACCATTGTGAAAGATTGTCATATTCGTAGGTACATCATGGTATTCATCCATTACTGTAACAGATCGTGCGGCAGAATGAACCCACGAAACGACATTTGCGTAGGTGTAATACGTTGGAACAAAATCTTTTTCAACAGGATCCCAGTTCAAAATATAAAGAGTAACAGATGTTTCACCAGCATTTAAAAAGAAGAAACATGGATATGAAACACCAACCACATCCATCAATTTCGATCCGACTTGGGTGATATTAGTGTAACCTTCCTCTCCAAAACTTTGGGTATATTCTAATGTTTCATCCCCCCACGAGATATTGTACGAATAAATTTGCATTCCAGTCGCAAGTGACCAAGTGGGTAACCAATACCGACTATTCCATTTGATCACCGAGCTTAATGACCAAATTTTAATAGTAGAAAGAGTAATTCCTTGATCTACTAAATCGAGTTTCTGCGTATTTACTACCTCCGTTTCATTTTGATGTGGTATTTCAATAACTGGATCCTCGATAACTGGATCCTCGATAACTGGATTTAATGGTTCGTTTGGTAACGGATTCAAAACCATTAATCCTAATATGAAAAATATATAAATATAACATTTTTTCATATCTAATACAATTAAACATTCGTTTAAATATATATTCAAAATTCATTTAGCTCCAGCACTCCACAACATTCATTTGATCAATCCAGCAGTTCAAGCTATTATCCACCCGGAGCGGATTGCTTTCCATAATCATCTCGCAATGGGTCCATGCCGCAGATTTATAGGTCTGGAACCAATCCACCCACGGATTCGCCACAAAGGCAGTCCAATAGCTCGGGGATGAGTTCGGGGTTTGTCCGGTGCCAGCTTGAATGCAATAATAATAGACAGTGCTGTAATACACGCAATCATTCACCGAATATGCGGTTCCCCCGGCGTACGTGCCTTTCCAGACATAGGATCCACTCGAATTGTTGAAAAAAGCCAATTGCGAGGTTACCCCTGACACTTTGGGCCATTCAAATAACGCATAATCCATGAACTTGATTCTGCGCTGGGCTTTCGTGTTTTCGGTCTCGGATCCATTCGGATTCCCTAACAAAATATTCTGAAATGTGAAATCAAAGAAGCCTTTCCGTAATGGGACCGCCTTTGCGCCCCGATTCGCAAAGCGTTTGATTCCGTTATCGATCTGCGGTTTCTTATACCAATCCCCGGCGCATTCGATCTTAAAGCATTCCACATTCGCAATGGTAGCTTGGAGCGCAGCTTCATTCGCACAATTCACCGTGATGGTGGTCTTATCCGGGCGAATCAAATAGATTTCAATGACCATAGCAGTTAACTCCTGATACTTTTCAAATATTGCATCCGTTTGAGCTCAAAAATCCGATCTTGGGTGATCGGACCATAAAAATTATAGGTGGTGGATCCTCCCCCATTGCCGGATTGATACGATCTGGTCTCTTCCGCATTCAAAACGCGCTCGGGACCGGATTCGCCAATTAACGCGATGGTAGGTTTCGTGACTAAAGCCCCGGATGCTAATGCGGGAATCATCGGAATGTCCGGGAACCAATTCAGCACATCCCATGAGTTGAGCATGCGGGAAAATGCGTTAATGAATCCAATGATGGGGTTAATCAGTGAGGTTTTGAATCCGTTACTAATAGCAGCCCATCCAGCAGAGAGATCCGGAAAAGTAAATCCGGCGATTGTACTAAAGATTCCCCCGAGCGAATCAAATATTGGGGCGATATACGTATCCCACCAGTAATAAACCACCCCGATCGAATCCGTGAGTCCAGACATTGCAGACCCCAGCCATCCGAGCGGAATCGCCACCAGTTCAATAATTGGAATAAGCATTTCCAATGGGGGAATTAATAAATTGAGTAAAAGCAAACCGATCGGAGCAATAATATCGAGTAATGGGAGAAATGCAATTACTACCCTGCTGAATAACCCAGCCAATGTCTCAAATGCCGCCAGAACCACCGGACTGAGCATCACATCATATAACGCCTCGATTAATGGCATAAATGCCATTGACATGATCGCGCCCCAGACCCCAAAAATATCCGAGAGCGCTTCAATCACCGGCTTAAACGGATTCAATGCATCCATGAATTTCATAAGTAGATCCACAGCAATCCCTATTCCCATCGATTGCAGACCAGCTTTGGCTAATCCCCCGACAGCAGAGCCCATTTCCTTCCAGGTTTTGGCCGGAACTTTCGTAATCTTTTCCATTGCATTCCCCAGCCAATTCCCGGCTCTCCCAGCTCTCCCCATTTTCGCCGCATCAGCCGGATCAGCGCCAAATCCTGCACCAAATGCTTTTCCAGTGGCCCTAATTTTTCGGATTGGCGAAGTAGCCCATTCAATTGGCTTGCCAATAGCCTTTCCAATTAAATCCGTAGCTCCGCCAAATCTATCAGTTTTACTCCTACCTCTCCCAAAAATATCCCCAATATCCTCCCCGATACCCCGATTCTTTCTTCCGGGTAATGCATTGAAAGCCGCTTTCGAAATAGAGAACCCAGGATCACCCACTTTGCCAGTGAGCGATTTTGCCCCACCAGCTTTATCAAGGAAATAGCCAGATTTTGCAGTCATCACCTTATTCAAGGTTTCTCCAAAGCTTTTCCAGTGTTTCTCGCCTTGGCTAAACATCCGATTAAACACTGCGGTATATTTGATGAGATTTCCGAGAGATCCTGCAAAACTCATGGGGTTAATGCCTTCCTTTCGCTTTCATGTCTGCAATATGTTTTTTGGTGTCTTTCTCTTCCTTTTTATCGAGTTCGGTAAACAGATTACAATAAAAAAAGTATTGTTCGATATCCATTTCGGCGATATCTTGGGTAGAATAATGCAAATCCTTCCGCAATCGAAACTCAAAAAGCCATTCTGAGAGAGGTTTTGAATCCGTTTGCCATTCTTTGCTATATTTCAGATTTACGATATCGTAGCTTTTTTTTTCAATTCCTCGATCCGTGCTTCTGTGAGCCCAAATTTCTCCATAATGAGTAACGTGAGAAATTCCATTTCCGTACCATCGATTTCGGTTTTTTGCAGACAGGCTTCGGTGAATTTCGGATTCAAAACCATTCCGATGATGAGCTCATCAGAGGCTTTTACCATATCCTCATCATGGCGTGCCCGCATGATTTTATCATGCACCATTTTTGGGATAAAGTCCCGGATCTCGTACTCATGCTTGTGGAATTCCTCTGGCATTGTAATTTTCATAGTTTATGCACCCCCTTTTTCATAATAGGCAGCGGATAACGCATCAATGATAGTGCCGGTAAAGGTATTACCCGGGGCCCCTTCAAACTTCACATCCTTCCATTCTTTCCCTTGATCGGACTCCCATGTCGGCAGTTCTTCCTCAAAATCATCTGGGGGTAATCGGAGCTTTGCGAGGGTGAGATCAATGTAATCTGTGGCTGATCGCCCGATCCGGATATTACTGGCAATCACAGTGGTATAAAACCCGGTTGTAGCGTATTGGGCGGTAAAATCCGGGCATTTCAGTCTGGATAATGCGAACCATGTGAGATTGCGGATCATCACCGTATATGCGATTTCATACTCCCGTTTCCCAGCATCGACCCGATTGGGGTAGTCATCCCCAAAGATCTGCGCCATATTGAGATCATTGGTGATTTTAAACGAATGTTTTTTACAATAGGTAAGCATGGTTTCGATTTGGGCCGAGTTATATGTTAATGACATCACCGAGACACTTCCCCAAGTGAATCGGCTTAATGCGAGTACATCTGGCGTGGTTACGGTCACTACTGAATCCGCAATCGAATCCTTGACTTTGGCCACGATCAATTCCATGTTAAGCATCACCGGGGTGTCGGATCCGACTTCAGTCACAATTTCAATCGATTTTACGACACATCCCAGCAAATCCAAATAAAGCGGGTTTGTGGTGTATTGCTCTTCAATATGCATAGCGAAGCTTGGCAGAGTATTGGCTTCAGAAAGCGTGTGTGTGAATGGGGCAGTGACTATTGACACTGTCGGGGCTCCCCCAACATTCGATGTCATAATATCTGCCGGGAGAATAGTCTGATGGTTGTAGAATACGAGGGTTTTAGAGTTTGCAGTCCAAGATTTGATTGGGTACACCCGATTGGCATAGGTGCCATTCGTAATTTTGAGCATATCCCCAGGGGCACTAAATCCGGTCCACGATCCGGTAACCACCGTTACGGAGTGATCCCCTACACGCGTTGCGAGGGTATCGGTTTTGGGTGAACCATACGCAGTCCCTGCAGTACTGCATCCACCCCATGCATAATACAGAAAAATCCCGGTGAGCATTTCAAAGTTATGGCTCTGTTCACCCGGTTTGAAGCCGAGATGGGCAATTCGGCTCACGTTTTTGCCTTCCCCAGACACCCAGAGCTTTTTGGTCTGGCGTTTTGATAATGCGACAGTAAATTTCTCCGAAAGTTGTTTTGTGAGATCACATGCAAAGAGATCTGCTAAAACTCCCCCCGAACCGCTTCCATCCCGAAGGCTCGCTTCTGGATAAATGCTCACTTGAAAAATGCTTGGATCTAATTCACTCATAAGTTTAAGTCCCCCTTACCTTGCCACTGCGCATACATTGCACAGCGAAATTGGCCATGAAGTTCACCTTCTCTGATGGTGTGGCCACATCACCCAATATCAGGATATGGGAGTATTTCAATGCAGATTTATCCACTACGGTGTTATAGGCTGCATGGATATCCCGAATCTGCTCTGCTACCTCATCCCGATCACTATTCGAGGCAAATTTTAAGAGAAGTTCAAATACATCCGAAGATTCCATTGCTTCCGCCCCGAAATTCTGCCCGATTTCTTTCATCACTCGATTGTTGCCATCCACTCTGACCAATCGTTTCGGGTATGCGCCTTTCACTTCTGCATCGCTCCATTTTGGGTATTCACAGATAATCGGTTTCGTAATCGATCCCCAATTTCCGTTGCTTAAGATAGTCGTGTACGTGTATATAAATGCCATTATAAAAACCTCACAGTGAAAATCGAACGAGCCAGATGATAGACCCCGATTCCTGAGACCCCAATGAGCGGACCAAAGGGTTTAATGAGCGGTTGGATGGTTGATTTCACGAATGCTTTAAACAGTTTCTCTGCATATTGTCTTCCCATCAAGACAATCCAGTTATACCAGCCTTTTACTGCGCGTGGATCGTTTAATGGAGCCCCAAATCGCCCAATATTCCGATGATATGAAGCTGGATGGCGTAACCATGCTTCTGGCGCTTCATTCATAACCGAAGCATAGGGAATCCCTTTGGTATTCATAAGAATCTCAAAGGGATATTTATTGGTTAACGATCCCCCGCTCGGAGTCATCGCATTGCGCATGGAATTCCGCAGATCTTCCGTATCCATGGGGACTTTAATCGCAATCCACTTATTCACGTACACCCGTAATTTTTCGTAGACCTCATTGCGGAATAATCTGGTAAAATTCGTAACATTGAGCTCCCTGGCGATTTTCGATACCAAAAATTGCTCCCCTTGATAACTGAGCCCACAATAAATCATCACATCATCCCCGAGCTCATGCATGGGTCCCAAAGTGGCCCCTGGACCTTGTAGCACTTGGGCTGGGGTAGGACTGGTTTGTCGCCATTGCTGGGGATGAGTACCAGCTTTTAAATTCTGTCTGCCATATTTCCGAACCTCTGAAGATATTTTACGGGGAATGGTTTTTGTGCGGTTAAATGGCTTTCGATCAATGGCTACCATAACGGATTCAAAACCTCTCAAACTGAAGTCGGCTCATCATAATCATCTGCGCGTTGCATGATTAATGCAGCAGATCCGTACGTTTGAATCAGATAATTCTCTTCCTTTTCTGTGAGCTCGTAATCATCATCTTTCATTAATTTTTTGAATAATTTAATAAACGTATTCTCGAAAAATTTATCATTCGTATGTAATGCATAATTTGTAGTCCAATGATTCACGCGGTTAATGATCTCATCGATAGCATCTTTATTTGCTTCCAGTTCGGTAGCAGACATGGTATTACTTCCAGGAAGGGTCTCATCCTTGAAGCATCTGCTTTGAATCCGAGCGTTCAATGCATAATTATCATCGAGATCAACCATGTTAAATTCCCCTTAGTACATGTATTGGGATGGATTATAAATACGATTTTTCCAGGATTCCAGCGAGGATTTGAACTCTTGAAGCAAACTCATCTGACGTTTGATGCCGCTCTGCACAATATCCTGGATATCGGCATCATTGCTTTCAATCTTCGCATTCTGCAATGCTTGAATCTGCGTGGTAATATCTGCAATACACGCCTCGATAGATGTCTTGGAATCCATCGCATTTCGATAAAGGGGTGTAACCCCGGAATCGATAGCAATTTTGGAATCCTGATCAATTTGAATTGTAATTTTTTCAGTCATAATCATAATCCTCGTAAATGAGATTTACCGGAATCGAACCAGTATAAAATCTCATGAATGAAAAAAGAAAAAAGATTATTTCTTACACTTTTTACAGAGAATCGGGCGATCTGTGGGAAGATCATGGAACGAAATCAATGTTTTGCATTTGGAACAAAACATGCTTAGTTCCCAATCCGATGCTTTTTGATCCAGCGCGGGGATAATATACCCACGGATCAATTTGGTTCCATCAAAACAGCATAATTGGCCGCCAATTTCCACTGTCTTAGCGCCTAACAGCATTTTGATTAGCTTCCCGAGTTTTTCAATCGGTACTATGCGTTTTCTCTCGACAAAAATAGTGTTTTTCGATCCTTTCCGATTAATCTTCACTACCCCTTTCGAGACCCATTTCAGCAATTTTTTAGTTAATAACATAGCAATGCCTTCAGCGATTTAATGATTGGATAAAAAAAGAGAGAGATTATGCGACTGTGATCGCATCCATGAAATACATGAGTTTCGCATTCAAAACTTTCGCAGCGACTTTTTGTCGAATTCCAATCCGATGACCCCAGAGGGTGGGTTCCTGTTTAATATCGAATCCGGATGCTTGCAGAGTCCATCCTTCCGATCCTGTTGGAGCACGGACAGAGACTAACATCGTATTGGCGGCTGTGGTGACGGATGCTTGGAGATTATCCGATTGCACGAATTTTCCGCCTCGAAGCATCTTTTCTGCGATCATGCGGTTCGAGATTTCCGGATTATAATCCGTAAAACTATTGCTGATCATCGAATACGCATAGCTGGTTAATGCGACATCGATAGGCCATTCGCTGGGTACTCCGTACGCATCTAATTGTGCTGGAATCTTTTTAATATCCGTTTGAAAATTGATCAGGATTCCATTTGTGGCGGTAGACCAATTGCCAGCTGGATTCCCTAAATCGGTAGATTGCGTGATCAAGCCGGTATGAATCCCAGTTTTACCCCGGAAGACATACAGATCTTCTTTAATTTTAATCTTATTGGACATGCGGTTAATCAATCGTTGAGATCGATTCTGGCCGGCAAAGAGCATCGCCCATTTATCATCTGACATCCGCGCGGTAATGTAGATCTGCGGAGTCTTCATATTCACGACATCGCCTTCAATATCGGTGTCTGCAATGCCGGCTTCCATGCCGACTTCTGCATCATCAATATCATTTTCTAATGCGACTTCTGATTCGGATTTTCCATCGAATGCCAAGGTATCGAGATATGGGTTTAGCATTCTGGCAATATTCGGTTGATCAAAATAGCTTTTAATAATCCGGTTGTTAATGTAGGTCTTCCAATCGCTCGGAAACGGATTCAAAGCAGCATCTTGGCCAATTTGTTTTAAGTATGTAATTCCTGTCATAAAGATTCCTCCTATGCGCGTATCAATTACGCGTGTCGGTACCTCACTTTGGCAGCAGTAATGGCATCTGTGGTATTGAATTTAATCCCAGTGGTGCCATTCCAATACGATGCGCCAGCGGCTGGCGTGGTATTATTCTTTCCTACGGTTTTGGGTCCAAGACCGGTTCCCGTGGTGCCCTCAACTAAATGGATTTCAATCGGGGTATGCGTTAAAGTGCCTTGATGCGCAGTAACCGTTACGTCCTCATCCACAATAACAGAATGCTCCGGATCCCAATGCACTAAGATCTTCCCATCAGCTCCAGATGCAGCTTTCGTTTCTGCAGCCCATCCACACTGTGGATTGCTGGTTTGAAGTTGAATTTTACCAGTCCCGGATTCAAATTGTACCGGTTCCCCTTTCACGATGGATTGCCCATTATCGAGGGTACCCTCAAAGACAAAATCCCCCTCGGTATATATATTTACCGGTTGAGCGGTAACAGCTCGGGTTTTATCATAATTGTCCGATGAGTCCCTTCCAGGATGCAGATATTGATAATCAAAGACCCCAGCGGGAATCCCAGACACGTAAATCTTAAATTGGTGATCGGCAGTGCCTTTCGATGCACCCAATTGGGCGACTACTTCAGTATCATCCGTAGTTTTTTCATACAGATAAGAATCTTCGGATGCGTTGAGTGGCCATCCATTCCCACGTTTTATTACAGATAATCGGCTCATATTATTTGCCTCCAACTTTTTCCATTTTATCCAGTTTCGCATTATAGCGATAATTCTGCAAGGAATCTAATGCAGTAGCATCCCCGTTCGTGCTCACATCGGTAGCGCCGATAATCGAGCTTTTTGGCATGGTTCTGAGATGGTTTAACACTTTCATAGCCCCACGAATGACTTCCGGGCTATCCCCCTCAAAGGATTTGGGATCCATGTTAATCTCATTATGAAGAGCATCGATATCGCGCTTTGCATCTTGCGCAATGCGCTTTTCGAACTCTTCCTTATAGCGTTTGGCATCAGCTTCCATTTTCGATTTCATACTCTCGGAATCTGCGAGTTTCTTTTCCAGATCTTTGAGTTTTGAATCCGTTTCAGGAATGGCTGGTGTGGGAATCGGTGCTTTCATTCCCTCGGCTAATTTCGAGGTGAGGGCATCGACTTCTTTTTGTAATTCTTCAGCAGTTTTTGGCATGCGATCTACCTTGTTTTGTATTTCTTCAGATTTCTCTAATTTAAAAGCGTTAAATGAATCATAGCCGAGCTTGCTTATATTTACTCTATTATTACTCGGTAATGGTGTCTGAGTAATGGAATCACCAGCCACACTATCCGCCAAAGCAATGGTATTGCGTGGAAAATTGGTTAATGCGATATGATCAATATCGGTAATGTGCTGAATCCCATCATATTTCTTCCCGAGATGTTCCCCAGATTGAGCCTCTTCATGGAATACGAACCCGATGCTATAACCATTTTTCGTAGGCGCATCATTACTCATATCTGCATCAAAGCAAAGTATGGGCTCGCCTTTCACACATTGATGTAAAAGTGCCGTACCATATACCTTCTCTGCGCCAGAGATCATTCCATCATTCCCGTTATTTTTGGGGGGATGCTCATCGATAATCGGCACGATCCTCTGATCGAATGTTTTGAGGTCTTCCCACGGTTTTAAAAATGCTTTCCCATTGTATTCCAGCACGCCCTCGCATGCAGCGATCTGATTCAGTAATTTTACCGAATCCTGCATTACTCTGGAATCGGTCTGCCAGTTCTTTTTGCAGTGGGAATATGCGATAGCCACATTCTGATTGTTCTTTCGTTTTGGATCTTCCGCATGCAAAATGGCGATCTTTTTTTGGACACATGCTTGAAAGTCGGAAGAATCACTTATTTTACTCATAATAACAATTACGTAATGCTGCTTTATATACTCTTTATAAAAAGAATGAATTACGTAATTACTTAGCATTTACGAAATATTTAAATACTAATGATTCTAATATTAAATTATTATGGAACAACTTTCCATTTTTGATCAAATCGATACCGCAGATTCGGATTCAAAACGTGCTCTCATTCTGCAGCATTTCGGATCGGAAGCCAATTATGAAGCCGCAAAGCAATGCAGACCCATCTTCAAATCCTGGGGGAATTGTCGGACATGGTAAACTTAATTGAAGAGGACAGAGAACAATCTGCTGCAAGATGCAGAGAATTAGCAAATATGGTAATCAACGTTAATTCCAATCGGAAAATTGAGTACCAATACTGGCTCAAATCGCTGCATGGAGAATATAAGCTCCATGCGAAAAATGACACGGATGCTTTGAAAGAGGCAGAATCCAAGGTCGGAAAGTTCGGTTCAGAGAATATTTTTTCGGTGTATCGGGAATTTATCAAATATTTAGAGTGAAAAATATGGCCACATTCGAGCGCATTACCATGCATGGACGATTTCATTGGTTCGCCATGATTAACGCAATCGGGGGATACATCACCGTGGAAATTACGAAAGCAGAGTTCGAATCTTATCAAACACCAAAATGGTTTCGCTTTCTCCCGATTATGCGCAACCAAATGTTACGAAATTTATGCCATTAGGAGGTGAAAAAGATGAGTGAAAAACAATTTTCAATGGATATCAGAGTCCCGTTAGATAATGAAGAAGCATCCGGATTTGATCTTAAACGTGCATTAAAAGGAATAGATGCATTTGACTGTTCCAATGTTAAAATAGAAATAAAAGAAGGATATCTGATATTTTCACAAAAAACCAATACACTTTAATTTTTTTCTTATTTTATCCAATAAATCAAATACAACACGATCACTGCCCCATTCCCAAGGATCCACGCAATCGACTGCGCATGATTCAACCGTTTACTCGAAAATGGCACTGCAATACAGCCAGCCCCATAACATCCCTTCAGATCCCCGATCAAATGGATCAGGACCGGATAAAAGCAGAACCCCCCAAGATCGGTCAGAAATTCGACTTTCGCCAGATCCCGCAGAGTCCAATAAGCGATCACTGAAAAAAGAATCGAATGGGTGATCGCGGATCGATGCTGGAGAAATTTAAACACGACATCCAAATCACAATTCATAATGACAAAAAAGAAGATTAATCGCCAGAGAAAGATCGGAGTGATCGGATTCAAACCACTATAGATAAGGCAAAATGGGATTAACATACCAAGATAAAAGAGAAAATGGTGCCACATGCTCTGCATATTTTAAATCACCGAAATCTTTTTCGTATTTCACGAATAATCATATTCGAGTTTTTTTCCATTTTTATCTACACTCCATGCGTGTCCACAGACACAATGGAACAATAGATATCCTTGATCTACGTAATCTGGTGAAATTTCTTTCCCACAATTACTGCACACTGAACTCATTTCATAAACTCCTGAATGATCGCCATGCCTTCAGATTCAAAATATTTAATGATATTCGGATTCAACTAAATAACCTCTGTAATTCTTCATTCGGTGCTTTAAACACAAATTCGGCTTCATGCTGAAGATTCAAACATCGCTTCCCCAGAAATGTGAGAAGATCATTAATGGTATCATATTCAGTTTTGTCGTTATTATAAAATACTTCCCATTTCTTTGAGATATTATTATAGTAGATATACAGATCTAATTGTTTTTTCATTTCATAATCTCCTGCACTAAATTCATAATCTCATTAAATCGGCTTTGATAAATCTGCTGATTGGCCAGAATATACCCCCGTTCTGCAATCTCGGCATTATAGGGCTCCCGCTGGAGGATCTCCAACGCCTCCTCTTTCGTATCGTAAAAGAAGCAATTGAGCCCATGCTTAAACCCTAAAAATTCCATATCTCGATTGCGTTTCGTGAGCAGAATCGCCCCGGCAGCTGGGATCTCTAAATCCCGGAAGTTAAACCCGGATCTGGTGGGACAGTTTAAGCCAAATTTAGATCGCAACAATAAATCTCGATAATCAATCTGGCTAAGTCTCCCTTTCCCATATTCTACCTCACGCTCTGCTTTGGGAGGCCCCATCCAATGCGCAGAGAATGCATCTTTCAGTTGATCTCGCAAAAAGAAGACCGTTTCCCGCCTTCCCATATACAGACTGGCTGGATTATAGAGCTCACCGGAGAAACTCACCAAGACCGATCTCTCCGTATTTTTATCGAGATCCTGAAATACTGGATTCAACGCATGAGGCAAATAACCAATCGGAATATTCTCTGTGAGATAATATTTCAATTGATCCATCGTATTATAGGATGCCCCTAAAATCATTGTAACGCAATTCGACACCCGGGGATAATGGATCTGATTCAAAACGTAAATGAATGGGATCTTTGAGGCGACTTCTTCGGTGAAATAGGTATGATCCTGGATTTGGATGATCGCATCAAATTTGATCGGAAAAAGGTCTAAAATCGATTGCAATTTGAATTCCCGGTAAATCACTGGGTAGGATCCCATGAGCCCGTTAAAGACAATCTGCTTCATGGGAATTCCGGTAAAATCTAAATCCAGAGCCCCTTTCCCAATCCATGTCACATTACATCCAGCATTCAAAAACAAATCGTAATACACTTGGGTAGTCGCGCAATAGGTAGTTTTTTCCCCAATCAATAGTATATTGAGCGGTTTCTTTGGTATTCGTAATTCAAACATCCCAGAAACTATTTTAGGCATCTTTATGGTCTTTTCGGTTTGAATCGATTGTAATTTCAAGAGATCGGTATTTTCCTTCACGATCTCATCGAGGGATAATCGCTGGGATGGTAACGCCTTCAGATATTTACAATTCGGGAACGTACAGAGATATAGTTTGCCCGCTTCATTCCGGGATTCAAAACAAATCTCTAAATTGCCTTTATATTGAATTTCATGACAGATCTGAATCTCATCCATATTTCGCCAATTTTTCACAGGATTCTTTAACTCAATGAGTGGAAAGCCCTTGAATCGCTGGATATCCCGCCATCGCCCAAAAGGGATTCTGGAGTCTTTCACATAACAGTAATGATAAAATCCGGCTTTCGTAGGATAAACCTTGGTAGGAAAGCCTCGCTTGTAGCCCGCATGCGCGCCTACACCTTTCTCAAAAATCCCGGTGTACTTATAGAACTTGATTTGAAGCGCAATTGCAAATTCCGAGTGCCAATCAATGACATGATCCTCATCCGGATAAAACGTGCAATACTTCGGAAAGGATAAGCCATCGCAATCGGTTTTTTGGGCTTTTTTGAGATCCTCCAGGATCATGGGCCATTCCGATGGATCCAAGCGCTCATCCGGAGCTAAGATCATAAACCAATTTCCGATCTTGGCCAATCGGTTCACCCAGTATTCCCAACTGATATGGGAACTCATTTCTCCTTTTAATCCCCGTTTCACATCATTCGAATCGCCCCATGAGAGATTCTGATAAATAATCTGCACCTCTGGGAACTCATCTCTGAGGATTTGAATCATAGCATCTGAACTCTTCGAATCTACAATACAAAACACTTCTTTACAAAAAAAGAGGGAGGTCTTAGCCCATCCCCGAATATCCTCAGCCTCATTCCGTGCCGGGATCAACCCAAAATCGATTAGTTTCTGAATATGATATCCACTCCTTCCAGGACTGATGCCAATCCGAGACATTTCATATCAAAGGAGGTCTTTTCATGCAAGTGCTCCCACGGTTTCGCATTTTGAATTTCCTTTGCGGTACAATTTTGCACTAATTTTGAATGCAGATATTCGTTTTGAATCCGATCAATAGTCTCATGCGAAAATTTGAAGACATATTTATGTTTCGAATAGCATTTTGTGAGGGATCCGGTGAGTTTGTGCATATAGCCTCGAATGATATCATCGGCTGGTGCGTTTTCCGGGGCAGTGTAAAATGCCGGATCAATCCATCGGATATAATTAATGTAGTTATAATTCGAATTCCCATTCAGAAAATCTGCCCATTGAGGATAGATGGCTAATGTATTCATTTTGTTTGTCAAAGGAAAGAAGGAATCAAACACAAACCGGATATCATTCATAGCCCGGATAAAATTGCTGGTGACTAAACAGGATTTACTGCGATCAATGGTATGCGGGATAAAATCATATTCCGGGCCAAAGAATCCGTTCGTATTCTCATTCAAATGGGGAAATTGGTAATAATCCTCTTGTTCTACCTTTCCTTGGTTCCAGACCATGAATCGATCATCCCGAAAGCCAAATTCCTTCATAGCCTTCATAAAGCATTCGGATTCATTTGGATATCCATCCTCATGGCAGATAAACAGATATTCCCCGAGATCCTTGCCTTCTTTTTCTAATTGGCGCAAAGCCCACATGGCCATGCGGGAATCATAGCCCCCGCTGGCCAATACGACATGAAAGATGGACTGATCCCAGTGTTCAGCGTAAAAGGATTTAATGATAGTCAAGAGATCTTGTGCAATCTCTGGGATCTCGGTTTTTACTCTGGTTTTTTGCACAAATTTCACCGCATCAACCGTGGCTGGGAATACCTCGATTCCCTCACAGCCAGATAAAATTGTCGGGGAGTATTTGAAATAGCCCCGTTTTAGCAACATATTTCGCAAATCCAAATCGGTATAACCGGATTCCGCATCCCGGTAAATACAAGTGAAAGGAAACATGGCTTTCCAACTTGATTTTTGCATCCATTTATTTAATAAATTATCCATTTAGACTTTCTCCATTTGTTTGATAAATTCTTCAATAACCTTCATGTCAGGATGGTCTTTAATGCTGGCTAAGATCCCACGCAATATATCGAGTTCCACCCGATTTACTTCAATAGAATAAAACATCCGTTTTTCAACATTCATTAATTCTCAACTACCCATTCGTGTCCGCAATTCAGACAATAATACAAATCATTGGTGCAATCATTCAGATAATCCTTGCCTACGTATGCAATGAGATGCGCGTGGCATTCTGGACACTCATCCCTCTTTATCTGTCCATACGGTCCGTTACATTGCAGATAACTCGTTTTACTTGGGGTATTTTCTAATTGCATTATTTAGAATCCTTCTTTTTGAACATCAATAACGTTTCTACCGATTTATAGAACTCATCCTTCACGACAGTATCCACGGCTATCCCCACAGTCGGGAAATTGCCATAATCATGGAAGGCGATAACCCCCCCATCTTTCACCAATGGCCGATACAGTTTATAATCCGAAATCACCGCTTGATAGCGATGATCCCCATCAATCATTAAGACATCGATAAAGGCTTCTTTAAACACCCATGACACGTATTGGCTAAACCCGGTAATATTCACGAGTTTATGGCGATTCGGGATGATCGTATTGGTCATCACTTGGCGTAACCTTCCAGGGGCGGAATCATAGGAATCAATGCAGATCAATTTTTCCACGACTTGGGCCATCATATTGGCGGAAAAGCCATCATAAGTCCCAATCTCCATGTAGATCTTCCCCTTTCCTTCCTCTTGCAGAGCTGCAATTTCCGGATGGCTCATCCATGCAGCAATCCCCTTTGGCACGCTCTCATGCTGGTAGGGAAAGCGCTCGGAAAGTTTCGCGTGAGGATATTTAGTCTTCCGGTAGAGGAATTGCGCATAAATCACATTCTGGTATTTCTCTAATACGGTATAACCATAATCGGCTAATTTCATTAACGCATCTTGCCAATTCTCTGGGGTGAGTCCCTCAATAAACACGAATCTCGCCATAAACGGATTCAAATATGTTGTAGTGTTAATCCCACAATGGTAAATGAGGATATCATATTCAGATCGTAATTGTTTCTTGGTTATATATTGAAATCTCGAATCTGTAATCTCATACAATTTAGTTTCTGGGTACGAATCCAAATCCCAGCTCGCAATCCGATCATTTTTCACCTGTAATAAAATCTGTGTGGCAAATTCCCCATTCCCATCCAATTCCAAGACAGAAGCCCTGGAATTAATCCGCTTTCCTAAGAGATGCTTAACCAATACTGCATCTAAGCTAATGTTTTCAATTTCCATAGTGCCCATAAAACGATTCCTTCTATTACTATCATTATAATTATTACGAACTCAATATCCTTCATTTTACCTTCACCAATTCCTTATGAAATTGTGTAAATTTCTCGATGATCAATAAAAAATCTTTCGTGTTAATATACATCGTATCCCCATCATAGGGCATAACGGATACATCCTCTGCATCAATTTCAATTTGCATCCGTTTCGAAATCTCGAAATTACATGAAACATATTTGGTTTCCGGATTCAAATTACGAATCTCGCCACCATCCTGAAAGTGATGATGTACGCAAAGAAACCTACGCGTGTAATCGGTACCCCCATATAACTTATTCTTCCAGATCGCAAAAATCTGCGATGCGTAGAGCATTCCGATAATTTGATTCACCAATTCGAGGTTATTGGTCTCGATGATGATATGATTGGGTCTGTGCGCAGCTGGCTTCCGTAATGTGTTAATATATTCGAGTAATGCGGTGGATGTCTCATAAAATGCTTCCGATGAGGGAATTCCATTATAACCTATAATTGCTTTCAATGGCGTAAATCCCCCCGAAAATCGGTTAAGACATTAAACGAAATCGAATTCCAAGCAAATCCTACATCATTCGAAAATGGAATTTGGTTCCATCGCTTGATATAAATCCATTGGTGGTTAATCCAATCAGCGATCTGCTGATGATATATCCCAAAAATTAACCCAATCATAAATCCGATCAATAGATTAATCATGTTTCTTTTCCTCTCGATTCTGCATATATCGATTAGTATGTTCAATCCATTGAATAAAATCCATTAACCCCGGCACCATCCCTGCATATTCCTTCAATAATGCGAGATTGGGCATCAAACAATGCCCCCCAATTGCGCCAGGTTTCATGGTGGGGCGAAAGATTCGATCTGGGGACATTTTGCGAGCGCCTTCATTATCGTTTAAATCCGTTTTAAAGTACACTCTGCCAATGTCATCAGTGAGATTCCACTCATCATAAGATTGGGCGAAATCGACATGGTACCAATCGCAGATCTGCTGAAATTGATTTACAAATGCAATTAACATGGCATACCATGTTGTACTCATGATTTTGCCTAAACTGGTCTCATCCGCGCAATGCATGAGAATATACAACATCCCAATTTGATTGAAATACGATTTCGCCAGAGTATTTGCCTGATCGATTTGATCTGGAATAATCGGTGCTACCATTCTAGGATATTTATACAATCCGGCTTCAATTTCCGGATGGGTGCCTCGCACTGGCGCATGCATGTAGCAATGTCGATCATAATTGAAGCGAATCGAACTCAAAATAAACGGGGGGATGGTAGATGCGATAATGAGGTCTTTAAAATGAAATTGCTTTTCTATAATGGCAATCCATTGTACGAATTGCGAAACATCCTTAAACGGAAAGCAGATATGCACAATATCATATTCGATCCGATCATCCGCATCCAGATTCAGGATTGGATCAACAATCTCGACATGAATCCCATGATCTTTATCAATTTTGGCGATAGCATGGCCAATCTGCCCAAAGCCGACTACAAGCGTGTTTTGAATCATAATTTTATCACCTTAATCTTTTTCGCAAAGACTTTCATAATGCATAGCAATTTCTTTTCTTTTATATTACTGCAATAGACCTGATCCGCCCAGCTAATCATCTTAATCGCATACTGCTCATCCAATATCTGTGGGATTTGAAATTCCTCTACCACATCCCCAGCTTTCCATTGGGCTTCTGCAAATTTATGCAAATATTCGGATTCAAAACTCACAATGAGGATATTCATTTATTTATATCCCTCAATTCTATCCAATTTGAATCCGATCTGCGATTGGGGCAGCCAGAGTTCTTCAGGTTTATACAATGTCTGCAATAAACAATTCCAAATCACCTTGGAATCCCCGGTCATTACATTCCGGTGAATCTGGCTCATCCGATCCTTATTTGTGGCATACTCTTTAATCCGTAAAACTGTAGTGCGTAATGGGGCATTGGTATCCACCATATTGCGCAGATTTTCCAAAAATAGATCGATTCGGATTTTCATATCATCGAGTGTAATCATTTGGAGAAATTCCGGCACGTAAAAGAAGATATGATCTCGCCCGTACTCTATTAAAGTCCGCGCATTCGTAATTTGTTTAATAAATAGATTTGTGGCTGATTCTGGGGTTTGAATAGTCTCAGAAAGATTATCTTGGAGATGGGCTGCATCGAACCCCTTGAAGCATCCAACAATCCCATAGGGAATCCCAGTCAAATTCATCATGGTTACCACATTCTGGTAAATCTCGGTGTCAATAGTGAGGTTTGTGTCAATCCAGAGCATGACTTTGCGATTCGTGAGACTCGTTTTAAAATGCACAAAATTTGCAAAATCGATGAGGAATTCCGAGGCTAAGAAGGGCTCCCCCCCAGAAATGCGGATAACCCCATTTCCGGGCGTATTCTCTACGTATTTTACCCAGATCTCTTCAAAGGTAAAATATTTCCCATTCCCTATGATTAAATCCCGATCCACGAAACAAAAATTACAGCGAATATTACAGAGCGGGATTTGAATCATGAATGGGGTATTGTATTGATTCCATGTTCCGCCTAATATAGATTGGGCGTACATATAGGGTTCGGTAAAATCCATGCTTCGGAGTGGTAAGCCCATTTCTGCTGGCTTGGTATAGGTTTTAAACCGATAAAAATCTTTGATGGATTCCTTATAGTTATCTGCCAGCATCACCGAATCGGTGAATTTGGCTAACAGCACTTGCTGGGTGTCTTTCAAATAGAGTTCCATTTAAATTCCCTCTTTTAATTTAAAATAAATTAACGGTCTTCCTCTGCAATTATTCGATTTAGAGCATTTCCGCACAAAATTCTCTGCCATTAAGCGCATCAGATTATCATAAATGGTAGTTCTGGGTTTATGCATCAAATGAACTAATTGATCTCTGGTTTTAGGGCCAGATTTTAAAAGTTCGATCAATCGCATGTGGATATCGCTCGGATAATCCCCATTACTAAATTCGATACTATTCGACATAATTAACCAATAGCTTTGAGAGTTAAAAAAGGTATTTATTAATTACGTAATTTTAATCGAATGCATATTTTCGGATTCAAAACCATTACGTAATGGTTTTTTTGTGTTTCTGCAATGTGGTATTCGACATTCCAGAATCAAAAATCCGATTCAGCATGAAGTTGACTTGATTATAGCCAAATTGCTTGGCCAGTAATCGCCGAGCCACCTCTTCTTTGAGCAGATCATCGGTTTCTTTCTCTGCTTTTTGTTCTTCACCGGTGGGGTCTTTAGATTCCGCCTCTTCAATCCATTTTTCCTTTTCTGCATCATCCGGATATGGCAAATCTTCTTGGGGTAAATCCCGTTTGGTTTTCCAGCCTTGATTCGTGAAGTTCTGATCATTTGGCCCTCTGGCAGTATTCATAAGCGGCGAATTAATCGCAATCCATTCCGAGACTAAGAGATCCCCCCCATCTTCGGGTCCAAAGGTGGGCATCTCCAAGAGGTTGAGTGCTTGATCCACTTTAATCAAATCTTGGCAAGTGGTAATTGCCATCGCAAAGGTGCTCAGAGTTTGAGCCTTTTTCGCCCGATCCTGTTTAATTTCGAAATCCCAATCATATTCCCAAATCTGGGTTCGTAATGTCGGATCCAGCAGATAATAGACCTCTTTCATAGCATCTTCCGAGTTCTCTTGTGTGATCCGGTACATCTGCGCCCGGTTATCTTGATCGGTCTCAGATCCGGTGACTGCCCCAGCTTGGACCCCTTCCATTGCCATCCCGGGGTATCCAGTGCCGGAACTGGTATCTTTGGTGTATTGGCCCATGATTCCCACGAAATCCATGCTGGATTGCACGCCCTGGGTGACTTTGGCTTCATATTGTTTTCCATGCACAAAGACCCGATCTTTGCCTAACTTAAAATTTTGGCGGACTTTTTTGAGATCATTCAAATCCTTAGCGAGATTATCCAAGACATCAACGAATCCTAAGCCCCGTTCTGCGACAGTGGTAGCCACCTCATCCGAAACGGCTTCATTCCGCACGATCGTATTAAATACGGTCACGAGCTCTGGCACTCCTTGAAACAGATTCCCAGCCTCATCCAGATCCCACACATACATCACCGCATCTTCCGGTTTGATATCCAAGCGTTTATTCCCCATCCCCCAGTTCACGGTGGGATGATACATGGTAGGAAAGCCTTTTTCCTGATCCCAATCGATATCCTGATCCTGAATAATCGACACACGTAAAAAGAGATCTTTGCCAGGTAATTTGCGGGAATCTTTCTGCTTAAAGACCAATGATCTTCCATAAATTTTGCCGGTTCTGACCATCTGTGTAAATATCCGTTTCAATTGGTATTGTGCGGTCATTTCATCGAGACGATTGGCTAAACTATCTTCGAGGGGATCTTTGGTTCGTTTCGCAGAGACATGCTTCCAGCCATTATAAAAGGCTAAGCGTGTGGACACCCGCGTGATGTACGCCCCTTTTGGGGTCATGCTGGCCCGGTAGAGCTCATCAATCGGAATGATATTTTGCGCCGGATTCAAAACGATAATATTTTCAAATGTGGTTTTTCCAGACCCATCTTTCGTATTGCCATTCAAAGCCCAACGTTTTTCGCCATGCGGATCGACCGTGGCATCCGATCCTTTCTCTGCGACTTTCTTCTGATTCTCAGCCATCGAATCGGTGTAAAAGAGGGTTTGATTTATAGTTTGTTTTGTGCTTTTGCCTTTTGTACCCATTGTTCTGTCTCCTTCGGGGTAAGTAATTTTGAGGGTAATTTCTGTGGTTCCGGTTCTTCTGGTTCCGGTTCAACTGCTTTCTCAAATTTCATATTGGGACTTAAATGCGCATCATAAATATATTTTTTTACACTTGATTCCATGATTCCCAGTTCTTTTGAAATTTCTGCTGGGGTTTTGCCTTTTTTATACAATTCTACGCATTTGAGCGGATTATCCGAGAATTTGCGAGATGTATGATGTGGTTTGGTTTCTGAAGCAATCCCACATGGGATAAACCCTTGCACATTTTGGAGTTCTGCAGCCATCTGGTTAATTATTGAAGGTTTTGAATCCGTTAAAGGGATAGTTTTCTCTGGTTTATCCGGTACGCCAATATATGCGAGGGTGTCTTTCGACACAATTCCACCTTTAGCCAAATTTGGGATTGGATTAGTCTGCTGTTCCAGATCATTTGGATCACTCACAGTATACCCCATTTTTCGACAAAATGTAATACAAAATTGGGTGAGATCGTGCAAATCAATACAATCGATTTGAATCCTGGGCATGATCTTTACTTTTCCTTAACCGGCTTGCGCATAATAACCAAAATTGTGAGTCCGTATGCCACGGATGTAATAAAGGTATAGCCCTTCTCGGTGTAATCCCCCATATTTTGCAGAATGTTTTGGGGGGAGACCTTAATGGCCACCAAATTTTTATATTCAAGCGGTTTTTGCTGTTCGACTTCTTTCTCTGCCAGTTTTGCCATAAATTCTTTGACTTGAACGGCGCGGGCATCCTCTGTCGCCTTAAATTTCGTGCGGCGTTTTTCCTGGGCGGATTTATTCGTTTCTTCATTGTCATCCATATCGGTGATTTCGAGATCATCATCGACTTTTTTTCCTTTTGTTTTGGCGCTCATAACAATGCTAATTTCATTATATTTTTGCGCATATTTAAAGATACTTTATAAGTATTTTTTACTTTCGTAATTGTTAAATAATTAGTTAACTATAGAATAGATAACCGAAAATGATGTGTGCTCTCACGCGTGCATATCTTTGTCTTATATTATGTTTTTGACTTTAAGCCTCATTTTACCCCAATTGGGGTTTCTGGCAGAATCTTGAGCAGATCCGGACTGTGATGATCTTTCTCTGCTGGATTTTCAGGAAAAAGAGCGAAAAAATTAATTTATAAAAAAATCTTCTTATCTTTCACATAATTCCAGATATCACCAGGATCTTTCGCAGTCCCCACAGCAATCCATCTCGCATGCTGTTTTTTTGCTTCGGTGACTGATCCGGATTGAATTCCTAAGGGATTTACGATAGTGGATAATCCTCTGCGAATCCGATCCGCATATCTCTGTTTTTCTTTTTGGCTCATCTTTCTGCCCGGATTCAAAACACCCATACTGGTTTCACGAAAAATCCATTGACAGACCGGGCAAATATACAATGAGGGCCAATTCCCTCTGCATTTTGCTAAAATTAAATCGTTTTTACATTTAGAGCATTTATATATCATTATTGAAATCCCCCGATAAAAGTACTTAATCCACATAATAAATTGGTTAATGGGCTGGTCTCGATGAGTTTATACATCAATTTGGGGCCATCCCGGTACACTTCCACCACCCCTTTGGCTTTCCAAAATTCTGCAGCGCGTTTAATGGCCCCGATATCATGCACTGTGCTTTCAATATAGATATCCCGCAGACATGCTTGTTTTTTTAAGAGCAAATAATCCATAAACCGGATAGTGCCATTATGCGTAAAACTGAAGAGATCCTGTAAATTCATTACAGATCCCTCACTTTTGCTGCAGTATCCACTGCTTTTTGCTTCTCTTTCGAGAGTTTTGGCGGATAGGGGATTACAATCGCATGCATCCCTTCTGCATCATGAAACATCCCATGAATTTCACCGGCTGGTTTAGTGCCATCAAGGATCGCTTGGGCAATGCCAGTTAATGGGGCGATTTGATGATATAATTTGATTTTCGGATTCAAATTGCACTCTTTTTCATGCAAAAATCTCGCTTTCGAAGAGGGAAAGACTTGGCCACAGTACGAGCATGCATAATGGGGCGAATCCTTATGGAATTTGCTGAGATGCTGGGTATAGGAGCCAAACATTTTAAATGCCTGATGGCAATAAGGACAGGTGTAGGGCATATTTTTTTCACATTTTTTGATCATTTATATTGCTATTAAAAAAGAGGTTAAATAATTATTTAAATGTTTGTATCAATTACGTAATTGTTTGAATCGATTACGTAATTTTAATTTATATAACGTAATTTTAACTAATATTTTAAATGTTTAAATCAATGATAGTATGCGTACTATTTTTTATGGGATATTTATGACCCGAGACTTTGATTTGAAAGTGAAGGAGATTCACCATCTCCGCCAAAATACCGTATATCCCACATTATTGAAAGGGCAGAATGTCTGGGATGGGTCAGAATGCGGCACTGGGAAGACTTCCGATATGACCGAATTCCTGATCATGCATGATGAGTTGATCCCATTAATTCTCTGTCCCACCTATGAAGTCTGCAATACCGTATCTCAACTATTTGCTGCCAATCCGCATGAACTGGCGAAACTGGTGCAGGATCAACGTGTTACTCCTTGTGTGATTTTTAGGAGTAAATACGCCCATGATCCGGATCATCCAGAGGATCCAAAGAAATGCATGTGCATGCGTGGAAAGAGCGAACGGAGCTTTCCTGGGTGTTATCTGGATGTCTCAGAATATACATTAAATGAGTTAAAAGTATTGAAAAAGTATGTGAAAAATGATTATCATGTCTGGTCTGTGGATGATGATATCACGCATCCATTTGCGTATGAGTGCAGTTTCAGAGAAATCTGCGCATACCAGCGCCAGATTGAAGAATTTAAAGAGATTGGGGAAATTCCAGTGATTACTACCGTGGAATTAGGGAGAACTGTGAATGAAATCCTGATTAAACAAGGTATTCGGGTGAATCTGGTGGTATGGGAAGAGAGTTTTGAGGATAAGCTTATCAAACAACTCACGTATGGATATGATCGGGATGGGAATGAGCGGGTGTTAAAGATTACTGCGGTAGATTGTGCCAGATATGGAATCGGATTCAAAACGACTTTAATTAGTAGTGAAAAGAATGATGATTGTCGCTATAAAATGGTTACTTTGAAGGATTTGCATATTCGGGTTACGGATCCGAAAAGTTATGCGATTAAGGCATTCTTTGGGAGCACGGATCCAAAGCATTTGATTGCCAGACAATATGGGAATCAGACCCCGTTTTATACGTTCTTTGGATTATGGACCGGATATTTGCCAGCAGTGAAGCGAAAGACCCCATGGTTAATGAATAGTGCATCGGTTACGAAAGAGATCGTGCAAATACTTTTGAATCCGAAAGGATTTGTTAGCTTTGAGCCCCTAATTTTGCATCGAAATCCCATGTTGTGGGTGGTATTAGAAGCGTATTTAGCGAAATCGGAAGATCTGTATGTATCTTTGGTGGAGTTTTTGCGAGGGATTCAAGAGAAAGGGAAGACCAGCATGGGAATTGGAACCAAACTACGATTTGAGCAACGGATTCAAAACGATATTCCAGGGATTCATGTCGCGCATTATAAACAATTAGGGAGTAATACATTAGATCTCGATTATGATCTGGTGGTAATTTTCTGCGGATACGCGGATAAACCGCAGATTCTAAGAGAGTTTTCGCTTCTGGGATTTACGGAGAGTATGATTGATCAGTTTCAAATTTCTACGAGTCAACAAATGATCGGGCGATTTCGGTTGTTATTACATCCAGACGTGCCAGTGTTGAGTATTGTTCCGAAGTGGGCCCTCGCTAAGTTCGATAAACAGCGCACGAAACGGATTACCAGACCGGAATTTAAGCTCTTTGCGTGTAATGAGGCGGATGATGCGATTACTTACAAAATTCAGAATTGGCTGGATTGGTATGTGTATCAGAATAGGAAATCCCCCATTAAACATCAAGTGATTAAAATGATCGCAGAAGGTAAATCGAATGCGGAAATTATCGATATTACTGGCTGTGCTCGCAGTCACTTAAGCCAATACCGACACTCGATCGGTGATGATCGGGAATGATCATTTCAAAAAATGCGCCTAAAAAATTTAGCTTTAAATAGGGGAAAAAGTACATGACAAAAGTGGTTTTATCGGAGATATCGAGTTTTTGGTGAGATGATTGGCGATTGTTACCTGATTTCCCAATTCCTCTAAGTAACTAGGGGGACTTTGAAAATCAGGTAACATTTTCCCCCCAGAGCTTTAGAATTGAGGAACAGATTTATCTAGGAAATGATCGATTATCGCTATACTATGATCTTATGTACTTAGGTTTCTTATTTACGCAATATTTATATAGATATAAATCCTAAGTTATCGTTTTGAATCCGTTGAGGGTACTATCGCATAAAATTACGTAATGGGGATATAGGGATTACGTAATTAAATGTACTGTACTGTACTCTCTTTAGGGAAAGGGCAGAGGGGATGAATAGGAATAGGATCCTGGCCCTTTCATGCATGATCTCAATGCGGAGCATTGATGCATTCGGGGAGATAATAATAGCCTTCCTTATCGCGCTTATAGTAGCGATAGGGGGAGCGGATCCCATGCGAGAGGTGTACCCCGCTTAAGAACTCGTACACCTCCTGGGTGATCGGATTCAAAACGACGACACTGGGGGAATATTTGGCATGGCCACAACAGGAGAGGAGGGGGGTGAGATCGAGTAAATATATGAGAGCTATTTGCCATTGGATGCACGGATCAATTCTACTGGCGCAATAGGGGAGCTTTTGACACATGGTTAATATCTCAGTGAGAGTGGTTTGAATCCGTACATGCGGAGCATTTAGCTATAGGCATCGATCTCATCGCAGAGCTCTGCGAGGTCCGCCATATTAATCTTGGCGAGAGCGAGGCAATCCAGCAGATCCCATTCATTATCGGTGGGCTGGATGGGGTAGGATTCGCTTTCCATGATCACCTGATGGTAGTCTTCAGAGGCTTGATTGAGGAAGGTGGTGGATTCCTTGTCTGAGGGGCCCAAAATAAGCGAGATTTGGGTCTTAAGGCGCAGGACCTTGTCACCCCGGGTTTGATAGGGGGTGATGGGCTTAAAGGCGGCCATACATTTATTGCTTTTACAGTAGGTTTCGAGCTCGTTCTGGATGGGCTCTGCGAAGGTCTCGTTCTGCTCAAAGTTGGACTCACAGCCCACCACTTGGATATTATATTTCACGATCCAGGTGGCCAGCTTCTCTACCAGGACTGAAATGCCTTTATGGCAGACATAAGTGTCAATGATATAATTTTTCATAATGCCTTGCTCGAAGTGAAAATATACGCAAAGCATGGCGATCCCATGGGCTTTTTTACCTTTCCCGCCCGGATCTATCATGCAGACTGCCGGAATATGGAAGGTATGCACCCATTTGAGAAAATCCATATTATCCAGGAAGCCGGGTGGGGGGAAGGCACGGAAGCGGGAGGTATCGAAGAAATTGCCCCCGGGCTTACAGGGCTTCAAATAGAACTCGGACCAGAACGTGTCATCGCTCTCCTTATCCACTTCCCGCATTTCGAGGCGCTTCATGACAATATCTTTGATCGTGTATCGCTCGGGGTAGATTGGCTCCCAATCGAGGTCCATATTATCCAAAATATCAATCTTTATCTGCCATTTCCACCGCAATCGCCCACCCCATTGCTTCTTTTGAATCCCGGCATCATCGAGGACCGGGGCTTTGATCTTCTCCCATTTCACGTACTTCATATCCACGAGGCCATATTGAAGTTCGCCGGATGCATCGAGGATGGGCTGTCGGGTGATTCTATCGACCAGATAGGATGCCCCTTCCTTATATGCAGAGAAAATCCCTTTCTTATCCGCGTAGAGGTAGATATCGTTGGTGTGATCCCAGCCCTTTAATGTTCCAACCAGTAAAAGCTTGGCGTGTTTGGGCAGCCCTCCTAAGAGGGATTTATCCAAGAGGACTTTGGCTTGGTACATCATGGCTTGCGTGAGCAAGCGTTCCTGGATATCATCAAGGATGGCGAGGCGAGGATGGTTCCCCATCACTTTCTTGGCCCCAAACGTGGAACAGAATAAGCCGGGCTCATTGGTGCCCAGATCCTGGAATTTAAAGAAGACCCCCTCATCGGTATTGGGCAGATCATCATTGATCAAATAGCCATAAAAGCTCAAAATATAGGGGTTATTTGTGAGGTGATCCTTGATGGCGTTATAGCAATCCCGGGTGTTCATATCTGCTTTAGAGATAATCAGGATGGGCCAGTACTCCTGTTGATGCTCGCAGAGTTGAAAGACCGAATAGCCGATCGTGATGATCGTGGTCTTATAATGATCCCGGGGTTTAAACATCATGCAGCGGTCATCCGAATCAAGCTCCTCTGCCCATCGCTCATGACATGCCCCCAATTTGATGGCATGCTGGCGCATGGGGAAGAGGAATGTCATATACCAGGCAAAATAATCAGTACGGGGATTGGGGGGGAGGATCCATGCTTTTTGATTTGAATCCCAGGCTTCGCCTTTCCACATTCGGTCTGTCGGGACAGGCTTGTCATCATTTTTCTTTTTGTAATTTTTATTACTGATATTGGTAGAACAGGCAGCCCTTCGTTCTTCTTTGGCAGCGCGTGAAGTAGTAGCGCGATTTGAGGTAGATTGGACACAGGGATCGATGATGGTATGAATAGTTTGATTAATAGCCATATTCCCATGAATTCCCAAGGCTTTAGTATCCATTACGTAATTTTTTTGAGGTTCTGATCCGGGGATTAAGCCCAATTTGTTTTTTGATCGGTACATTTCTCTGACTGCGAGCTGGACCTCTTTTACATTATATTTGAGTCCGTGCTCCTGGCAATATTTATGGGCTTTTTTGCGTTGTTGATCATTATCCCAAAATGCCGGGGCAGATCTTCTTCGTTTCTTTTTTACCCCGATCTCTTCCAGATTTATTTTGTCATGATTTTTTGGCTTAGGATTTGTTTCTGGGATATTTTCTACCAATTCTTGTCCACCTATTTTAGTCTACCTTTCGAAGTAAATAAAAGGCATGTCTATTTAAAGATTCATGCTTTCCTCCTCGCAAATAACCCACCAAATCCCACGCAAAATCGACCAAAAAACCCGATCAGAAAAAAGACAATTACGTAAAACTTTTAGCAAAAGTTTCCAAAACCAATTATTTACGAAACATATAATATCTTTTTCACAAAAAGATAACAAAAACGAAACATAAATTTACTCCGTAAATTCAATCATCTATTTACGAAACATATATATACTCATGCTTCCTTATTTATTTTAGAGAAATATGATTCAAACATCAACCAAACCTAAACTTTTACGCATCGAATCCCATGAGGATGTTTTTTGCCATTGTTCCTGTTGTAATAAAGCCCTGAAGCACGCCTATCACACCGATCAAGGCATTCTCGGAAAGAATTGCTTCCTGTCTGCAATCGGTTATCCGGTTTCGCACTCCAAAAAATCCCCGATTTTACCCATCGATCAGCTCGAATCGATGATGAGCCATATCATTACCCAGCTTAACGACACCACCCCCGAAGCTTGGATATCTTTCTGGATGCATTATTATGGTGCAGACCGGAATGATGGCATGTATAAACTCGATTTTATTGAACAATATGGGCTCTGGTTCCGGACCAGTTGTAATGGCCAAATCAAAGAATGCCATGTCCTCGATTACCAACAAATGACCTGGATCATCCACCGAATCTGCCAAACCCCCTCTGACATCATCGAACAGCTCCGATCTACGAATGCTATGAATCAACTCTACCGCGCCTTAGTCCACAACCACCCCACCCATTATAATAAAATATTGTAATTTTTTCTCTTCTTTAAATACTTATTTCGTAAATACGAAACATTTAAATACTAATATTAATTATAAATAATTATGCAAGTAGTAAAAAAACTCTCGGAAATTCTCATTACATTCCCAGCCAATCTCATCGATATTGAGGAAGATGAGGAAGATCGCTATAATTATCAACGATACGAATATGAAATGATTAAGAACTTCGATTCTGTACCCCCGATTAAAGTTACGGCAGATGGCACCATCGTGGATGGGCATCATCGCTATTCCTGTGCCAAATTTCTGAAATGTGAGACTATTGATTGCGAAATTGTCGCAGATGATTATGAGAATACCAATTAAATTTCCCTTGCTTTTTTCCTCCCTTTATCTTTTTACCATCTTCGGATTCAAATCTCTCTAATGGCAAATTATCAATCGACACATTGATTTGAATCCGAATTCCATCCTGAAAAATATTTCAAAGCTGATTTTTAATATCATTAAATACGAAACATTTATATACTAATAGTAATTATATCTATTTAGAGTGAAAACTATGGAAAAAAATATGAAAATACGATTTTGCGTACAAAAAGCGATGAACGCATTATTAGGAACGGTGTTTATCGCTGCTAAACAATCATTAAAATCACAACTATTAGAACTCGATTTTGATGACTGTGAGTCTATTCAACAAATATGTTCAAAATTCGATGACAATTCGGATAGATCAGTGTTGGATCTAATCGAATTTAAAGAGTTAATAAAATATTACAATTAATTTTTTTCTTCTAGAGTTGATAACAAGGAGTGAAAAAATTATGTATCATTTAAAAAAAGAACTTGTCGATTCAATTGAGGCGCTAGTAATTGCGTCTCAGCAAAGAACTGAAAAGATGGCAATTGTGAATACAATTGTCTCAAAAATAGTCGATGATGAAAATGTCGACTACAGTGCCTTTGTATCGGATGGCAATAACGAAATAATCGAAGCATTTATATGCATGATTGAATGTCCATCCTTGAATATCTTGTTCGATTTCGGCAAAATCGCCGAAATCGAAGAAAACCGAGACCAAAAAATCAATAGATTCGATAATCTGCGCTACGAAGCGACCCACCAGGTGTTTGCGAAAATCTTTACGAGTAAAGATTTTCGGTATGAAGAGAAATATATGAATGATGAAAATGAAATCGAATATATTTCCTACAGCATCTTCTATTTCAATGATGTGTGCATTCGCTTGAAATATACGTGAAACAAAACTTTTAACAAAAGTTTCCAAAAAATATCTCAATTTTTTCCTAACTAATTTTCTCTTATTCTTCTAAATACGAAACATTTAAATACTCTCTATTCCTTATAGTAATTATGGCGCAGATTACTACCATTAATCGATCCGAACTTGAGTTCGGATATGGCGAAATCTTCACATTAGAAGATCTGATCGCATTTGATGATGATACAGAAGATTATCGTAAACAGGATGCATCGATCGCATACGCAATCAACCGCATCTGCGAAGATGGAGATTATATCCCCCTCGTGATTGATTCCGATCACGAACTCAAAGATGGATATCATCGAATCGCTGCCATCGCCTTTCTCGCCAACAAATACCCCGAACGATTCAATTTCGATCAGATTAACGTGATCATAGAGGATGAGCAATAAATGTCTCACCTCACGTATTTCAAAGTAGTCTTTCACACCCCCTTCAAATGCACCGATTTTGCCTATGCCCGGATCACCCGGCTCACCCATAAAACTCTCCCCTCTGCCCGCTCCGAATGCGGCTGTGATGGCTTGGTCCTGAAACTCAAATCCTCTGAACTTCCCCTGAATGCCCTCACATCCTATTGTTATTTCCACGCATCCGGGAAATGGATTGATTTCTGCGATACCGACTGCCGGATGCCCGCATTTTTCCTGTCATAATTTTTTCCTTATTTTCCTATTTACGAAACATATATATACTCGTGTGTTTTAATAGTAATTATAGGGTGTTTACAGTGTTTACATCCTTACGAGGAACAAATTATGATAACAAATAAATTCGAATCTGATCTCGCAGAGATTATCTGCACGCTTGAACGAACTCATCGCAAATTTGAAGGACAATTAGAATTGTGCTTTGATGCAAAAGGGAACACCGAAATCGCCACCCGGTCTAAAATAATTCTGAATTGGACGGTAAGCGGCTACAAATTGAAATATGCGCTCTATTAATCTTTTTTCTTCTGCAAGCAGCAGGACTGATGAGCTCTACGGAATCGAATTTTATGCGAAACATCTTTCCACCCTCAAAAAGCGATCGATTACCAGACACACGTTTTTTGCGAAGGAACGACTCGATAAATAAGAAAAAAAGTTAATTCGATTTCGTATAGGTTTTGAGCATCCAATCGAATACAATTTTGAGAATATTGAGATCATTCAGCATTCCGGTCGCTCGATTGCTCGTATATCGTTTCAAATTGCTACTATAGATATTCTCAAATGATAAGCGCAGAATCTGAAGATCAATCGGAAGATTCGGGACTTCTACTAAAGGAATGCCCATATTTGCGACCTTTTGTTCGAGTTGTTTGAATTGTTCGACTAACATTTCATATTTTTGATCAGTGTGTGTGTTTTGAATCCGATCTTCAAGATGTTCAATCGAAACACAGTTATTCTGGAATAGATTATCCATATACACCTTAAACTTCTCAAATTCTGCTTTAGTGATGGGCTGATGCGCCGGATCATCATCAAATTTCATATCAGGCGCATCAGGGCTCAACCGTGGCTTCTTTTCCTTGATCGGCTTCTCTGCTTTCTTTTTGGCTTTCTCTTCCGCCAATTTCTGCTGATTCGCTTGTTCCTCCGCCAATTTTCGCTGGCGCTCTTGGATAATCTCAGTCATGCTTTTACTCATGTTTAATCAATCCCTCAAATTGTTCCGCATGCGTGAGGATCTCCGGATGATCGGTAATCTCTGCATCCATCGCTCCTTCCGCCAGCATCTTGCTAAAAAATGCGTAAAAATAGGCTAATGCTTCTTTTTGTTCATTCGTTAATTCCTGATCAACTTTAGGATTCAAAACCTCAACATGGCCATTGAGACAATCGATATGCCAGTCGGCCATAGTGGTGTATTTTTGGGGTTTTGAATCCAGGATCTTCTTGGGATATCGCTGAGAAGTGACTATTGTAATATCCCCGGGATATTTTTTGTTCCGTGCCAATTTTATCAAATCCTATTCGGTTAAAATTACGTAATCGAATGAATTAATTACGTAATTGATTGTATTTAAATGTTTGCTTAACAAATTAGTTAAAAAGAAAGTTAAAAAAAATTATTAATGTTCGGTGATTTTGGAGTCTTTCACTGTAATAAACACGCGTTTATCACTCGATTTCGATCCGCTCTCGCAAGTCCGATACTCCCCATCCCCTAAACGAAAAGTTTTGGTGCCAGAATAACCATCGCGTGGTGTCTTCATAATCGCATTGACAAAAGTGGTAGGGGCCCCATTTACCATGCATTGTACCCAGCATTTTCCTGTGCCCTTATACTGATTGTACGAGAGATCTAAATCAACGGTAGGTTTTGCGGCTTCTTTTTTCGCAGATTGTTCCACGCTCATTTGTTTTTGTGCGGCGAGTTCAGTCATTATTGCATCGAAATCTCTCAAATGCGATTGAGCAAGGAAATCAATTATTTTTTGGATTGATTCGGCAGTTAACGTTAATCGAACACGTTCAGACAAGAGAATAGAATTTTCCATAATTTTTTACCCCAAATTTCTGAGTATGATTTATTATAATTTACATGAGTATTTAAATGTTTGCTTAACAAATTAGTTAAAAAGAAAGTTAAAAAAAATTATTAATGTTCGGTGATTTTGGAGTCTTTCACTGTAATAAACACGCGTTTATCACTCGATTTCGATCCGCT
>Ga0315274_10000481_pt1 | contig 62556 bp, 43 predicted proteins | sample YL17G02_20_MG_FD_203700 | JGI IMG/M metagenome (GOLD analysis project Ga0315274, IMG submission 203700) | Sediment microbial communities from Yellowstone Lake, YNP, Wyoming, USA - YL17G02_20 | ecosystem: Environmental > Aquatic > Freshwater > Lake > Sediment | place: USA: Wyoming | collected...
GGCGAGCGCATCGCCTACCGGTACGTGTTTCACCGTGACCCGGCTGAGGACACGCAGGAGCCCGTGTTCCGGCACGCAGAGGTTGGCGACGCTTCGCTGAGTGTTTACGACGAATGGCTGCCGCCCGAACTGCCGGAGGCGGCGCTCTTGCGGCAGGCCTTCGCCGGAACCATCTTCAACCCCGGAGCGGGGCCGGTTCCACCGGCAGCCGGGGGCGGCCGGGTCGGGTTAAAGCTCACCTTGCGGGCGCCCCGGGTGATGAAGGGCTTCCGGATCTGTGTTTCGGGCAGCAGTCCGCTGTTAGGCAACTGGGATCCCGCCCGGGCAAGAGTCACGTCCGGACACCGTTATCCGCTGTGGGAGGTGGATGTTCCCCGTTCGGATCTGGTTTTCCCCGTTGAATTCAAGTTTGGTCTCTGGAGTGAGAGTGAACAGCGCCTGGTTCAGTTCGAAACCGGGCCGAATCGGCGGTTGGGGGGCTTTCCGGATGATCCGGGAGGCGTCGTATTCAACTGTGCCTACTTCCGGCATGCCTTGCCTTGGAAAGGCGCTGGCGTCGCGATGCCGGTCTTCTCCTTGCGCAGCCGAACGGGTTACGGGATCGGCGAGTTTGTGGATCTCGAGCCCTTCGCCGAATGGGCCGCCGATTGCGGGATGCACCTGGTGCAGATCCTGCCCGTGAATGACACGACATCCGACTATTCCTGGAGAGATTCCTATCCCTACAAGGCCATTTCCGCCATGGCGCTGCATCCGGTGTATCTGCATATTTCGGGCCTCTTCGAGCAGTACCACGTTCCGTTGCCGGAGGGTTACATCGACCGGCGCGACGCGTTGAACCGCCTGCCCCAGGTGGATTATGTAGCCGTCCTCAAAGACAAGCTGGCCTACCTCAGGGAGCTTTACGCCGGCGTGGGCGCCCGAGCGCTCCGCAGCCGGGCCTTCCGGGAGTTCTTCCGCGAGAATGGCCATTGGCTAAAGCCTTACGCCGCGTTCTGCCGGTTGCGCGACCTGCATGCGACTGCCGATTTCACCCGATGGGGCCGGTACGCCACCTGCCGGAAATCGGACTTCACGCGCTGGTTCAAGCCCGGCGCGGCGGAATATGACGAGGTGATGTTTCATTGCTTTGTCCAGTTCCACCTCGAACACCAGCTCAACCAAGCACTGAGCGCCGGTCGCGCGCGCGGCGTCGCGTTCATGGGCGACCTGCCCATTGGGACCGACCGGTGCAGTGTCGAGGCCTGGACTGAGCCGGAACTGTTCCGCACCGACCGGCAGACCGGCGCGCCGCCGGACAGCTTTGCGGTGCTCGGCCAGAACTGGGGTTTTCCCACTTACGACTGGGAGAAGATGGCCGCAGACGGTTACGCCTGGTGGCGCCGGCGGTTGCGCCGGCTCTCGACGTGCTTCGATGCGCTGAGGATCGACCATATCCTCGGCTTCTTCCGCATCTGGGAGATTCCCGGGAAATACAGCGAAGGCATCATGGGGCACTTCAAACCGGCACAGCCACTCAGCCGCAACGAAATCCGGACCTTCGGTTTCCACCGCGACCCGGCGGTCTTCGCCGTCCCTTCGGTGGCCGAACGCGACTTGCCGGCGTTCTTTGGCGACGCGGCCGCGAAAGTCGCGGCGCACCTGCTTCGCCGCGCCCCCGACGGCTATCTGAGCCTTAAACCCGAATACGAGGCCCCCGAAACCCGTGAAGCATGGTATGCGACTCAATGCGCCGCCGAGGAAGCCATTCGCATCAGAGACGGCCTGAAGCGGTTGGGCTTCGAGGTGCTGTTCCTGACCGATCCGGACCTGCCCGCCCATTTCCATCCGCGGGTAACCCTTCAGCAAACCCACCTGTTCGCCTCTTTCAACGCCGACGAGCGCGCGGCCCTGGCCCGGCTCCACGACGATTTCTTCTACCGGCGACAGGATCGCTTATGGGAGGAAGAGGCCATGAGAAAACTCCCGGTGTTCATGGATGCGACCCGCATGCTGATTTGCGGCGAGGACCTGGGGATGATCCCGGCCGTGGTGCCGGGGGTGCTCAAGCGGCTGGGCATTCTGAGCCTGGAAGTGCAGCGCATGCCCAAGCAACCGGGCCAACTGTTCGGCATCCCGGAGCAATACCCGTTCATGTCGGTCTGCACCACCTCGACGCACGATATGGCCACCCTGCGCGGCTGGTGGGAGGAAGACAACGAATCACGGCAGCAGTTCTACCGTCAGGTGATGCACCGGGACGGTGAAGCGCCCCGCGAATGCACCCCGGAGATCTGCCGCTGGGTCGTGTGGCTGCACCTGGCGGGCGCCTCGATGTGGTGCATTCTTCCGTTGCAGGACTGGCTCGCGCTCGACGGCCAACTCCGGTACCCGGTAGCTGCGGACGAACGGATCAACGTGCCGGCGGTTCCGCGGCATTACTGGCGCTACCGTATGCACCTGACGATCGAGGAATTGCGGACGGCCGCCGATTTCAACCAACTCGTCTCGGGCCTGATCCGGGACACAGGACGCAACCCGCTATACTGATCGTCCGGTCTGAATACGCTTGCTTCAACCACGGCGGGATGCTGAATTGTGGCCGGCCCCCAAACGCCACGCCTGCGCCTATGAACAGACCGCACCTTTCCTTCTGGCAGATCTGGAACATGAGCTTCGGTTTCTTCGGCATCCAGTTCGGCTGGGGCCTCCAGATGGCCAACATGAGCGCCATTTACAAATACCTCGGGGCTGAAGACCGGCAGATCGCCTGGCTGTGGATCGCCGCCCCGCTCACCGGGCTGATCGTCCAGCCGATCGTCGGCTACGCCAGCGACCGCACCTGGAGCGGGCTGGGCCGGCGCCGGCCCTACTTCCTTGTCGGGGCGATCCTGTCCACGCTGGCGTTGATCGCCATGCCCAACTCTTCGGCCGTCTGGATGGCAGCGGGGTTGCTCTGGATCCTCGATGCCAGCATCAACATCACGATGGAGCCGTTCCGCGCATTCGTCGGTGACATGCTGCCCCAGGAACAGCGGAAGACCGGTTTCGCCATGCAGAGCCTGCTCATCGGCCTGGGCGCCGTGCTCTCGTCCGCGCTCCCCTACATACTGACCAACTGGTTTGGGGTGGCGAGTGAGACCGGCCAAGGCGCCATTCCCCGAACCGTGCAATTGGCGTTCTACGCCGGGTCTGCCGTGTTCCTGGTCGCCGTGCTCTATACCATCACGGCCACGAAGGAGTATCCGCCCGATGATCTGGCGGCGTTTCAGAAAATGAAGGCCGAGTCGGCGGGAATCGGGCATGCCATCGGCGAGATCTTCCAGGGCATTGGCTCGATGCCCAAGGCCATGCGACAGCTCGCGATCGTCCAGTTTTTCACGTGGTTCGCGCTGTTCTGCATGTGGATTTACTTCGTGCCGGCGGTGGCAACGAAGGTCTTCGGCGGCACACCGGGATCGCCTGAGTTCCAGCGCGGCAACGAATGGGGCGGCGTGTGCTTCTCGGTCTATAACGGGATCGCGTTCCTGTTTGCGCTCGTGCTGCTGGCACTCGTCAAGACGTTCACGGCGCGCGCCATTCACCGGGTCTGCCTGATCGCCGGGGGGACGGGCCTGATTCTGGCAGTGGCGTTGCGCCAGCAATACGCGCTGCTGTTCTCCATGGCGCTGGTGGGAGTGGCCTGGGCCAGCATTCTCTCCATGCCTTACGCCATGCTGTCCAACGCCATCCCGCCGCGAAAAATGGGCTTCTACATGGGGGTGTTCAATTTCTTTATCGTGCTCCCACAAATCCTGGCTTCCGCCGGCCTGGGCCTTTTGATGACGGCCGTGCTGGGCGACAACCCGATGAACGCGGTCCTGCTGGGCGGCGGCTCGATGGTCCTGGCCGGGCTGTGCGTGGGACTGGTGTCCAAGGACGTGGATAAGTTCGGTGAGCCGTTGGCAGCGTAAAGGTAAATACGCGGAATCCAGCCGCAGACGCTCGGAGTGACGACAGCAAATCGCCGGTTGGCGATAAGCCGCTTGCCTCCAGGCGGCTTGAGTTGTAGTACAGTTTCGTATGACGCGACCGTTTTCACTCCGCGCGCGGCCTTCGGTGATCGCCGCTATGGACGCCCGCGCCGCCCGAATGGGCCAGGACCGCACCCAATACATCCTCTCGCTGGTGGAACGTGACCTGGCCGCAGGAAAGTCCCCGCGCAAACGCCGCTTCGCCTCGGAAGACCTCATTGGCTCCCTGCGGACCGGACTCAAATCGGGCGACAACTCCACCGTCCGCCGCCTCGCCCGCGAGCGTCTCTGTGAAAAACATCGCCGACACGGTCGCCAACCGGTCCCCTGTGAATTCCCGCCGGACAAAGGCTGAGGGCTCACCGCACCGGTGAGAGTTCGACAAGGCCGGCCGGCAGCCGCAGGGTGATGCGGCTGGCATCCACCTGCGCACCTGGTGCTGTGGTCTGCCAAGTCCCCTCCCGAAGCTCGACAACCACCGGCAGCTCGGACGCGCGGTCTGACTGGATCCGGATCGTCCCGTCAGCCTTGGCCGTCAGATCTATCACTACGTCGTGCAGATGCAGGCGCGTGATCTTCGCCTCCGGCCAATCCTTCGGCAGGCGTGGACGGACCTTGAACCCTGCGGGCGTTGGCTCGAAACCCAGGAAGCCGTACAGCATCACCTGCGGGACGAGGATGCTCTCGAAGAATTCCTTGTCGAGACCCAGTCCGCCCGGGACGTTTCCGCCTTGCATGGTGCCGCGCGCCGGGTCTTTGCCGTAGTAGGCGCGATAGCCCCCCTCGGCCTGAGTCTCCTCAAACCAAACCAGGACTTCCTGGAGACGCTTCCACGTGTCGTCGGGTCCGTCCACCTTCAGCCGGCACATCAGGTCGTGATAGGAAAAGCCCAGCACCGCGCCGCCGTCCTGCACCTGATAGCCCCACGGGATGCTCTCGGGGTTGGACCAGGCCCAGAAGTAGTAATCCAGGTTGCGCTTCGTCGTCGCCCGCGGGCCGAACCGCCAGTGATAGATATCGGCGCCGGTCGAGGTGTCGCCCTCGACGATCCGCCGGCCGCTGATCCAGTCGCGGATGCTCCGGGCCTGCCCGGGTGTGGCGAAGTCATAATAAACGGCTTCGTTGTTGAGGAAGGTCCAGCCGTAGTCGTGCATGACGCCATCCAGGTCCACCGTCCCGAACCGACCGGTCGATGGGTTCCAGAAGCGCTTCGTGCCGTAAACCTTCACCGCTTGCGCGTGTTGGCGCAGATCGGCCGGGTCGAACGCATCGGCGCCGGTGGCTATGCCCCATTCCGGGTGCGCAGCGATCTCTTCTTCGAGATCGGCCAGGTCCAGCAGGGTGTCGTAGTAATAGATCGTGGCCAACGCGTCCTCGCCGCCGAAGGGGAGCAGGTCCCAGTAGTTCCCGCCGATCCCTTCGCCGCGAACGATCTGCTTCTTGCCGTCGGCCGTTCGACGGACTCCGCTGCGTCCCTCGTGGCCGGGCCAGGTGGTGTAGATGCACTGGCGATTACGGGTGTCGAACTCGCGCATGGTGAAACGCATGGCGCTCCGCACACGGGCGATCTGGTCCCGCAGGAAAGTCAGATCCCGCGACCAGGTGAAGTAGTCGTGCACGCCGCGAATGAAGTTCGGGTTGTTGATCGGGTGACGCGTGTCGCAGGCGGTGTGGAACGACTTGATCACGACCTTGGCGGGGCCCGGATTGTCGAACCCGATGCGCAGACCCGTGATCGTCCCCGTCCACCCGGGGACGCGATAGACGGGAATCATCGTGCGCATCTCCACCCGCGCCAGGTTCATCTGCCCGGCGTTGCCGCCCGTCGGCATGAAGCTGTGCGCGTCACCACCAGCCGTGGCAGGGGCGAAGTAGAACCGGCGATCCGGGCCAAACTCGCCTTTGTCCTGGGTCGTCCACTCGACATAACAGCCCGCCCGCTCCAGCCTCTCGGCCCACCAGTTCAAGCGCAGCCAGGGACCATTGCGGGCAGGCATCTCGAACGCCGGGCTCTGCGCGTGGGCTTTGGGCTCCGTCAGCTCGATGCCCCAGCCCTTTTCGTTGACCTCGCCCCCCTTCGCGCGGGTGACGACCCACCCGTCGGGCGTGGCCCGCGGCGCGTCGTATCCGGCAACGCCGGTCCCGCGGAAGTGCCACCCGATGCCGCCAGCCTGCGTCCAGAGTGGAAAGGGCCATCCCTCGGCGTGAGCCGGCCCGTCGTGCTGGTGGGTGTTGACGTAGCCCTCCGCGTTAATGACGCGACTGGCGAGCGCCGAAGCCCAGCGCCCACGCATCTTCCCCAACTCAGCGCCGGAACCACGGGCGGGCCAGAGGGTGGACATGGGCATCCATTCATCCCACAACGTGATCAACGGCCCGGCCGGCTGATAGTGCAGCCAGTACAACTCCCGCAGGCATTGCATCGGCTTCTCGTGCCCGGGCACTACAAAGCGCGGGAAATCGTCGGGCACGCCCATCGCCTTGCGCACGGCCGGCTCTTGCGCCTGAGAGGGGCAGACGACAACAAGCAAGAGGGTGAGGAAGGCGAGCATTGTGCGGGTAGGAATCTGTTTTTTCACGGTAAGGCGGAGCATAGTCCGTGCGAGGTCTCACGCGCAAGAGCAAGCCGGGGAGTCGAACCGGTGAAAATGCCCGGTGACAATGGCGAAGAAATCATGACCGCGCAGGGGTCAGTGTGTTAAATGGTTAAGTCTTCCCGGAGGTTCTTAGGGTGGGTGACTTCGCGATCCAGGGCCGCGCTTCGCTGGAGACGAACGGTCTGGCCGGCAGTTGCCTGGAGAAACAAGCGGAAACCGGTGGCGTCAAAACGAAACGGTGGCTCCAAGCTCGGCGGCGGTTGATAACGCTCCAGAATCACTAAACCGTCATCAACCGGAAACCCCACAGGAAATCGAAACCCAGTAGTCAGGTAAATCCGTTCGCCGGTGACCATCACCGCAGACGCGGTGAATGTGCTGTTGTCGCCCACCAGTCGCGGACTAGCCGGGTCACTGACGTCGAACACGTGCAAGTCCCCCTCGCCAGCCGCCACGTAAGCGTACCGCCCTGACACCGCCAAAGCTGAAGGAGCTCCGCCCATCGCACAGCCGCCCACCCGCTGCGGATTGGTCAGGTCACCGAAGTCGATCACTACCAACCCGCCGTTCTGTTGAAAGAGTTCCGTCCAGACCACATAGGCGTAATTGCCTGACACGGCTACGCCGGAAGCTCGCCCTCGACTGTGGCCAGGCCACTGCCCTTTGACAATCAAGTCAGCCTCGCCGGCCGACGAGCATGCGCACGTACCCACCAAAAGTGATGCGGCCAACCGCAGGCTTCGCCTGACAAACCCCGATAGTGCCCGGCTCGCTCGCGTCGGGCTATTTCGACACCACCCGGTGGTAGATCCGCCACTCGTAGCCGTTCAGGCGGAACAGCGGGAAGCCGCTGGCTGGCACGTCGGGCATGCCCGGAAACTTCAACGGCTTGAACTGCTGGTCGTTCATGACTTCCACCCAGCCGAGCCACGGACGGCTCGAGAAGTTGATCACAATCACAAACTCGTCCTTGTCGTCGAGCCGAAGGAAGGTCACCAGGTCGGCTTCGTTTGAGTTGCGGAGCCAGATCAGCCGGTCGCTCCGAAACGGGGCGTATTGCTTCCGCAGCTTGATCAGGTCGCGGTAGAGGTCGCGCAGCGGCGGTCGCTCTTTGGGCTTCCAGAAAACCGGCAGCTTCTCGAACAACGCCGGGTCGCCCGATTCCGTGGCGTCGCCCACCTCCATGCCGTTGTAGAGCAGCGGCACACCATCCAGGGTGAACATGAGCACCGATGCGGCCAGCGCTCCCCGGATGCCGAATCGCGCCACGGCCCGGGCTTCGTCGTGGTTGTCCGAGATCCGCAGATGGAGCGAACTTTGGGGGAATTGGCCGAGGCTCTCCTCCCAGGAGCGGCGCAGTTCGGACGCCGGCGCGCCGCGGAGCAGGACATCGTTGAGCCGGGCGTGCAGAGGCCAGGAGTAGTCGAAGTCGAACGCCTTGAGCAGCAGGTCCGGCTGGCTCGCCTCGGCCAGCATGAGGATGTCGGGCCTGGCCTGCTCTAGCGCAGCGCGCGCCTGTTCCCAAAAATCGACCGGCACCATGCTCGCCACGTCGCAGCGGAAGCCGTCCACGCCGCATTCGGTGACCCAGTGCTTGAGCATGGCGATCATGTATTCGCGAAGCTTCGGATTGGCGTAGTTGAACCCGGCCACATCCGTCCACTCCTTCACCGGCGGGATGATCTGGCCGCCGGCGTCCTGCTTGTAGAACTCAGGGTGTTGGGTGATCAGCACGTTGTCCCAGGCGGAGTGATTGAGCACCACGTCCATGATGACCTTAAGCCCGCGCTGGTGGGCCTCGGTGACGAGGCGCTTGAAATCGTTGGTGGTGCCGTACTCGGGATTGATGGCGTAATAATCGCGGACGGCGTAAGGGCTGCCCAGCGTGCCTTTGCGGAGTTTCTCGCCGATCGGATGGACCGGCATGAGCCAGAGGATATCCACGCCCAGATCCTTCAACTCCTCCAGCCGGGCGGTGATGCCGTTGAAGTTGCCTGCGGCGGAAAAGCTGCGCGGATAGAGTTCATACACCACACTGTCCCGGAGCCATTGCGGCGTGGAACGGGCGCGCTCCTTGGAATAGTCGCGGTCAGCCGCGCAGACACTCAGCAGCAGGGCCGCGAACAGGAAACAGCCGGCCAGGCGACGGTCAAAGCGAATCGTATTCATGTCTTCGGTCGGTGCGATTTGCGGTTTGCCAGGGTCAACGACGGCAGGCTAAACTCTGGCGCCTCCCAACGCCAGCTTCGTTTGGCGATTTGTCGCTCTGAGCGCGGCGGCGGCGGCTCTTATACTGTGCGCAGGGGACCCAAGGGCAGACACCGCAGCTCGCCTTGTCCGTAAAAACAGGAAGACCGGGCACTCGCCCGGCCTTCGTCACGAGAACAAAAACGTGGTTACACATTAACCGATGCCGTGTTCCCTGCCAGTCACCAGTTCTGGTGACAAACCCGGCCACCAGTCAGGAAACGAGTTCAGTCAACCAGGCTGGCCAATCGACGGCTTTGACCTGGCTCACTGGGCGGCCACCCAAGACCGGGGGGGCACATTCACAGCCGGGATCCAACCATGAGTCAGCGAGACCAAACCACGCTTGACATGTGCGACGGGCCCTTCAGTGTGAATGGCATAAAATCGAAATTGGCGTGATCCGGTGAATGTTGCACCAAACCACAGAGGCATCTCATGGAGATTACCGTGACTCTAACCGTTAACGGCCGCCAACGAACCGTGACTACCGACCCGCAACGACCCCTGCTCGATGTGTTGCGGGAGGACTTGGGGCTGACCGGCACGAAGTACGGCTGCGGCGACGGCCTGTGCGGCGCCTGCACAGTCCTGATCGACGGCAACCGCGCCCAGTCGTGCCTCACGCCGGTGGCTGACGCCCACCGGACATCGATCATCACGATTGAGGGACTGGCGGCCGGGGATGCCCTGCATCCGGTCCAAGAGGCCTTTCTCACCGAAGGCGCCCTCCAATGCGGGTATTGCACCCCGGGCATGGTCCTGACCACGGTGGCGTTCCTCAAGGAAAACCCGAAGCCCACCGAAGCCCAGATCCGACACGGGCTGGATGGGAACCTGTGTCGCTGCTGTGGCTATCCCAAAATCCTGAAGGCCGTGCGCCGCGCGATCGAGACCCAGGAAAGGCATTCATGAAAACCGACCGCCTAACCAACGAACCGCCCGGGCCGGAAGCCGACGAGCTCATGACACCGGTTCACTATGATTTCAGCCTCAGCCGGCGTGGCTTTGTCCAGATTCTCGGTGCGGGATTGCTCATCACGGTCGCCCCGGAAGTGTCTCTGGCCCAGCGCGCCGGCGGGCGCCGACAGACCGTCGCCGCCCGGCTGCACCTCGACCAGGACGGCGGGATTACGCTGCTGACCGGCAAGGTCGAGATGGGCCAGGGCGCGCGCGCCGAGCTGTCACAAGCCGCCGCTGAGGAGCTCCGTGTTCCAGTGGCGCGGATCCAGGTGATTATGGGCGACACCGCGTTGGTGCCCGATGACGGCGTCACCGCCGGCAGCCGCACTACGCCCGGAACAGTTCCCTCCGTGCGCCAGGGCGCTGCCACCGCGCGCAACCTGCTGGTCGAACTCGCCTGCCAACGCTGGGGCGTGGAGCGCGACGCGGCGGAAGTGCGCGACGGCAAGATCACCCACCCCGCCACCAACCGATCCTTGACCTACGCCGACCTCGCCCGTACTGATGACGTGACCAAAATCTTCAACCGTGCCCTTCCACCCGACGTCGTCCTCACCCCCGTCCAGGAGTGGAGAATCCTCGGCACCTCGGTCCCGCGGCCGAATCGGCGTGACTTGGTCACCGGCGCGCACAAGTTCCCTTCCGACTTGGTGCGGCCCAACATGCTTTACGGGAAAGTCCTGCGCCCGCCTTCTTACGGCGCCAAACTGGTTTCCATCGATCTGGCGCCGGCCAAGGCCCTGAAAGATGTCGTCGCGGTGCAGGACGGACAGTTTGTTGGGATCGCCGCCCCCAACTCCTTTCTCGCACGGGCGGCGCTGGACGCCCTCGCCAAGACCGCCAAGTGGGAGCCGGCGCCGCATCCCTCGAGCAAAGAGGTCTTCGCTTACCTGAAAGAGCGTGCGCCGCAGGGCGAGACGAACAATCCCTTTGAAAACGAACTGGCCCAGGCCAGCAAGGTTCTCCGGCAGACCTACCATGCTGCCTATATCCAGCATTCGCCGCTCGAACCGCGCGCTGCGCTCGCCGAGTGGAACGACGGCAACCTGACGGTCTGGGCCGGCACACAAAACCCTTTCGGCTACCATGCGGAACTGGCGCGCACCTTCCGGCTGCCGGAGGAGCGCGTGCGCGTGATCGTGCCAGACTTCGGCAGCGGCTTCGGCGGCAAACACACGGGTGAGGCGGCGGTCGAGGCCGCCCGGTTGGCCCAGGCTGCAGGCCGCCCGGTGTCGTTGCGATGGACACGCGAGGAGGAGTTTACCTGGGCTTACTATCGTCCGGCGGCCGTCATTGAGATTGAAGCGGGCCTGGACGCCAAAGGCGCAATCGCGGTCTGGCACTTCATCAACATCAACTCCGGCGGAGCGGCCGTGGACACCCCTTACAAGATCGCCAAAACCCGGTGCCGATTCGTGGCCTCCAATTCGCCCCTGCGTTCGGGGTCCTACCGAGCCCTGGCCGCCACGGCCAACAACTTCGCGCGCGAGTCATTCATGGATGAACTGGCCGCCGCAGCCGGCGCCGACCCGCTCGATTTCCGGTTGGCTCACCTGGAAAACCCCCGACTCCGCGTCGTGCTAGAGACGGCGACCAAGCGCTTCGACTGGGAGGAACGGAAGAAGAAAGCCAGTCCCGGCACGGGCGTGGGCCTGGCCTGCGGGACCGAAAAGGGCTCGTACGTGGCGGCGTGCGTGGAGATTGCCGTGGACCGGGAACGAGGCAACATCGACGTGCGCCATGTTTGCGAAGTCTTCGAATGCGGCGCAATTCTGAATCCTGACAATCTGCTGGCCCAGATCCAAGGCTGCATCCTCATGGGCTTGGGGGGGGCGTTGCGGGAAGAGATGCAGTTCGAGAACGGCCGCATGCTTAACGCCAACTTCGGCAGATATCTCGTGCCCCGCTTCAAAGACGTGCCCGAATTAGACCTCCATTTGCTCAACCGACCGGATTTGGCCCCGGCAGGTGGTGGTGAAACGCCGATCATTGCCATCGCGCCGGCCATCGCCAACGCGCTCTTCCGCGCCACAGGCACCCGCGTCCGGCGAATGCCGATCCTGCTTCCGGCACCCGCGAATGCCTAAGGCCGGAGGCAGTCCAAACCAGTCCGGTGACATGGACGTTCATCGAACAATCGCCGAGTGGAGCGCTGCCGGCCGCGCGTTCGCCGTGGCCGTGATCCTCCAGGCCCAGGGGTCCACGCCTCGCAAGGCCGGCGTCAAGGCGGTCCTGGACCCAGCCGGCCACATCACGGGCACCATCGGCGGCGGATCCGTCGAAGCCGCGACGCAAGCCCACGCGGTTGAAGCGATACAATCGGGATTGCCGCTCGTGTTGAACTTCGCGCTGGAAGGGCAGGACGCCGCGGACGAGGACGCCATCTGCGGCGGGACCATGCGCATCCTCATCGACCCAACGGCGACGAAGGACCGGTTGGCCTACGCCAGGGCTGCGGGAGATCGAGAGCGCCGTGAACCGGGTGTCTTGCTCACCACCGTGCGCGGGACAAGCCCGGCGGTCGTCGCAGTCGAGTGGCTCCCCGGCGATGCGATCGCCGCTGACGCCGGGTTCCCAGGGGGCGAAGCGATGCGCGCCTGCCTGGCCACAGAGACCCCGCGACTCTTTGTGGACGATCGCCAGCAAGGCGGCACGCAGGCTGAGGTCCTGGTGGAACCCATCGTGCCTCAACCGCGTCTCATCATTGTGGGGGGCGGCCACGTCGGCCAAGCCCTGGCACGCCAAGCCAGCCTCCTGGGCTTCGACATCTCGGTCATCGACGATCGACCTGAGTTTGCCAGTCTCGCCCTGTTTCCTCAAGGAACCACCACCCGCTGCGGCGACATTGGGACGGAAGTGGCCGCCTTTCCCATCGACCAGAGTACCTTTGTGGTTGTGGTTACGCGCGGGCACCAACACGACGCCACCGCGCTGGCTGCTTGCATCCACAAGCCAGCCGCTTACCTCGGCATGATTGGCAGCCGCCGCAAGGTGGCCCTGCTCCGCAAGGATTTCCTCGATTCCGGCCGCGCCACGACCTCGGAGTGGGACCGCGTTTGCGCGCCCATCGGCCTGGACATCGGCGCGGTCACAGTACCGGAAATCGCCACCAGTATCGCCGCCCAGTTGGTCGCCATTCGGCGAAAACGCGGGCCTTCGGCTACGCCCGGCGACTTGCCCGACCGATGATTGGCGCCATTGTCCTCGCTGCGGGTCGGTCGCGTCGCATGGGATGCCAGAAACTGCTCCTCCCTTTCGGCGGCCAAACGGTCGTTGCCCATATCGTGGACGAAATCCTCCATGCGGCTGTCGGCGAAGTCTGTGTCGTCGTGGGCCAGGACCGTGACCGCTTGGCCGAGGCGTTGGCCGGGCGTAAGGTAACGATCGTGCCCAACCCTGACCCCGCAGGCGACATGCTAAGTTCGGTCCGCTGCGGCGTACGGGCACTGCCACACAACTGTCAGGGAATCCTGGTGGCCCTCGGGGACCAACCAGGAATCACCTCGGCCCTGCTTGACGAGATGATCCGTGCCTTCGCCGACGGACAACGCGGCCTGGTCGTCCCCGTCCATGCGGGCAAGCGAGGTCACCCGTTCCTTTGCTCCGCCCGCTATCGCGATGAGCTCCTCACGCGCCATGACGACCTGGGCCTCCGGGGTCTGCTCCAGGCGCATCCCGACGACGTCCTGGAACTGCCCGTGTCCACGCCGTCCGTACTCTCCGACATCGACTCCCCTGAAGATTACCAGCGGGAGCTCGCGAGAGAGAAGAAGGGTCACATCTCAACATTCAACAAATGATTTCTCTCAGATGGCTCCTGGGCGAGGAGCACAAGCTGAGGGGATAATGGCTCGTGTAATTGTTGAATGTTGAGATGTGACCCCTTACGGCGCGGAGTTGCTCGTTGCCCGATCCCGGACCGGCGCAACCCGTGAGGCTCCCGTGCCGAGATGTCGAGTCTTGAGCTTCTGTTTGCAGGCGTCCGAGCAGAGAAAGAGTTGGTCGGGAAAGCGGTAGTACCAGGCAATCTCGTTGAGGATTTCCGATCCCATGGCGGAGTTCAGCGACATGCCCGCCAGGTATTGCAGCCGCAGGTTCCGGTCGGTATTGATCTGAGCGTCCCGAGTCCATTCGCGCAAATGGGGCGCCTGCCCGGCGTAGGTGGCGAGCAGATCCAGAACTGAGCGAAATCCGACTTCCTTAAGGGACTGTTTCACGCGGGCATGGTCTTCGCGGTCCAGCCGGTCTTGGAGCTTGTCCACATCGAACCGGGTGGGTTCGACCTGGCCGAACAGAACGGCGTCGTAGCCCTCTCCCTCGCTGTCGTTGCTCCAGAGGATGCCATTCGGGAAGACCTTGAAGAAAGTGGCGATCATGCTTTTGGCGGTGTCCGGACTGCTTTCGTAGAGCGGGATCCACAGGGTCATTACTCCCCCCGGTTTCAGATGCGCCTTGCACATTTCGTAGTACTCCACCGTGTTGAGCGCGGCGCAGCCCTTGACCCAGGGATCGATCGGATCGGAGGTGATGATGTCGAATTGTTCTTTGGTGGTGCGGATGAAATGTCGGCCGTCATCCAGCATGAGCTCGGTGCGTGGATCGTGCAGGACGCCGTAGTTCTCTTTATCGAACATCGGCGCCACAACTCGCGGGACCAACGGCTCGATGTCGCAAATCACGATGCGTCGGATGTCGGGGTGCAAGACGAATGTGCCCGCAGTCACGCCCGCTCCGCAGGCCACCACGAGCACCGACTGCGGTTGGTGGTGGGCCAGCGCGGCGAGGTGCCCCAGCATCCGCTGCAACCGCATATCGCGCGGGTCGTTCGACGCCTGCACCTTGCCGGCGGAGTGGAAATTCCGCACACCCGACGTCCACTTGGTCACGGCCACTGAACCGTTCAGGCCCTCGCCCAGGTAAGTGCAAAAGATGTCGGGCGGGCCTCCGTCGGAGGGGACGTCCTTTTCCGGCACAATCCCAGGCGCCAATCGGCTGCCGTAGGTCGCCATATAGCGGCCGTAGGCAACCAGGCCCCAGGGCGCAGCCGACACGCTCCAGACCAGCGCGGCCGCCAGCCCCAAGACGGCTGCCATCCCGGCCGCGCCCGCGAGACACGAGGCGGGCTGGTTGGATTCGCCGTGGCCGGCGGCGGTCGAGCGAGGTACCCGGAAGCGCGGCGTCCAAAGCAGAAGTGCGGCCGCAGCGGCAAGCCCGATCAGCAGTCGCTGGGCCCATTGTGTGCCGGCCAAGGGAATCACCAGCAGGCTGAAGGCAAGCGCGCCTATGATTGCACCGACGGTATTGGCCGCATAGATTCCCCCGACCAGCCGTCCCGAGTCCTGATCGCGCGACGCGACGGCGGCCAGCGCCAGGGGAAAGCTTGCGCCCCACAGCACCGCCGCAGGCAGGACCGCCCACAGACAACGCGCCAGATCCAATTGGAAGCCGAACCAGGGGCTTAGCGAGAGTGACGGATTGATCGGCCAATAGGGTAGCGATTGGGCAATCATCGCGGCGGTCCACGCCACGGCTCCGACCAGGAGCATCTGGCAGCCGCACAACGCCATCCGGGGATGAACCGTGGAGCGGGCCAGGAGCGACCCGGCGCCGCTGCCGATGCCCAGCCCCACCAGGAACACCGCCAGGATGATCGAGAACGTATAGACCGTGCCGCCGAGCGTCAGTGACAACAGACGTGTCCAGACTACTTCGGCGCCCAGCGCGGACATCCCCGATAATGCGATGGCCGCATAAACCGCTGAGGAACCTGGCGGGCGTTCCTTGTGGGCTTTATCCGGATCCAGGGCAGGCGCGACGTGTCGTGTCTGGGTGGCCAGAACAACTCCGACTAAAGCCACTGTCCCGTTGATCGTCGCCGCCACGTAAGTTGCCGTCGCAGTGTCGTGGACGCGCAATAGATAGAACCCCGCCAGCAGGCAACCGAACACCGCGCCGGCGATGTTCCCGCCGTAGAAGAATCCCAGCCAGGAAACCCCTTCTCGCGACGTCTCGACCCACCGCGCAATCGCCGGCAGCGTCGCGCCCATCAGGACGGTTGGGGGCAACAGACAGAGGGCGGCGACAATTCCGCGCAGGAGGACCCCTGGCAGACCGCGCCCAACGCTGGCTGTGTAGATGTGGGAGACCCACGGCATGACGAACAGGATCAGGATCCCGATGGCGGCGATGCCGAGTTCAAGCGCGGCGTACACGCGCAGAGGATGACGACGCGGTGAAACGAGGCGCGGCAACAGCAGGCTGCCCAGGCACATCCCGCCCATAAACGTCCCGAGCAACACCCCGAGCGAAACGTTGGTCAAACCAACGACCAATTGCAGCAACTGGAACCAGACGATTTCGTAGATCAACGCCGCACAACCGCTGCCGAGGAACAACAGCAGGAGCCATGGCCGGAACCGGCATGAATCAGGAACGGCGGCGGCCTGGTTCATAAGGGGAGCCGAGGCGAACTCACAGATCTCAGATTGGCAGGTGGCGGGCGCCTTGTCACGCTGGGACCGCGGAATTTGATCTGGCGGCAACGCCCGGAAAGACTGCGGCATTCATGCGCCTGATGACGCGGGCCTCCGCCTCCACGTTACCACAATCCAGGTTGGGCAAGCCGGGTTCCGGCCGTTGCGCGGGCTGCTGGGATGTGCGAGGCTGAGAGCATATGACAAGGTTGATCGTCGCACTGATGTTAACTGGCTTGGCTGCTTCGGCATTGGCTGTCGATAAGGCCCAGTTGGACAATCGGATCCGCAAGCTGTCGGCCAAGTTCGAGCGGATGCAGGAGAAGCCGGACAAGCGTATCCCGGCAGAGGATTTGCGCCAAGCCCAAGGCATCATCCTGCTGGACCGCACCAAGGCCGGCTTTATCTTCGCCTTCCAGGGCGGCAACGGCGTGGCCATGATCAAGGACCCGAAGTCTGAGCACTGGGGTCCGGTGGCCTTCATTAATGCGGACGAAGCCAGCCTGGGATTTCAAATCGGCGGCCAGCAGTCCTTCCTCGTGATCCTGCTCATGAACACCAACGCCACTCGGCTGCTGACCGAGGCCAAGTTTGATTTCGGCGGCGAAGCTCGGGGCACGGCGGGCGATTCCAGTGCCGGCGCTGAAGGGACAATCACCGCCCCGGAAAAGGCCTCGATGCTGGTGTACGGCGACCGCGCCGGTCTGTTCGGCGGTGCAGCGATCAAGGGTGACATCCTCTCCCCCGGCCTGGAGGACAACACCATTTACTATGGACGGGGCCTGACGGCGAAGGACATCCTGTTTGGGAACACTGTAAAACCGACCGAGGCCGCCGAGGAACTGGCGAAGAAAATCATCCGCTATTCCGCAACGTCCTAGCCGCCGAGTTAACGAGGCTCTGCTCATTACCGATCGGAGGCAGGCCTTCCAGATCGTCCACCTGCTGCTGAAACCGGGTCACATCGTCCTGGTTCGTCGTTACACGGGGAAAGTTGACATCGGTGACCTGGCGGTGGAGGTCATCTCATCTCAATTGCTTCAAGGCCGCTTCCGCCGCTTGCGGGTATTGGGTCTTGATGGCTTCGGCGATCCGTTTGACGGCCGCTTCGGCCTCGGCGCGCACACCGGGATTGGCGAGCAGCGACACCGCGAGTTGCAGCGCATCCGGATGCCCGCAACCGGAGAGCGCGCCCAGCACGAGCTTGCGGTCATTGTCACTCCTGCCCGTGGCGAACAGGTCGCGGTACCGGGCAATCAGTTCAGTGTCGGGTTTCGCGTTCTGCTCCCCCAACAGCCGTGCCAGACCGCGCAAGGCTACCATGCGTTCGGCTTCGGAGGCGGCCTGACGATAGACCCCAACGAGCGCGTCCCAAGCCGCAGCCGTCGGCCAGTCAGCCAGGGTGCGTATCGCGGCATCCTTGACTTGTGCGTTGCTGTCGGCGAGGGCTGACTTGACCTCTGCCAGCGCCGCTGACTCCGGGCATAAGGCCAGCAAACGGAGCAGCGAGCAGCGGGCCTCGACGGTCTTGGCGCCGGCAAGCGCCTTGCGCACGGCGGCGGAGTTCCTCGCCGGCTCGCTGGACCGGCTCAGTGCCTGGCCTATAAATGCCTCGGCTTCCGCCCGCGCCGCCTCGGCGCGCAGACCGCTCAAGGCCTTGAGCAGCATGGGCACGTCCTCCGCTTTCGCCACCCGGCTCAGGCCTTGGAAGGCCAGCTTGGCCATCGCCGGATCGGGATTGGCCGACTGGGCGACGAAAATGCGCACGGAAACCGGCCGTGCCCGACGCACGAGCGCGGCGAGAATTGGCGCCTTCGGTTCCGCCGTGCGGCTAGCCACGTGAGCCATGAGTGCCTGGTCCACGGCGTCGCCGCCCTGGAGGCTCGCCAGGGAAAGTTCCACGGACTTGGGTTCGTCGGGGCCCGGGTAGGCCACAAGAATGCGCGCCAGCGCCGGCACGGCGGAGGCGTCACCCACCCGCCCCAACGCACTGATGGCCGCCAGACGCACCGTCTGGTCGGTCGCGTTGAGCTGGTCTTGGATGGCGGCCCGGGCGCCGGCGTCGTTGCGGGCCGCCAGTGCCTGGATCACCAGCACTTGTTCGGCCGGCGCCAGGTGGGCGATCTCCCGGGCGACCTTTTCGGAGATGCCGGCCGATGTCAAGGCGGGGACACGGGCGATCGCTGACGGCTTCAGCGCCGCGTCGATGCCGCGCAAGGTATCGAAAACGCGCCGCTCGCCTTGGTCTGCGTCGAGGCGGAGCAGACTCTCGAAGGCGGCACGACGGACGTACTCGGGCTGGGAGGCGATCAGGAGTTCAAGATAGATCGCATTGCCGGTGGCGCGGTCGTTCTTCTGCACCGCCTGATCGGCGGCGACCAGGGAGGCCTGCACCGCGGCGCGGGCCTGGTCGGGACCGCCGCGTTGGCGCAACGCGGCGAGCTCGGCCATCGCCTCGGCGTTGGCAATCTTGCCCAGCGCGACGATGGCGGCCAAGGCGGCGCGCGAGTCGTCACCGCGGGCGATGCCAGTGAGCAGTTTTGTGGCGAGACCATCCTGGCGGTCTCCGAGTGTGACGATGATCTGTTCGCGGACAGGTCCGGTGGCCGAGGCGAGTGTCTTGCGCAAGAGTTCGTTGGCCTGGCCCGATGGCCGCGAGCCCAGCGCCAGACAAGCGATGCCGACCGTGTCCGGGCTCTTGAGCATCTCCGCGAGCACAGGCAGGGAGGCGTCGGTGCCGACCACCGCGAGTTGGGCACAGGCGAACCGGCGGGCTTCATAGGTGGAGGCCGGCGCGAGCAGTTTCACCAGTGCGGCTTCGAGTTCGGCGCGCTGGGCGGGATTGCCGGCGGACTGGCGGACGAGGGCTTCGATCTGGCGGAGCGGCTCGGCGCTGGCGCCGGATTCGTACTGGGCGGCTTCGTTGACGATCTGCGAGAGGTCCGCGGCGCTCAACGAGAGGGCCAGGGTCAGGCTGGCCACGGCGACGGTGAAGAGTTTCATAACAGTGACGGGTATGGGGGGATTGATCGGTTCGGGTGCGCGTCAGACTCGCCACGGGGCGCGCGGTTCGCGGTAAAGCATCCGGTTGGCGTCTTCGGAGTCAAAGACCTCCTTGACCGGATCCCACTTCAGTTTCCGCCCGAGCCGGGCGCTGATAGTCGTGGCTTCGCAAATAGTCTGGGCGCGGTGGGCCACTTCCGGGTGGCAGAGGGTCGGCGTGCGACTGCGGATGCAGTTGAGGAGGTTTTGGATGTGGCTGCCCGCGTTGGACCAACTCACGCCGCCCGCCTGGTTGAGTTGGAGTATGGACTTGGGCTCGGCGGTGACCACATCGGTCTCGTCGTCCACCTGGATCCAGCCTTGATCGCCGAGGTAGCGGATATAGCGGTCCTTGAACTCGCCCCGTTGGTAGATGACGCCCTGGACGCCGGTTGCGTAGCGGTACTTGAACGTGCCGGAGATGGCCGTCTCGCTCATGAACTTCTTCGGATCGGGCCAGACGAGGTCGGTAGCCTCAAATTCGACCGGGCCGGTGTCGTCGGTGCCGAGCACCCACTGCATCTGATCGGTGTAGTGCGTGCCCATGTCGGTGTGCATGCCTTCGCCGGTGTCCCAGAAGTAAGGCCAGCCATTGACGCGCCCCGGCACGAATGGCCGCCACTGCACGGGACCGAGCCACTGGTCATAATCCCAGCCCGGGGGCACAGGCATGGGTTTCTGGTGCGGGACGGTGCTGCCGGTCCAGAGCTGCATTTCGACCGTGTGGACCTTGCCAATCTTGCCCTGGCGCACCATTTCGCGGGCAAACTGGTAGGACTCCGTAGAGCGTCGCTGCGTGCCGGCCTGATAGACAGTGCCGTATTGCCGGCACATGGTCACCAACTCGCGCCCTTCGCGAATGGTCAGGCTGATCGGTTTCTCGCAATAGATGTCCTTGCCGGCGCGCGCGGCGAACATCGAGGCAGTGGCGTGCCACCGGTTGCCGGTGGCGATGAGCACGGCGTCGATGTCTTTTTGGGCCAGCAGCTCACGGAAATCGGTATAGACACGACAGTCCCGGGTGCGGTAGTGAGCGTCCACGGCCTTTTTGGCGACCTGCCGCCGGTCTTCGCGCGCGTCGCTCACCGCGAGGAAGTGGATCTGCGGGTTGGCGAGGAAATTGGGCAGGATGTACAGGGCGCGATTGCCCATGCCGATGCCCCCGAAAACAATCCGATTACTGGGGGCGACGGCGCCGCTGAGGCCGAGCACCGAGCCCGGCAGGATCATGGGTCCGGCGGCGGCTGTGGCAGCGCGTTGGAGGAACTGACGGCGGCTGAGGCGAGGGAGGTCAGAGGGTTTCATGGGTGTACCAGTTGTTGGTTGGATCGGAAGAGAGTCATGTTGATAAGGGGAGTCTTGTAACGAACCGTTGCGATGTAAAGATGTTCTTGCGACGCCGGGCGGCGACGCCAGGGGTTTTGGTCTTTGCATGCCGAGACGCTTGGCTTAGAATTGCCTTTCCCGCGATTGCGGGCGGGCGAACCGAGACCGGCCGCCCGGCTGTTGTTATTATGAAACCGGATGTCGAGATCTACGATACGACCCTGCGCGACGGCAGTCAGGGCGAGGGCATCAACTTCTCTGTGGCGGACAAGCTCCGTCTGGCTGAGCGTCTGGACGCCTTTGGCATGCATTACATTGAAGGTGGATGGCCCGGATCCAACCCCAAAGACATCGAGTTTTTTGCCCAGGCCAAACGGCGCCCGTTACGGCACGGCCGGCTGGCCGCCTTTGGGTCCACGCGCCGCAAGAACGTGATGGTCGAGCAAGACGCTCAAGTGCGGCTACTGCTGGAGGCGGGGACGCCGGTGGTCACCATCTTCGGCAAGACTTGGCTCCTGCACGTGAAGGAGGTCCTCCAGACCACGCCCGAGGAGAACCTGGCGATGATCACCGACACGGTCCGTTACCTCAAGGACCACGGAAGACTCGTCATCTATGACGCGGAGCACGCCTTCGACGGGTACAAGGACGATCCGGAATACGCGCTGGCGACGTGGCAAGCCGCGGAGCACGGGGGCGCCGATATCGTCACGCTTTGCGACACAAACGGCGGCTGCCTGCCGGGCGAAGTTGCTGGGATCACGGCAACGGCCAAAGGAAAGCTCGCCTGCCGGCTTGGCATCCATACGCACAACGACGCCGGGTTGGGCGTGGCCAACGCGCTGGCCGCAGTGGAAGCCGGGGTCGGTCACGTCCAAGGCACCATCAACGGTTACGGCGAACGCACCGGCAACTGTAACTTGACGACCGTGATCCCGAACCTCGCCTTCAAGTTGAAGAAGTCCAGTGTGCCGGCTTCGGCGCTGCCCAAACTCCGCGAACTCTCCCAGTTCGTGGACGAAATCGCCAACGTCCGCCACGACACGCGCCAGCCGTGGGTTGGCGCGACCGCCTTCGCCCACAAGGGCGGCATGCACGTCGACGCGGTCCAAAAGGTCACGTGCAGCTTTGAGCACATCAATCCCGCGGCGGTGGGCAACGCCCGGCGGGTGCTGGTAAGCGACCTGGCCGGGCGCAGCAACATCGTGATGAAAGCCAGGGAGCTCGGCTTCAGAATCAACAACGACACGCCGGAGCTGAAGGCCATCTTAAAGCGGATCAAGGATCTCGAACACCGGGGCTATGAGTTCGAGGCCGCCGAGGCCTCACTCGCACTGCTGATCCGCAAGATCCTCAAACATGAGGCCCCGCCTTTCCGCATCGATACCTACCACGTGTCCATGCGGCGGGACGGCGTCGAGTCCGTGGTCGAGGCCACGGTCAAGGTCCGCGTCGGCGATCAGGTCGGGCACACTGTGGCCGAAGGCGACGGCCCGGTGAACGCCCTGGACTCGGCACTTCGGACCGCCTTGGTCCGTTTCTTCCCGCGCATCAGGAAGGTGAGACTCACCGACTACAAAGTCCGCATTCTTGACGGTGGAACGGGCACCGCCGCCAAGACCCGCGTGCTCATCGAGTCCAGCGACGGCAAGGACGAGTGGGGGACGGTCGGCGTCAGCGAAAACATCATCGAGGCCAGCTTGCAGGCGCTGGTGGACAGCATGGAATATGCATTGACGCGAAAATGACCTGACCCGGCCCGTGAGGGGTCACCAGGGGACCCAGGTGCCGTGGGGGCGATCCTGGTTGCTGGGCGTCGCCCTCCAATCCTCTCCGAGTGGAGTTCGCACAGGCGCCGCTGGTCGTCGGGGTCGAGTTCACCTTGTTTCAGCCGCACCTTGGCCAGCAGCGCCTCGCGTTCTTGTTGGAATTGCCGCAGCACTTCCTGTGGCAGCGTGCCTTCCAGCCGGAAGGTGACGAAGCAGGATCGCCCTTGGGCCCGAAGGTGCGGCAGGTATCCGCGGTCGTAACGCCCGGCGAGGCGGGGCACAGGTTTAGGATCAAGGAATTCCACGGGGCAAGTATGAGGTCTGAAGCGAGTGCAGGCGAGGACGTAAATAAATGTCACGCCGGTCTCCAAACGGCGGGGAGGTCACGCCGGTACTGGCCAGCGGCGTGGATTTTCGCTGGCACCGCAACTCGCCGACAGGAATGTCGGCGTTACACGACGCCACGTAACGCCGGTTTTCCAACCGGCGATTCGCCGACTGGAAGTCGGCGTTACGCAGTGCACACGCTCAGTCGCGCGCCATCTCGAAAGAGCATCGTCATTTCGTGGCAAGGTCCGTGCCGCGCTGCCGGTTTAGACCTTCGTAATGAACGTAAACTCAAAGACCACGAGTTTATGAAAGCTGTCGGCTACAGACTCAACACGGACACCAGCCGTCCAGCTCAACTAGAACCACGTCATCCCATGCAATTCTCCTGGATGCGCCAGATCGTCCTTCTACTCGCCCGCGTCGCGATCCCTACTGTTCAAACTCACGCCGCCGACGTTCCAGGCTGTCGAGGATGTCCGGCGCACCTTTGAGTTCGGCCAGGAGGCGAAGTTGCCGGTCAACGTACCTCCAGTCGATCTTCCCGGTCTGCCGGATGATGATTCCTTGGCGAATTCCAGTGGATCCTGCACGCGTGGCTCGAACCGGGCCAGTAGAGCGCGGACAAATGGTTCTTCTCCGCCAAAGCCCGTCAGCAAGGTCAGATCCACATCGATGGTTTCCCTGGGCTCGCCCCAGCGCAACAAGGCCAGCCCCCCGATGAAGCAGAAGCGCCATCCTCGCTGCTGACAAAAGGACTGCAGGGCGGCGGCGGCTCGAAGGACTTCAGTCACGGCCGGCGGCTTTCAGGAACCAGCGTCGTTGCTCGACCAACCCCGAACTGGGCCGGGCCTTCGCTGAGTCGGTTGTCATTGCGCCAGGCGCATTCGCCTTGCTACAGTCCCGCCCGCATGAGCGAGATTCCGAAGGCTTACGAACCCCACGCCGTTGAGTCCAAATGGTATCAATACTGGCTCGATCACAACTGTTTTGTCGCTGACCCGGCGCGGGTGAGCGAGAAGCGGCCGGCGTATTCCATCGTCATCCCGCCGCCCAACGTCACCGGCGTGCTCACAATGGGCCACGTGCTCAACAACACCATTCAGGACATCCTCGCCCGCAAGGCCCGCATGGATGGCAAGGAAGTGCTCTGGCTGCCCGGCACCGACCATGCCGGCATTGCCACGCAGACCGTCGTCGAAAAGACCCTCCGCAAGCAGGGCGTCATCAAGCACCGCGACGATCTGGGCCGCGAGAAGTTCCTCGAACACGTGTGGGCCTGGAAGGAGAAGCACGGCGGGATCATCATCCAGCAGCTCAAGAAACTCGGCGCGTCTTGTGACTGGACCCGCGAGCGGTTCACGATGGACCCGGACTACTCCCGCTGCGTGCAGAAGGTCTTCGTCGCGCTTTACCGGAAGGGCCTGATCTACCGCGGTCGTCGCATGGTGAACTGGGATCCCTCGGCGCGCACCGCGCTCTCCGACGAGGAAGTGACCATGAGCGAAGAAAAGGGGCACCTCTGGCACATTAAATACCCGCTGCTCGATCCCAAGCTGCAACCGTCGGCCACCGAATTCTTCGTCGTCGCCACGACCCGGCCTGAAACCATGCTCGGTGACGAAGCGGTCGCCGTGAATCCCAAGGACGAACGCTACGCACATCTCGTCGGGCGAAAAGTCCTTCTGCCACTGCAAAACAAAATCATCCCGGTCATCGCCGACGAACTGGTGGACCCGAAGTTCGGCACCGGCTGCGTGAAGGTCACACCGGCACACGATCCCGCCGACTACGAGATGGCCAGGCGGCACCACCTGCCGTTCACCGTCGTCATCGGCCCCGACGGCGCCATGACCAAAGAGGCCGGCGAAGATTTTGACGGCCTGGACCGCATGGAAGCGCGCGAAGCCGTGGTGGAAGAACTCAAGGAGCAGGGGTGGCTCGTGAAGATCGAGGATTATGTCCACAACGTCGGCTACAGCGAGCGCAGTCACGTGCCCATCGAGCCGTATCTGAGCGAGCAGTGGTTCCTCGAGTATCCGAGCGTGGAGCAGGCGACCGCGTGTGTGGAACTCGGAAGCGCTCAGGACAAGCGTGCGCGTGTGGTCACACTGGCGGGCCGGGAACTGGCGGGGAACGACCGTGCTGAACTGCGCGAATCGGCCATGACGCTGGCCCGCCGGCAGGGGTGGATCGGCAAGTCCTTCCCCAACGACGACACCGGCTGGGAGATCTTCATCCGCCGGAAAAGCCTTTCCCACGCGTTCAACAACCGGAACGCCGTGGCCATCCAAGCGGTCGCGGTCCTTCCGGACTTGATCCGGACGGCAATGCTGTGGCGCTCTGAGGCGCATGAGCCGCCTGACCCGCGCTTCCGGAGGGTGCATCACTTCGTCGGAGCGCTGGAGGTAAAAGGAGAACTGTACTGCATTCCGATGACGGTGAAGGAACTCTCCGACGGACGGATGCTCTACGACCGCAAAGCAAAGAAAACGGCGCTCGGTGGTAATCCTCTGGTGGCACATCTCCCGAAGGAGAAGTTGGGCATCCAGCCTGCACCGTGCGCCGAAGTCAGAATCGCTGATCTGTTGGCCGAAGTCAACTGGCCTGTTCGCGGCACGCAATTTCACCCCGCCCGCTGGACCAAGACCTACACGCATTGGATGAGCGGCATCAAAAACTGGTGCATCTCGCGCCAACTGTGGTGGGGGCATCGGATTCCCGTGTGGAGCGCAGTCTTGGAGATGTCAGAGCGCGATGCCTGTGGAAGGATTCGGGCGGCTCTTTTGGCCGCAAGGCTGGCCGGTGTCAGTGAGGATGAGATTCAAGCGGGTTCAATTGAGCTTGATGGGAAGCCGCTGGACTTGGCTGAGTTGGAGAAGCGAGTTGAGACTGGTTCCGAGGTTGTTCGCTCCCGGAGCGTCAGTGTTTGCACGAGTTCTGCCACGATCGGCGATTGCCTCGTCGGGCAAGGCTTGAATCAAGACCCCGACGTGCTCGACACCTGGTTCAGCTCATGGCTCTGGCCGTTCGCCACCATGGGCTGGCCGGAGCAAACCGACACGTTGAAGGCGTTTTACCCGACCAGCGATCTCGTCACGGGCCCGGACATCATTTTCTTCTGGGTCGCGCGCATGATCATGGCTGGGTACGAGTTCATGGGCGACCTGCCGTTCCGGAACGTCTATTTCACCGGCATCATCCGCGACAAACTGGGCCGCAAGATGTCCAAGAGCCTCGGCAATTCGCCCGACCCGCTCAACCTGATCGCCAAGTACGGTGCCGATGCGCTCCGCTTCGGCACCATGCGCAGCGCGCCGCTGGGGCAGGACATCCTGTTCGACGAGCAGAACGTCGAGTTGGGCCGCAACTTCTGCAACAAGCTCTGGAATGCCTGCCGCTTCCGCCAGATGCAAGGCGGCGAGACTGAGACCGGCCTTGATCCTTTGCTCTTCACGAGTGACGACAAGTGGATCCTGCTCCGGCTCGACACCGCCATTCGCGAGATCGATGCCGCCTTTGCTGAGTATCGTTTCAACGAGATCGCCCAGACCCTCTATCGCTTCTTCTGGAGCGAGTATTGCGACTGGTACGTGGAAGCCAGCAAAGCGGTTCTCTACGGTGCCGCCGCCGCGCGCAAGACCAACACGCTGGCCGTGATGGATTTCGTCCTGTCAAATACGCTGCGGCTGTTCCATCCCTGCCTCCCCTTCATCACCGAGGAACTGTGGCACGGGATGGGCTACAACCGGAGTTGGTCGGCCGGCCAGGGCGGCGACACGATCCTGTTCGCGCGTTGGCCCAGGCCATTCGACGATGTGATGAAGGGGTATTACTGCCTGGACGAAACCGTCGAGCGCCAGGTCAATGCGAAGTACCAACTCGTGGGCCAGGGACGCAATCTCCGGCGCGAGTTCAACCTGGCCGCCAATAAGAAGATACGGTTTGTGCTCAAGCCTGCCGGAGAGCTGCCGGCGGAGGAACTCGAAGTCCTCAAGATCCTCCTCAATGCCGAGAGGCTTGACGTGGAGCCTGGGTCTGTGCCCCTCAAAGGCACTCCGATGGTGGCCAATTCACTCGGCGAGCTTTACCTGCCACTGGCCGGTCTCATCGATGTCGCTGCCGAGCGTGCCAGGCTGACTAAGGAATTGCAGAAGGCCCGCGCCGAGACTGAGAAGGTCCAGCAGAAGCTCGACAATCCGGCCTTCGTGCAGAAGGTGCCTCGGAACGTTCTTGAGGAACAGAAGCGGCGTTTGGCCGAGTGGCAGGGCAAGCAAGCGCAGGCCAATAAGGCCCTGGAGTCGCTGGCTGAGGGTTAACCGCGGTGCCGTTGGGCGGGTTTGCGCGCCGCGCAAGTTCTCACACATAGCAGTACGGCGTAAGTCGTCCGTACCGATCGAAAGGCGGGGGGCCTACTTCTTGGCTGGCGGCGGGAGCGTGATGGCGAAGGAGACCTTCTGGATGCCGGCTTTGCGCACCAGGTCCAACACGCCGATGACCGTGCCGTGCGTGGCGTCTCTGTCGCCACTGATGTAAACGGGCAGGTTGGTATTCGAGGAAACCTTGTTGGTCAGGTAGTTGAAGACCTCGGCGAGGGATCTCCGCTCCTTCTCAATGTACAGGTCACCCAGCTTATCAACCTGGATGTTGACAATCTCGGGCTTGAAGTCGCGGGAAGCCTGGGTCGCAGTTGGCAAGTCCATCTTGATGGACTGCATCTTGATCATCGTAAGGCTCACCATCATGAAGGAGGCAAGCAGGAAGAACATGATGTCGATCAACGGGATGATCTCGATGCGGGCCTTCTTGTGCGGCAAAGGAGAACCAATCTTCATGTGTATTCAGCCTGGTCGGTCCACCTGCGCGAGTGGGCCATCTTCAAGGCGTTGACTTTAAGCGGTGGTCTCGGTGCTCTCTTGGCGGAAGATCCCCGTGTCGAAGCCTTTCTGTTTGGCGGCGTTGACCATGACTTCGACGTTGGTGGCGGCCGTTTCCAGCTCGAACTGGAGGCGGAAGCTCTTGCCAGTGAAGTAGTTGAAAGGAACCAGAGAGATAATGGCGATCCCCAGCCCGCAAGCGGTCGCGATCAGGGCTTCGCCGATGCCGCCGGTCACTTTCTCAACCGCCAACTCGGCGCTGCCAATGGACAGGAACGACCGCATGATGCCCGTCACGGTGCCCAGCAGACCGAGCAAGGGAGCGAGCGTGACCAGCGTGTCCATGACAATGAGGAACCGCCCCGCACGCTGAAGCTCGATGCCCGCCGCGACTTGGAGGGCGCCCTGGAGCGAGTGGTGATGATGATTCAACCCGTGCCAGATCATCCGGATTATCGGGTCGGTCGAATCCCGCGCAGCCAGCGAGGCTGTCTTGAAGTCCCCATTCTCGAGGGCGGCCAGGGTCTTCTCCAGGGCCTCCGGATCGCGTTTCAGGCTCTCACGCCACCACCAGAGGACGCGCTCTCCGACCACCGCGACGGCGACAAGGGCGGTGATGAGGATGGGCCACATGACCCATCCGCCTTTGAGGAAGAACTGGACGATGATATTCGCTAGCATAGGTTGTTTCTTAGCTGAATGGACTCGATGATGCGAGGGCCAAGGCGGATCTCGTGAAACCCAGGTCCTGGTCGGCACGCAAGCCGAGGCTCGTGCAGGTCTGATCTATCCGGAGTGCCAAGGTCCAACCACACTGACATATCGCTCACTTGAGTTGAAAGATGATGTCCACGAGGTGATGGCGGGCCTGCCCCGGGGGGAACTGCCAGTTGCTCTTGACCCACTGGGCGGCGTGCTTGTCCAGTGTGCCGTAGCCCGACCCGTCCTTGACCTCGGCTGAAGTGACCATCCCGCTGGCATCCACGATGATATAGAGTGTTAGTTTGCCCTGCATGCCCCGCTCCCGTAGCAGCCGGGGATAGGTCGGGTCAGGGTATTTCCCCCCGTCGCCGGAGTTGTGCGGATTGAAGACCGTTGGCTTGGGCGGTGCTGATGGAGCTTTTGGGGGTGCCGCCGGCGGGGCCGAAGCGAAGCGCGCGTTGGGCGCCACGACCACCGGGCCTTCGACAGGCACGGCGAAGTTCACGCCCTTCGCGTCGGCGGCGACTACCGTGAAGATCTGCGGCATGTCCACCACTGTGTCCACCGGTTCCTCCGTTTCAGGCAAGGCAGTATCAGTAGGCGGAGGCGGCGTAGGGTCGGGGGGGGGCGTGAACACGACCGGCACCACGTCCACGATCGCAGGCGGTTCCTTGATTTCGAACACCGGGGCCCTGAACCCGATGCATCCGACGACCAGGAACAGGAAGCATATCGAGTTGGCCCAGGCAAATCTGCGGTTGGGATCGCGTGAGGCAGCCGGCAGACAGAGCTGGGCCAGCTCCGACGTCAACGTGTATCCCCTGGCCAGGATGGCTTCTGCCCCAGGGACACCGGAGGGTGAAGGCGCCGCCGTGGAAGAGGAGTTCATCTGCGCGAGCAAAACAGGCCGTAAGGCGTCATGGTCGGAGACACGCTATTCTGCCCTCCGCGAGCGCTCGCCACAGGAGTCATGCAGCCACAGCAGGCACCTCTGGCGTGCCAGGTCGCATGGCTCATCTGGCGTCTTCTCGACAACAAACGCATGTACATATCACTCTACCGCCGGCGCATCGTGCCCGGCCTTCCGGCCGCGCTTCGAGCCGGTGTCTGGAATACGAAAATAGTTCACGATGGGTCTAATGCAACTGAATTTTCTGCTCGACATGGTCAGACACCTGATTCACATGCCCAATTCGGCGGCCGGTTCCGGCAACTGACGCTGGATCTCAGCCAGCCGGTATCCAAAACCCGGCCCATGTACGGAAGCCAGGTTTACCATGCCGCCGTGTCGCCGATAGAGGCCCGGATGCACGGCTGCCTCCGGCGTTGAAGCTTCGGGATAGAACTGCATACCGTTGGTCTCGACTCCCATGATCGTGCCCACTTGGGCGGCCAGGCACACGTGCGGGATCTGTGCCAGCATGGGATTGGTGAGGTCCTGCACCATCAAGGCCAGGCCGTGCGCTCTGGCCCAACAAGCGCTCAACAAGGCGCCGGTCTGCGTCTTACAGGTCTTGAGCGCCACCCCCGACCAGCCCAGCTCGCGTCCGAGTTGTATCAACCGCCAGTCATGCGCGCTTTCGTCCAGGAACAGGGGTTTGCGGGCCGCAACGCTGCGCACGTCGATGCGATGCTGCTCCAGTTCGTAAGGGAAGGGCTGTTCCACGTACAGGAGCATGCCGTACAGGCGCGGTTGCTCGTCACGGAGCCGATCCAGAATGTCGTTGACATAGGCCGGTTCCGTCACGGTGCAGTTGAAATCGGCGCTCAGCCATTCTACCCCCTGCGCCACCCCGAGCGTCCCCACCTTGACCAGGCGCTCGCAGTCCCAGGCAGCGTCGTTCCCGCGCAGTTTCACCTTCAGACATTTGAGACCGTCGCGGCGGATCCAATCGCCCAGCAGGACCGGATAACCATCATCCGGCTCGCTGCCGGTGAGTTCGGTGGCCTCCAACAGGTCCAGTCCGCCGACCAGGTGCCATGCAGGCAACTGACGGGGCGGCGCCGCCACCAGGGACTCCGCCGGGTACTTCCCGGTGAAGCTGACCGACGTGCCGGGCGCCGGCGTGAGGAAGTCACCCAGGTCCCGGTTCATGAAGTCCTGGTCGTAGGTGGTGTAAACCGGCCGCTGGTGCAATTGGCCATAGGCATCGTGGAGGGCCAGATCGAACACCGAGCAGCAGACTAACGCGGCCAGCCAGGGTATGGTTTCTGCCGCTCCGCGTTGCTGGTTGATCTGGCGCAGCAGGGCGGGCAACGACTGCTGCTGGAAATCATGACCGACCTCGATCGGATGTCCCTGCCCTGGAAAGCCAGCCCAGGCATTGGCGAGGCTGAGGCACAACAGCCTCAGCGCCTGCTCCCGTTCAGCATAGGACCGCTTGCTCGGCCAGACCCATTGCACACTCAAGGGGGTCTCGCCCCAGCCCTCTGCGGTGCGTCCGTGGCTGTCAGTGATGCGAAGGCAGGCGCGGGCACAGGTTACCTGCGTGGTGACTTCCGGCCCGAACTTCAATGGCACGCGCGTTCGGATCGGCAGGAAATAGAGCCGGCAGCCGACAACTCTGACATCAGTTGGTTTGCCCATGATCGGATGAGCGCCGCCGCCAGCGTGGACGGCCGGGGCATGTTAAGCCAGTCCGCATTGGCCCGATGACCCGGTTTAGGGGTTCCCGCCAGGTTTGGCGGGTGTTGATACTCCCAGGGCCTGGCGGATTTTGCTTTCCACGTCCTGCACCGGTTTGCCCGATTCGCTGGCTAATCCGGCAGCTATGCCCGAGACGTACGCGGTCGAGGCCGAGGTGCCGCTGACCAGGTAGGTGTCACCCGCGAACCGAACGATGCTGGTGCCCGGCGCGACCACGTCCACAAAGCTGCCGTAGTTGGCATAAGGAGCGATATTGCCTCGGCGGTCGCCAGCCGTCACTGCGATCACCTCAGGATAAGCCGCCGGATAAGTCGGGGCGGCGGTAGCTTCGTTGCCGGCAGCGGCCAGAAAAACCACGCCTTGTTGGTGGGCCTGCTCGATGACCGTGTGCAGGAAGGGGCTGTCGCCCTCGCTGCCCAGGCTCAGGTTGATCGGATTGGCGCCGGCGCCCACAGCCATGCTGATGCCGGCGGCGACGTCAAAGGTCGTGGTGGTCGAGTTGGGGCCGTACACGTCCACGGGCAAGATGCGCGCCGTGGTGCCATCGCTCGATTTGACGGCCAGCTCAAGACTCTGGAGGATGGTCTCCGCCATGGAAGTGCCATGCGTCGGAACGGTTGAGCCTGGATCAGCCTCCCCAGCGACGCGCACGGCCGGCAACAGGAAATCCGTCAGACCCGATCCCTGTGGCTGGACCGGCGTGTCGATCAGGCCAATGACGATTCTGGATCCATCGCCGGCAGGTTTGGCTTTGATGGCGGGGGGTCCAGCGGAGCTCAATTCCAGCGCCTCGACACGCGTGGGGCGTTCAACGGGGTAATTCTGGTCCGCCGTCGCCACGTCGCTGTCCGCGCTCAGGAGATCGCGCGCGGCATTGGCGGCGGTTTCATCCGGGAACTGAAGACGGTACGCGTTCAAGCTATCCACGCGGCCGAGGATCTTCGCCCCGAGCCGCCGGGCGAGTTCCTCAATGCTCTGCCGCGAGCCCCCTTTGAGCGTCACAATCAGTTCGTCCGGGATCGGCCGGTTCGTGCGGGAACGCGTCCTGGTTTTGGCAACCGGCCGGATCAGTTGCGTGGCATCCTGGAGGGAGGATTGGTACACAAAAAGCTTGGGCGAGGCGTTGGTCTGCGGCAGGAGGGCGTAGTTGAGGTTCCCCAGCAGGTCACGCAGGGCATCACGCACGTTCAGGTTCTTGAACCTCGCGGAGATCGAACGTTGGGTGCCGGGTTCCACCAGAATCTCCCAACCGGTCGCCGCCGCCAGGTTTTCCAGCAGCCGGGGCAGGTCCCAGGACTCCACTTGCGCATCAATCCGGTTATCTTGCGCGTGCCAAACCAGCGAATCCGCCGCGCTGACCCGATCGGGACCGCACAGGAGCCAACTGAGGCTCAGACCCACGCCGACCGTCAGCCACCGTCTGAAATCGTCCAGGCTCATTCTCACTGACTATACGGGAGATAGAACATAAAGGCGACAAAAAGGTTGCCCCCGATCCAGCTCGATTGACTCTCTCCATGGACCGGCCCCCATCGGTAGGGCGAGACTCCGTCGAGCCCTCGAATCTCCTGCGACCGCGCAAGTCAGGGCTCGATGGAGTCTCGCCCTACCAAGAGTCAAAAACGGTTCATGGGGCGTGTGCAGTCCAAGAAAAAACAGTTGGATCTCCATGCTAACCCTCACCTGGCTTGGCAGCCACCCTCTGCATCGGATGGGGAGAGGGGCGGGGTGAGGGGGGCGATGTCCGCGAGCCCCAGGAAGCCTGGGCGTCGCGGAGCTCCGCCTTCCGGGCATCCGCGGACCGGAATTTGGTCTTGCGATGCCCGCATTCAATTTGCTAATAATTTTCGGATATATGGCAGCCATCGGCCGATTCCAGAAAGGCGACGAGACCTTCTTTGCCAAGGTCGTGGATGGTGAGTTGTTTCGCCTCCACGGGGACGTATTCGGGTCCCCATCGTTTGACAAGAAACCCTGCTCGATGAAAGGGCTGAAGACCCTCACCCCGGTCAACCCGTCCAAGATCATCGCCGTGGGGCTCAATTACGCCGACCACGCCCGCGAGTCTGGCAAGCCGCTGCCCAAAGAGCCGCTGTTCTGGCTCAAAGCGCCCACGTCGCTGATCCCCGACGGTGGGAAGATCGAGATTCCTTTCCCGCACCATCGCGTCGATTACGAGGCGGAGTTGGCCATTGTGCTTGGCCGGCGGGTGCGCAACGTCACCCCCGCCGCCGCCGCCCGTTATATCTTCGGATACACCGCCGCCCAGGACGTCAGCGATCGCACCATCCAGAACGCGGAAAGCCAATGGGCGCGGTGCAAGTCTTTCGACACCTTTACCCCTTTGGGACCATACGTCGAAACCAAGATCGACCCGCACGACCTCACCATCCAGCTCTTTCAGAACGGCCAGCTCCGGCAGAACTCCAACACCAGCCAGATCATCTTCAACTGCTTCCAGCTCGTCAGTTTTATCTCGACCAACATGACGCTTCTGCCAGGCGACATCATCCTGACCGGCACACCCAGCGGGGTGGGTCCGATTGAGTCCGGTGACCGCCTGGAGGTGCGGATCCAAGGGCTGGCCCCGCTGGTGAACACCGTCAAGTAGCTGCCCGACCCCAAGCCCCGGCCTTGGTGCTCTCCCACTCATCCCACAGCCGACCTCTCTTGTCTATTGACTTTCGTTTATGCGTTGGACTCACACCCTCATCCCCACCCTCAAAGAGACCCCGGCCGAAGCCGAGATCACGTCCCACAAGCTGCTGTTGCGCGCCGGATTGATGCGTAAGCTCACCAGCGGGCTCTACACCTTCCTGCCCCTGGGCCTGCGCGCGCTTCGCAAAGTGGAAAACATCGTCCGCGAAGAGATGAACCGCGCCGGCGCCATCGAAGTCCTCATGCCCGCGCTCCAGCCGCCGGAGATCTGGCAACAAAGCGGCCGCTATCAAAGTGCCGCCGAGGTTCTCTTCAAGCTGTACGACCGAACCCGCCGGGAGTGGCTCCTGGGCCCCACACACGAGGAAGTCATCACCTCGCTGGTCGCCGGCGAGATCAACTCCTACCGCCAGCTCCCCAAGAACTTCTATCAGATCCAGACCAAGTTCCGGGACGAGATCCGTCCGCGCTTTGGCCTGATGCGCGCCAAAGAATTCATCATGAAGGACGCATACAGCTTCGACAGCACCGACGAAGGCGCGCAAGCCAGCTATCTGAAGATGTACAACGCCTACGTGCGCATCTTCCAGCGCTGCGGCCTCAAAGCCATGCCCGTCGAAGCCGACACCGGCGTTATGGGCGGCAAGTTTTCCCACGAATTCATGGTGCCGGCCGACACTGGCGAAAACGAAGTGGCCTATTGCGAGGCCGGCGACTACGCCGCCAACATCGAGAAGGTCTCCAGCCGCGGGCCGCTCCTGCCAACGCCACAACCCGCCACCGCGGAAGAGGCCGGGTGCCCAACTGAGAAGTTCCCCACGCCCGGGGTCGTCACCATCGACGCCCTGGCACGACCGCCTTACCAAGTCCCTGCCCAGCGCCAGATCAAGACGCTGGTCTATCTCGCCGAGAGCAAGCCGGTGCTGGTCCTCCTGCGCGGCGACGACCAGCTCAACGAGGCCAAATTGACCGGGGCGCTCGGTACCGCTGTGTTCCGGCCTGCCGAATCCGAAGAGATCTATGCCGCCCTGGGTGCCCACCCCGGCAGCTTGGGCGCCGTGCGGATCACCCATTTGCCTGTCTGTGCCGATACCCTTTTGCGCGACGCGTCCGGGATGACCACCGGCGCCAACGAAGACGGTTACCATTTTCGCAATGTAGCGGTCGGGCGCGACATCGTGGTCACGCATTGGGCCGATCTGCGAACGGTCAAAGCGGGGGAGGCCTGCCCCAATTGCGGCCAACCCCTCAAGCTCCGCCGGGCCATCGAAGTGGGGCACGTCTTTAAGCTCGGCACCAAATACAGCGAGAAGCTCAATGCCCTTTTCCTTGACGAGTCCGGCAAGCGGCAGCCGGCTATCATGGGCTGTTACGGCATTGGGGTCACCCGCACCTTGCAGGCAATCATCGAACACTCCAACGACAAAGACGGGATCATCTGGCCGCTCGCGGTGGCACCCTACACAGTCTGCATCACCCCGCTAAGCGTCGCGCCGGGCAGCCCCGTGTGGACTACGGCGGAGACCCTCTACAGCCAGCTCTGCCAACGGGATGTCGAAGTGATCCTGGACGATCGCGACGAGCGGCCAGGCGTGAAGTTCAAGGATGCCGACCTGGTCGGGTTCCCCATCCGCGTGGGTGTCGGCGAGAAATCGCTGGCCAAGGGCGAGGTGGAGATCAAGCTGCGTGGCGGGACGATGGCGCCCGTCAAGGTCGAGCTGGCAGCGGGGCGGGTCCTGGAATTACTCAAAGCCTGATCGCCCATGCCCCCACGCCGCGCAGCCGCAGCTCAGGCGCAGTCCGGTATGGGGTTGCCCGTGTGCGGTCAAACGCACATTGCGCAGGAAATTCCTGCGAGTAGTTTTTGACTCCGAAGGGCGGAGTCTGCTAGACTGCGCCCCGACATCAAACGTTACGCCCGCAGACCATATGAAAACGACTTGCTCTAACCTTCGGTTTCAGCCGCCCGTAGCCAAGTCCCGCTGGGGTTTCACCTTGATCGAATTGCTCGTCGTCATTGCGATCATCGCCATCCTGGCCAGCATGTTGTTGCCGGCCTTGGCCAAGGCAAAGACCAAGGCGCAAGGCATCAAGTGCATGAACCACGGCAAGCAGATGATCCTTGCCTTCCACTTGTACGCCCACGACTACAACGACCTCCTGCCGCCAAACCCGGACGATGGCAACACGACGAAATACTGCAACTGGTGCCCGGGCGACGTCTCTGATCCGGGTGGCTCGGCTGAATACAACACGGACATCCTGAAGGACCCGGAACGGTGCCTGCTTGCTAACTATACCGGAGGCGCCGCGGAGATTTTCAGATGCCCGGCCGATCCGCGAAAACCTGGGCTCTACCAGGGAACAGATCCGGCCAAGAAGGGGACGAGGGTCCCCGTCGCGCGGTCGTTCGCCATGAACCAGGCAGTGGGCACTGATCCCTATTCCCCGAGCTTCGGCAAGATGTCGGTCAACGGTCCGTGGATGGACGGCAGCCATGGCCACACCCGCAACAAGACGTATTACTGTTACGGCAGGATGGGGGACTTTGTGGAGCCCGGCGCCGCAGCCACATTTATCCTGCTCGACGAGGATCCGGACAGCATCAACGACGCCGGGTTCGCCGTCAGCATGGCACAGCCCAAGTGGGTTGACTGGCCCGGCACGATGCACAACATGGCCTGCGGCTTGGCCTTCGCCGACGGCCACTCTGAGATCCACAAGTGGAAGGATGGCCAAACCAAGGTAGTTAAAGGCAATACCGCTCAACTGACTCCGAAGAATCCGATCGACATCAGATGGCTTCAGGAGCACTCCTCGGCTAAAATCAACAGATAGGCTACAACACCTTCACCCGACAGCCGTGTCGCCTACCGGTGACACGGCTGTTTTTCTCTGGGGGCCATTAAACCTGCGTGGTGATCTGTAGCGCAACACCTCCGAGTCTGGTGTATCGCGGATTTCCAAACCCGCTGGGCGTCCGAACACCGCTTTGTGCGCCCCGCTCCCCGCACGCCCTGCCGGCTTAGGCTTAGCCCGCGAACGTGTAATTGTAGGGCCGGCGCATTTCGCGGGCGATGCGGGTGTTGGCATCGTGGGCGCCCTCACCCACGAACAGCTCTTGGTCGGGATTCCAGCGCAGCTTGCGACGCAGGCCCAACGCGATCGCCGCCAAGTGGCACATCGACGCCGAGCGATGGCCGACTTCCACGCGGCAGATCGGGTCCTTCCGCGACCGGATACAATCGAAGAAGTTGCCCATGTGATCCGTGCTGACTTCGAGCCGGGTGGCGTTATCGGGCAGCGGGGTGCTGATGATGTCGGGTTTGCTGGCGCTGAGTTCGCCGCGGGTCACCCAGATCCAGCCGTCGGCGCCCTCGAAGCGCACGCCGTGGTGTTGGCCATCCTTCTTCACGGCGCCGCCATAGATGTTGTCGTCTTTGGTGGACCTGGCCACCTGCCTGACACCGTTGGCGTAAGTGAACGTGACTTCGTAGTCGCTGATGGCGGTGTAGCCGCCAGGGATGGGTTCCTCAAGCACCGTGCCTTCGATTTCGGTTGGACCGTCGAGGCCAATGGCCCAGCGGGCGATGTCGTTGTGGTGCGCGCCCCAGTCGGTCATGGTGCCGCCGGAGTAGTCGAGCCAGTAGCGGAACGTCAGGTGGCAGCGTTCCTTCACGTAATCGACTTCAGGCGCCTGGCCCAGCCAGAAACCCCAATCCAGCCCAGCCGGCACCGGTGATGGTTGGAACGGCCCGCCCCGGAGTCCGGCGGGCAGGAAGATGGTTGCCTGGACCAGCTTCCCGATCCGTCCGCTGCGAACCAGTTCGCAAGCCAGACGGAAGTTCTTGTCGCTGCGTTGCTGACTCCCGGTCTGGAGGATAGTCTTGTTCTCGCGCACGGCCTTCACGAGTCGCTTCCCTTCGTCGATGGTAAGCGTGAGCGGTTTCTCGCCGTAAACGTCCTTCTTCGCCTTGGCCGCAGCCAGGTTGACCAGCGTATGCCAGTGGTCCGGCGTGGCCTGGATAATGGCGTGAACATCGTCCCGCTCCAGCACCTTGCGGAAATCGCTATACTTGGCCGGCGTCTTGCCTTCCTTCGCGAACTGTTTGGCGGCGGCTTCGACATGGCCCTCGTCCACGTCGCACACCGCGACAATGTCGGCGAAGCGCTGGGCGTAGTTGGCGTCGCCGCGGCCCATGCCGCCGCAGCCCACCAGCGCCACGGCGGGGCGGTCGTTGGGGCCGAGCGGCTTCGGGGCGGGAGCGGCCAGGGCGGCTTGCCGTTCCAGGAACCACACGGGCAAACCCGTGGCGGCAGCGGTCGCGGTGCAGGTTGTGAGGAAGGAACGACGGGAGATCTGAAATGGCTTTGCAGTCATGGGTGCATTGAAAGCGGCGATGGTCCATGCGTCAAGGGCCAGGTGCGCGAGGCCCGTCGCGGCCAGTCAACGCAGGCCCCGGAAACCCGAGCAACACCTCCGTTCATCACACCTTCACGGAAAGCCTCCTCCCACACTAGCGCCTGCATTGGGACCATGAACCGCCGAACGTTCAACACGCAACGCTCAACTCTCAACATCCGACGAAGCCAAGGGGTTGAACGTTGAGCGTTGAACGTTACTGGCAGGGTTCATGGAGAGTCAGTTTGGCTTGGGAGCCACGCACTGAGGCAATGAACTCAGAGGTGTTTGGTGCCCAGGCATTTGTGTGCTTTTGCGCCCAGGCAGCCTGGGGGCCGAACAACATGCGGGGCGGTTCGTGGACAGCCTTGACGCCAGAATTGGCGCGCACTGGGACCATGAACCTGCTGTGCCTAATTTCTGTTGCACCTGCAACAAGAATTAGGTCACCGAACTGCCACGGTTCATGGGTAGTCCTGACGCCAAAATCGGCGCGTATTGTGACCATGAACCGGTGCTCGCTAGTGGGGCGGGCTTCCAGCCTGCCGGCGGGGCTTCCAGCCCCCCATACATCTTTGCGGGCAACATGCCCGGAGGGCAGGCTGGAAGCCCGCCCCACTACAGGTTCATGGGTAGGGCAACGGCCTTGACAATCTGCTTTTGTTGTCTGTTCTTCCTGCACAGGGGAGTACAAGGGCTGCTGGCCTGGTCTGAACCGGTTCGTTACCTTGGCAACGGTGAGTTCCATCGTTTTCGTCCCGTGATTACGGTGATTGCCTCCGAGCTCGGACGCACTCCATTTCCCCAGTTGGTTCTTGACCGCGCCGCGGGCTAGGCTAAAAGGACCCGCAGCAAGCAAGCGTAAACCTTTAACTCATCTATTGGAGAATCCTTATGCGTTTATCGTTGGTTGGTCTGATCGGTTTGGCAGTCATGGCTTTCGCACCCTCAAACCAGGCGGCGGACGCTCCCGCCAAGATCAAGGTGCTCTTGGTCACGGGAGATGATGTGGCGGTTCACCCCTGGCGCGAAGTCTCGCAAGCGCAGCGGGACATTCTCATGGCAGCCGGCAAATTCGACGTGAAGGTGTGCGAAGACGCAGGCGTGTTGGACTCAGCCGCCACCCTGAAACGCTACGATGTCGTCTTTCTGCACCTTTACAACGCCAGCACCCCCACGCTGTCCGACACCGCCAAGGAGAACCTGGCGAGCTTCGTCAAGGGCGGCAAGGGCTTCGTCGTGTCGCACTTGTCCAGCGCCTCGTTCAAGGAATGGGACGAGTTCAAGAAGCTGTGCGGGCGCTACTGGGTGATGGGTACTTCCGGACACGGCCCTCGTAGTGTCTTCACCGCGAAAGTGGCGGACAAGAATGATCCCGTCGCCAAGGGGCTGGAGGATTTCCAGGCCGATGACGAACTCTACGCCAAGCTCCAGGGCAACGCGTCGGTCCATGTCCTGGTGGAGGCGGATTCGGATTGGAGCAAGAAGACCGAGCCGCTGGCCTTTACCCTTCAGTACGGGCAGGGGCGCGTTTTCCACGAAGCGTTCGGCCACGACGGCAAGGCGTTGGCCAATGAGTCGGTCCGCAAGCTCATCGCGCGTGGCACCGAATGGGCCGCCACCGGCAAAGTCCAATAAGAGCTTGCGACCGGTTGCCTTGCGGCAGCGATGGCGCCCCGGTCCGCAGTGCTGGGGCGCGGTCGTTTTGACCGGTTGGTTTTGAGCCCAGCCACGCGTTAAGGCCTGTTGACGCCCGCGACACGAGCAGGTCCGGCACGCGCAAGTGCCAGCGCTGCTGGTAGTTATTAGTTCTTATTCTGCTGGTGGCGCAAAAAAGGGTGGCTTTTTACCAAATCACGGTTAGCTTCGCCTCCCCATCGGGCTTAAACGACCATCGTGAAGTGCTGGCTGGCAAGGCATCGCTCTGGCGATTCACGCATCCTGAAGGTGCGGATCGCCACGAAGCTCGTGCTGAGCTTTCTGCTCATCATCCTCCTGACCAGTGTGACCTTCAGCGTCGTCGGGGTGCGAGTCATTGGCGACCGGGTCGTGAGCGAGGCCCAAGCCAAGGTGCAGACTGACCTTAATGCGGCGCGGGAGATCTTCTTGAACAAACTGGCCTCCATCAACGATGTAGTGCGGTTCACCGGCGACCGCGTCTTGCTCATGAATGGGCTGCTCTCCGGCGATCCCAAACCAGCTGCGGACGCGCTCGGCCGGATCAGAGACCGAGAGAAACTCGACATACTGACGGTTACCGACAAGCACGGCCAAGTGCTGCTGCGCACCAGCAATGCAAGCCAGATGGGAGATGACCAGAGTCATGACACACTGGTGCAGGCGGTTCTTAGTCGTAAAGAGCCCGTGGCCGCCCCGTGCATCGTATCGGCCGAGGACCTGCGGCTGGAGTCGCCGCGGCTGGCAGAGCAGGCCTACCTCAGATTGATCGACACCGCCAAAGCCCGTCCCCGGCAGAGCACCGAGGAAACGGCCGGGACGATGTTAAAGGCCGCGGCGCCCATCCTTGACCCGGAAAAGAATCTCCTGGGCATCGTTTACGGCGGCGTCGTGTTGAACCGGAACTTCGAGATCGTGGACCGGATCAAGCATACCGTTTTCCAGAACCTTCAATACAAGGGCAAAGACATCGGCACCGCCACCATTTTTCAGGACGACCTCCGTATCTCGACCAACGTGAAAGACGAGGATGGGTCGCGGGCGATCGGGACCCGAGTGGCCGAGGATGTGTACCAGCAGGTCGTGCAGGAGGGGAAGCCCTGGATCGGCCGCGCGTTTGTGGTGAACCATTGGTACATCACGGCCTATGAACCGATTCGGGACCTGACCGGCCGGATCATCGGCATGCTTTATGTCGGCGTGCTGGAGCAAAAGTATGTCGATCTGCGGCAGCGCGCCGTGCTCGTGTTCCTGGCGATCGCGTTGCTCGGCGCCCTGGCGGCCTTGGCACTGGCTTACTTCATCTCCAGAAAAGTCTCTGTCTCAATCAAGAAGCTGGCGTCGGCGTCGGAACAGGTCGCCCATGGCAACCTGGACGCCAAAGTCGAAATCTCCTCCCACGACGAATTGCGGGATTTGGCGGACACGTTCAACTTCATGGCCTCGGCGCTGAAGAAGCGGGACGAAAAACTGCGGGAGTTTACCACGCGGCGGATCATGGAGTCCGAGCGGCTCGCCCACATCGGCCAGTTGGCGGCGGGTGTGGCCCACGAGATCAACAATCCGCTCCAGGGCATCATCACCTACTCGCATCTGCTCCTCGAAGGAGCGCCGGCTGGGAACGGCGCGCGTGAATCTCTCCAGAAGATCGTCAAACAGGCCGACCGCTGCCGCGACATCATTCGCGGCCTGCTGGATTTCTCCCGGCAGCGCAAACCGGACAAACGCATGTCCAATGTGAACCGGGTCCTGGAGGAATGTATCGCCTTGGTGGACAACCAGGCCCTGTTCCACAACATCCGGATCGTCAATCACCTCAGCAAAGACCTGCCCCGGGTCCTCATGGACCCTTCCCAGATCCAGCAGGTCTTCATGAACATGATCATCAACGCCGCGGAGGCGATGAATGGCGCAGGGCAACTCACGCTGGCGACCCAATACGTTCCGGCCGACAGCATCGTCGAAGTGGAGTTTGCCGATACCGGCCACGGCATCAGCGAAGAGGACCTGGACCGGATATTCGACCCGTTCTTTACCACCAAGGCGGTGGGTCATGGGACAGGATTAGGTTTGGCCATCAGTTACGGGATCGTCAAAGAGCACAAAGGCACCATTTGCGTCGAAAGCCAGGTGGGCAAAGGCGCCACGTTCATCATCCGCCTGCCGGTAACAACCGAGCAAGAGACCGTTCCCCGTGCAGCCTAAACACAAAGTACTGGTCATCGACGACGAGGAAGTCGTGCTCGACTCCTGCACGCAGGTGCTCGCCAGCGGCGATTGCCAGGTGACGACCGCCATGAACGGCACCCAGGGGTTGAAGCTCGTCGAGGAAATGCAGCCCGACCTGATCTTCCTGGATCTGAAAATGCCCGGTCTCTCCGGGTTCGAGGTGCTGGAGAAGATCCGGAGCCAACAGCCGCACCTGGTGGTCATCGTGATCACCGGGTACGCGACGGTGAGCTCGGCCATCGAGGCGATGAAAAGGGGCGCGTTCGATTTCCTGCCCAAGCCGTTCACGCCCGAGGAACTGCGCCTGATTGCCCGGCGCGGCCTGGAACATTGCCGTTTGGTCCAGCAAACCGTCGCCCTGCGCCGGGAGAAAGAGCTGCTCCGGGAGAATTTTGCGGCGATTGTCTCCCACGAACTCAAGGCGCCGCTCGGCGCCCTTCAGCAGAACCTGTACGCCCTGACCGCGGAGTTGGAGGACAAACTGTCCGACAGTCAGAAGGATCTCTTTGAGCGCCTCAAGACCCGGCTCGACGACTTGCTGAAGCTCATCCACTCCTGGTTGCGCGTCTTTTCGGTGGATGTCCGCAAGCTGAAGGAGACCTTCGGACCGGTCTCCGTGGCCGACGTAGTGTCCAAAGCCATCGACACGGTCCAGCCCCACGCCAGCCGTAAAGCCATCGAGATTCAGACCGCCATGCGGGAGCCGCTCCCCCGCGTCAACGGCGACGAAGGCAGCCTGACCGAGGTGCTGGTCAACATTATTGGCAATGCCGTGAAGTATTCCTTCCCAAACAGCAAAGTCTGCGTGCGCGCCGAAGCACTGGGCCAGGAGGTCCTCATTACCGTGACGGACACCGGTGTGGGCATTGCGAAAGAAGATCTGCCCCACCTCTTCCAGGATTTTGTCCGCGGCCAGGCGCAACCCGCAGGCGCGGCCGGTTGCGGGCTGGGCCTCGCGATCAGTCGGCGGATCGTCGAGGTGCACAACGGCGCCATTACCGCCGAGAGCGAACCCGGCAAAGGCAGCACATTGGTGATCCGCCTCCCTGCAGTGCAATCGTCGCCCGAGTGTAGTCCAACCTCTGAACGCAAGGATTAATATGAGCCAACCAAAGCAACTCCTGATTATCGACGATGACCCCGACTTCGTCGCGGGCGTCAAGTCCATCCTGCTGAAAGCGAAGTACGAGGTGGACGTCGCCTACAATCCCAAGGATGGTTTGCAGGCCCTGCAAACTAAAACCTACGATCTGCTGCTGCTCGACATCATGATGGGCCGCGGGGCTGAGGGGATCATGATCGCCCGCAAGCTGGGCAAAGATCCCAAGCTGCGCGACCTGCCGGTGCTGATCATCACCGGGATTCGGGAACAAATGGCCTTCCTCTTCCCCGGCCAGGCGGTGCATCCCCACTTTGTGCCCGTGGACGAACTGGTCGAGAAGCCGGTTGAGCCCAAGCTCCTCCTCGAGAAGATCCAAGCCTTGCTGAAAACTGCTGAGGCACGGAAGACCCAAAGCAAATGAACACGGCCCCCCGGGAAAACGGCCTCTCCTTCGTCAAGGAGATCGGCAATCTGCTCCACGCTTCGGAAGGCAACCCGATCAGCACGTGCATTCAGTGTGGCACCTGCTCGGCCACCTGCCCCGTGGCCTCGGGCGGCTTCATGGACAATTCACCGCGCCGGATCATTGCCATGATCCGGGCGGGCTTCAAGGACCAGGTGCTCGCCGCCAACACCTACTGGTATTGCGCGTCTTGCTACCAGTGCACGGTGCGATGTCCGCGGGGCATTGACATCGCCGAACTGATGTACGGCCTCAAGCGCTATACCGTCTGGAAGACTCAGTACCAGGAAGGATTGATCGGCCCGGTGTTCTCCGAGACGTTCGTGAAGATGATCCTGCGGAGCGGCCGATCCTACGAACCCGTGCTGGCCACCACCTACCTCTTCACCTACGGCCTTCCGGAAATGCTGCAGGAGGCGCAGACAGCCACTGTTCTGATGCTCAAGGGGAGACTCCCTTTGCTGCCGGCCAGGATCAAGCGGCTCGACAACTTCAAGCGGATGATTCGGCACATCATCCCATTGGGAGACTCGTAATGAAGACCTACGCTTATTTCCCGGGCTGCTCGCTGGAGAAAATGGCCCATAGCTACCACCTCTCCGCGATGGAGACCACCCGCGCTCTGGGAGTGGAACTTAAAGAACTCGAAGATTGGAACTGCTGCGGTGCCACCGCTTACTTCCATGTGGACGAATTGCTCGCCTACACCTTGTCCGCGCGCAATATCGCCATGGCCGAGAAGGAGAAGCTGAACCTGGTGGCCCCCTGTAGCGGTTGTTACAAGAACATGTTCTTCACCCGGGCCCACCTGAAGCACGACCCAGACCTGGCCGAGCACATCAACGCCGCGCTGGCCGAGGACAACCTGCAGTTCTCAGGAAGCGCCACCGTGCACCACCTGATCGAGGTCTTCGTTCAAGACATCGGGCTTAAAGAGATCAAAGCCAAAGTCACCCGTTCGTTGGCCGGCCTGCGGGTGGCGCCTTACTACGGATGCCAGATCTTACGGCCCAGGAAAGACCACGAGAACGTCGAGCAGCCGCGGTTCTTCGAGGATCTCGTGGCCGCCTTGGGCGCGGCGCCCGTCGAGTACCCGCTCAGACTCACTTGCTGTAGCGGAGCTTTGATTATCACCAACCGCCAGGCCGCCCTCAGCATGGCGCGCAATCTCCTCGAGAGCGCGGTGAAGGCGCGCGCCACGGTCATCGTGACGGCCTGCCCTCTGTGCCAGGTCAATCTGGAGTGTTACCAGAAGCAGGTGAATCGCGAGTTTGGAACAGAGCTTTCCGTGCCGGTCATGTATTTCACCCAATTGATCGGACTGGCGCTGGGCATTCCGCCCGAACGCTTGGGCATTGGATCGGAACTTGTGGCCGTGATGCCCGCCCTAACCAAAGCCCGGAAAACCGAAGCGGCTCTGGCCGGCAAGTGAGCCTTTTGAAATCTATGAACCTCTATGTCCTCCTCAAAATGGTGCCGGACACGGTGGAAGAACTAAACGTTTCCGCCGATGGCAAATCGCTGGATTCGGAATTCCTCAGATTCAGACTCAACGACCCGGACGAGCATGCGCTGGAACAAGCACTCATCCTCAAAGAAAAGCACGGCGGCAAGATGACCGTCGTCGCCCTGGACGCGCCGGAGGTGGACGACGTGCTCTTTACGGCGCTGGCCAAGGGCGCCGATCGCGCGGTGAAAATTCCTGTCAACCAAGCTGGTTTGGGAACCGTCGCTGCGGCCAAGGTGTTGGCCGCCTTCTTCGCCTCTGCCGCCGGCCAGATCACCCCGGACACGCTCCTGCTGCCTGGCTCGCAGGCGATTGACGATCTCGAAGGCGAACTGGCTCCTTGCCTGGCCGCTGCGTTGAATCTTCCGTATGTCGGTGTCGTGTGCGGCGTCAGGCCGGCAAATGGCCAGGCCACCGTCTTGAAGGAATTTGCCGGCGGTCTGCGCGCGGAGTTCGAGGTGGCGCTGCCCGCGGTGCTGGGCATTCAGTCCGCCGAAAGGCCGCCCCGCTACGTGCCCGTGGCCAAAGTGCGGGCCGTGATGAAATCGGCCAAAATTGAAACCGTGGACCTCACGCCGCCCGATCGTCTGATCCAGCTTGAGATCGAGCGGATGTACAAACCAGAGGCAGCCGGCCGCGCCCAGATGCTCGAAGGCGCCCCGGAGGAGATCGCGGACAAACTCGTGGAAGTGCTGGCGAAAAACAGTGTGATCTGAGAGGGCCAAGCTCATGGTAAACGCAATTCTGGTTCTGGCGGAACAACTCCGAGGCGAAATCGCCGAGATCACGTTTGAAATGCTGGGCGCAGGGCGCAAGCTGGCCAGCGCGTCGGGCGCGCCCCTCTATGCTGTTTTGTTGGGCAGCGAAGCCGCGCCGCTCGCCGCGAAGCTGGGCTTGGCGGACAAGGTTCTCGTTGCCGACAATCCGCAGCTTAACCTGGCGCCGGCAAACACCATCGCCGCGGCGCTCAAAACCCTGATGGGCCAGACCCAGGCCGGACTGGTTTTGCTGGGCGGCACCAACGTGTCGGTGGGCATCGGCGCCATACTTTCGGCGAAGACCAGCCTGCCCTTGGTGAACTTTTGCCGTGCGGCCAGGACCGAGGGCGGCGCCGTCGTGTTCACCAGCCAGTTGTTCGGCGGAAAGATCCTGTCCGACGTGAAGCTTGCGGACGGCCGGGGCATCGTCAGCATCTATCCGGGCGCGTTTCCGGTGGACGCAGGCAAGAGCGATCAGACGCCGCCCGTCGAGAAAGTGGACGTGCCGGTGGAGGCGCCGAAGGTGGTGTTCAAACAATACATCGAGCCTGAGACCGGCGACGTGGACATCACGAAACAGAACGTGCTCGTGGGCGTGGGGCGCGGCATTCAAACGCAGGACAACGTGCAACTGGCCGAGGATCTCGCGCAAGTCCTGGGCGGCGCCGTCTGCGCTTCGCGGCCGGTGATTGATCAAGGCTGGCTGCCGCTGAGCCGGCAGGTCGGCAAGTCCGGCATGACCGTCAAGCCGCGGGTCTATCTGGCCTTCGGCATCAGCGGCGCGCCGGAACACTGGGAAGGGATGCAGAACTCGCAGTGCATCATCGCCGTCAACACCGATCCCAAGGCGCCCATCTTCGACGGGGCGCATTACGGTGTGGTGTGCGATGTGTTGGAACTGCTCCCGATCCTGACGGACAAAGTCAGAGCGCGGAAAGGATGAGATGAAAGATCCGAAATCCGAAATCCGAAATCCGAAGGAAATCCGAAATCCGAAATCCGAAACCACTCGGAAAGCGCTGGGCCAGACGTCGGCGCCCTCGGCTTTCGGCGGCGCCTTGCCCTTTCAGACCGCCTCGTTTCGGCGGGCAATCCTCGCGTTTCGGTCATTTGGATTTGGTGCTTCGAGTTTGTTTCGGATTTCGGATTTCGGATTTCGGATTTCACTCTCGTCGTCGGCGTTCCTCGTCCCAACTGCGTAGAACGTTATGGATCCCGTCAAAATCAACTTGTTCGGTCTGCCTGGCGTCGGACTGTTGTGGCTGCTGACCCTCGTGGCCTTCGGCGTCTTCGCGCACCGGATCTGGCAGCTCGTCGGATTGTTGCGGCAGGGACGCTATGAAGACCGCTTCGACCAGCTTGGCCGGCGGATTGGGCACTGCATCAAACATGTCCTGTTGCAGCCGCGCATCTTCAACGAGCGGAGCATCGGTCTGCCCCACTTTCTCATCTTTTGGGGCTTCGTCATCTACGCGACCTGCTTTAACTGGGGCCTCGTGCGCGGGCTGTTCCCCTTCCTGCCGATCCCTTACCCCGACGAGGTCAAGATGGTCCGCCTGTTCCTTGAAGGCTTCTCGGTTCTTGTGCTGATTTCGCTCGGTGTGGCTGTGGCCCGGCGACTCCTCTTCGCCCCGAAATACTTGCACCTGAGCCTGGACGCGAACCTGATCCTCGGGCTCATCGGGTTGCTTATGCTGAGCACAGTGTTCGGATCTGCGTTCCGCATTGTGAGCGAAGGCGGGCACTCGTCCGCTTGGGCACCATTTGGCAGTCTGCTGTCGGGCGTCTTTGCGGCGACACCAAAGGAAACCGCCCACTCCGTCGCCAACGCGATGTGGTGGTTGCACATGATCGTGGTGTTGTTCTTCCTGGTGTACCTGCCGTACTCGAAGCATCTGCACCTGCTCGCGGCGCCGTTCAACGTGTTCTTCAGCCAAAGCGCCACGCGCCCGGTGGGTGACCTGGGCGTGCGCGGGGCCAAGGAAGACCTTGCGGCCGGCGCCGCCCGGTGGCAGGAACTCACCTGGAAGCAATTGCTCAGCGGTTTCTCCTGTGCCGAGTGCGGGCGGTGCGACCGCTCGTGCCCGGCGACCGCCTCCGGCAGTCCGCTCCAACCGCAGCAGATTGTTCAGAGGATCAAGGAACAGATGGTCCATCCGGGGCTCAAGTCGGCGAAGGGCGACACCGCGCCCAAGCTCATCGGCGACGTCATCACCGAGAAGGAAATCCGGGCCTGCACTACCTGCATGGCGTGCATGAATTGCTGCGCCGTGTGGAACGAGCAGGTGCCGCTCATCGTGGCCCTCCGCCGTCATCTGGTCAGCGAGGGACAGATCGAGCGCACGGTGCAGGACATGCTGGGCAACTTGCAGCGTTACGGCAACTCCTTCGGCAAATCCGACCGCATGCGCGCGAAGTGGGTGCAAACCTCCGGCCTGAAGATTAAGGACGCCCGCAAGGAACCTGTCGAGCACCTCTGGTTTGTCGGCGACTACGCCAGCTACGACTCGCGATGCGAGGACATCACGAAAAAGACGGCGAGAGTATTCGCGCAGGCGGGCCTCGACTTCGGGCTGCTGTACGAAGCCGAGCGCAATGCCGGGAACGACGTGCGCCGCGTCGGCGAAGAGGGATTATTCGAGATGCTCAAGGAGAAGAACCTCCAGGCCATCGGCAAGGCGCAATTCAAGAAGATCGTCACCACCGATCCCCATACCTACCACACGCTCAAGAACGAGTATCCGTGGAACGGCCACCGGCCCGAAGTGCAGCACTACACCGAGGTGCTCGACGGATTGCTCCAGGCCGGCAAGGTGCCTCTGAAGAAGAAGCTCGCCCGGCGCGTGACCTACCACGATCCCTGCTACCTCGGGCGTTACAACGGCGTGTATGACGCGCCGCGCCGCGTCTTGCGCGCGCTGGGCCTGGAAGTTGTCGAGATGCCGCGTTGCCGGGACCGGAGCTATTGCTGCGGCGCTGGCGGCGGCCGCATCTGGATGGAAGACACGGAAAAAGTTCAGGAACGCCCCGCGGAAAACCGCATCCGCGAGGCCGTCGCCCTGGAGGGCGTGGAGACCCTGGTGGTCGCGTGCCCGAAAGACATCGCGATGTTCCGCGACGCGGTGAAGACGACGGGCAACGAGAGCAAGCTGGCCGTGAAAGACCTCGCGGAGCTTGTGGCCGAGGCGATGGACGCTTAGGAAAGCCGAGATCCGCATAACGAAAGGAACCTCATGGTCGCCCTGTTAGAACCCGCAGTCGTGGACAAAGCCACCACCCTCGAGACTCTCTTTCAGACTCCCGCAGGCAAGCGCATGCTGACGTGCATTCAATGCGGCACGTGCGCCGGCACTTGCCCTTACGGCGAGTACATGGACTTCGCGCCCCGGCTCGTCATCAATATGCTCCGGGGCGGCTTTATTGACGAAGTCATCAAGTCCGACAGCCTGTTGCGCTGTGTCGCGTGCTACGCCTGCATGGCCAAGTGCCCGCGCGGCATCCGGTTGACGGACGTGCTGCTGCCCTTGGTGAAGGAACAGGTGCTCGTCAACCGGACCGAAATGCCGGCGGAATTCCAGAAGTCGCTGGAGAACATGCATCGCTACGGCAACCCGATGGGCGAGTCGCCGCGCAAGCGCGCCAACTGGACCGCCACGGCCGGGACGAAAATCCCTCTCATCGCCGAAGTGAAGCGCGAGGTGGACGTGCTTTGGTTCGTCGAATGTTATACGTCATTCTACGCCCGGGGCCAGGACAACAGCCGCGCCACGGCCCGCCTGTTCAACGCGCTGGGCGTGGATTTCGCCATCCTGGGCAACGAGGAGAAGTGCGCCGGCGATTGCGGGCAGGTCACCTGGGAGTCGGGCCTGTTTGAGTCGCTCGCTGAATACAACGTGAGGCTGTTCAACAGATATCAATTCCGCCGTCTGGTGACCGGGGATGCCCATGCCTACAATGCGTTCCGCTTCCGTTATCCGCTGTATGGCTTTGACCATCCGGCGGAGCACACCACGCAGTTTTTTGCCCGCCACCTGGAACTGTTGAAGCCCAAGCTGACCAAGCCCCAGAACCTCACCGTCACCTATCACGATGCCTGCTGCCTGGGACGGGCCACGGGATCCTACGACGAGGGACGCACCCTGCTCCAAGCCATTCCGGGCGTGAAGGTCGTCGAGATGGTCCACAACCGCGTCAATTCAATCTGCTGCGGCGGCGGCGGCGGCGGTATGTGGCTGGACACTTTCTACAAGCAGAAGGGCATGGAACGTCTGTCCGAGCGGCGCGTCAAGGAAGCCATCGCCACCGGCGCCGATGTGCTCGCGGTGTCCTGCCCCTACGAGATTTCCCGGTTTGAAGACGCGCTGAAGGTCGTCCCGCACGACAAGCCCATGGTGGTGCGTGACGTTGTGGAACTGCTGGCCGAATCCCTCGCCTGGAAACAATCATGAAAACGATCGTAGCAAAAAAACACGAGCCCGTTCGCATCGGTTACTACATCTGCCACTGCGGCACCAACATCGCCGGCATGGTAGATGTCGAGGCGGTCGCCAAGTACGTGGCTACGTTGCCCAACGTGGCCGTGTCGCGAACTTACAAATACATGTGCTCCGATCCCGGCCAGGAGCTGATCCAGCAGGACATCCTGGAACACCGCCTGAACCGGATCGTGGTCGCCGCGTGCTCGCCAATGTTACACGAGCATACGTTTCGCAAGGCGACCGAGGCGGGGGGCCTGAATCCGTTCTACTTCCAGATGGTGAACATACGCGAGCACGACTCGTGGGTGCACACCGACCGCGCGGAGGCGACCCGCAAAGCCATGGCTTTGGCCCGCGCCGCCATCCAGCGCGTGCCGCACCACAAACCGCTGGAGGTTAAGAAAGTCCCCATCAACCCCAACGTGTTGGTCGTCGGCGGCGGCATCGCTGGCATCCACGCGGCGCTCACGCTGGCCAATGCGGGGAAGATGGTTTACCTGGTCGAGAAAGAGCCCACCATCGGCGGGCACATGGCGAAGTTCGACAAGACCTTTCCGACGCTGGACTGCGCCATGTGTGTACTCTCGCCCAAGATGGCTGCGGTCGGCTCCCATCCTAACATCCACCTTTGGACTTACTCGGAAGTGGCGAAAGTGGACGGCTATGTCGGCAATTTCAACATCACCGTGCATCGCAAGCCGCGCTACATCATTGAAGACCTCTGCACCGGTTGCCAGGAGTGCGTCGCGGCGTGCGTGTTCAAGGAACCCAAGTTCCCCGACGAGTTCAACCAAGGGCTCGGCAAACGCAAGCCTGTTCGCCTGCCGTTCCCGCAGGCCATCCCGCCGGTGACGTTGATCGACCCGGAGGTTTGCCTGAACTTCAAACGCGGCAAGAATCCGGAGGACGGCTCTCCCGTCGTGTCTGACAAGTGCAAGAAAACCTGCGTCGAGGCCTGCGGCGACCGCAAGGCGATTGATTTCAAGCAGACAGAAGAGATCAAGAATATCACGGTCGGCACCATCATCATGGCCACCGGCTTCCAGATTTTCGACGCCAAACGCACGCCCTACTACGGCTACGGCGTCTATCCCAATGTCTATAACGCTCTGGAGATCGAGCGGCTGATTAACGCTTCAGGTCCCACCGAAGGCCATCTAGTCATGCGCAACGGCCAGGCGCCGAAGAAGGTCGCCATCGTCCATTGCGTCGGTTCGCGTGACGAAAACACCAACCGGTGGTGCTCGCGGGTTTGCTGCCTCTACTCGCTTAAACTGGCCCACCTCATCCTGGAGCACACGGACGCCGAGGTGTACAACTTCTACATCGACATGCGCACGCCGGGCAAGAGCATGGAGGAGTTCTACAATCGCGTGGCCGAGGAAGGCATGCACCTCATCCGCGGCAGGGTCGCGGACGTCTATCCCGACCCGAACGACGGCACGACCGGCCGGTTGGTGGTGCAGGCCGAAGACACCTTGACGAACAAAATCCTGAAAATCCCGGTGGACATGGTCATCCTGTCGGTTGGATTGGAGCCGCACCCGGAAGCCGAGGACCTGCGGCGCATGTTTAACCTGAGTTGCAGCAGCGAAGGCTGGTTCCTCGAACGGCACCCGAAGCTCGCGCCCGTCAGCACGTTCACCGATGGCATCTTCCTCGCCGGCTGCTGCCAGGGGCCGAAGGACATTCCGGACTCCGTGGCCCAGGCTGGCGCCGCCGCCGCCGAAGCCTTCTCGCTCATCGACAAAGGCCACGTCGAGCAGGAGCCGAACACGGCCTACATCCTCGCAGACGAGTGCAGCGGCTGCAAATCCTGCATCCCGCTCTGCCCCTACACGGCCATCTCTTTCGACGAGGTCAGGAAGAAGGCCCTTATCAACGAGGCCTTGTGCAAGGGCTGCGGCACCTGCGTCGCCTCCTGCCCGTCCGGCTCCATCGTGCAGAACCTGTTCGAGGACGCGGAGATCTTCAGCGAAATTGACGGCATGCTGGCCGAATCGCCCGCGTGAGAAAATCCGAAATCCGAAGCTCGAAATCCGAAACAAATCCGAATTCTCAAATCTCGAAACGACAGAGATGCCACCGGACGATGAGCCCAAGCAATATGACCTCGAAGAGCGATCTTCCGCAAAAGCCAATAGCCCCATGCCACCATTGCTCCCAATCGCCGAACCGTCGAAGCATTCCGGTTTTGAGCCTTCGAATTTCGGATTTGTTTCGGATTTCGGATTTCGAGTTTCGGATTTAACCCGTTGACCTATGAATGACTCCCCAAGAACTCCCAATGGCTCCTGGACTCCACGCATCGTGGCGTTTTTCTGCAACTGGTGCACTTACACCGCTGCTGACCTGGCGGGTGTGTCACGCATGAAATACGCGAGCAACATCCGCATCATCCGGCTAATGTGCTCCGGGCGGGTGGACCCACAATTCGTCGTGGACGCGCTGGCCAAGGGCGCGGACGGCGTGCTCATTGGCGGCTGCCACCCTAACGACTGCCACTACGTCGAGGGCAACTACAAATGCCTCCGCCGCTACCAGATGTTGCGGCGCATGATCGCGGACATGGGCATCGAGCCTGAGCGCCTGCGCCTCGAATGGATCTCCGCTGCCGAAGGCGAGAAGGTCAAGCGGGTCGTCAACGAGATGGTGGAGCAGGTTAAAAAGCTCGGCCCCCTCGGCATCCCGCAAAAGTTCGAGGAGTGGGACCAGGAGATGGAACATTTCGCCAAACATGTCGCCGCCAAGGACCCCGCCGTCGGCAGCGGTTGCGCCGAACACGGGACCAAACCTCAAACAGTGGAGACCGCCCATGCCTAAGCCCAAAATTGCCTTTTACTGGTGCGCCTCGTGCGGAGGCTGCGAAGAAACCGTGGTCGATCTGGCCGAAGACATTCTCGGCGTTGTCGAAAAGGTGGATATCGTCCTCTGGCCGGTCGCGATGGACTTCAAATACAAGGATGTCGAGGCCATGCCCGACAAGTCCATCACCGCCACGCTGCTCAACGGCGCGATCCGCTCGACCGAACAGGAAGAGATGGCCCATCTGCTGCGCCGTAAGAGCCAGTTCATGATCGCCTACGGCTCGTGCGCCTGCACCGGCGGCATTCCCGGTCTGGCCAACCAGTTCCCACGCGAGCAAATCCTCAAGTTCAACTACGAGGAAAGCCCGAGCGTGGTCAACGAGAAGAAGACGCGCCCGGCAGTCGCATTCACGGAGGGCAGCCGCACCGTCAACCTGCCCGCCCTCCACAATGTCGTCCGCTCCCTGGACCAGGTGGTGGACGTGGACTACTACGTGCCCGGCTGCCCGCCGACGCCCAAGCTCACCAAGATGGCGATGACCGCGCTGCTGGAAGGCAGGTTGCCGGCCAAGGGCTCGGTGATCGCGCCGGACATTGCGTTGTGCGACGAGTGTCCGCGCAAGCAGACCAAGCCGACCAACGTGGCGTTCGCCGAGTTCAAGCGCCCCCACCAGATCCTGATGGATCCGGACAAGTGCTTCCTCGCGCAGGGTGTCGTGTGCATGGGGCCGAGCACCCGCGGCGGTTGCGAGGCCGCCTGCACCATCGGCGGCATGCCATGCACCGGCTGCTTCGGCCCGACCTCGCGCGTGCGCGACCAGGGCCTGAAGATGATGTCCTCGCTTTGCGCGAACGTCACGCCGAAGGAGGAGGGCGACATCAACAAGGTGCTTGAAGGCATCCCGGACCCGGTGGGCACGTTCTACCGCTACGGCCTGGCGAAAAGTATGTTGCGGCGCAAGGTGACCCTGCCCGCCAAGTAAAAGAAAGGACCCGATATGGAACAAGCAGTCAAAGACACTTTCAACCAAGGCTCCGCGCGCGCCAACGCCACCTACCAGGCCGGCCGCCGCCGCTTCACCATCGATCCCATCACCCGCCTCGAAGGCCATGGCAAGATTGACATCTTCCTCGATGACAAAGGTGACGTCGAGCGCGCCTATCTTCAGGTGCCGGAACTGCGCGGCTTCGAGGTCTTCAGCATTGGGCGGCCCGCGGAGGACATGCCGCAGATCACCAGCCGCATCTGCGGCGTCTGCCCCACGGCGCACCACATGGCTTCGACCAAGGCGCTCGACGACCTCTACAAGGTCGAGCCGACCTCGCCCGGCCGGAAGATCCGCGAGTTGGTCTACAACACCTTCATGCTGGAGGACCACGCGCTGCATTTCTTTGTGCTGGGCGGGCCGGACTTCATCGTCGGCCCCGAAGCTCCGGCGGCGGAGCGCAACATCGTCGGGGTGATCGCCAAGGTCGGCCTCGAGGCCGGCAAGAAGGTCATTTCCACCCGCCGGCGCCTGCGCGAACTCATCGCCTATTTTGGCGGCAAGGTCGTGCATCCAGTCCTCGGTCTGCCCGGCGGCGTCAGCAAGCCGCTCAAGGCCGAAGACCTGCCGAAGTTCAAGCAACTTGCCAAGGACGGCGTCGAGTTCGCCGAATGGACGCTGGCCGTGCTCAAGCAGATCGTGCTGGGCAACCCCGATTACGTGAAGCTGATCACGTCGGACGCTTTTACCCACAAGACCTGTTACATGGGCATGGTGGACGAGCAGAACAAGGTCAATTTCTACGACGGCAAGCTCCGCGTGGTGGACTGCAACGGCAAGGAAGTCTGCAAATTCCCCCCCCAGCAGTATCGCGACTACATCGCCGAGCATGTCGAGCCGTGGAGCTACATGAAGTTCACCTTCCTGAAGCAGCGCGGCTGGAAGGATTTCGTTGAAGGCCCGGACACCAGCATCTACTCGGTGGCCCCGCTGGCGCGTTTAAATGCCGCCGACGGCATGGCCACGCCCAAGGCCCAGGCGGCGTACGAAGAGTTCTACCAGACTCTCGGCGGCAAACCGGTGCACCATACCCTCGCCAACCACTGGGCGCGCGTGATCGAGATGATCTACGCCGCCGAGCGGATGGAGCAGTTGATCAACGACCCGGAAATCACCAGCCCGGAAGTGCGGCGCCTCCCGACCGCTGTTCCGAAGGTCGGAATCGGCGTCGTCGAAGCCCCGCGCGGCACCCTTTTCCACCATTACGAGACCGACGAGCGCGGCCTGATCAAGATGGCCAACCTGATCGTGGCCACCGGCAACAACGCCGCCCGGATCGCCATGAGCGTCGAGCGCGCCGCCAAGGGCCTGATCAAGGGCGGCCACGTGACCGAAGGCTTGCTGAACAAGGTCGAGATGGCCTTCCGCGCCTACGACCCGTGCCTGGGCTGCGCCACCCATTCTCTCCCAGGCCACCTGCCGCTCAGCGTGAAGATCTACGACAGCAGAAAGGCGCTCGTCCAGGAACTGCGACAGGACTGAGTGCGAGGCTGCCGCCCGAGCCGCGCCTGCCGGTTTCGCGATGCGTCGAGCCGGGAGTGCCACTCCATTCCACGGCCAGGCGGCGACGCGCGCTGGGGATGCGTTGGGGCTTGCGACCGGGCGCGAATTCGAACACGATCCGGCCCATGAGCATCGGTCGGTTCCATAAGGAATGCGAGGTGCCCCAGCCCTGGGCATGAACACGCCCCTGGTTCGAATGCTCTTCACCGCGGCGGCCGCCATCGGGCTGGCTGGGCCCGAGGCCCTCCTCGCGCAGACCGCCACCTGGGTGGAAAACACGCCCGCTTCCTCGCCGCTCTTTGCCCACCACGACATGGCCTACGACAGCCTCCGAGGCCGGTTGATCGTGGCTGGGCGTACCTCGATCATGTCCCCGGCGCTCGGCATCTACGCCGGCCTCCCGGACGGTTCCTGGACCCGCTTACCCGCTCCGTCGCCGGCGGTGCCCGGACGACACGACCTCGAGTTGGCTTATGACTCCCATCGCGATGTGGTCGTGCTCTATACCGACGCCACCAACCTGGTCTGGGAACTGAGCGGCACGAATTGGAGCGTCATCACCGCGGCAACTCGCCCCGTGCAATGCCGTGACGGCGCCCTGATGCAGTACGATCCCGCGCGCCGAAGAACCGTCCTCGTCGGCACGCCGGGCCCGCCTGAGAGCAGCCTTCCGGTCTCGACCAGCCGTTCGGAGACCTGGCTGTGGGATGGCACCGACTGGGCGCAGGTGGCCGACACCAACAGCTCGCCCCGCGGGGCGGCGGGGGGCGGCATGGCTTTCGACGCCGCGCGCGGTGAAATGGTGTTGCTCACCATGGGCACCATGCAGACCTGGGTCTTCGACGGCACGAAATGGAGGCAGCGCCACCCGGCCACTTTGCCTTCGCCAGGCTTGTGGGTCTTTCACCTGGCGTACGATCCCGTGAACCAACTCTCCGTCTTCTTCTGCGGTGAAACCACGCAACAGCCGTTGGCCTACCCGCGCAACACCTGGGCCTGGGACGGCACGGACTGGAGGAAACTGGCTCCGTTGCGGTCGCCGCCGGCAACGATTGACTATACCTTCGCTTACTTTCCTGAACGGAACGCCTTGGTCCTGCACGGCGGCTGGAACGACCCAAACTGGCAATTCCGCAGAAACGTCTGGCTGCTCACAATCCAGAACGAGATCCGCTTCACTGGTCTCCAACTGGACGCGACGGATATCAGCTTGACCTCGACCGGACGTGTCCAGACCGGCGCCCGCCAGATTCTCCTGAGCTCAACCAACCTCGCCGCGCCAGCCACCTGGGTGAACACCCTGACCAATTCCGCTCCGACCGCAACGAACACCTGGCTCGTGCCGCGTCTAGCCGGACCCGAGTTCTTCCGGATCGTGGAACAACCGTAGCCGGTCCCTTCCTCGCCCGTGGGAGCCGGCATGGGCAACATGGGCTACCATGCCCGTGCCGTCGGGTCACTGGCCCGACAGAACCTGCGATGCGCGCCCACCCGCCGGGCGATTCCTTTTCATCTGCAGCCACCGCTCATTCCGCCCGGCCGATCAACTGCGGTCGTTTCGTCGGCCCAAAGGCCACGTTGGCTTCGGAGTCCAACGTCACCTGGTCGCCGTCGAACTTCAGCGTGAGCGTCGCGTGGTAGGGTGTCTCGTAAGCGCAGAGCTTGATCACACAGGTGTCGTCAGCCGACCACCCGAAGGTCCCGGCGGTCGGTTCGTCGGGAAACTGCGCCAGCGGGCCGCCCAGGAACGGTGCCCGTCCCTTCCTCCACTCGCGGTGGCCACACGCGACGGTCACGTCTCTGCCGCTGAGTCGGGCCGTGAGCGTAAGAGTCTTGCCTGCGTCAGATGACGACAGCGCGAGGCGTCCCAGTTTCTGGTCGTTGGCGGGGAAAGCGTACTGGCGGTTGAGGACCTTGTCGGCCAGTGGGGAGGCGGGCATGCCTGGGGCGGGGCGGACTTCGAGCCGCGCCAGCTCTTCCTTGAGCCGCTGGTGGGCGGCGGCGGCGGCGGGCAGAGCCTGGGGCTGCAGCACCGGCAGCAGTTTGTCGCAAAGCACATTCAGCACGGCCTGCATGTCCCGGACGCCACTGGTGATCGCCACCACCCCATCCTGGTCCGGCATCACGAGGCAGTACTGCCCAAACGCGCCATCGCCGCGGTAGGCGTTATGCCGGCAGCGCCAGAATTGGAACCCGTAACCCTGGTTCCAGTCACTGCTCGGATTGCTGCCGTTGGACGTTTGCTTCGCCGTGGCCATCGCCACCCACTCAGCCGGGAGCAAGGGTCTGCCCTGCCAACTGCCCTTCTGCAAGTAAAACTGGCCGAACTTGGCGATGTCTTCGGTGCGCACGCGCAGGCCATACCCGCCCAAAGAAATACCTTGATAGTTCGTAGCCCACACCGGGTGCGAGATGCCCAACGGCTCGAACAGGCGCAGCCGGAGAAAGTCGAGCACGGTCTCGCCCGAGACCTTCTGGACGATCGCCGACTGCATGAACGTGGCGGGCGTGTTGTACTTGAAGTGAGTGCCCGGCAGGTGCGGCACCGGCTGCGCGAGGAATGACTTCGCCGACATGGCCTCCGGCGACACAGGCGGCTCGTCTTGATGCCCGGTCGACATGATCAGCAGATCGCGCACACGCATCGCTTTCAGATTGTTGCTCACCTCCGCCGGCGCGTCGTCGGGAAAGAACTTCAGGACCTCGTCGTCGATGCTCAGCTTGCCCTCGGCCACCGCGAAGCCCACGGCGGTCGATGTAAAACTCTTGCTCAGGGAATAAAGGACGTGGTTGTGTTCCGCGTCGTAGGGCGTCCACCAGCCCTCGGCGATCACCTGGCCGTGGCGCACGACCATCAAGCTGTGCATGCCTTCGATCTGCTGATCGAGTGTGTTCACCAACTCCAACATCGCGGCGGAAGAAACGCCCTGGCTTTCGGGAGCGCTGCGCGGCAAGGCGCTGGCGGCCTGACCCGCCCTCACAGTCCCGATCAAAACGAGGACGAGCCAGATTCGGACCCAGTGTTTCATAGTAAGTCCTGGCGTTATTACCCAGGTGCAAGCGGGCTGTCACGAACGAAATCGTGCCCGTGAAACGTCAGATTTGGCGCGTGGCGAAGCACCGCTTTGGATAAGCGGCGAAGGAAGGCGCACCCTGCCGAACTGCCATCGGCCAACGGAACGCCTCGTCCGCCTGGGTGGGCCGGTGCCCTGCCGCTTCGACGGTCCTACGGACGGTATTGGCCACTTGTTTGCCGGAATCAGCGCCTGCAGGATGGGTTCCACCCACGCGTCGCGCTTCATATCTCAGAGGATGATGTCGCCGTCAAACTGCCAGTAGGCCCAACTCCAGCCGGCCGCTTCCGCCGTGCGGGCCGCGTGATCGGGGTGGCGGACGCGGGAGTCCGCGGGACCTTTGTCGTAGCCGATGATGTTCACGCCCCGGCCAAGTCTCCAGTTCTGCTCAAAGGCATCCGGCGACTGGACTTAAGCCTCCTGCGGCTGCGTCAAAACCCAGACCCCTGGAGGCGGCATCCAAATGTCGCTAAAGCGCCGGCGCTGATTCACAGTGAACGAAACACGAGTGCCGCGGGTGGCGGCACCGCTTTAGCGTTGATCTTGGCCGCGTCTGGGCGTTCTAGTTCTGGCCCTGACCCCCACTCGCCACGGTGAGCGAAACGGTGGTGCTATGGCTCAGTGAGCCACTCGCACCGGTGATTGTTAAGGTCTTCGTGCCTGTGGATGTGCTGGTGGTGGTGGTTACGGTCATGGTCGAAGTTCCAGAACCTGTAACCGACGCCGGCGTGAACTTAGCGCTGGCGCCAGATTGCAGTCCGCTCACGCTGAAGGTGACTGTCCCATTGAACCCGCCTGAACGCGTGACCGTGACAGTGTAAGTGGTGCTCTTCGGGCGCGTGACGGTCCGAGAAGAAGGACTAGCGGTAATAGAGAAATCGGAGGGGGGGGCCGTGGGGGTAGCGCTCACCTCTGAAGAGTTGGAGCTCTCGCCACCCGTGTTGACGGCCGAAACCACGTAGTAATAGGTCGTTCCACCAACCACGTTTTTGTCAGCATAGGTTGTCGTCGTAGTGGTGGCAATTGTCGTGAACGATCTTGGCGTTACGGTGGACCGCTTGACGTTATAGCTCGTGGCGGTGGTCGAGGCAGTCCAACTGAGGGACACTTGCCCACTGCCAGCCGTGGCAGTGAGGCCAGTTGGCGCGGCGGGCGGTTCTGGCGGCGTATCAAAGAAGATCGCGCTGAGCACCGCGTTGTTGCCACCGGTCCGGGTGAACCGGAGCGTGACGTGTCCGGTAATATCCCAGAGCAAGTACTGGCCGCCGCTGAAAGAGCTGACGCTTTGACTGCTCAGCACCGTGTTGTAGGCGGGATCGAGAACATCGATCGTCTGTGCGCGCATGGCAGCTTCCCAGTCCAGGCAGTAGAGAGCCACCCGATGAACAGAAGTATCAGTGAAGTTCAGGTCGACGGTAAACGTCCCTGAGGAATACCAGCACGCTGCCCCGCGCGCGTTTTCGATCAGCGCGCTTTGGAGGTCCCGTGAGTCGGTGGTCGAGGTGGAGAAGGGGGCCCAGACCCAAAAGCTCTGGCCGTCGGGCGTGACGGTGAGACCGTCAGGGTAATTAACGCGGTCCCCAATTACATTGTACCCGCCAGCTCCGTAGCGGCCCTTCCAGTTACCTTTCGTGGTCGTGTCTTTGCTCACGAATTTGGCGGTAGGCGTCGGGCCGGCGGGATCCGTCTGAACGGGGTCGATGCTGGCGGAGGTAATCGATTCACCGAGGGCGTTGTAGGCAGTAATTGTGTAACTGTAGAGGGTGCTCGCGAGTAAGCCTTTGTCCGAATAGCTCGTTCGACCGGGACCCACGATTGTGCTCCACTTGCTCAGGCTCAGGACATCCAAGCGCTCGACCTTGAACCCGGTCTCGTTGATGGGAGCATTAGCAGTCCAGGAGACGTCGATCTGACTGCTCGAGACTACCGTGGCCGTCGCGTCGGTGGGAGCGCCCGGAAGCGATTCTGGTACCACTGGCGTTCCCGAGGGCGTGTTCAAGAACTTCACGACGTCCAAACGGCCACCGGTCACGGTCCTGCTGGCCAGAGACGTGGTGGGCGTGGTAGAGCTGAGGAGAGCCTGTTTGATCTGGAGTGCGGTGGCATCCGGATAAACAGAGGCGTACAGCGCGATCGCCCCAGTCACGTGCGGTGTGGCCATCGAGGTGCCGTCGAACGAGCCGTAACCGCCGCCCGGCAGCGTGGACCAGATATCGACACCGGGCGCGCCCAGATCAACGGTGCTGTTGCCGTAATTGGCCCAACTTGCCTTGGCGCCGTTCCGATCGATGGCCGTCACCGCAATCACCGAATCGTACGTGGCACCCGCCTTCGTGGTGTTGTAGCAGGCCGGGTAGAAAGGCGACCGGTCCGTGTTGACAGCGCCGTTGCCGGCCGCAGCCACGAAGAGAATCTCCGCATCTGCCGCGCGTTTGATTGAATCCAGCAAGGCCGGGTCTGAACCGCCGCCACCCCACGAGTTGTTCAAGGCCACGATGTCCAGCCTCTTGGCTGTTTTGAGCTTCGTCATGTAATCGATCGCTTGGATAGCGTCGGCCGTAGTTCCGCCGCTGGGGCCAAGGAACTTCCCGGAAATAATAGAAACGTCCCAGTTAATCCCGGCCACGCCGCGGCCGTTAGCGCCCAGGGCGCCGATGGTTCCGGCAACGTGCGTGCCGTGGTCATCATAGATCGGGTCATAGATATTGCCGTTGTCGTTCAAGGCGTTCCAGCCGTGGACATCGTCGATGTAGCCGTTGCCATCATCATCGATGCCGTTACCGGGAATCTCGCCCGGGTTAGTCCAGATGTTTGCCGCCAGGTCCGGGTGATCATATTGGATGCCTTCATCGATCACGCCCACGTAAACCTGACTCGAACCGGTGAACCCTGCAATCCAGGCATCGACCGCCCCGCTGCCATAGGGATTGACGGTGACCGTGGAGAAGCCGTCGTAGACCCCCCAGAGGGAGCCATTGCGGAAGTAGGTGTCGTCGAACGTCGACGGCGCAGTGGTCCCGCCCTGGTGCTGATACACCCAGTTGGGCTGGGCATACTCGACGGCCGGGTGATTCTGGAGAGCTTGCACCGCTTGCGCCGCAGGCAGACCGGTCCTGACTCGCGTAATCCCAATGTCGCCACGGTCGCTCATCGCCGGCGTCTGGATGTGTTTGGCGCGCGTGATGACCGCGCGCCGCACGACATCGGCCACGAGTTGGTCGTTCGCCCCGGGCTTGAATTTGATGAGAATCTCGTCAGCCAGGTAGCTTGGGCCGCCAGGTTGATCTTGGATTACCTGGAAGCTTTGGCCGCCGCTGGCCGAGACATCGTTCGTCGTCTGGGCATTGGCCGCGTCTGAGAAAAGGAACGCTGCAAGCAGCATCGGCCAAGCGACCGCAATAGACAGTGGAACAAGTCTGGCCGTTTTCATGCCGTTATGGGTTGTTTTGATGTCGTCATGCGCGCTACGAATGCCGTTAGAGTTCGTCCATTAGGCCGACTCCCGGCATCCTCAAGATTCCAGCTATTAACCAATAATTCCTGCTTTGCACAAAAAAAAAGCAAGCTGAATATGCCAAATGCCGAATGCCAAATTCGGCCGCCGTTTCAGTTTGAGCCTCCCGCCGCGGACTGCTACAAGAACCGGACGATGCCATCCGAAGCCAACAACAACATTCTCGTCCTCGGCCTGGGTAACGACATTCTGACCGACGATGCGATCGGCCTCCACGTCGTCCGCGAAGTTCGCCGTCAGGTGGCCGATCTCCCGAATGTGGCCGTGCACGAGACGATGGAGATGGGCTTGGCGCTGCTGGACTTCATCGTCGGCTATCGCGCCCTGGTGCTGGTGGACTCCATCCAGACGCACAAAGCCCCGCCCGGGTTCATCC
>Ga0315274_10000482_pt1 | contig 62535 bp, 66 predicted proteins | sample YL17G02_20_MG_FD_203700 | JGI IMG/M metagenome (GOLD analysis project Ga0315274, IMG submission 203700) | Sediment microbial communities from Yellowstone Lake, YNP, Wyoming, USA - YL17G02_20 | ecosystem: Environmental > Aquatic > Freshwater > Lake > Sediment | place: USA: Wyoming | collected...
TAAAGGTATATGAACCAACCGCTAATGGCCCTTGTGTGAAAGTTGTAGCATCAACAGATCCGTTTGAAAGCGTAAATGAACCTGAGGTGGCTGTCGGTTGACCGATACATGTATTATTGTTGAAAAAATCAAAAGTGACATTTCCCGTTACCGTGCCAAAAGAACCCGTGACCGTAGCTGAATCATGTACGATACTTCCTACCGGTACGGACGTTACAACTGCGTGGTTTTCGTCGTGAATTTGCGTATTTACCGTAGGAACAATCTGATTTCTGGCATTGTTAAAGGTACAGCTAACGTTTTCTCCCTCTTGTAAGGTGATTGATAAAGTTCTGGTTCCCGCGCTGCCTGATTGGGTCCCACCATTTGCGCTAGTTACTGTACAGACTGGAGTGTTGAAACTTAAAGTCCATCCGGATGCCGCTCCTTCAATGATTGTATAGGTGTTTCCATTATTTGTCGTCACAAGAATGCCCGAATAGAGTTGGCTATTGGAAAGTGTGGGATCAGCATCGTCATCAAGGGTGAATGTTGCCGGTGATAAACCACCGGTTGTCGTATAACCAAAATCTTGAGCATCGTTGGGAATGGTATCTTTACTAATCGTGATTGATGCTGGGAATATGACTGCATCAGCAGACAGTGATTTATCCTGCTGTCCGCCTGATCCATCAAAAGCTTCAAGGCGTGAATGATAAGGTGAGCCAGGTATAGCAATAGCAGAATAGTCTTGACCCCAATCAGATCGCGTTGAAATATGTCCACCCCAGGCAAAGACGGGATTAGACTGGGTTGCAGTAAAAGTTATACTAATTTGTGCAGTTTTATCTCCGGTGAATCCTGTGCCGTCCGGATAAGAGTAGGCACTTACACCCGTGATGGTTCCTCCAAAAAGAGTGAAGTTACCTGCTGTTTGCGTGATTGGACTTCCTGAACCATTATCGACCTGAGGATCCTTCGGAATTGCGAAAGTTGAACCAGGGCCGCTACAACCGCTTACTCCGGCACACGGGTCAGCAGCAACTGTGGCATTGTATGTTCTAACATAATCTATTGCATGTTTGCTACTCTTCGTCGTCGCCCATTCAATGATAAGGGTATGTGATGCGAGAGTTATTCCAGAAAATTTAATCCTGTATGGAATGCTATCGCCTTCATAATAATGGGATTTGCTCGCACCCAGGTTTCCGTTTACCCATTCATTATTACTTTGACATGGCGTTAAATCTGGTGATCCCAATGATCCATTTGCACACTGATCAATATCAGCTGGGCCATCTGTGAATAAGGTTTGGGCGATAACTTTTCCGCCTTTATTCGTAACACTCACTTGATAGTTCGGGCGGTAGGTACCGTCGAGTTGGTATGCGTAGACGAATGTGCCTTGGTCATCGGTCGTGATTTCAACTGTCGATGATGTTGCTGGCGGATCGTCGGATTTGACGGTCAGGTCGTATGTGTGATTTGGTTTAAATCCGATACCGCTAACGACTACCGTGTCCGTGGGGGCGTAATCAGCTTTATCTGTGGAAAGCTGTGCACTGCCGTCCGGGTTGACACCGTCAATATCGAGTGTTGGTGCAGCTACATTATTTAATACTAAAGCCGAAAGTTGGCCTTGTTCAGGTGGTTCAGGAGTAACTGCGGGAGTCAGCGCAACGGTGGAAGCGCCATCGAGGATTTCGCTTTGCTCTGTGCCCTCCTTCGTCCCGCTTGGCGAGACTTCGGCGGGCGAGGGCGGTCCGGTTTCTTTTGGCGGTTCAGTAGTCGTTGGAGCAGGAATTTCTTCAGTTGGGGTTGGTGTCAATGTAATTTCTTCGGTTGGCGTTGGTACCACGCTTGGTTCAGGAGTTATACTTGGTGTGATTTCCGGCGAAGCCACGTTTGACGTGGTTGGAGCGGGTGTCTGCTCTGGAGTATTATCCGGAGTAATTATGGGTTCAGGTGTAATTTCTGGAGCAATAGTAACTTCCGGCGAAGCCACGTTTGACGTGGGAGTTACTTCCTGAGCATAAACCACACCGGCTGCTATGCCGGGGAAAAGTGATTGGCCTACCAGGGCCAATCCGCTAACAAAGGATAGTACTTTATGCCAGAAGATTTTTTGTTGCTTTTTCACACTTAAAGATTAATAAAAAAATCCTTTATTAAGGATTATACAAGATCTTAGAGCGGTAGTATATAACCTATAACACACAATGTCAAGTACCCTTTTGCACGCCTGTCGTACTATGCTGAAAATAATTTGAATACATGTAAATTTAAAAAAAGGCGTTTGATAACTTCCACAGAGAAGTCAGAGCAAACGCCCAGGTTTTGCGATCAGTAATCCGGTTAGTCAGACCCCATCGCTATTAGCGTAGCAATCAGCATTGAAGCTCCGTAAGCTCCACCTACAATCGTAAGTAGTGACGCACCAATTGCCTTGCTTAGTCCAGATAATCTGTTGTGCCAGCCCACAAACGGGGCACAGATTAAGCCAATCAGTGCTCCTGCGGCAATAACACCGAAGATTGACTTCAATGATATGCCAGCTGTGGCAAATACGAGAAACGGTAAAGAGCAAACGGGCAGAACACAGATGCAGATGACCAATGCTACACCAAGCGCGTTGCTGTACTTAGTCAAGAGGGAGATAAAGGTTTGCCATGGGCGAACAAAGAGAGCTACAAGCAAACCAGTTATGAAACTCTTGACGTGAGCTATTACGGCTCCCAAGAACGTTCCCGTCGCTCGAATGATACTAGTAACCCAACTTTGCTCGAGCCATTCTCGAAAAGGCTGTAAAAGTCGCCACACCAGAACGGCAACAAACGCAATGCCAATAAGGGCGACCAGTACAACAAAGGCGCACAGCGTGAGCACGAAAGACGAGATAAACTGACCGTTAACTAACATGACTTTATCCTCTTTTCTTTTGTTTTTGTTAGGGTGCAATTTTGATTAAGACCCGACTTTACCAGTACGGGGGTAAATTACACCAAATTAAATATAAAATCAAGGGGAAAATAAAAAACTTAAAACAAAGCGAGGCGCCTCCGGAGGGAGTCGAACCCCCAACCTTATCGTTACCTGCCCGCCTGCCCTAAAAATTTCACTGAATTTTAAAAAATTCACTTTGTGAATTTGTGAAATTTTCAGGGCGCTCCCAGCAAGAATCGAACTTGCATCGCATCCTTAGAAGGGATGTGTTCTATCCGTTGAACTATGGGAGCGTCACAATAATTATACAACGAGATGGAATATAATGTGCACTATGGCAGGCGGGGAACCGATCTGCTCTATCCATTGAGCTACGGAGGCAAAAAGCAAGTGTTGAGCTATTGTACCAGAGTGCTGGGACTTATTTTACTAAAAACCACTGGGCTGTCGCAATGACGGCAGATGTCCTTATTGCTATAATGGCAATATAAGTAAAATTTAGCAATTTATGGAATATTACGAATTAAATTTTTTTGGCTTAAGCAGGAAATTACCTATTACATATCTTTCCGCTACGAAACGTGTGGCAAATTTTTCGATTATCGGCGATATCGAATTTACGGAAAAGGCAGGAGAAGAACTGGAAAAAGTACTCCGACAACGTCAGCTTATTCCTGATTGTTTTGTCGGACCGGGAATTAGCGCTGCATCTTTTGTTCATCATCTGGCTAAACGTTTCGGGCACAAACGGTACGTGATTCTGCGGAAAAGCATCCGCGGCTATATGGTTACTCCGGAAATCCAAAGTCCCTGGCGATCCGCTCCTAAACATACCAAAAAGCTTGTCCTTAATGGTTTTGATCGGGAATTTCTTAAAGGCAAAACTGTTGTTTTAGTTGATACTGTTGTGTCAACCGGTGTTACGATGGAAATGCTTCATGAGCTCGTTTCTAAGATTGGCTCGAAGCCAATTGCAAAGTGTGCAATTTTTCTACAGGGAGATGATTATAAAGCTGATTTAATGTATTTAGCTAAACTTCCGATTATTGAGGTTAATAAGGTAAAGTAAAAGTCTACCTGTATTTTCCCTCTTGACATTGATTATTAAAAGCAATATTTTTTAATTATAAGATAATTAACAGCGCAATAGTTTCTTGTTGTCCGGAAACAGTATATAAATCCAAATGGCAATACAATATCAATTATTGATTTATTTGATATATTTTATAAAACTCCTCAATCGTACTGAGGGGTTTTTTAGTTGTACGCAAAAGCTCTTTAAAAAGTTAATAATCGGATAAGGAAAATAAGGTTAGACAGCAGTAACCTGATACTGAATAAATCTGTAAAAATTCATCATCGGTTCGCTGCTGTCTATCCGTAATTCATCCCGGCGGAAAGACAAATTCTGCAGAGGAAAGGAGTGAAAATCCTGAGGTAATTATGACGGGATACAAAATAGAAAAGGAGACTACTGTGAGTACAAAAGTCGGTGTGTTTGACCGGATCTTCAAAATCAGGGAACGCGGATCAACGGTAGGAAAAGAGATTGTTGGCGGTCTGGCTACGTTTATGGTCGCCAGCTATATTATCTTTGTCAACCCGGCGATCCTTTCGTTCTCAGGTATCCCGGATCTTCAGGGATTAGGTGTTCCCTTTGGGCCGGCGTTAGCTGTGACCTGTCTCATTACGTCGGTTCTCACTTTAGCATATGGCCTTTGGGCAAATTATCCGTTCCTGATCGCTCCCGGAATGGGATTAAATGCTGTCGTAGCTTTCCAACTAATTCTAAGTAAAGGTTTAAGTTGGCAACAGGCTATGGCGGTAATTTTCCTCGAGGGTTTACTGATCCTCATCCTGAGCTTAACCCGTTTTCGGCAAGCCATTATGGATGCTATACCCACGCATCTCAAAATGGCGATTGGCGTAGGTATTGGGTTATTTATCTTGATGATCGGAGCAGTAGACGGTGGTTTGATTAAAATGAGCGGGGTTCCTTCGGCTCCTCTGACCTTAGGGGATTATAAATCACTTCCCGTGCTGATCACTTTTATCGGTTTAGTGATCACTTTCGGGCTGTACGTACGTAAAGTAAAAGGAGCTTTGCTTTTGGGAATTCTACTGACCACCGGCGTGGCGATTGGAGTAAATGCTCTTAGTGGCTGGACTGCCTTCACTACTCCTGGTGTCGCGGTATTGCCTGCCCAAATCCTGAGTTTACCTGATTTTTCCAGCATTGGGGCTCCGTTTGCCAAAACAAACGGCACCATTGCACTCATCAGCCTCTTTGCCAAATTAGGTATTCTCACAACCTTGATCACCGTCTTTTCCATCATGTTGTCAGACTTTTTTGACACCATGGGAACCATCGTCGGAATCGGGGCAGAAGCAGGATTTCTGGACGAAAAGGGTCAGTATCCCAAAAAAGGTTTGTTCAGGATTCTGGTTATCGACTCCTTGGGTGCAATGCTTGGCGGCTTCAGCGGTTCTTCATCGGCCACGACCTATATAGAAAGCGCTGCCGGTGTCGCGGAAGGAGCACGTACAGGCTTAGCCTCTGTTGTCACAGCGATTCTATTTGGTGCAGCAATCTTTTTGGCACCGATTGCTGGAATTGTTCCGGCACAGGCAATAGCCCCGGCGCTCATTCTGGTAGGACTTTTTATGTGCGCTGGCATTACCCAAGTCAATTGGCGCAATCCGGTAGAGGCACTCCCCTTCTTGGTTACGATGATCATGATGCCTTTAACGTACTCGATCACCAATGGTATAGGTTTTGGTTTTCTGACCTATGTCATTGTCAAGGTGATTTGCGGTGAGGCGCGTCATATCCACTGGATGATGTGGCTGGCTACGATTGCGTTTGGGCTGTATTTTGCTCTCCCGGCCTTGGGTTTCTAACCTAGACTCCGATTGTTAACGTAAGAAATAAGTGGGGCCGCGACGGCTTTTTAAGTTCTCTTAAGCCTCCGGCCCCTATTTTTTTAGCGGATCTCTGAGCGGATGACCGGCCTCGAACCGGCAATCTCCCCGCACAATACTGAGCGGCAGACGAGATTCGAACTCGCGACCATCTCCTTGGAAGGGAGATGCTCTACCAACTGAGCTACTGCCGCAATATCAACATTATATCAATCAGCTGACCTCTCCACAATTAAATTAATTTATTTAAACTCATTCAAAGCTCGTGTTATACTATACACCTTCTATGTTGCGCTATTGCCTAAAACTGATTTTTCCGCTTATTCTCTCTCTTTTTCTAAATCCGCAACCGCTTAAAGCGTTTTATAATCCGCAGGAAGTTCCGAATAATCAATATGGTATTCATCTGGCAGATACTAACGATTTACCCGAAGTAGCTACACTGGTTAATTCTCAAGGAGGAGATTGGGGCTATGTTACGGTGGTAATGCAGGAGAATGACCGAAGCTTAGGTAAATGGCAGGGCTTGTTTAACCAGATGCGGCGTAATCACCTGATTCCCCTGGTGCGTCTGGCTACCCGTCCTCAGGAAGATTACTGGCTTAAGCCGACTCCGGAAAGTGCTAAAGACTGGGCTAATTTTTTAAACCAGCTGAATTGGCCGGTAGAGAACCGTTATGTGATTATCTTTAACGAACCCAATCATGCTAAAGAATGGGGTAATAATCTGGATCCAGCAGGTTATGCTAAGCTATTGAGAATCTTTGCGGAAGAGCTGAAAAAAGCTTCCGAAGACTTTTTTATTTTACCGGCGGGACTGGATGCCTCAGCCGCCAGTGACGGCATCGCCCTGGATGAAGCAACTTTCTTAGAGGAGATGCTCAGTGCCGAACCGGATCTTTTCAAGCTGATTGACGGATGGACCTCCCATGCGTATCCCAACCCGGGTTTTTCCGGGGCTCCCTATGCCTGGGGCCGCGGGACGCTACATACTTACCAATGGGAACTCAGTTACCTGCGTAATCTAGGTTTAAATAAAAATCTGCCTGTTTTTATTACGGAAACCGGTTGGCAACATAGTTACGGTAAATCCTACAATTTCCGTTTACTTAGTCCCGAGGTTGTAGCCGGATACTTCACCGTAGCAGGCAGCATTTGGTCTGACCCGCAAATTATCGCGGTCACACCTTTTATCTTTAACTACCAGGATTATCCCTTTGATCATTTTTCCTTCCGACGTTTGGCTAGCAACGACTTTTATACCCATTATTACGCCTACCAAAATCTTCCGAAAAAAGCAGGCTTTCCGCTGCAAAAAGAATTATATGTCTTAAAATCTCCGCTCGTCCCCGGTCAACTCGTGACCGGATCAACCTATACCCTTAAAACTACGCTGGAAAATCAAGGACAAGGCATACTTGACCCGGATGAATATAAAATAGAATTTTCGGCCGTAAAAGGCTTATTTCAGGCAGTCAGCGACCCGTTGGTCTACACTGAGCCGGGAGAATCAAGTTCGCTTATCATGCATCTCATGACGCCGGATCAGGCCGGTCAATATTCCTATTCATTGTATTTTAAGCATAAAGACCGGCAGTTGGTTATTCAGGAAGGAGTCCTCACCCTGGTACCACCGCCCGCGATTTCTCTTTCCGTAAAGTTGGGTTGGCGTAAAACCAGTACTACTCATGAAGCAACTGTCTTGGTTTATGATGAAGAAGACCTGCTACTCCATAAATTTCCGAATGTCATGATTGAAAACGGCCGGGCAAAGTTGGAGGGTCTGCGTGATATTGTGCCGGGCAATCAGTATCGGGTCGTAATTGTAGTACCGAATTACCTGCCCAGACAGGTAATTCTGCCGCTATCCTCAACCCTGACCGAGGTGGTCGTTAAACGAATGCTTCCGCTGGATTTCAACGGCGATGGCAGGTTGTCGCTTGCTGATTTAACGACGATGTTACGTACTCCGCCGAGAAAAATCCTGCCCTTAATTTTTGGTCCATAACCGATGATATATAGGCTAAAGATATTACTCACTTGTCATTTAGATAGCTTTGGCTATACTGAAAAAACTTAGTTTTGCAACTCGTTTTTCCAGCATCCACCCATCTAATCAGCTTTTTCGCCCTAGCGGGCTGCAAACCTGAGTAAGATGGGTATATAATATCCTAAGTTATGATTAAGCCGGAAGCACAGCAGGAACGAGGAAAATTAACGATCCAGTCACTCATACTGGTGCTACAAAAAACATTTAGACCCTCCGGCGAAACTGCATGGCCGAACGCAAAAAGGGAAATCAAAGGTTCCGGAGATCCTGATTTAGACAAAGAATTGACAATTCTCTTTGAAGAACCTCGTATTGAATAGAAATTATTTCGTTAAATTTGGGAAATTAAGGCTTCTAAGGTATACTTTAATTCATTAGTAATTGGTGGCATTAGCTCAATGGCAGAGCGCTGCCCTGTGGAGGCAGATGTTGCCGGTTCGAATCCGGTATGCCACCCAAATTAGCCTCAAAATTCTCAGTTCGAATCCTGCCAGGGATCTAAAATATTATAGGTCAACTTTAACTTCTAGGCTTGATATTGTGTTCTACTTTGATAGTGAGGTTTGATTTAATACCAGATAGTGCCGGCAAAAGATGGTTCAAAACTTGTTCAGCTGTCATCCTGAATGTTTTACCACGGGCTGATAGCTTCAACCACCCTTCTTTGTCTCGATAATAACGCTCGGTGAAATTCTTTGTGCCAATTATAATTGTATAGCTGTCATTAGTTAGCCTCATATAGCCTAGATTCTATCATAATAGGTTCAAACATCGTCTATCCCTCGGAATATAAATGCTTGTCTTAACTTAAACACCTCCCGCAGAATTGGTTCTAACTGGCTATCGCCAGGGACCCAAATTAGCCTCAAAATACGATATTTTGTATTGTTACTAAACCGTGATCGATGTTTCTTTAAATCTTTTCAATATTTGATCAACGTCCGATTTATTCTGTGGGAGTCTTCGAATCTTTACTGCAGATTCACGTATGGCGTCATCCGGAATATGGATAACTAACGACCCTCGCCACCATTCACCCTCGGTAGCTATCCATAATTTTTTCATCGAAAATAATCTACCGACATCAACAAAAGATATCATTGCAATAACAGGATTCGTTCGGGCTCTTCCGTTAACGTCCTTCTGACTGTAATGAAGAGCACTTGGTAAATCACCGGGACCAAAATCATAACCTTCATAATAATTATCCTCACTGTTGAAATTAGTACCACGAAACATAGTTAAGTCTGGATACGTACGCCCCATTATCTCCAATGACCGGACCACAATATCTCCCATTGCCATCGGGGACATTGATGGAATAACCTGCCCCATATTTATTTCTTGAGCTAACTTTAACAAAGTTGCCGAATCTTCATGTTGTAACTTTGTAAATACATCTATATCAGAAGGGGACAGATTCTGTGATGCCGGGAACGAAGAATCATTGTGGGTAATCTCATTATAATATGGAATAAGAAGCCATCCAGGATTTTGGAATGCAGAAAGCATTGCTTTTAAAAACTCACCTCTTGAGGCGTTATCTAATGAACCAAAAGATGTAGAAAATCCACATTGTTTCTGAATATCTTCTGGGGATAAAACTGGAATACTATAATATCGTTTTTCAGCCTCAGTATTAAGAAAATCAGGCATCATGTTGCCCTATTATAGCGCTATAGGACATAATATACAAACCCCATGGCTTGGAGCTTCCACATCTCCCGCACCATCGGTTATAACTAGTCATCATCAAGGGGACCCAGCGGGTTTTTACTCAAGAAAATGGTCAATGATTGACCGGGAGCTTGAAACTCAATTTTTTGAAAGCTATATTTTTTTTCCTGTAATTACGGGACCGTTACTATTACTACAACTTGTCATATGAGTGTTAAGACATTTAATAAAAAGTTTACCCCTAACTAAATCATTTTGGAGTAATTTAACTCTTCCATCATAAGTAATACTTTCTTCATTCATAAGATCTTCACTCAGCCCAGCTAATCTCCAACCAGAACTTAAACTTTCAAAATTAGTCATCCGTAATAAACGATTTTTCCCAGTAATTTGTAATAATTCGCAACTTAAATCTTCTGGTCGGAAATATGAACTACTATCTTGTTGATTAAAAACCTGAAGCCAGTCACCAACGCCTATCATTACTTGTGCGTTTTTTGGAAGCTGTCCCACCGACTCCGCCAACGAGTAATCCTTAGCTATATCTTTTTTCTCAACGATATGAACCACCAAGTCTCTGATGGTCGCTACAACTGATTGCTGCCTTTCGGTTAATTCTTTTTCTTTTGCTCCAGCCACACGAATTCCCTTGGCTAGTTCAAGTAAATGTTCATGACTTAGTTCCCGAAATATATCTTTTCGCATAAAAAACTGCCTTTCTAGGCAGTTGGTCCTTTATACACCAATCTACAAACGTATGCAAGTATCGGTTTTGTTACGCCAAAAACGCCTCCCTCACCTTCTACATCTCCCGCACCATCGGTTCTAACTGGACATCGTCAATAACCCCAGAATACGACAAATGAGGCGGGGACGTCGGGGATTCAAATCCCCTCGGTCACCCCAGCGAAATTCTATGTTTTGGATGTAATCGGTTTAACGAGTTTGTTAGTTCTAGACAAAACCTGTAATATAGTCGCTCTATCTATTTCATACCCAGGAAAAATTGATAAACGATATCCCTTTCCTGATTTATCCTCAAAACCGTATAAGAATGATTCAAGCCCTGTCCATATAACAAAATTCAATGAATAGTTTATGAGGAGGTATTCGAGGCTAGGAGCATGTGGCTGTAATCGTGCTATTATATCGAATACTCCTATCTTGCTGGCTTGTAAAACTCCAGAATTTATATTTACCCAAAAAATAAACACCTTCTGCCATGTGGTGAAATGACTGAGTAAATGCTCAGTCCCAGCTTTTCTAATTCCCCAGCGTAGCGCAGAGTCCAGATACGGAATCCACGAGTCCGCTTTGCGAAGATTTCCCTTTTTTTCGTCAATTTGCCGTTGAATTTCTTCAAGGTTAAGATGTACAACTGCGGTGGTCCATTCGGCATTTCGAAAAGTTAATCTACCTCCTTCTGCTTTCGATTCTAAAGAGAGTGATTTGGTCGTTTCTTTGGCTCCGATCATACCCGCATATTGTGATCCATCAGGAGCTATCCCCAAACTTACCGGCATAGAGACAGTTCGTTCCCCGTTTACATCGCCCACAACACGTATATGTTTTATTCCTCCTATATTCATCAAACGTTCCGTTTTCAATAGGTTTACACCCATTTTTTCAGTATCAACCCATGAGGGGAACGGTATCTGCATGCGTACCCGTTCGGATCGGTAATAAACTTCTGGTAATGAAGTGAGAACTTCTGCGCTCATAAGGTTGTCATTATATAACTATAGGACTTTAATTACAAGGAGCTCTTCTGGCATCATATTAGTTAAACAAAAATAACCGGGAACGCTCGTCTGACCTTCTACATCTCCCGCATCATTGGTTCTAACTGGCTATCGGCGATGACCAAAATGTGTCAAGAACCAAAATAGGCCGTCCTAATAATCTAAAGCACTTGACTACCACAAGATGCTGTGGTATAGTGAAAAAGAAGAAGTCGGTGAGTGTGCGGACAGCCACGGCCGGCTTTTTTATTGGCTAAATCAACACTTCAAAAAGACTGGGATTTTTTGTATCAGACAATTTTCTTCCCAAAAGTCGCATTTTCATGTCTTCAACTCTGGATAGCTTTTTATGTTTATTGAGTAAATTAATTTGATAGTTTAATCCTGCGATTATCGCCATCGCATCGGCAAGTTGAACATCAATATCTAGATTCGATTTGTTTACCAAACTGAGAGATGTAACCATGTTTTTATACTCACTACCGTTGACGCTCCCATCACCTGTTCCCTCAGATTGCATACGATTATGAGCATAAATCAAATACGGATCTTGATCCGCATCCGATTCCACAATAATTTTCCCACAATATCCCGTTGTTTTGAGGTGCCTCGTAAAATCTGCAAGAATTTTAAGATAGGACCGTCGCAAGATTGTCTGCGATTGCCAGCTGGCTTTCTTTGCGTTCTTTTTGTTTGTTACCTCAAAAAAGAAGCTAATTTCGGGATTGTTAACTAGAGAAATAAACTGTGACCAAAATTGCAGCTCCTTGGTCGCGTTATTAAGAATGGAAAATGGACCTTTCTTCCTTGACATGTCACGTGCATGGAATACAAGATCCTCGTCATTAAAAAATTTCTTTTTAAGCAAACGCATTTTATGATCAACTTTTGCTTTAAATTTTTCGGGAATAACAGCTCCGGATAATACAAATAATTCCGAGGGGTGATCATATGATGCTTTACCTGTTTCATCAATTGATAGAAGTTTATATGACTTCATATTATTGATTATACCGTATTTATGGAGATTCACGCGTGAATGCTTCTCTCGCCCTTCACATCTCCCTCACTATCGATTCTAACTGGTAATCATCAAGGACCCATAGTTTTGTAACTTCGAGCGGAATTATATCTGAATTTATAAAACCGTGAAGGAATTGATAGGTTTTTGAAGAACCAAACCTTGCCCGGGTGAATGTACGTGATAAAATAAGCTCATCAAAATGATTAAACCAATCGAGGGATCATGGTCAAAAGGAGAAACGTTAATTCCTTATTCTCCTGACGCTGTACTTGACATAGTGTTGGCTACAGGTGGACTGCGACCTATTCAAAAGAGATACGATTCTGTAACAACAACCGAGAATGAGGTAACAACGATAAAAGGAAAGCTTGGAGAAGCGTATCCCAAAGTTTTTTCGTCAGAACTTAAAAAACGTGGTCGCTATTTTCCTCTTCCCATTCCTCCTCAAACAGATACACAAATCAGAGAACAAATCGTGGGCGATGCGCCCATGAGTTTAAAAGACGAAATAAGATTTGTCAAAGCAATTGGGTTAAAGGACGGTGAGAGAGTTCTTGATGTAGGAGCAGGTTTTGGTAGAACTTCCATTCTCTTAGCAGAACAGGCCAATAATATCCATGTTTTGAGTATAGATGTTGATGAAGCAAAAGTAGAACTACTCAAAAGTGTTTTGCCCAAATATCGATTTAATGATGGAGAATTAGGAACCAAAAAGATCACCGCTGTTGTTGGCAACGCAACCGATTTGCACCAAGAAATTCCCTCAGAAGAGAAGTTTGATGTCGTTGTTATCAAAGACATTATCGGGCTTTTAGGTATAGCAGATCTAACCATCGGTCAAAATGAAAAGGGACGTTGTGTGGCATTGGCAGATAACCTTAGAATCTTCGCTTTAAAAGTAAAACCGGTCCTTAAAGAGGGAGGGAGAGTAGTTATTTGGGATGGTGACCTAACAACCCAAAATCTTCTTGATACATTAGAGGTAGGAATGTATTTGGAAGGATTTAAGGAAGAGGAAAGTCCCTCTTTAATAAAATTTCAATTGGGAAAACCGCCCCAAGACGTCAAAGCATCGTTTGGTATTTTCTTTTACGAACCCAATGACGAATTTCTAAGAAGTTTAAGAAGAGTATATCGCTTGAAACCAATCTTCTAAAAGTAACTACCAAAAAAATTTAAAGCTAAAATTACCTTCTACATCTTCCCTACTATCGATTCTAACTGGTTATCGTCGAGGACCCAGGATATATCAATCGCGAATAGGGCTCTCGAGCAAGCTGAATGGCTATTGACACTCGAATAAGGATCATGTAGTATGTAGACATAAACGCCTCGTCCATGCGCAAGCCCGACGAGGTTTTTTGTGGTAAACTAGAAATATGACTACCCATCTCTTTATTGATGGTGAAAACTTTCTGCACAAACTAGAAGACGCGCTCATCCAACAAGGGATTGAGAAAAAGAAGATTGACAGTCTACATATAGACCTTAAAAAACTCATTCAGCTCGCATTACCGAATGTACACGTAACAAAATCTACTTTCTACGCTGCAAAACTCCAAATACACCAAGCCACTAAAACTAAATCATTAAGGCTCATTCAACAACAGCGTATCCTGAAAACAAATCTTGAGAAGCAGGGATTTACCTTTGTCCTTGCCGGAAATGTGCGTCCTCAGACAGTCACGATCAATGGTAAATCAAAAACAATCTTTCGAGAAAAGGGTGTGGACGTTCGATTGGCCGTAGATTTGGTATCGCTCAGTTGCGATAAGGTAATCGAGCGTGCGATCATTTGCAGTTCTGACTCTGATTTACAACCAGCGATTGCAGAAACACGAAAACGAGGCGTGGAAGTGATCTATCTAGGATTTGAGAATAACCCAAACAAAGGGTTAACTTACACCACCAATCGGACCGTTCTATTTAGGAATAGTGAGATAATGCAAGTAGTTCCTACTCTACGATAAGGCAAATGCTTATCTCATCTTCCACATCTCCCTCACTATCGATTCTAACTGGACATCGTCAATAACCCCAGAATACGACAAATGAGGCGGGGACGTCGGGGATTCAAATCCCCTCGGTCACCCAGTCGTTATTTAGCGCCTTCTTATGATCCTTTTTTAATTCCTCATAATAGGAGTATAATTATTTCTAATGGAATCTGATAAAAAGATGGTACATAGATTAACCGAATCGGAAATTCAGTCACGTCGTACTGCAACAGAAAAGGTTTTAATTGCACTCCGCCAAAATCCTGAATGGACTCAATTAATTATAGGAGCAGTTTTATACGGTTCAATGGCAAGAGGTGACGCTAATACTGGTTCTGATATTGATGTTGCAATACTGATACGTGAAGGCAATCATTATCATCCATTGACAAGCCAGCAACTAAAAATACATATAAACAAAATACAAGACGAACAGGCATGTGGTGAATTAAGAATTAATCCCCTTGCTGTGTTAGAAAAAGATTTTAACAATCCCACTGATCCACGTATTCTTAATCCTGACCTTCTCAAAAAAATTAAAAATGAGGGAATAAGAATTGTATAAATATATTCATAAAATATATCTAATTATTTAGCTAACAATTTATACGTCACCTTCAACAGCTCCGCATCCTGTGCATGGAAAGTAAAATATGTTTGCGTTGAGTCCCGTAGGGGACCCCGAGGAAAGTTACAATATTTTTGAATAAAATATTTTAACGCATACCATGGCCTACATGGTAAGCGTCCAGAAGTTGAAAATATCTACCCTCGTTGGGCCTCATTTCGAATTGATTATAATCTTTAGTAATAAGTATTGCTCCAGCCGATTGAGATGGTGTTGGTAACAACTTTTCAGCATTAAGCACACTCCCACCACGATCGCCTAATTTATGATATCCTCGGCCATGAACAAATAGCGATTCAGTAGATCCTATGTTTATCACATGGAGATAAGGAATATCGCCTCGCGGAGTTTCTTCAATAGATCCGGGTATGTTGTCTCTTATCTCTCGATCTCCCAATACAACGAGAAACTGTGGCTTCTTTTTTTCAAAAACGATTAACGTTTTTTTAGGATGATGGTCCCATATTTCGAGTACCGACTGGAGTCTGTGATACTGAGGGTCTTGAAGGTCAATTTCTAATACCTTTGCATCGAATCCTTCAAATCGAAAATCCACTCCAAACGTGTATCCTTCAACACGTTTTCCCATTCCTTCAAAAGATTTCAATAGCTCATGATTGATCATACGTCATGCAGTGTTCAAAAAACCTATCATCTCAGTTTAGCGCTTGGAGTATAGCAAAAAAGCAACTTATATGCCACTCGTAATAGCTCCGTTTCTTGTCTATGAAGAATAAAATAGTTCGCATGGAGTCCCGTAGGGGACCCAAGTTTTTTAAATAGAGTTGCGCGCAGCTTTGCTTCTCGGGGCCTCCGTATCGTCCGTTTGTATATTACCGTATTGATTTAACTCCCATAGGGTGTATCCTATAGGCAATTTTACTTCCCAACACTCACAAGCGGGTGCCACATATCGGGGGGGGGAAAGGTACCTTAACAGCTTTCGCTAATAAGAGGGGAAACGAGTAGGGAAGTCCGTGTCTGTATATCCAGAAAAGACAAAGGAGAGTGTGACATGAAAACAGTAAGCTTGTTCACGTTTGTGTTTGTGTTCGCGGCGTTTGTCCTGATCGCGGCAGAATGTGAACCATTTTCTTTGAATAATGGACCGCTCTGTCTCAACCCAGGGGCACCGTGGTGTAATCCAACCGAAACGGTTGAGCCTCCGACAATAACGGCAGAGCCGCCAACATCAACGCCCATCGTCATTCCGGTCCAATCGGCAATGGACAGGGTCCGGTACCTTTGCGACAGGAACCCCTTCTATTCGCTTACTTACGAATATCAGTCAATAGAGAGCAGTGCCACCTCGTCCAGTAGCCCATACATCCATGAAATGGCAACTTTCTACTGCAACTCGGAAGGAGTTCTTGCTGGCGCCTATACTGTGCCCCCCATGCTAATTCTGCCATTTTCCGGTGCACAAAGCACGAATGGGAGCCAGATGGTTCCGGCAGATCCAAATGGGGGCTACGCCGCCCACGAAATGGATTGGGTGTGCGACATCACGGGCACTGATATATTCAGTATCCACTGTAAAATAAAATATATACCTGCTCTGGTAATTGGCGGTAATTCGTGGGGTGATGCCGACGTGCAATACGTCTTTGATCCCGATATCGGAGTTACATATACTCAGACAATTAACCAATGTTCAAACGGTGATTACTCCAAAGATGTCGACACCATACAGGACGCTTCCAAGCAGGTCCCGTTTGACGAGTCGCGTGTCCGCTACATCATCGCCGATATCCAGCTGGGCAGGCCCGAGGGTTATTACATGGCCTATCCCAACGATCTCTCCGCAGTTGAAGCGGTCAAACGCTGGAACGCAGGAGTACGAGTAACAAATATCAGTGAGCTCAAGAGAAAGTTCCTCCCAAAATATGGATCTTACTTTGTCGTCTGGGTCAACAGTTCCCAGGATTTTCCGGACGTGAACGGGATGGATATAAATCTATCCAATTAACAAAAGTCAGTAGCGAAAGCACAAATCTGAAACAAGCGTTTCAGACACATACAAGACCCGCCTCGTGGCAACGGTGGTGTACACCACAAGTTGTTTATGAGGGCGGGTCTTTTTTTAAATATCCAACGTTCTATGTACTCCCCGAAGTAATTCCGCTTCCTGTGCATGGAAAGTAAAATATGTTTGCGTTGAGTCCCGTAGGGGACCCCGAGTAGCTAATAGGCGTCGCAACGAGCCATTTGAGTAGACAAAAACTCATTCAAGACGTAGAATGTTTGTATGGCTCTAGAACTTAACCCCGAGATTAGACAAACAGCCGAATTAGGAGGATTCCGTTTACCTCAAAATGCTATTCAAGCGGTTTACCATATTCTGTTAATGAAAGATGCGCTTAAAAATGCCAAGAGGCAGGGAGACCCCAAAAAATTTTTACAAAAATTTGGCGTTGATTTTACTAAGCACGATGAATGCAAATTTCATGCAGACTTAACCGTTTTTAGAAATAGAGGAATATACATACCTACCCAGTTTGGTGATATAGGACACTATTTCAGCCGTGACCCCCTGAATACGACTCAAGTATATTTAGTTTACCGAAGCCGTCAATCCCCTGAAACAATCACCCTATGGAAAATGGCTAATGAGATCTGTAATAATCATTGGACAGCTCATGATTTTTCTGATGTTGAAAAACTACGTCAAGGTCTCGTACATGGTCAACTCATGTGGCTAGGGGCTCTATCAAATTTCAAACACTATGAAGAACCCAAATTAGACATGAATAGGAGACACTTAACAAGCGGTTTACTAGAGTACTATCAAACGCAGATTGGACCAATGGATATCAATGAAGGTAATAGTATTGCAGATTATACTGTTACAAATAATGGTAAAAGTGTTTCTCTCTAAACGTCTGCCTCACCTTCCACAATTCCCTGACCATTGGTTCTAACTGGCTATCAGGGAGAACCCAAGATAACCCATAGTTTGACTTCTTATTTGGGTCTTCGTATAATTTGCTTCTATGTTCGAAATCCAGCCTATTGATAATGAACGTGAAGCATATTTAGCCCAAAAAAGAGCCGAGGCATTGGTTGTGTCTAATGTGATATACGAAACCTTATGCAGGCAACTTCTCGGAATTGAACACGTTCTTGCACCAGCAAAACTGCACGCTCAAGCGTTCAGACTAATTGACGATTCAGAAATTATTATTATTGATCAGGACCAATTTAAATCTTATTTTGGCCAAGACTTAACTCCAATGATTCCATACACTATTGAACACGAAGCTCAAGAACTCTGGCTGACACGTGGTAACGATACAATGGACCCGTACGGACCGGCTCATTATGAAGCGATCAGGCAGACCTTAATGAAAGCCTATCGTGATGGTAATCTCGATGCTTTCTTAAATGCCAAACGATTAATATATAAGACATTTGAGGCAGCAGGCGATACGCGAGTAATGTCAGAATGGGATTTCTACAAAACTGAGAGTGCAAAACTCATTGGCAGGTAATAATTTTACCGAAATCTTCCACATCTCCCTCACTATCGATTCTAATTGGTCATCGGTGAGGACCCAAAAAATTCTAGAAAATGATGGAATAAGTAATAATTATTTAATCTGTTAGTTATTAGATAGAATTAACCATTGATGATAATTCGTCTACTTGCGATCTGTTCAATAAAATTAAATCTGGGTAATAAACACCATATTTCTTAAGACCCTCCGTTTTAGCATCTAATGATTTTGGGTCCCTAAAATGAATGTATGGCAATAATGTAATATCTTCAAAATCTATAGTATTATTTAAGCCAAGATTTAAGGCGTCAATTCCAAACCACAAATTTACGCTATGATTAACTGAGATTAGCCATCTGTCTTTACTTTTTTCTACTTGAGGGTGCCAACCCGCCCACTCGTATTCTTTCAACCTTGTCTTATTTTTAATATTAATCTGATCTACCTTTGCAATATTAGTCCAATTACGGAATCTTTCTCCCCAAGTCATAGGTAAAAGTTGGGCGATAAGCTCTTTTGGAGTGAATAAATAAGCAGGAAACGCCCGAGCTAACATATCTTTAGGACTCAATGGCCGGAGGCCCTGAAACTCACCTGATTGCACTGATTTTTGTTCTGCATCCATATTTTCTCCGTTTCGGCGGGCATTGTAGCACGTTCCATCAAGTTTCGCCAGTTATTACAGGCACAAGGTCCTATACGCCACTCGTAGCAGTTCAGTTTCTTGGATGTTTGAGGCAAAATATGTTTGCGTTGAGTCCCGTAGAGCCCAAAATAACCCTATAGTTTGACTTTATCTTCAACTACTGCTATATTTTCAACCAACGTATCTTTCAATATAGCTCCTTATGCGAAGCTAATTTGATTCTACGTATTATTGAGTCTTGCACATTAACAGTCTACGGAAAATTATTCTCCTAGAGCTTACGGTTAGCATTCTGGTCATCACACACTGGTGTTCAGCATGCTAACCGTTTAGAGAAGCCGAGAAAACTCGCCACATTGATTCTATTCATTATAACTTTCTCAGGAGGATTACTACCATGAAACAGAGCAATAACCGTAACAAACGAATCTTCGTAGTCATCATTGCATTCATTGCAGTCGTTATACTGGCTGCACCAGGCATTTACGGATCTTTTATGGCGAACGAAACCGTAAAAGCACAAGAGGCATACTGCAATACATTGTCATCAGCCAATGGTCAACCAAATATTCAGCAACAACAGGACACATCGTCTCAAAGCGCCGAAGCGTGTATGATAGTAGTGAATTATTTGAAGCCCACGACATATAGATCCTGGATAGTTAGTAAATACGAATCATCCATGACAATCATCATATTGTCCGTTACCGGCTGGTTTGTCGGCAAACGGCTATACAGGCACTGGTGCTCTCAAAAATGACCATAGTTCCGTAGACATGACGACAAGACATCGCACTCCCCCCGAACGCTAAGTCGTTTATTGCCAGATTTTTGGCTTTGATTTAGTTAGTAGGGGGTGTTTTATGTCTATCTGTTTTACCCAATCTGGCACTTCTAACTGTGAGTTCATAAGGATTTTCGCATGTTAAAGCAAATTATTGCAAAATGCAAAAGACGGATAAAAGAGAGAAGTGGTAGTTTGGTGGATGCTGCTGACAGAAGAAGAGAATGCTATACTATATCCAGCTATTAATCCACATGGAATTAACTAATATTGTTGAAGAATTAATTAAGGAATTTAGCCAGCCTAAAGCTCCGGCCAGAGAAGGCATTGAATATAATGTCAGCCGTACCGTCTCGGTGTTGGCCGTCATTTATGAAAAGGTTCGCAACGCCGTAGAGTTTCGGGCTGAACACCTGATCCGCCGGGCTGCCATCGAGCGGATACTGAAACGCCGGATCCTGACCGATAACGGGCAGGCAATTGCCGAGACCCTGATTACGGAACTCCTGTGGGCCCGTTATATTGATTCCTCATTAGTAGATAAAGCCAAGGTCACCGAAGTGCAGAGAATTATTGACCGTTACCTCGTAGTCAGACAGCATTTACCTACGGTTAACCAAAAAGTTTATAACGTCTCCTGGAATGTTTTACTGGGTCTCGTGTCCTCGGAAATTGAAGAAGCAATCGTCAGCGCTGCCAAACGCGGGGCTTTGACTAATTTCGTTTATCAGGCGGTTAGGCCGAAAGTTAATCTTCCTGAGGTTGCGGAAACCAGCGTCAATCTCTACACCTACGTGGCTGTCGAACGCGCCTTTGCTCAGGCCGATGATCAGTTAATCGCCTTTCATTTACTGAAAATTGTTTTTCCTGAGTGGTTATCGCTTTCATCCGTGGATACGCCTACCAACCTTCCCCGCTTCTGGAAGTATCTTGAGATTATTCAGCAGTCTTTAAGGAGTTCTACCACTGATGCTATTTTCCGCTACGTTCGCCGGCAGACTCCACCCTACTTTTTATTACGGGATTTCTTTTTTGAGGCAGAGGAAAAAGTGGGAGAATATCTGGCTGACGAAGCTAAATTGGTTGAAAAACTTACCGATATTGCTGAGAGGCGGTATAAAGAGATCGGCGTTAAGGTTAAAAGAGCGATGATCAGAAGTTTTATTTACATTTTCCTGACGAAAATGGTTTTTGCCTTGGCTTTGGAAGCTCCCTATGATTTCTACATCGCGCAAAAAATTACCTATTTACCCCTCATTATTAATACCCTGTTTCCGCCGATCATGCTTTTTTTCGTGGCCGGTTTGTTTAGCGTGCCGCGGGGAGACAATACCAAGCGTCTGATTTCGAGAATCCAAAAGATTATCTATCACTTTCCGGAATTGGCTAAAGAAGAAGGCCGTTTTACCGCCAAAGAAAAAATTCGTCGTCCGGTTCTCTCGGCTATTTTTTCGGTTATCTACCTCGTCACCTTTGTTATCACTTTTGGTCTTATTAATTGGGTGTTGTCCCTCCTCCAGTTTAACCCGGTCAGTAAAATCATCTTTGTCTTTTTCGTGGCTTTGGTCAGCTTTTTTGCCTATCGGATCAGAACTTCTGCCAAAGAATACGAAATGGTCGACAGGCAGGGCATCCTTGAACCGGTCGTTGATTTTTTCTTACTGCCGGTAATTAGAGCCGGCCATGTGCTTTCCCGGGAAATCGCCAAATTAAACATCTTTATTTTTCTTTTTGATTTTATCCTCGAAGCGCCGCTCAAGATCATCTTTGAGGTCGTCGAAGAATGGATTCGCTTCATCCGCAGGAAAAAAGAAGAAATTGTCTAATCAGGAATTTTGCCGATAAATTCCGGAAGATGAATAATCGGATAGACATGAGGCGGTATCTTTCCCGGATAATTTTTGTCATAAACCGATTCGGTGGCGACTACCACCAGAGGAACAGTCGGCATTACAGTTAATCCTAAAGCTTCTTTCGTTACTCCTATTCCGCCTTCATAAGTACCGCCGGTAGTATAAACGTCATCAAGCATCATAATACCCTCGCCATCCGGACACGATGTTTTTAACAGATATGTATCCTCCGGAGTAATACCTAAGTACTTAGGGACCGTAGGTGAAGTTACGTTAAGGTAGGGAACGCAAATCTCTGGTGATAGTCTAGCGAGAGATTCCCTGTCTTTTGCTCTGGGGAGAATAATGAGCGGAAGCTCGCGTCCCAATAAAAGAGATGCAAATTTAACGGTTTCCCGGATAGATGGAATGGATTTTACCGAATCCGGCGTAACGACAATTTTGGGGTTTAGTCTATTAGCCAAGTAAAGCATTTTGATGAGCGAAGCTCTCTGTCTGGCGGCAGCGTCGGGTAGTAAAGGATCCACGCCTTTATGTGAGTCCTCGTCAGGCGGATGCGTATCTAACCAAGCAATATAAATTGGTTTATCCCGAGTCCCGACATTTCGCAATTCCACTTTAAACAATATATTACTTAAACTAATAGTTAAGAATTTTTTGTCAGGACTGACGGATTCCGGTCCATAAACACGTACACGAGGTAATTGTTCATTAATAGTTAATAAAGAATGAAGATTTTCGTACTTATGTGTCATACTGGCCTATTTTAAAAGGAAAATTAAAAAAAACAAGAGGGAATTTTATGTTTTAGTCAGCTGAACCAAATTTGATATAATTAAGAAGTTATTGTCGGTTGAAGGGCCCTTGTAGCTCAACGGATAGAGTGCCTCGCTTCGGACGAGGTGATAGAGGTTCGATTCCTCTCAGGGGCGCCCTAAAAATTTCACTGAATTTTGAAAAAAATTCACTTTGTGAATTTGTGAAATTTTCAGGGCAGGAACAGGCTTGTTTACATGAATCAACCGTGGTTCGTCTATATCGTTCAATGTTCGGATAATTCGCTTTATACCGGATTTACAATTAATCTTTCAAGAAGAATAGAAGAACATAACAAAGGTCAAGGAGCCAAGGCACTGATAGGAAAACGACCTGTACGGCTGGTATATTATGAATCATTCGACAGAGGGATAGACGCAAGAAAACGTGAATATGCCATTAAACAGTGGAGAAGAGAATATAAGTTAAAACTTATTAATCGGAGTAAATTTAAGGGTTTACCCTAAAAATTATAAAGGATTTTCAGGGTTTACCCTAAAAATTATAAAGGATTTTCAGGGTTTACCCTAAAAATTATAAAGGATTTTCAGGGTTTACCCTAAAAATTATAAAGGATTTTCAGGGTTTATCCTAAAAATTTACTCACGAAGTGCGAAAATTTCTTTTCGCAAGTAAATTTTCAGGGTCCCGTAGCTCAATTGGTAGAGCAACTCCCTCTTAAGGAGTCGGTTGAGCGTTCGAGTCGCTCCGGGATCACTCAGCTTAGCTGAGTGTTACCCCGCTTAGCGGGGTCACCAAGCTAAAATCATGTTATTAAAATCTATCTAAGTGATATAGATGTACTACGTTTACATCCTTTTTTCCGGCATCGATAGACAACTTTATACAGGATTTACAGATAATCTCCGCTCCCGATATAAAGCGCATATAGGAGGTTTTGTAAGAGCTACAAAGAATCGTCGACCACTCCGTCTTATATACTACGAAGCTTACTCAAGAGAATCCGATGCAAGAAGAAGAGAAAAATATTTAAAAGGTGGAAACGGTAAAGTTGAATTAAAAATACAACTAAAAGATATCTTATACGAGCTGAACTATAAGAACCTCTAGTTATTCGTCGCGTCTTCGAAATAAGTCTTCGATTTAGAATCGGCCCCGCCAGTAGGCGGGCAGGCGCATCCCGTATTGCACTTTTTGGTGGCGACGATGAAATTTGTAAAATCCGGGGCTTACAAAAAAATTTCTATTCGTTATAATGAACTTAAACTGTTAACATATTTGAATTCCATGAAATTGATCCGTTTTTTGTTAATGCCTATAGTTTTCCTTGACAGGTACTGGGAGCTGTGGCAGTATGACAATATGGCGCGAAAGTATTTGTTGGTGTTTCTTTGGTTTCCTTTGACCATGGCTTTCTTAATCGTTAACTTATCTCTCTTGGCTTTTAGCCGGCAGGATAATAATAATTACCCCAATGTATCTCCCCTGAGTGAAGCCAGTTGGCAGATTACCGCCTCGGCCGGTTCCGGCCAAGTTTTAAGTGCCAGCGTCATACCTGCCGATGCCCGTGCCTTGCTTTTACAAGAATTTTTAGAGCGTAATGATTCTCCCATGGCTCCCTATGCCAATCTTATTGTCCAGGAAGCCGATAAAAACGGTTTGGATTTTCGCTTGCTGGTAGCAATTGCCATGTGCGAATCCAATCTCGGCAAGCGCATGCCGAGCGCGGATTCCTATAACGCCTGGGGCATTGCCGTCTATAACGGCGAACCCGGCGAAGGACGACGTTTTGCCGGAGGCTGGCCCGAGGCGATTGTCTGGGTATCTAATTTCTTTAAGGAAAAATTTTATGACTCTGGAGTTTATGACCTCAAGGATATCGGTGCTATTTGGGCTCCGCCTTCCGTGGAAAATGGTTACTCCTGGACCTATTGTGTAGAGACCTTCAAACAAAGCATCCTCTAGTGATTAATTATTTCCTGCTATTTGCATAATTAGACTTACTCTGTTGGCCTAATTGTTTCTTTAGGCGTATTTTAGTACTATCCTATAAAACTTGACAAACCCTCTTAAAAGTGGTATATTCCTACCTTAGATCCTAAAGTGAACTGTTTCCAGTCTTGCTTTAGGATTTTTTGATGGTTAGTTAATGAATGAATTCTTATTCACGAATTTACTAACCATCAATCCCGTACTTGCGCTCTTCGTGAGCACCAGGCTGTAAGACTGAGGCACGAAGTAAGCATAGTACGGGATCCCAAACAGAATAAGTAACCTATGAAAAACTTAATTAAATCTCTCACCTTTTTTGTACTAATGTGGCTTATTTTAGCCGTGCCTAACCGTGTTTTAGCCTCGGAAGAGTCCGGAAGCGCAGCTGTACTGGCAGTTCACCAAATTCAGTCTGATGTCCGCGCGGAACGTCTGGCATCCTTCTTAAACAGTCATAAATCAGTTTTAGCTGAAGATGCCGGTCATTTTGTCTCAGAAGCCGACCGGTTAAATTTAGATTGGAAGCTGGTTGCTGCCATTGCCGGTGTAGAGTCAACTTTCGGTAAATTCGTACCTGCTTATTCTTATAATGCCTGGGGTTGGGGAATTTTTACCGGTAAATCCGACGGCGTGCATTTTGCCGACTGGAAGGACGGTATTACTAAGGTTTCTGAAGGCCTGAGGTACAATTATCTGGATAAAGGAGCCACGACGATTGAGGCTATCGGCCACGTTTATGCTGCTTCACCGGCTTGGTCATGGAAGGTTAACTTCTTCCTGGAAAAGATCGAAAATTATACACCCTCTAAGCCTCAACTGTTGGAAGTGGAGATTTAACCTTGTTGGTATAATCAGCGAAAATTACTATAATAAATTAGGTGATACGCCGGGAATGCCGCAGTGCTGGAACTGGTAGACAGGCACGCTTTAGGAGCGTGTGTCAGAAATGACATAGAGGTTCAAGTCCTCTCTGCGGCACTAAGGATATTAGCAATCATATATTACTGGTTGCATGCAAAAAATAACCCATTGTATACTTGAGTATAGTGAATAAAATACGTATACCGTACGGATTACAGGTACTGAGAGTATTATCGTATTTTCGGCTTTTTAGTATACTCATTTCTGTTTTATTAATCGGTTTTGCATTGAAATTATCGCCTCAGATAGCTTCTATCATACCAAGTGTCATGACGCCATTTCAGCAAGTCACCATGGCTATTTCTTTAGTCACCGTCATAAGCGTGCTGATTGCTATTCAAAAAAGAAGCATAGTATTATATACAGTAGCTACTGTCGGATATAGCATAAATGTCTTAATGTCACTCTACGGACTTTTTGGAGTCCAATTCTTCGTTATGCTTTCAGGATTTTTGTTAACTGCACCTTCATTTTTCCTCTTATGGTACTGGATTCAAATGAAGCCTTATTTTCAGGATCGTACTTTCAATCCCGATACAGCGTGGGTTTTGGCACTTGATCGACGTGTCAATCCTTTTCTGATAACTTGGGTTATCACTGTCATTGCTGTCATGATATTCTCCACTTTATCAACACTTCAAAAAGGATTCGAAGCGTCAAACGAACAAAATGTCTATTTAGAGGCATTTAAAGGCAAGTCGTTTAAAGAGCGCAACGAATACTGTCTTTCACAGCTAACGACGGAAAAACGAGACATTTGTTTGTTTAGCGGATTCAGTTACACTAAAAATAAGGATAATATAACCGTTGATTCGTGTAATTTGATTACGTCGGATGGTTTACGAATGACCTGTTATGCTACGATTGGAGAGTGTTCATTAATTACCGAAAGAACCATGCGCAATCTTTGCGAGATAGGGAAGAAGAAATAAGCACTACATATATTTAGGCGAATAATAGTTTATAGTTTTGGGTAGGCACGCAGAAGCTCCTGGAGTTGTCGGTACAGGTGTTCAAACTGATGATACTCCTCGGCACCACGTCAAACGTGGTAGCCGAGTTTGACTCGGCACCAATAGGGTTCACCTTTTGGGAAGTTGATTTTAACTAACAAAGTTTTGTAATTGCCACAATTGAATAGTTAAAGTTTAAATTAGCGGTTAATCTCTGCAAAGCTTCGTCTACTCTTGTATCGTCATTAAGCCATTTAAAAATTTCTTCTCTTCTGGTTAGATCATCTTCTTTCACTAAGTCGATAGTATTGCGTTTAATAAACCCCCATTCTATCCCCAAAGACACTCCTTCTTCGATTGGAATTCCTTGCTGTCTGCACAGCTGCTCGACGATTTCAAGTGCCCCCGATTGTTCAAAATATGGATCCAGAAGCCGTGCTATTTCCTGGGTGACAGGTTGATCTTCGGTTATGCCCACTATATCTTTAATATCTGTAATCCCTAGACCATGCCAGGCTAAACTTGTCCGAATGTCGGTGCGACCGCCAATTAATTCCTGAACAACGGGGATTCCCCGCTCCCATTGTTTGTGCAAATTTTCGGCTACTTCTCCCAAGGCAGCTTTCGATCCTGACCGGAGAAAAGCTAAGATTTGTTTTTGCCAGCGAACAACACCTCCCCAGTGGCTCGTGTTCACATCAATAAAGAATTTAGTGATAGCTGTTTGAGTATCTGGCTCGAGTGACAATCCCCACGCTTCACGCAGTGTTCTAGCGTCTTTATACATAGCGTGTTTCCATCCCGGACGTTCCAAATGAGCCAAAATTTGCAATTGATCTTGAGGATTAGTAACGCCTTTATAGCCACGTGGAGAAAACAACCAATCTTCCACTGCTTGTAAGCCTTCTTTTAATAACGTTGCCATTTTGTTTCGGCAGTAACGCTATTATACTCCAGACAACTTCTTTACTCAAGGCTTCCTCGGGTGTAGATCGGTATTTCGGTATAAGATTTTCGGACAGCCTCAACCTGTTGAATGAAGTGTTCTAGCCTGCCATCATTAAGTTCACCAGGAAAATATAGACTTAAAATCACATCGCATTAGGACGATTGTGAGACATTAAGCTTGGGTAAAATAGAATCAATTAGGAAATTAACGGACCATTAAATTTAGCTGGTCATCACGGATGATCAAAGTAACGGGGATAATGAGGATTAATTTGAAAATGTTGAGGCCAAAAAATGCCTCTCTTACTTTCGGAACCACGTTAATGGTTTTTGGTCCGATTTCGGAGAGGTGTCTTGTTATTGAATCTTTACACATACTGTTTTACTTGGAACATAGGGCATTGAGAGTTCGAAACAGGCTTCGTTTGGTACGGGCCCTTCACGGAGAAGTGCATACCTTGTTTCTAAATCTCCTGGTTTGAAAATCAAATCGGCCCCTACAAAAAGGCGACTGTCTTTTGGGTCTTGTTTAAACCACCCACCTTGGCCCCAGTAATCTTTGGTAACATCACTTCTCGCAACTAAAATGTAGGGGATATTTCCAATTTGGAACTCGAACTCTAAAATTCCTGTATATCCCAGGCTCTTTGTTGGTAACTGTTTTGCCGATATTTTTACCAGACTGGACAAATCTATGGGTAGTGTTGGAAAATCAACACATCTCTTTACCTCATACCAACCAGTCTGGTTTTGAAGTGTTACGTAAAAGCAACCATATGGTCCGTCCCACCTGTTATAAGTCACCTCATATTCCTCACATCTAACGACACGTTTTCCTCCAGGATAGAGGGGGGGTAGATTATCCCCTTCAAGTACAAGGGGAAATGAATCGTATTCGTCCGGAGCAGCGAGTATACCTCCACAACGCCACATCGTTCTACATGTTAGGACCTCGGAATATTTCGAGAGATTTACAACTACATAATCCCCATAGAGTTCAGTAGAACTACTTTCGTCGTCCAAAGGAACTGTTCCCAATCTTTCGATTTTTACCAACTCCTCGGGATTGGTAGCAAATAACGAGATCTCTCCCTCCAGATCAATTCGACTCCCCTTACTGTTCTGTACTTCATACCTCCTTTGTATCTCCTCGAGCGTTACCCTAGGGGGCTCTGTTGGTGTGGGAACATGAGTGGGTATTGTTTCAACCGCTATCGTTTCTTGGGCTATGGCAAATTGCTTTTCACGGCTATTTTCTTTCGAAATACTGACCGTTGCTATTGCCAAACTTCCAATCGCCACTACCGAGATTATCGATATCGCCAGCATTCTCCAAGGGACTCCTGACTTGGTTCTTATATGGCTCGGATCAACAGACGGTTTCTTTATTGGAACAACCTTAAAGTCCATCGGAACATAGTGTTGCTCTCCATCAATTTCAATATATACTTGTCCGTTGAACGTGCCGGGCGCCAAGCCAATTGTGCTAACTTTGATAGTAACTTTAATGGGAAAGTCGTTATCGGGATCTGGTTCAATGTCTAAATCTCCCCAAGTTTTTTTATTTAGCCAATCAATGGTAATTCTCCCAATTTTTGCACCCTTACTTTCAATTATGAAAGAGGCAGTAGCCTTTCTTCCTTGTTCAATTGAGCCCAGATTAAGTTTGGTAGGCGTTATAACAATATTTACCAAGGAACTGTCGTACGACTTGCGCTTGTTAGTATTTGAGAGTATCGAATACGCTTCATTTATCTGCTTACTCTTCTCCACTGCCTCAGCAATAGCCTTTTCAAGTACTTTAAGTAGTTCCTTATCGTTCTCTGCTTCGTACTTATTTTTTAGGCCCTCAAACTTATCAGGATGATTTTCCTTGATTAGCTTGGTGTATTTAGCGGCAATCTCTTTCTTGGTAGCGTTCAGGGAGACCCCCAGAACGTCGTAATAGTTGGGCGGTTTCCCAGACATGTCATTTTCTCCTTTCATTGAGTATTTGAAGCAAATCGATTAATATATGAGGGTGAAAGTTATATAAACTTCTTTCACCCTCGTTGGTACTGTTTTAGGTTTTAATCAGGGGCTTTGAGTTTTAGGTATTCCTTAACGCTCCCTTCTCCCAACAAATGAACATCTTTTGCGATGCTGCTGACCTTTTTGGCCATTTCTCTAAATATTTCAAGAATTTCAGAAAGATTGGTATCAGCACTTATTCCTTTCCAAACCCCGCCATTTTTATGAGCCATGTTTTTATAGTACTCATCCTCTGTAGCTATCACAAAGACGAGAAACTCCAAATTGGCAAGGCGGTTGGTAATAGAAGTTGCCGTTATTTCTCTCTGTATCGCCGGTTCATCCGTAATTAGGATCAAAACTTTAACAGCATTGGATCGGTATTCAAGCTTTAAAGCTTGCTGTATTGCTTCAAATGGGGTTTCTCCTTCGTTTCCAAAACCCTTATTGCGCGGTATGTGGGTGAGCCCGTATTTTATTTTCTCTAAATTCTCGGTGAGGGGTACGACTGTGTCAATCGTATCTCCTCCTCCAACAACGGATACGTCTCCGAAGGACACCAAAGCAAAATTTGCATCTAAGTCCATGTTCTTGGCTTCATCCACAAATTGGCCGCAGGTCCAAAGTAAGCCTTCAATTTTGTCATTCATCGATCCAGTTGTATCAATTACAAAAACTATATCGACCTTATTCCCTCGGCTTACTACCTTTCCGGTTTTAGTGATAATCTGCGTAGAACTGGTTAGAGCAAAATTACCTTGGTTTCTCCCGCCAATGATAGTTGTTTTACCCGTAGTAACTATCTTCGTGGTCATTTTAGCCTCTTCTTCGATTGTTAAAGAGCTACAAAAGGAACGTCCCCTCGGGGCGTTTACCTTAATCCGCCGAGATATGGTAATCTCAAAGGACGAGCATAATTATATCAATATATATCAAATGACGTCAACATTGCTTTTAGTGTTTCCACACGTAATCCAATGATACTTTACCTAGGTAAACAAGAGTTTGTAGTTTGGATACGCACGCATGAGTACATGAAGTTGTGCGCAAACGTGTTTAAACTGCGTATATTCTTCCGCACAACGAAAGATCCGTCGTTGACGGATCAACGTGGTAGCCGCGTTTGACGCGGTATTCTTCTAAGCTGGGTTTTTCCTTGACCATCTCTTAGTTCGGGTGTTACGATCAAGATATGCGGAAAATTAGTTGTCTTTTCCTTCTTTTACTTTTATTGATTGTTCTGGCGCCCAGGCAGCTCGTTTTCGCTTCCTCAATTCAGGCCTACCAGGACTATTTATATCAAAATGATTTATACCGCCAAACCCTGAGTGGCTTCGAGACAGCCAGAAATGAGTACCGGAAGTATCAATCTCTTGCAAGCCAAGCCGATGTTCTGGCAAAAGCTAAAATTTTTCTGGAGCAGAGGGTTAACCTCTTATATACGTATCTCCTGTTTCTTAATGAGAAAATAAGCGAAAATAAAGGTTTATCAGCTGCGGAAAAACTCAAACTTGAGCAGTATCTCAGAAATGAGATAGTTTATCTTGTCAATCACCGCAATGCTATCCAAGCCATCAATTCGCTCCAAGAAGTGAGCCCGGTTTCACAACCCTTCGAAAAACACTATCAGACCCTAAGTGCCGTGATGCACCTCGTCGCCTTTAACATCCAGATAGGCCAACTCAATGATGTGGCACAATTATTTACAGATGCTCTGCAACAAATCCAGTCCTTAGTTGGTGAAAACCGCAGTGCTTTTACTCCCGAGAAATTGGAACAATTTGACCGCTGGCTTGTCAGTATTGCCGAGAAACAAAAACTTTATCAACAACTGGTCACTCAAATTCAGGACAAAATTAATTTGCTTAACCTAGCTAAGCCTTTAGATGCCGAGGATCAGATAAAGCAGAATCAGAAAAAACTGTTACAGGCTCAAGTACCCCTTAAAGATGCGAATAATTATTTTAAAGAACTGATCAATGCTCTGAAAACAGTTGATTAATCGCATTATGGAAACCAAAGATATACCGCCGGCAACTCAACCGTTAGACGGGGTTTTGGCCTCCAATACGGCAGAACCGCTGCCAACACCCGGCGCAAAAGGAATGTTTCTCCGTCCGAAATATCTCATCCTGACGCTAGTCTTGATGGTGATATTCATCCTGGCTATTGTTATCTTAATTTTGCGCAGTAAATCTGCGGAAACCGGTCCGGCTACGATTATCCTGCCTACTCCGACGTCAGTGAGAAAACTTTCTCCCGTAGCTACTCTCAGCAGTTATTTACGGCTGGAAGCTACGGTTTCTGCCATTTCCGAGATCTTAACTAACGTTTCCGGTCAGGAGCAAATTTTGTTGCCTCCCACCGTGGAACTTTCCCTGGATCTTTAGCCATATTTTTATTTTAAGCTTGGCAAATAAGCTGCTAAGTGTTAAAATCCGCTTGTGAATATCAGCCTGCAAAAATTACCTGACGGCAATTTAGAGCTTATTTTGACTGTACCGTGGTCTACGGTTTCTGAGTCTTACGAAAAAGTTGTGACGGAGCTGGCCAATAATACCGAGTTTCCGGGTTTTCGCAAAGGTAAAGCACCGCGTAAATTAGCCGAGGAGCATTTTTCTAAAGATAAGATCTATCAGGAAGTTCTCAAATATCTCCTGCCTAAAGTTTATCAGGAAGCGATTACGGAGCAAAAGCTCCATCCGATCGTCAATCCTAAAATTGAACTGAAAGAAGCTGCGGAAGGCAAAGATTGGCTGATCCGTATACTTACCTGCGAGAAACCGCAGATCGAGTTGGGTGATTATAAAGCTAAAATCCAGGAAATAAAAAATGCCAAACGTCAGAAAATTTGGCTACCCGGACAAAAACCCGCTGTCGAGGGGCAGGAGAATCCGGCAGCTGCCGGACAAAAACCTAGTCTGGACGAGATTTTGAAAGTCCTTTTTACAGCCGTTAAAATTACTTTACCGCAGATCTTAATTGAAAATGAATTAAACCGATCATTGAGTGAATTGATAGACGGGGTGAGAAAATTAGGTTTAACCGTAGAACAATATTTGGCTTCCAGTAACCGGACGGCGGATGGTCTCCGCGGGGAGTATGCCGAGCAAGCCAAAAGTACGCTGTCTTTAGAATTTGCCTTGGAAGAGATTGCCGATCAGCAAACTATACAGATAGACGATAAGGAAATAGACCAGGTTATTCAAAAAGCCAAAACCGAAGAAGAAAAGAAAGCTTTAGCTAAGCAGCGATACTTTCTTGCTTACTCGTTGCGTCGGCAAAAAACGCTTGACTTCCTGGCCAATTTATAATATAGAAAGAGATAAACTGCCCGTGAATCTCTTTAGACTATGTCCCAGACACAAAATCAACAATCTAAAAAACGTTTACCGCAATATACCAACGACAGTATTTTGGAATCCCTACGCAGTGTTACGAGCGGTGTAGGGAAAACCGTAACTAACGATGTCGTGGGTAAGGTTGGCAGTGATGCTTTGGCCTCGTTATTCGGCAATTTACCACGGTCACGGGATCTCGGAGCCAACCAGGAGCTGGGCTTTGGTCCGCTAAGAGAAAAAGAACCTCGTCTGGCGGTAAGGCCTCCGGAAATAAATCTTGAGCCTTTAAGACGCGATGAACAAGCCAAGCTTAAATACCAGATAGATGCAGTCAGACAGGAACTTAAAGCACTTTCAGCCTCACTAAAAAATTTACATCAGGAAGTGCAAACTGCCATCGAACAGACACCGGTACAACCGGGAGTCTACCATTTGAATTTCTACGAAAGATTACGGGTGATTATTAAGATTCTGCGTCAACAAGTCGAAGACAGCCGCAGTTGGTTAGCGCTATGGACTAATCGCAAAAAGAAAATGGGCTATTGGGGATTATTTAAAAAGCACGGCACACAATTCGGTCTTTCTTCTGAACGCAGCCTGGCTACCTCTGCCGGATAATTTTTCATCTTATTTATATTATAATAACAAAGAGGGTGACAGGACCCGTAGCTCAGTGGTAGAGCGTTCGGTTCACATCCGAAAGGTCAGAGGTTCGAGACCTCTCGGGTCCACCAAGTCAAACTTGGTCCACCAAGTCTGACTTGGTGGACCCACTATTAATTCAGGAAATCAACCTTATCACCGGTTTTAATTCCTATTCTCTCCGCTTCTCCGGCATTTATTTCTAAGATTTTATCTACGGGAACTTTTGGATGGTAAATTGGTAATTGGGATGTTTCAGGCGGAGGAACAGAGGCTGTCAGATCAACCACGGTTTTATCGCTGATCCAGATAAAATCAAGCGGGAAACGCATGTTTTTCATCCAAAAGGGATAAAGCTCCTGATGGTCATAAACGAAAAGCATGCCGTGATTAGCCTCTAAGCTTCTTCTGCCGCCTAATCCCCGTTCTTTTTCCTGCGCCGTGATGGCCAGTTCTACCTGCAGGACGGCATCATTTATTTTTACTTTCGCGGTTAAGGGATGAGACCGGTAATGCCAAAAGCTGAAAAGAGTCAGGAATAAGAGTATTAATAAAATTATCTTTTTCATTTGTTCCTGGTCTGAGCGAAAGCCAATAAGCTTAATAATTCTTCTTTTGCCTGAGCCCCTACGGTTAGTTTACTAATTTGTAGTTTGGCTTGCTTGGCCAGACGCTTAATCTCCCCGTCAATCAGTCGATCGATTTTAAGTCGTTTGATAGCCCCGCGTACAGCATCGAGATCCTTGAGCGTAAGTTCAGCTTTGCCAAAAATTGATAATAATTTATGTTTTTCAACTTTATCGGTTTTTTGCATCAAATAATAATAGTAAAGTGTTTTTTTGTTTTCCCGGATATCGCTGCCGACCGGTTTACCGGTTTGTTTTGCATTTCCGAAAATCCCCAATTCATCGTCTTTCATTTGGAAAATTAAACCCATGGTTTCACCTAAATTCTCAAGTTGTTTCAACTCAGGTTCTTTTTGTCCGGCGAGTAGAGCACCTAACGACAAAGGTAAAGAAAAAGTATAACGGGCAGTTTTATAACGGTAAAGATTTATAATTTCCTGATAGCTTGGATATGTTAATGTTGAGCTTGTAGAAATGTCCTGCATTTGCGCTATAACCACGCGGGTTAGTTCCCTACTAAATGATTTAAGATTTCCCAGCAGGGCAAAAGCCAGGAAGAAACAGAGGTCTCCTGCATTAATTCCCTGACTGATTCCGTAATGGGAGGGATTTTTAAAATACCCGGTTTCTGCCAGATTTTGGTACTGCTGATAGATGGAAGGCGAGCCCCGTCTTAAAGGGTCACGGTCCATAATATCGTCATGGATGAGCAGTCCCGCGTGGATCAGTTCTATGGCTCCGGCTACTTTCATGGCCTCATTTTTGCGTCTACCCCGGTAAGCAGCATGGGAGAATAAAACCAGACAGCCGCGGATTAATTTGCCTGTACTGGCAAATTTTTCCAGTCGGGTAATTACGTCATTCCCCCACTGGTTTATTTCCCTTAAATCAGCAATTTGCGAGATTAAGTAATTCTGAATATATTTACGAATTGAGGCTGTGTAAAGCGAGAAACTTTTATTCATTAGTCGGGACGGCCAGACTCGAACTGGCGACCTCTCGGTCACTAGAAATCGTTTTACGATTTCCAGTGTAAACCTTTACACTTGAAAAATTGGTCGGGGATCGCGGACTTGAACCGCGAACCTCACGCTCCCAAAGCGTGCGCTCTGCCAATTGAGCTAATCCCCGACAAATTTTTCAACGTGCAAACCGAGCTCCGCCAGCTGGCGGATGAACTAATCCCCGTTATTTTAAGTCACCCGAATAGTCTTATTCTAGCAAAACGGGGCTAGAGAGTATATTTTACAAATTCTCCCCGGCAGGCTGGGCCGTAACAAATCTGCACTTCACCTTTTTCCGGCACCAAAATCAGGGAAGAAATGGTTTCGCGGTCGCGGCAAATCGGATAATTCTTATCCTGATGATCAGCCAATAATTTTTTCATTTCTTCAATTGTCATATTGTTCTTCACTAACTTTTTAGCTCTCTCGTAACGATTAAGTGAATTTTGGGTATGATAAATTTCATATTTTTTCAGGTGTCCAAGGAAATGATTAGTATGGACGAAAGGCTGATTATATACTTCCAAAATATCAATTTTGCCTCCGGCAATTTCCGCATTACGAAGTTCCTTCCCCCGAACGAGCACGTGATTGAAGCCGGAATCCTGTTTGGATTCAGTTAAGATTTTTTCTGCTTCATCCAGGGTTTGGCATTCCAACACCCTCCTGGCTAAAAAGTTTTGCGGAATGCCCAGAAGGTCGACCTGATGCAGTTCATTAATACCCTGTACTAGCCCCCAATTATTCATCGCGGCAGCGGTTCCCGGTAGCTCGTTAACATAGTTAAGCCCTAAAAATTTAGTTTTACCGATGGTGGCTTTCAGAACATATAAGTCATCTATATTTTCGGCTGCCCAATCTTCGTTATGTCCCATGATGGCTCCTGTTTCACTAAAGCTGACCACGGTGGTGCAACGGTCATGCGATACCAGCTTTTCAGCCTCAGGGTCAGGGTGCGGATCATAGAGTGAACGGGTGTTAAGAAAAAATAGATCCATGACCCCCACATCGGCGGCGATGGCTATCGAGGTTAATTCCTCAATTAGTTTAGGGAAAACGTGCAGGGCTACCAAAAAATAATGTTGGGTTTTTTTAAGAAGTTCCCTATATTCGGGAATATTGGCCTTACGCCAGGCAATAACCTTCCGGATTTTTTCCCGGAAAGTCTCGCCTACCGCATAACCAAGATCGCGGTGCGATCCGATAACCGCTAGGTATGGGAACTTCTTCGTCATTTTGACTATCCATAATAAATAATTTAATGATATTTTTTACTGGAGCGGTGGACGGGAATTGAACACATGAAAATTTTCGTAAGAAAATTTTTAGTGTAAACCCCCGACCTCCCCGCCCTCGGCGGGGCATTCTACCATTCTCCAATTAACTTCTTAAATGCCGCTCCGCCTTTATACCTTTTAATTTGCTTCTCTCGCCGGTGAGCAGCAAGATGGGTCAAATATTCTTCCTTATAAACGACTAGCCATGTTCCTTTCGATTTTGTCGATCTAGTTTGTCCACGATTATGTTCAGATAATCTACGATTAAAATTATTCGTTGAACCAATATAATGTCTGTTTGTTCTCGTATTCTTAAGAATATATACGATAAACATTGAGCGGCGGACGGGAATTGAACCCGCTACCTTCTCCTTGGCAAGGAGACATTCTACCGGTGAACTACCGCCGCACTGAAAATTTCGTATTCTTATCTTCATCGCTTTTTGCGATGACGAAATTTTTAGTGCCGAGACCAGGAATCGCACCCGGATAACGTGTTTTTCAGACACGCGCCTTGACTAACTCGGCCATCTCGGCAGATAAGTGGACGATGAGGGATTCGAACCCCCAACCCCTTCGATGTAAACGAAGTGCTCTGGCCGTTGAGCTAATCGTCCCTATTTATGGTCAATCATAGATAATTTTAACGAAAATAGCCAAGATTAACAATGGGACCATAGGATTTCTTTGGTAAATCTAGTAAAATAAGATAGAAAATAAAAGAAGTCATCGAAGCTAAGGCTCTCGTGGCGGAATTGGCATACGCAATAGCTTGAGGAGCTATGCCCGTTAGGGCGTGGGAGTTCGAGTCTCCCCGAGAGCACAAGTGAAGACTTTTTAGCTGGGTTAGCCCTCGCTAGCTCGAATAGAAGCCCCATTTGCGAGGTTCGAAATCCGGGATTTCTGTACACGAGCCCATCGGGGAAAACCAGCTTCTGAAATCGCTGTTTTTGTTCCACCGTTTTTAGGTTTAGCCAGAAATCACGCGACTTTTTTAGTGCTGCGACACATTTATCTGATGCGGTTCGAACATTGAATTGATCGTCTGCTGCTTCGCTCTTTTGGACAATAAGTTGCTCTCGTTGTTCACGTATCTCGGTAAGTTCGCTTCGACCCTCTTCTTGATTAAGAACCTCGCTACGCAGTAAGTCTATGGTTCTTCGTCGCTTTTCATCGAGCCTGGCTATTTCGCTTTCGATCCTATTGCTATCGAACCCGGCTTCCTTCCGTTTTGTCTCCCAAACATCCACTACAACTTCTCTGAAGAGCTTCATTCGTGCTTCCTTTGGGATAACCCGTTCAAGGTGGCTGGCAAACTCCGTTTCAATCGTACTTTTTGGGTACGATGGCCCGTGCCGGGGTTTCTCGTAGCAATGGTAATAGTGATACAACCCTCCGTGACCCCTCGATTGACTCGCCGTAAGAGGGTGATTACATCTTTTGCATTTTACAAACGCTCTCAACGGATATTCCTGTCGGCATTTTATATGCGGAACCGCGAGATAGACCTTTCCCTGTAATATCATCTGCACTTTATAAAACGTTTCGAGATCAATAAGTGCTGTATGGCTCCCTTGCTTCTCGAGCTTCCATTTTTTCGACACAACATATCCGGCGTAGACTTTGTTTTTTAGAAGCTTCCCGACATACTGAGGCCATAGTTTTAAGCCGGTTTTTGTTCGCAACCCTCGCCGCCGTAATTTTCTGGTCATCTCTGCTTTCGAATAAATCCCTTTCGCAAACTCTGTAAAGGCGTATGTGATATGTCCGGCCGTTTCCGGATCTGTCGCGATAATCTTTTGACCGTCGGGCGTTTTTGTATTTTTATACCCGAGCGGCGCTCCCCATGGCCAAAGACCCTTTTCAAATCGGGCTCTAAGCCCTGTCTTTGAACGCTCCGCTCTCACTTCATTATCAAACTGTGCAAAGGCGGACGTAACATTTTCCATGAGATGCCCGGAAGACGATTCGTCGAAGTTTTCGGTCGCCGACACGAGCCTTACTCCATAGCGCCGCAAAATTGCTCGTACCGCTTGATGATCCTCTTCATTTCTTGAAAAACGGTCGAGCTTGTAAACAATCAGGAGTTGAATCTTGCCTTTATTTCTTCGGCAATATTCGATCATTTTCAAAAACTCGGGTCTATCTGCGGTTTTTGCTGATTCACCCTTGTCAATGAACACCTGCGCTATTTCATGTCCATTCCGCTTGGCGTACTCACGACAAGATTTTTCTTGACTATCAAGACTGTAGTTTTTGGCCTGTTCTTTTGTGGACACTCTGCAATAAACGACTGTAAGCATATAAAAAGGGCAACCTAGGAGAGTCACAACAGCGGTTAAACTATTGTTGCCCAAGTTGCCCATTCTATTATTCAAATATCTACTTGAATAATCCAGCAAAAAAACCGCTGTTATGTTGTGACTCTATAATCAGTCTAATACGTTGCCCAGCGCTGTCAAGGATGGATGAGTGCTGGCACCACCCGAATGAAGAAATCGGTCTATATCTCGAGGCTAGATAATCATTTGGTTTTGCCAGTTTCATGATTTCTCTTTCGTTCCGCCCACGGACGATAGGGGTAAAGCGGACACGTTTCAATTTCACAATCGATCCGTTTCGGCCCAGCCATACAATCGTAGCAATTTCGCGTGATCGCACTTTCAAACGCCCGGATCTTTTTAACCAATGCGTTTTTTCTAAGGCCTCGTACTTTTAGCATAAAACGCTCCTTTCTTTTTACCTGTTTCGGCCGTATTGAAATGTTCATACATGACTTCTGCCAACGCATAACACTGATCGAGTAGCAACTGTGTTGTTTCTTCTGTGAGGGTACGTCCGGCTTTCCCGAGTATTTTTCTGGCTTGAGATATCGAAATCATGCTAGCGTAGTTGTAGCATGTCGCAACGCCCCGTCTGGTCGTTTTAGAATTAAGAGATTGTTCTTAACCAGTTCCTCGTGGCCTCGTTATGCGCGGAAAATTACAGAATCGCCGCAGTGAGGAGACGGTGGGTTTGAACGGCGATTTTGCGCGTAAACCACTTGACAGGTTTTTGAAATCCTATGTAACGCTTTATTCTTTTCGTCTTTTTCTTGGTGGGTTTTTCATGTAGCCGGTGAGTGACGGGAAAATCGGCTCCACTTGGTTTTTCCAGATCAACTGAATGTCTTTGAGCCGTGTATTTGGTCCAAAAGTTAGACAAACTTTGTTACCCATATCCTTATTGTCATGGGAAAAGAAATACCGTTTTGAAATCGCTATACCGGCATAGGGAAGGTATCTCATGTCGACAATGTTAGTTAGTATATAGTTCTCCAAAACCGAGTCCCATGTAGGATCAAGATTGATTTTGGCAGCTAGTTCCAATACCCGTTGGCGAAAATAGTATACGAAGCTTTTCCCGATTTTAATAGTGCGACTTTCCCTTTTTTGAGGTAGTCTTTGGGGCGGCTTAACAAGATAAAACCTGTTGACATCTATCTCCACTTCCCCGATATGTTCATACACGATTTGCGATTGCCGCTTATACCGTCGAAGGCGCTTTTTGTACCATGCGTTGCGCGAACGATTCGTTTTATACCCTTGTGGCCGTATCTTCCATTTTTTACGAAACTTCAGGATCTCCGTTTGATGGTCGCCGACGACGAGCTCGATTTTCCGGCGGATGACCTCGTTAAGGTAGGTTTTCGCGTACGTTTCAAAGGCGTCATCATCATTTTTCGGTACATTGTTTGCCATAAAAGCAAATTCCTTACTCATTGTAGCAGTAAATGGTATAATCTGGCTGATATGAAGGACTTATTCGATAAAATTTCTAGCTATAATCTCTTCAATTACCTTCTTCCCGGTATCCTTTTCGCGGTAATCGCAAATTTCTTCACCACCTTTTCATTCATACAAGAAGACATTGTTCTTGGTGCTTTTGTGTATTATTTTATCGGCTTGGTGATAAGCAGGTTCGGATCGTTAATCGTCGAGCCGTTTCTAAAACGGATATCATTCGTTAAGTTTGCAGACTATAAGGACTTCATTTCCGCTTCGAAAAAGGATCCAAAAATAGAACTGTTATCTGAGGGTAATAATACTTACCGGACACTCAGCGCAATGTTTATTCTCCTTCTTCTTCTGAAACTATATGACCTCGTTGAGGTGAGATTTCCACTGTTACGTACCTGGAATAGCGGTTTATTTATTGTAATCGCGCTTTGCATGTTTCTTTGTTCGTATCGCAAACAAACGGAATATATCAAGAAAAGAATAACAGCAACTAAAGGAAAATAACATGAGCGTCGTCAAGTCACTTTCTGTCGGAAACGGAGACATGTTTTACATAAAACACAATGTCGATAGTTTCACTATTATTGATTGTTGTTTACCAGATGATATACGTACCACCCTCATCAATGAAATCGTTCGTGAAAAAGAAGGAAAGGGTATTGTACGGTTCTTATCCACGCACCCAGATGAAGATCACATTTATGGTTTGACCGCATTAGACGATGAGATTGGTATTGTAAATTTTTACTGTGTTAATAACGAGACAACGAAAGAAGAAGAAACCGATGATTTCAAAAGATACTGTCGGTTACGCGATTCGGAAAAATCATTTTCTCTCGAAAAGGGATGTTCAAGAAAGTGGTTAAACTCCTCGGACGACGAAAGGCAGGGAGCAGGAATCACTATACTATGGCCGGACCCAACAAATCAGACCTACAAAGATGCGCTCGCCGCAGCCAAGGCAGGTGAAGGTCCAAATAACATTTCTCCCATTATCAAGTACAGCCTAAACGGCGGAGCAACAATACTGTGGATGGGAGATCTTGAGCAAGAGTTTATGGAAAATATAAAAAACGATGTAGATTTACCGAAAGTAAATGTGTTATTTGCGCCGCATCATGGACGAAAGACAGGGACATTGCCTACAGAATGGCTGGAATTAATGAGCCCGGATATTATAGTCATGGGAGAAGCGCCGTCAGAGGATCTCGATTATGCCAGCTACGATGAGTTCAATAAAATCACCCAAAACTCCGCTGGCGATATTCTCTTCGATTGTATCGATAATAAAGTGCACATTTATGTTTCAAACGAAGAGTACACGGTAGATTTTTTAGATTACGATCAAACGGTCGCTAATAACTATTACATTGGGACTCTAAACTTGGGATCGTAAATCATTTTTGAACGCTGTTTTCCGATTATTTCCCCGTCCTCAAATCAATCCGGTGATAGTGTGAGCCTGATGGAACGGTGGTGTTTACAACCTCTGTCGTTGTATAGAGCTGTCGATATTCGTTTCCGTTTATCTCCAAATACCCGTAATCGGAATTATCCGACCGTGGCGCGGAAACAAAACGAACGTAGCCTTGGGAACGGACAACAAGTGTAGAAATGAGAACGGAGACGCTAATGATAGCGCATACTCCGAGCACCGCCGGGATAATCCATTTCATACAACCTCCCTTCGCGGCACCCCTTTCCAGCAGAAAGGGCCATACCGCCTACTATCCTCGACAGTGACGTTTCAGAGTTCGGACGATACGGCCCTTTATGCTCTGAAACGTCACCCGGGTTAGCGGGCTTTTGTCACTGTCGAGGATGATTTATATTCTACTGAAAGTGTACTCGAAGCTGACGGGTATTTCAACGAGAAGTGTAAACGTACCACAAACTCTAATCAGTCCAAATAGGACACCGGAGTGCAACTATCGTGATCTGGACACAGTTGTCATTCAGTCAGCGAACTGAAACAATCCTGGTCACCATTAAACGTAATCTTGGCTTCGGCGTTAAGGTCTGGTCAAAGGATCGAACATTTTCTTTTGGGCATCCACGCTTTACCCGAGCTGCCACCGCGCCACGAAGTTAGATCAATTTAACCTCAAAAATAGCAAAAATAGCCTCACTGAAAGCATACCCTATAGTTTGACATTGAAGCCATTTTATGCTAAAATACTAGTTTACGTAAATCAATAAACAGCGCTATTTGCGGCGCTTCTTTGTTAATTTACTAAGTACTTTTTCTTTTGCACGTTAACAGATTGCGGAAAGTTGATTCTCCCTAATCTGAGTGGGTAGCACCTTGGGTATGAAATTTTCGTGCCTGAAGCGCTATCCGCTTGGATGGTTAGGTTAAAACCTATGGAAAAATCGAAAAAGGAGAATTGGACAATGTCTGCTAAAAATCGTCACCCAGAACTGAAAGGCGACCGATGCCCCCGTTGTAACGGGTCGGGAAATGTTATGCTCGATGCAGGAGGATTTTTCGTCGAGGCTAGCTGTCCTGATTGTCGTGGCACTGGTCTTGTGAACAGTCCGAACGCCTGCAAGAAATGCAAGGGCAGCGGCAGTATCTACGTCACGATTGGCAAGAATCTGAAAGCCGAGGCCACCTGTGACCACTGCAACGGCTCGGGTTTGGAACCGGCGAAGAAGTAAGAGCATCTCGTCAGTTAAAGAACAAACGGAGGCTCCAAATGTACACTCGTGATGACCCCCATTGGGTCCAAGCTCAAAGCGTTGTGGCTGCCACCGCCGATGGCACATATGTCAACGTGAAGGTACAAGACGAGGAGTTTACGAATCGTCACGTAGAGTGGCATGACCCGGTCATGAACAAGGAGAAGTCTGACGTTTTGGTTCAGAACTCACGAGGTGACTGGCTCAGAGTTTGGTTCTTCGACAAAGACATCGTGCCATTCAAAAGCTAGCGCTCCATACAATTGAATAGGGTGACTCCATTATCAGTCAGCGAAACCACGAAAGTGGCTACCATACTGCCTAAAGCAGTACAGCATTTCCGCAATTAGTACGTGTAAAACCCCCGACCTTAAGGTCATTCAACTGTCACGTGTTCGTGATATCAACAGTTGAGTGGTTTTTTGGAAGGGGGTTTTATTTTGGTTTAACGACAAATGCAATACCAAACTGATTCCGTCTATAAAGTCCACCTCTCCATGGAGTCTGTATTGCGGGGGGCGAAGACGCCCCCCCGCGCCCCCTAATACTGCCCTCCGCTCGGCGTAGGCACCCCTTTCGCCTCGCTTCGGGCAGAGCACATCGGCCAGGTACCAAGGCTAGCTGAAGTGGCCCGCAAGGGCGGCGAAGCGCCGGTCATCGCACAAAGATTTTGTGCGACGCCGCGTACTTCAGCTAGCCTTGCATCGCACACTAGGCCCAGTGTACGACGCCTGGCCGAGTGCTAGAACGGGCGGTGCGCCCGCTTTTGCGACCCTCCGCTCTCTTGTAAAAGCGGTGTAGTAACGGATGGTCGCACTAGGAAAAAACGAAACATGACTACTACCCGTCGAGATATCGAACACTCATTCTTTATCGCCGTTTACTAATTCCCAACCAATCAGTTACACCATATGCGGCGTGGGTCCGGAACTGCGACGGTAGTAGTCAATAGGTTGGTTGGTCGTAATTCCATACCCCCACCCACCCAGCTACAGTATTGTGCTCGGCACCCCCGCTCCTTCGCAGGCCCCGCTAGGGCGGGGCTCGCCGGAAGTGAGTGTGGTTTTGTATGGCATTCAGTCTCTTCCTCGCGCGTCGCACGAGCGTTTGTCTGTTTATGGTAGGTTATTCCGCCGCGCTCCCGTTATGAGTGACTTTGAATGTCAGCTCAGTACGCGGGGGTATCCGCCTGTCGCCCCCGCCTCGAGATTGTATCCCTTATCCAGCGTCCGGATGTTTGGTGGTAATTCGGATGGCTCGCCGCGCGTTTTTTGACCTTTAAGGAACGTTCTACGCGGCTCGCTGTTCTCGGGCGCGCTATCCTAGGGCTTTTTTCACTCGTAACTTTTCCTGACGTGCGCCCTCGATAACTGCGTGTACGCTCTGTAGGGCGGGGGCGGGCGGTGCCGAAAATGCAAGAGTTGGAGGAACGAGTGGCAGTATACAAAGCCCGACGATTTTCTATTCTTTTGCGACACTCGAGGTCGAAATGGTACAATCATCAAGGAACGAAGACCAAAGTTTAAGCTCTTGGAGTATTAGGTTCCAACTCTTAAACACTTGGTGCACAATAATATATTGTTCTGTAAGCCGGGGTGGCGGAATTGGCAGACGCGCAGGACTTAAAATCCTGTGATCGTTAAATCGATCGTGTGGGTTCGACCCCCACCCTCGGCACTGAGTAGGATTGGGTCAAAAATTGGGTGGCCGAATGGCGACGGCCACCAAGCGTTTGAACCGCATCCCAGCCCAAATTTGGAGTGAAAGATATTTGACGATTCAGTAAATTGAAGTTCGAGCCAGCACTTCTGGCAAGATTTACCAAATCTTGCAAATTATTTTTGGAAGACGCGATTACCCGTGCCTGGAAGGCACTCAATATGAAGTTTTCAAAAGGTTCGAGCCAAGAAGACCCTTTTTCTTTAATCATCAAGATTTTGTCAATTAAAACTTGTTTTTGTTCTGAAATTTCTAATCTTTTTGTTTTATATATTTCTTCATCAACTGCTCCATTTAAGTAGGTATCCAAAAGTTTATTTTGTTTTTCTTCTAAACTTTTGACTTCCAATTCAAGTCTTTGGATATTTTCCTCTGATTTTGTTTCCTCATCCCTTTTATCTCTTTCTAACCACGCCATCCAATCTCCTCTCCACTCACCTGGTAATGAAAGATTTAAGACTTCTTTTCGAAGCTGGTTTTCAAGTTCCTGTTCTTCGATGTATCTTTGAGCGCAAGGCATCAATTTCTTGGTACATCTGTAATAAACATACTTAACTTTTCTATCAGTTCCTTTGTAATATTTAGTATGACTTTCGGCAGTTATTACTGCCTTACACTCCCCACACCTGGCCAGACCTGAAAAGGCAAAATTATGTCCTTTGTATCTTGGTCTTTCAATTCTTTTTACTTTTTCCTGCGCTTTTTGAAATAGATCTTTGGGAATAAATGTTTTATGTTTTCCGGCAACTATTTCTCCACCATATTTCATTATTCCGATGTAAAAAGGATTGGTTAAAATTACAGATTTTAACTGCTCAATTTTTATTGGCTTTCCGGTGTAACCTTGAATTCCAAACTTATGAAGAAACTCTGTAATGTGAAGAAATGAATAATTTTCGTTTACTAATAACTGGAAAACCTTTTTAACAATTTTTGATTTTTCGGGATCAATATCAATTTCTCTCGTTTTAGGATTATTAATATATCCGGGCGGAGCTTTTGTCGGCCAAATACCTTGTTTTAATTTATAGTATAATCCCCTTTTAATATTCTGGCTCAAATTATCTACATAATATTTGGACTGGCCAAAAGCGATTGACAACATGAATTTCCCCTGAGGTGTGTTGTCAAACCAAAAAGTTGGAAATTTTAAATTTTGAAGTTTTCCGGTGTCCAGTAGATAAATAATTCTTCCGCCATCTATAGAATTTCTGGCTAGTCTATCTGGATGCCAAGAAACAATTCCGTTTGCAAAACCTGACTCAATTAAGGAAATCATTTCAGTAAATTTTTCTCTCCCCGGGGATTTAGCAGTTCTTGCTTCTACAATTACTTTTACAATTTCCAACTTTTCCCGACGGGCAAATTCAGTAATTTCTGAAATTTGTTGTTCAATCGACAACACTTGCTTATCCTTTTCATCTGTAGATTTTCGGCAGTAGGCTATGTACTTCATTTAATTAAAGTGTTGTTTTTGTGTTACAAAAACTTTTGCATTTTCTTTAAGTTACTTTCGTCAAATATCCTTCACCCCGAATTTGGGCTGGGATACGGTTCAAACGCTTGGTGGCCGTCGCCATTCGGCCACCCAATTTTTGACCCAATCCTACTCAGTGCTGTATTACGAAAAAACTCGTACTCAATTCCACAACTCGTACTAACTCGCCCCTGCGGGGCTCGCTTGCTTCAGGCTCAGGCCTTGCAGGCCTTCGCCTTATGCCAAGTGCTGGCTCGAACGTCTTTATTGTTTTAAAATGCAAAAGTTTTTCGGTTTTGGGATACCAAAACCGCACGCCCTATTTTTAATTTACTGCGTGAACTAATTTATTCAAGTAGATAAGAGTATTGCAGAACATTAAGAAAGTATTCTATAATTATCTCTGATGAAATTAATACTTAACCAACTATCCAATAAACAATATATAAATGAAAAGGTTGCAAGACAAGTTGAAGCTAAAATTGTTGATCGAATTTCTAGGATTTTATCTCCTCAAGATATAGTAACTTTAAATGAAATGCTTGAAAGCGAAGACCCAGAATTAGAGAGTTATCTTAAATCCAAATGTCCTGATTTTGACCAAATTGTTGAAGAAGAAATCGATAAAGCCAATCAGGATAAAACTTGACGAATTCTCTTGCCTGATACTTTACTAACCACCCCCTGAAGCAGGTTTTTTAATTTTTCTTGTATTGTTTTCTCTCTCGACAAATCATCTTTTACTCTCTCGGTAATTTCCTCAGCCATTAATCTTTGCAATGAAAACACTCCCTGTGCGTGAGCGCCTACACTATCTTCGTTTCCCATACTAAAAGGTATACCTATGTGCAAAATATCAAATTTTTCATGAAAAATTCTCTCTTTCATTTGTTCAGATGCCTCGCTTACAGAGACATCATCTGTAACTTTCCCCTCACCAAAAGAAACAACTATATCTGCTTCATCTAACGATTCTGTACTCATAATTTTGTCTTTTATTTCTTCCAACCCAAAAGATTTAAGAAGAGCTATTTTTTCTTCTCCATCACTACCGTTGAGAAAGATTTTAAGTTGTTTTCCTCCCAACTTTTCTACTTTTTGCAATATCATCTTTTTTCTAGATTCTTGTAAATTGAATGGTAATCCTCGAACTAAATTGTCTACAACTGCTTGCTGTGTCTCGGAACTGGTTAAGTTTACTATTTGTTCAACTAATCGTCTAAATGGATTGATGGGTTTTTCTGTCAATATTTGTTCCTCACCACTTTCAAGATCCAATGTAGAATAAGCCTCGAAATTTGCCATGCTCTGCGCTATTGGAATTATCCTGGCATTATCACCCCGTTGTTGTCTAATAGTAATAGCTATATCTTCTAAGACTCTGTCATTGAGGGCTGCTAGAACAACAGTTTTTGCAGTCAAAGCCCCTGTCGGGCGCAAGACGTCTGTGTCGGTCACATTTAATTCCATGTCTGCGGAAGAAATAAAATGTCTTTTTTGAAATGCACCCCCAGGCTTTTGAGGTTTAGGACTTTCCTTACCATAAAGAGCGCTAAAGTAAAGATTTTTTGGCCCACCAGAAACATCTACTTGGCCCAAAACTGTTTTACCAACGACTCCTGCCAATGGTAGTTCAAACCCAGCTGATAAAAACACTACCCCTTCCGGATCAACAATTGGTAATTCACCTCGTGTAATTTTACCCATACGATCAACGGTGGCAGTTCCAACCGTAAGAAGAGCAGCAAGACCAACTGTTTTTAATTCTCCTAATGTGGCGGCAAAAACTAACTGGTTTGCAGTTTCAGTACTACCTAGCAAAGCGTCTAGACCCCCGCTAAGATTCAAAACAGGATGTAAAGCTGCGCCCCACCAACTCATCCCTTCGTTCATTGCTGAATGTACAAAAGCCGCATAAATTGGAAGCTGCAAACCGGCAACTATTTGAGTTACACGGCTTTCACCGGCTCTAATAACAGTATCTAACAAGCGATCAGCCACCTTTAGTGACTCGGGTTTAGTTGTTGAAGGAACTGATTCAGCCATAAATATTAGTTTGTATTATGTTTTCTTTCCCAGGACAGGCGCAAAAATTTTATCAATACCACTTTGAATTTCTTGGGAAGGCATATCCATTCGTAAAAACATTCTAACCGCTTTAAACCAACCATTGTAAATCTGTGCGCTACAAACTGAAGGGATACTGATTCCTTTTTCTTTGGCGAATTCTTCTATTTTGTCAACACCATCAACCTTATCAAATAAACCGCAACATTTCTCAGGAGCAACCTGTTCACTACTTATTAAAGATTTTACTGTATGAGCAGTGTCTGTAGTTGTGGCATAATAGACCAACCGAGGGCTATCTCTGTATTCACCAGTCTGTCCCCTTCCAACTACTTGCCAATCCAAACTCTCCATCATTTTTTTGATTGTGCCAAAATATTCCTGATTGTCTGTGTCAAAAATTAAAGTTTGATTCTCTGTTGGTATACCTAGGCTATCCAACCATGATTTGATACCCAGAATTAATGGTGCTTTTGCATCAATAACAATATCTGCTTCATGCAGTTGATTAACTTGCTCTCTTACCGTTATCCCAGACTTATCACCAAAAATAATCTTTTGCTGAGAATCTGCCAATAAAACAGTAATTACCTGGTCTGGTCTATCTTTCTGTTTATTTTTATTAGCAATCTTGGTCAGACTATCTTTGGCTTGGGCAACTTCAAGTAATGTTAAATCATTACTACTCTCAGATCCTAAAGCTAGAGCTTGTTCACCAACTGATGCATCTGCTTCGATAACCAAAAGTTTTTTATTGCCTTGGGTCTTTAAATACCAATCCGGTTTTACCCTAAAACCTTGCCACGAACTGGCCTCGCCATATTTTCCAGAAAGGACATGCCACATAAAAGGAGTTTTTCCCTGATTTGAATACTTATCAACCAAAGGGGCAATAAGATCTGGATCTTCGAAAAAGGGCAACATATGTTTCCCATCCTCCCTTAATGAAAGACTTGTAACGTCACTTTGGGTCCCGGCTAATCTCATCACCCTTTCTTTAACTCCTCCCGTTAGGAATTCTTCCCCTTCAGTAATTCTTTGTCTTAATGAAGCCTTTATTTCTCGACCAATACCCGACGCCTGCATGACTTTTGATATTCCCCAAAAACCAGCCAATACCGACCTTAAAGTGTAAAGACCAGCTATTTTTAGTTGAATAGCAGCATCCGCAGATGTCTGACTAAATTGTTTCAAAGCATCTGTCCCCCCCGTTGTAACTAATGAAATCAATTCCGCTGGTCTACTACCCCAAATTACACTTGGTAACAAATTTTCTACCGCATATCGGAGAGCAAACTTTGAAAAAATAGGCTCACCACTTAATAAGTGTGCCTCAACCATTCCTATCCCTCCAATAGCCAAGGTCAGAACACCTAAATCGCGAGCAGTTGAACCGGCCAATTCTTTTCCCGATAAGCCAAATCGCCTTAGTGCCATTTCTGCTCTAGGTTGAAGCCAACTTTTACTGGTTTCTAGTAATCCTGGCTTTGGCCACTCCGATTGCCTACCTGCCATCTCTAATACTTGTGATTGGTTATCAAAATTTTCTGTCATCTTACAATTCTTTCATTAAGTCGTTCGCAATTTGCTTTATTGTTGGTTCTAATTTGTTTTCTATATTTGGAATTTTATCAACAGTGTATAACCAGAGTCCATCATAATTTTTTTGTTGGATAAACAATTGTACCTGTGATTTATCGTTTTCAGGGTCAAGGTTTTCAAGAATCACAGTAATCATTGCTAATTGAACTGTTTCATATAGTTTAGCCAGAAGTAAATGTTGCTGTTCAGAATTTAGTGCCTTAAATTTATTCGAGGCTTGCAAATAACTATCTATCAGAGGTTTGTCCATACATAAGGTATTATAATATACGCTTTAAACTAAAGCCATCTCCTATGACGCGTTTCATCTTCAATAATGGCTTGGGCTAAAGCATCAACCTCTGCAAGTCTATCTTTAGCCACATTCAAACACGCCAAAGTCTTGTTATACCTCCCACCAGGAGGAAGATGAGATAAATTCTCCGTCTGGGTTTCTACATACTTTGAAACTAAAGGTAAATCTACCCTTCCAGCCATATCGTTTTCCCTAATCCTTTGTATTTTGGTTTTGTTAGTCATGTAACTTTCGGTTATTTTAAAGGCAAGGGCTTAAACAATCAAGGGCCTAATCCTAGTCATTTTTTTCCCGCCTGCAGGCGGGATTCCTCTGTCCCCGCCCCAAGGGATAGTATTTTTAAATAGGAAAAAGCGTCAAAGAAAACTTTCGCTTTACCACCCAATATTTATAAATGCTTTTTCCGCTAAATAAGCAGTGGCGAGAAAGAGTTTTGTTTTTTTAAAAGCTAACGCCACTGCGCCAATCGAATTAGGTGCGAACGCTCGACGAGTCTTCGAGGAGAGGTGAGCCGTTGGACGCTGTAAAAGGGTAAAAATAAAAAGGCGGGGGCAGAAAGAAAGGAACACCCCACGAAAGCGAGCTCTCATATTAAGTTACCATTAAAGGAAAGCCTTGCACGGCCGAAGGCTTTTCTTTTTGTGCAAGGCGAGGAAGAGACTGAACTAAGGGTTGAAAGCATAAAAAGACTCGGGCGGGCCCCACCCTAGTGGGGTCTAAGCGAGCGAAGTCGGGGTCGCCGTCTTCCCTTTCTTTGGGCGGGTGGGCCGTCAACCGTAGCCGTCACACCGTCATACGGTGATATGGCCGTAATTTCGGCCTGTTAATGGTGGTTGCAAAGTATCTTACGGTAATCCGTCAGGCATCCGTTAAAATGTGCTAAAATTGTATTAGGTTTATACGTTCTGTCCTGCGAAGCAGGACTAATCGCGTCTTCCTAAAAATGCGTAAGGCGAAGGCCTGCAAGGCCTGAGCCTGAAGCAAGCGAGCCCCGCAGGGGCGAGTTAGTACGAGTTGTGGAATTGAGTACGAGTTTTTTCGTAATACAGCACTAAGTCATTTTGGGAGGTCGTCTAAAGGTAGGACAACAGCCCTTGGAGCTGTACATCTAGGTTCGACTCCTAGCCTCCCAGCAAGACTGGACACTAAGCGACCGTAAGCCCTAAAAAAGCCCGATTCTGCTTGCTAAGTGTCATTTTATTTTAGGAAGTTTCGGACCGTACCATTGTTATTCAGGATGAGAAAACATCTTTTTAAGGTACATAATATTTGCTAAAATACTTTTAGTCCGATGAACGATAAGGCAAAAACTTGGCACAAGGAAAATAAGATGCCTAAGAATCCATCTTTAGATGAGAGGGTAAAATGGGCTATTGGACATGCCGAAAATTGCGCTTGCCGCCCAATACCTGAAAGTTTATCAGTTGAATTTAAGAAAAGAAAATTGACCGTTCCTGAAATTAAGTAAAAATATGAAAGATTACGATAATTTTTTTCTTCCAGTAAATGACTTAGAAAAAGCAAATGAAGTAATAGTTCATAGTCCGAATTTAAGAGCTATAAAGTAAGTGATTACCGAGACGGCTGCGGAGAGCACCATTCCCCAAATCAAATCCACAAACGTAATAATAAGCGGCCAATCTTTTATGGTTGCGAGGTTAGTAAGATCATACGTTGCATAAGTAACAAGGCCGAAAAAAGCGCCTGCTAGAAGTGCTTGTATCCACATCTTTTTATCAAGTGCCGGGGTAATGACAAAAACAATTAATCCTGCAATAAAAATAAGGTAAAAAATTAGCGCGGCTATAAGATTTGGATTTTTGGCCATCAAATACCCTATATATTTCGCATAAAAATTCTTGGCAACCAAAGTCAGCCAAACCATATCGATTGCCAAAAATACTGGTAGTGCAATTAGATAAAGTTTTAAAAACATATTATTTATTTAAATACGTAATAGTTAACTGTAAAATACTGGCAAAGGTTACCCAAAGCAAATAAGGAACTTGAATATATGTAATCCATTTGGCATGAGGATAAATGGCAACCATCAACCAGATAAGAGTTCCCAGGACAAGAAGAATATCAATTGCCGCAAATAAATTATTCTTCAACCCGAATTGCAAAGGAGTAAAGGCAAAGTTAAAAATAAGATTAAGGATGAAAGGCAAGACAACAATAAAAGCAATTTCTTTTTTCCATCCCATCAAGAATACTTTCCCAAAAGAAATAGTGATTAAAACATAAAGAAAAGTCCACACTGGTCCAAAAAGCCAACTTGGAGGTGACCATGAGGGTTTAATGAGTGTTGAATACCAATTATATGAATTATTCATAAGCGATTCCTTTGTTATAGTATATAATAATTACTAACTTGAAATATAGTCATTTATGTGGCGACAAGGGAGAGAATCCTTGTCCCGCAGCTAAAATATATGAATAAAATCAAAGAAATCTCTAAATCGAAAATCGGTGATAATGTTTTTGTAGGAAGTACAATTATTTTTAATTTAGCGGTAAGCGGTGTGTATATCACATCAAAAATCGATAACCAAGCTCTTCTAAAGGTTTTTGGCGCGATTGTTATTTTATTAATAATCCCGTTTACTATTTCCCTGATTAGATATATAAAAGCAAAAGCGAAAAAAAAGATAATTATCTCACATATTTTTATCCTCTTTTATCTCCTTCTGGAACTGTTATTAGACTATATTTTAAAAATTCCCTTCAGAAAAATATTAGTAATTCATGTGCCTTATATTATTGTCTTTTATGCCGCCGCATTTAGTATGATGGGTGTTTCCCGCACGATTAGTAAAAAAGCGGGGACATTAGTTTTATCAACCTTTTTGGTATTGATAGGATGTCTGATTTATAACCTTCTCGGTTAAATTGGGAACACAAAAGTTATGTAAGGCGTTAGTTATAAAATAGATTCGAACTCTGTCCACGGTTCGCTGGCACTGTAATTATTTCAAGTTGGGTTATTATAAGGATAAAAAGGTCCTGGATCGGCCCACTTACAATTTTATAAAAATTACCAAATATTTCTGAAAAATACTTTCTTTTTTCAGGGAGAATCTGCAACATAGGATTTGATCAGCAGACTTAGCGATTTAGATGCAACAATCAAAGTTTATATTAATTCCCTGGGGTTGGAGGAAAGCGGTCGGTCCAGTCAGAAGGATCATTGGTATCAAAACCTGGAGTCAGGCGCTCGATTGAATGTCCGGCAATTATCCCTGTTCCCCATCCCATTCGATCAACTTCTACGCCGATAGCATTTTTAAGAATCAGTTGGTCACCATTATTATCTAATCCGTCACCGAGCTGATTACCCAGCTCTAGCTTGTCTTTGGCTGGTTTAATATCCCAGTATTTCCAGGTGGAGGCATCTTTGGAGACCAAAAGAAAGCTACCCGCCATTATTATTTTATTGGCATTAATCTTTGATTGTATCCCTGAGTTATCAACCAGCGACCAGTTTTTCAAAGAAATATCTTTATCAGTCGGGTTATACAGCTCAAGCCACTCATTATTTATCCCTAACTTTTTATCATTTCTATCTTTCGGGCTGTCCAATCCATGTTTGCTGTCAACATTGTAAAACACCTCATTGATGACGACATTGTCTCCGGTAATCACGCCAAAGGTTAGATCAAAAATAACCGATTTTGCCTGAAAATCATTACCGGCTGATGAAGGAAAGGTGACCTGAAAACCGTAATTTTTTTGTCCGCCGGCTGCATTTATAATATTGAGTTTAACACCGTTTGGATTAGCGCTTTCCGTAAGAAACTCCGATAATTTTTTTGGACCATATATAACTGAAGAACCGTCTTTTATCGACATTACCAAAGCAGACTCGATTTTAGGATCATTTCCTATTCCGCTTTTTCTTATTCCCTTAACGGCAATAAAACGGGCAACCGTTCCGTTGTTGGTCACATCTATCGGCCGAGTCTCCGACGGGTCACCCGGAGCAAAATTTGTTACATTAAATATCGCAGTATTGATTGGTACATGAAAATCAACGATTAAATCTCCAAATGCGCGAACTGTCGAAGGATTAAACAGTCTATCCCACACGCCACTCAGATAGAAAACGCCACTGACGATAATGGTTAAAATTAAAATTCTCAAAATTCGTGTTTTCATAATTTATTAAGGATTAGAATTTTTAGGTGTGCCAAATTCGTCACTTGACCCATTACCATCCATTCCAGTATGTGTTGTTGCTGTTTGCCAATTAGTTGATACTGTTCCATCACCGGGAGAAGATTTTCTTTCCATAGATTTTTTTGGTGTTGAACCATTACCAGCAAACCAAGCTTCAGTTCCGTTAGCCGTATCTATTAATACATTAGTATTAGTTTTAAGTTTTAATTGTTCACCACCATTATTAAGACTAATTTTTGAAGTCGTATAATCTGGATCAACATTAATTTTAGAATTTGCCTTATCAAGTGCAGTTATTAAAAAAAATCCATTTGCTGCAATTGAACCTGAAGGAATAGTTATATTAGCATTTCCTCCACCGCTCCCTAAGTTTTCAACTACCCAACCATTTAAATTTATTGAATAATTTTTAGTATTTCTAAGTTCTACCCATTCATCATTACCATCTCCATTACTTCCCCCCCAATTTATTTCGTTAATAACAATGTCTCCTGCTTGGGGAGTTGGTATAGGAAAAGTGGAAGAAGCGCCAAAAATATTATTACTTGATTGTCCAGAGTCGCTAAAAAGAGCCAAAGCACCACGATAGGAGATAAAAGCTGACATTATCAATATAAATAAAAATAGAAAATAATTTTGTTTTTTCATACAGTTTGCATTTTTTTTAATAGCTTTTTTTCTATATCTTTTGCCATTTCATTTTTGATATTGAAGATTTCAAAAATAATATAGATAATTGCCGGCAAGACAATGAAAATTATAAATCCTGGAATCGTCTTTAAAAAAAGAACTAATAAACCAAGATAAGGAATTGAAAAAATCATCTTACCCAAAACATTGTCTTTTCTTACTAAATCAGTATCAGCAACATTATTGGCGTCGCCCTTTGTTTTATAATAAAGGACATTGTTTTTATTTTCCACCTCGACGATTCGGTGAGTGACGGTTTTATCAGTTTTTTTAAAAGCGACTATTTCATTCAAATGATAAGCTGTAGATTTTTGGGTTAGGACGATTGATCCGACTGGTAAAGCAGGATCCATACTGCCTGTTAAAACCACAAAAGACTGGAGGCCAAACAAGGCTGAGGTCCTTGAAGTAATCAAAATAAAGGCAAAGAAGGGCAAAGCGACATAGATGGTCGTTCTTAATAAAATTCCGAAAATAGTAAAAATTGTTTTCATATAAAAATTATGCCAAATCCCGCACAACCCAACTGGTAGTGAAAATATTTAAATTCTCACTACCAGTTTTTGAAAAAATTTATTGACTGGCATCCTGATTCAAATCAACCGTGAACGTTGAAACAACACTGTCTCCTTGCAACGTATTCCCGGCGCTGCTATCTAGACAAACATCTAGAACTAAAGCATGACCAGTATCGAGATCGCTAAGAGCCAAATTATCTAAAGCGGGTGCACTAGCTGCCCAGTCTGCTAGATCATTAAAATTATTACTATTAACATCTGTACCAATTTGAGAGGTAACATCAGCTCCTCCGTATGTTAATTTCTTTATCCTCAAAAAATTATCCATGCCTTGCAGTAGTGGAGCATCACTATTGGTATCGGTGACCACATTGCCCACGATTACTTCAGCGTGATTAGCGGCTACTGTTCCTGTATTTTTCAAGGTTAATGTTTGCTCTCCGGTACAAGTTCCAGGCACAAGTGTGCTACTACCAAAACTGGCTATAACAGAGTCCTGATCCGTTTGATCAACATCGGTTAATTTTAGTATAAGAGTACCTGTGGAAAAGGTGTTTCCGGTTGATGTCCCCTGATCACTAAAATAAGCGTATGTTATACCACCGACTAAACCAATGACTGCGAATATTGATAAAATACTTAATACTATTTTGTTATTCATTATTTTTCACCTCCTTTCCACAAAAAAACCCGCGCGTGGCAGGGTTTAAAAATCTAGAGGTACTATACAAACTATCTACTCTTGTGTCAAGATGAGGTATAAGTCAAGGACATTTGCGACATTGCTCCATTATCGACAAACGCTTATAGCAGAGGGTCAAGGCAAACTTCATCTTAGCATCTATCGCACTCATGAAGCAGTCATTGATCCCATGAAGTAGCTCTTTAACTTCAGGTCTATTTGAACAGCTTTCCTATTTTAAATTTAATAAGAATAGCAATTATTAAGGCGATTAAGAAAATATAAAGCGGAAACGCAAACTGCTCAAAACTCCAGACTTTGATGGTTAACAGCGTAATTCCGGCGAATATTGCGTTCGTAAGATAAAGAACATAGTTTTCCGTTTCCGGTTCACGGTAGGATTTAATGACAGTTGGCAAACCCGCTAACAAATCAGAAAGAATACTCAAGGCTATTGCAATATTTCCGACTTTAGTAATTTGCCAAAGGACAAGACCGGTTAAAGCAAGGCTTCCGCAAGCCAGATCAAGATAGCCTATCTTCCAATAAGCTTTTTTGTTCACAAAGGAAGCGAGAAACACGGCGAACGGAATAAAGCCCACCATAAATGGCAGTAAGGATTGGATACCCACTCCCTGTTTTATTTCAGCGAAAAAAGTGATTAAGGGCGCTAACGCCCAAATAAACCAGGTAACCTTATTCGGCTTCACTTTTCCCTGAATGGTTTCAACAAAATAACCGATACTGCCGAAAATGAAAATAAAGGCTCCGACGACAACAAAATTTGGATTAAGCATAAATTAACTTTTGTATCTATTTTTTTTATTTTCTTTCTAAAGTATAAACTTTAGGATAGTAAAGAAAAATTGCCGGGACGTCTTCCACTAAACGGCGTTGGAAGTCCTGATAAATCTTTTTTCTTTGCTCCAAATCCAGCTCTTTTCGGCCGTCCTCCAGCAGTTTATCAATTTTGACGTTGCTATAACCCGTGATATTGGTATGTGTTTGGGTAGAATGCCAAAAAGCGTATTGATCCGGATCAGGAGGCAGATCCTGAGCCGATAAGAGGACTTGATAATCAGCAGGCAGGGAATTTTCGAGTTTGACCTCAGTTTTAATTCCGAAACCGGTCCAGGCACCGGCAATTTTTTGAGCTAAATCGAAATATGGTGTAAAAGTCGAAATGGTGATCTTTAAGGATCCGGGTTCAATTTTACTGCTTTTTAGGAGTTTATCGGCAGCAACGAGATCCGGGTCATAATGGCGTACTTTATCGAAATAAGCCCAGGAATCCTGTGAGATCGGCGAGAAGGCCCGTACCTCATCAATTTTAGGTAAAGCATAAGCCAGCGCCTGACGGAGACTTTTTTCTTTTAGATAAGTGTTATTTAAATTAAAAAATAAGGTTACCATCCGGTTATATTTAACAAAAGTTTTTAGGTTGGTCTGGCGCCACTTTGCCAGATCCTGCGGCTCCGTTATTTCTTCGAGATCGTCGATTTCTCCTAATTTATAAGCGGTAATTGCCGCTCCTTCCGTACGGTAAAAGCGGTATTCATAAATCATTTGCTTGCGGTCTAAAGGTACCAACTTAAGAAATTGGATTTTATCGCCTTTCAATTGTAGTCCGGCAACGCGATAGGGTCCGAAACCCCGTAAACCCGCCTGAAATAACGGCTTAGAGACAAGTTCGGGAAAATGGGCATAGGGATTATCCAGTTCTGCCCTGATCAGATATTTACTCAGAACCGTAAAACGTACATTACGGATGTTATAATTTACGTCTTCTGCCGTGACGGATTTACCATTGTGCCAGGTTTGGTCGGTGGCTAAATGAAAGATAAAAATTTTGCCTGAATCGGTAGCTTCCCAACTCTCGGCTAAACCCTGCAATACGGAACCGTCGGCATTTAAATTAGTCAGACCGAAACTGATTTTTTGTTGTAAAGCAAGAGGCAAATTTATCGGGGTAAATTCCCCTACGATGCCAATCCGCTTAATCGGTTGAAAAAAGTTAGTGCGTACCCACGGAGTCAGTCGTCCGATTCCTAGGACTACCACGCAACCCAAAAACAAGCCGAAGATCAGAGCTCTTTTGTATTTCAGGCTTAATTCCCTTACCAGCACCAGTAAAAACCTGCTGCGGTGGATTAGCGACATAATCAGTTTACTTAACTAATAAATTAAAGACTGATACCAGAAGAAATAGTGAAGCTATGACGATAGTGCTGAGGAAAACCACTTTTTCGGCTCCTCTTTTGGTTCGATAAGCCTCACCGCCGCCAAAAGCAGATCCTAGTCCTCCTTTACTGGTTTGCAGAAGAATTAAACCGATGAGGGCCGCCGAAAAAATTATTTGCAGCAATAAAAAAAGTAATTTCATATAACGCGCGTGATCTAGAGAATCTTGACAATAACTTGAGCCAGTCTATCGCTGTCATGACGAATTAGGCTTCTATTTAGTGTATCACTTTTTTCCTTTTTCAATAAATGCTGGCCGCATACCGGTGCTAAAATTATTTGATAATAGTTTTTGGCTCGTAAATCATTGACAACCGGAAATTCATGAAATTTAGCATATTGTTCACAGGCGATACGGGGCAATTTACCAGAATTAATAATTACAAAGTCTACTCTCTTGCCTAAGTATTTTTCCAGCGCTTTTAAATGATCCCGGGCCGTAAAATTGTAGGTTTGGCCATATTTGGTCATCAGATTCATAACAAACACTAATTTAGCTCGGGCATTAATTAACGCTTCTCCGAGGCCTTTAACCAGTAAATTAGGCAGGATACTGGTAAAGAGGTCACCGGGGCCTAAGATAATTAAATCAGCCTCCTTAATCGCTTTTAAAGCATCAGAATTCGCCAGAGCCAAAGGCTTAAGATAGATCTTTTTAATTTTAAGCGTACCGTCATGCAGCGGCTCGTCGATCAGATGCTCCTCCGTGAGAATTTTACCGTTTTCGTATTCGGCAAAGAGGTTAGTATCGGTATAAGATACCGGAATTACTGATCCGTGAATGCGTAAAACTTTACCGGTTTGTTTAATAGCCTCGGCCTGCGATCCTAAAATATCAGATAAAGCCGCCATAAATAAATTGCCGAAAGTCATGCCGGCTATCCCCTGTCCTTTGGAGAAACGATACATAAAAAGTTTACGCAACAGTCCTGCCCCGCCATTGTCTTCCGAAAGTGCTACCAGAGACTGACGGATGTCGCTGGTCGGCAGCAATCCGAATTCATCACGTATTCTTTGGTTACTTCCGCCTGAATCACTCATCGCCACAATGGCGGAAAGACGAAGGGGATAATTTTTAAGACCACGAAGGACCACGAAGGTTCCAGTGCCGCCGCCTATCACGACGATTCGTTTAACTTTTTGGCCATTTATTCGCATAATTGTTCCAAAACTTTAACTATGGTGGTAATCATCAAAGCACTCAGAACCAAGGCAAAGAAATAAGTAATTTTTAAGGGGGCAATGCTTAAACCGTAAGTCGATATTCCGTTAAAAACCCAGGATTTTACCGTGACGTCAGGCACTAATATAGACAGTAAATAAATCAAAAATACGTTGATAAACCACGTTAGTATTCCAAAAGTCAGAAAATTAAGAGGCAAAAGTAATATTTTTAAAATCGGTTTCACCAGGAACATAAGAATACATAAAATTAAACCAGCCGCTAATAGTTTTTGCCATCCATCGGAAATATCTAAACCGGGTAAAATTTGGCTGGTTAACCATAGGGCAAATGAATTAAAAATAATATTTCTGATAAATACCCGCATAAGCTAAACTGATGTTAACAAAATAGCTCGTGAGGGTCAATGAAGCGTAAAAAACTTTTATATCCTTAAGCTGAAATTAGTGTTTGATCTCTCAGATAGTGATGATAACACAGGTAAAACGATACTCCGTTTTAACGCCATAATCGGATTTTGGGCCTGAAAATAAGAAGATAAATTCCCAGAAGCAGTACCAGAACAAAGAAGCAGATGATAAGGCCCAGATAATAGATTGGCCTGACTTCGAAAAAATATTGGACAGTCTCACCGTTGACATTGGCTACCAACTTGGCACGTCCGGATAAAAACAGATTTTCAACCTTAATTTCTATAGGTAAAAATATTTTGGCATAAGGCGGTAAATTAAACCCCTTTTTCTCTAGATAAAAATTAACCGGACTGGCTAAGATCTCAGCTTGTAGGATCGTAACACTCTGGTTGGTCTGGTTTTCAATTAATAATTGTCCTTTGGCGGTGGTGCCGGACAGAACGGATTTAGGAAAGTCGAATTTTAAATTAACTTTACCCTGGGCAAATCTGGTAGTAGTCTGAGCAAAATTTACCGTGACATCTTTACTTTGTTGGTCCTTACGTTTATAAAAGCCGGCCGGATACGGATATTCACTGGAAATACCGTGATAAGCAAAAACAATATGATTAAAGTCCAATTTGTCGAAATAATTTACTCCTCCGGTAGTATTTGCCCAAGTAGGATCAACGGGGATCCAAAGATTTTTCTCCCGGTCATAGTATTCCGGCCAGGAATGAAGTACGTCGGAAGCCAGGGATAAAGGTCTTAATTTACTGTTAGTTGTATAAGCAAAACCAATAGCCTCCCGGGCCGGAATTCCTGCGGCCCTGGCGATAGCAATAAATAAGTCGGTAAATTCCATACAAACGGCCGAATCGGGATTATTTAAAGCACCCAATGCCCCTTTTCTCAGTGGTACCTGTTTAATTCTTGCATAATCATATTTAAGTTTATCTTTCACGAAGGTATAAATTGAACGCGGCGTCGGATAAAGTCTTGCTAAGTTAATAATTAACGGATTATCAACCTCCCAATATCGCTGTTTGGCAACATAGACATCCGTCGAAACATTAGACAGCGGATAATCATCGCGGGATTTCAGATAGATAGATATGGAGAGATGTGCCGTTACTTCTAATTTCTGGCGGGGAGTGAGTTCGTAAAGAGCTAACCAATTGCCATCTTCGTCTTTATTGATATTAACGGGTTTAGGTTCCAGCGAGTTGATTAAAACCCGCTGGTAGGAGGTATCAGGAGGAAGCGCAATTTGGATTTGTCGATTATTAACTAAAAGGTTCTCCAAATAATAAGTAAGTATTACTTCAAAAGTTTGCTCCGTTCCGTAAGAAGCACTGATGCCTCCGCTGGTCATTTGATCTTTAGTCCAGCGTCTGCCGTTTGACGGCAGAGGTACCAGATAGGCATTAGTGCCGAAATTAGGAGGAATCTGTAAAGAGACACTATATTCTCCGATATCAGGATCAGGCGTAATGCCGGGGATATTAACTTCCCAGATGGTACCGTTTTTTTGGGCAATCGTGTTATTTTCAAAACGTAAGGAAAATTTTGATTTTTTTCCCAAACCGACTATTTTCTGACTGAAATCTAAAACAATTTCCGTTTTACTGTCATTCTGTTTTATCTCAGGCTTGATCACTCCTCCGTCATCATAGGCAATTACGTTATCGATTTCCGTAGTATCAAGTGAAATAGTATATTGTTTCGGGTAAAGATTAGTCAGTTTATTGGTTAAAGTAACGTTCTGGGTGACGATGGTCTTGCCATTCGGAGAAATGGCGTAATCAACATCATAGTCAGCCGTAAATTCACCGGCGGCACCGGCTGGAACCGCAAACGAGAGAGCCAGAATAATTAAAATACCCTGAATTATTTTTTGATGCATATACTAATAATTTATTTTAATCCATCGACCGTGCAATTGCTCGTCCGGTATACGAATTTTTATCATGTCTTAGAGTATCCGGTGTGCCGGAGGTGACTAGTTGTCCTCCGGCATCACCTCCCTCGGGACCCAAATCAATCACCCAATCGGCAGTTTTAATTAAATCTAAATTATGTTCTATAACGATAACGGTGTTACCCTGCGAGGTTAAACGGTGTAATACATTAATTAATTTTTCCAAATCCGCAAAATGAAGTCCCGTGGTTGGTTCATCCAGGATATAAACTGTTTTTCCCGTTGATCGACGGGCTAATTCCGTCGCTAATTTAACCCTTTGTGCTTCTCCTCCTGACAGCGTGGTAGCGGGCTGACCCAAATGCATGTAGTTTAAACCCACATCTATCAAGGTTTGGATTTTGGTACGGATCCCCGGATGGTTAGCAAAAAAGCTCAAAGCTTCTTCTACGGTTAATTTCAGAACCTGAGCAATATTTTTTTCTTTATAAGTAACCTCCAGCGTTTCCCGATTATAACGGTCGCCCTGGCAGACTTCGCAGGTGACAAAAACATCGGAAAGAAATTGCATTTCAATGCGTAGTTGACCTTCACCTTCACACGACTCACAACGGCCTCCTTTGACGTTGAAAGAAAATCGTCCGGGATCAAACCCGCGTAACCTGGCTTCGGGTAATTGACTGAATAAATCCCGAACATAAGTAAAAAGTCCGGTATAAGTGGCAGGATTGCTGCGGGGGGTTCGTCCAATCGGAGATTGATCAATCAGTATGACCTTGTCGATATATTCCAGTCCGATAAGACGGTCAAAGATACCGGGTTTTTGCTTACTAAAGCGGTTAAAATGATTATATAAGGCCCAGTATAAGGTTTCG